>Ga0187893_10004314_pt1 | contig 27263 bp, 27 predicted proteins | sample MA1701074metaG_FD_139574 | JGI IMG/M metagenome (GOLD analysis project Ga0187893, IMG submission 139574) | White microbial mat communities from a basaltic lava cave in the Kipuka Kanohina Cave System on the Island of Hawaii, USA - MA170107-4 metaG ... | reverse complement strand
GGTGCGCAGGTCAAGGCGGGGTATGAGTTCGGGGTCGAGGACATCAATCGCGGCGGCGGGGTTCTCGTCAAGGAGTTCAACCGGAAGATACCGCTCGAGCTGGTCCTGCTGGACGACGAATCGGATGCCGTGAAGACCGTGGCCCGGCTCGAGACCCTGCTCTCCAGCAACCAGGTCATCGTGTACCTGGGCGGTTTTGGCAGCGATCTGCACGCCGCCGCGGCGTCGATCGCGGAGAAGAACAAGGTTCCCTACCTGGGCGTGGCGTTTGCCCTCCACAAGATCCACCAGCAGGGGTTGAAGTACCTGTTCAGCCCATTCCCGAAGTCGCCCGACCTTGCCCGGGAGCTCTACCGGTTCCTTAACGGCTCCATTCCTGAGGCGCAGCGGCCGAAGCGGGTCGCCATCCTCAAGGAGCGCACCGACTGGGGCGACGAGCTGGGCGGTCTGTGGGCGACCCGGGCGACAGAGTTCGGCTATCAGGCCGTGGTCCAGGAACAGTACGCGGTCGGCGCGCGCGACTTCTCCGACGTGATTCTGCGGACGAAGGCCGCCAACGCCGAGGCGGTGCTCTCCTTCCCGACACCGCCCGATGGCTTCACGTTCGTGCGGCAGATGAAGGAACTCGCGTTCAACGCCAAATTCTACTTGTTCATCCGGGCTGCGGACGCGGTCGTCTGGGGTCGCAACCTCGGGAAGGACGGCGACTACTTCGCACTGTCGCCCGGCTGGCACTACGCTGTGAAGTACCCCGGGGTGAAGGAACTGAACGACAAGCACCAGCGGGCGTTCAACCGACCCGCGGACGTCATCACCGGGCCGGCGTATGCCAACGTCCAGATCCTGGCCGATGCCATCACGCGGGCCGGGTCTCTCGATCGCGCGAAGATCCGCGACGCCATCGCGGCCACCAACATGATGACCGTCATAGGCCCGGTCCGGTTCCGGCCGGACGGCACCGGTGTCGTGCAGACGGTATTTCTACAATGGCAGCGCGGCAACCAGGAACTGGTGTGGCCGAAGGAGTTCGCGACGGCGCCGCTTCAGTATCCGGCACCGGCCTGGAACCAGCGGTAGCGCGCCGGGCCTGATGCTCGTTGGAAAAGATCCGCATCCGGGGTCTGACCAAAGTCTTTCCCACTCGGCATGGGGAGGTGGCGGCCCTTCAGGACCTGGACCTCGCGATCTCTGACGGCGAGTTCTTCGTGCTCCTGGGTCCGTCCGGATGCGGGAAGACCACTTTGCTCCGAATCATCGCCGGCTTGGAGCGTCAGACCGCCGGCGAGGTCTCCATCGCGCGATCAGATGGGCGGAAGCGGTCGACCGCGATGGTGTTCCAGGAGGCCGGCGTGTTTCCGTGGATGACCGTCGAGGCCAACGTCGGCTACGGGCTGCGCATGCAAGGGGTCCCGAAGGAGATCTCCCGTAGGGCTGCGCGAGGGTATCTCGAGAAAGTGGGGCTGACCCGGTTCGCTCGGGCTCACGCGTTCCAGCTCTCCGGCGGCATGAAGCAGCGTGTCGGCGTCGCCCGGGCCTTTGCAGCCGACCCGGAAGTCTTGCTGATGGACGAGCCCTTCGGGTCGCTGGACGAGCAGACACGTGTGATGCTGCAGGGCGAGCTCATCAAGATCTGGGAGGAAGACCGCAAGACGGTGGTGTTTATCACCCACAGCATCGACGAGGCGGTCGTCCTGGCCGATCGCATCCTGGTCATGACCGCGGCCCCGGGCCGGATCAAGGGGATCGTGGAGGTCCCGTTCAGCCGTCCGCGACAGCCCTATGAGATGCGGGCGGATCCCAGGTACGGTGAACTCACCCATCTCCTCTGGAACCTGTTACGAGAAGAAGTCCTCAAGGCGTGGGCGGAGGAGGTTGGGCTCGATGTTCGAGGCGTCTGAGCGGGCGACCGACGTACCGGCGCCGGTACGTCGGTACCGGACCGTCCTGGCGGAACAGACGGTGTCGGTGGTCTCGCCGCTGCTGTGCATTGGGCTGTGGGAGGTGGCGGTGCGGGTCGGCTTGCTCGACTGGCGCTTTTTCCCTGCGCCGTCCGCGATCCTTAGCGCCTTCACGTCACTCCTGACCTCAGGAGAACTCTTGCTGCACACGGCCGCCAGCATGAAGCGCGTGCTGCTCGGGTTCCTCTTCGGGGCCGCGCCAGGGCTCGCGTTGGGCCTGGCCGTGGGGCTGTCCCGGTGGGTGAGGGCGGCCGTCAATCCCCTCGTCGCCGCGACCTACCCGATTCCCAAGAGCGCGATCGTGCCCCTCATGATGCTCATCTTCGGCCTGGGGGACGCGTCGAAGATTGCGCTGGTGGCGATCGGGGTCTTCTACCTGGTGCTCATCAACACCGCCGCGGGGGTCATGAATATCGAGCCCATCTATCTCGAGGTGGGTCGGAACTTCGGGGCGAGCCGATTGCAGCTGTTCCTGACCGTCGCCCTCCCCGGCGCGCTGCCGCTGATTTTCGCAGGACTGCGCCTGGGTATGGGGATCGGGCTGATCCTCATCGTCGTCGGCGAGCTGGTCGGCGCCCGCAACGGTATCGGCTACCTGATCTGGCAGGCCTGGACGATCTTCGCCGTCGAGCGCATGTACGTCGGGCTCGTGGTGATCGCCATCCTGGGATGGGTGACGACGCTGGCCCTCGATGCGGCCGAGCGGCTGTTGATCCCTTGGAAGCCTCGCGCCTAGCGAGTCGGAAGCCGGAGGAGTATCACGTGCGCCAGATCGATATCTCTGCCCACATCCTGCCCAAGCGGTACTTCGACCGCATGACCCAGGCTCCGCAGGGCTTCTACATCAAGAAGCGCGTCACCAACCTCCCCTGTCTGGTGGATCTCGACGTGCGCTTCCAGATCATGGATCGCTACGAAGAATACGCACAGGTCCTCTCCCTGGCCCTCCCGCCGATCGAGGAGGTGGCCCCGTCCGGGCAGAGCGCCGAGCTTGCCCGCATCGCCAACGAAGAGCTGGCCGCGCTCGTCGCCAAGTATCCGCGCCGGTTCCCGACGGCTGTGGCCGGGCTGCCGCTCGATGACGTGGATGCGACGCTCCGGGAGCTTGACTATGCCATCCGCCGCCTCGGGCTCCGGGGCGTGCAGATCTTTACCCATGTCAATGGCCGGCCGCTCGACCATCCTAGCTTCCGGCCCGTGTTTGAGGCGGTGGCGTCGCTTGATGTGCCGATCTGGCTCCACCCGGCGCGGGGGCCGTCCACGGTAGACTATCCCACCGAAACGAAGTCGCGGTACGAGATCTGGCATGTGTTCGGGTGGACCTACGAGACGATGGCGGCGATGACCCACATGATCTTTGGCGGGCTGTTCGACCGCTTCCCCACCCTGAAGGTGATCACGCACCACTTGGGCGGGGGGGTGCCGTTTCTTGAGGCGCGCATCAAGGGCGCCTACGATCAGTTCGGCGTGCGCACGACCGATGAGGATTATGGCGCGCTGCTGCGCAGCATGAAGAAACACCCGCACCACTACTACCGGATGTTTTACGCCGACACCGCGTTGTACGGGTCCACACCGGCCCTCGAGTGCGGGCTCGCGTTCTTCGGGGCCGGACATGTCCTGTTCGGCAGCGATACACCCTTCGACGCCGAGGGCGGGTCCCGGTACATTCGGGAGACGCTCCGCGCCATCGACGGGATGACGGCCTCTGTCGAGGACAAACAGCACATCCTCGGGGGGAATGCACTGCGGCTGCTGAAGCTCGAATCGCAGGTCGCCTAAGGGCGCTCCCCAGCACCAGATCACCTCGGAGGTGAGGGTCATGCGAGCGATCCGGTTTGTGAGCGGTGTGGCAATCGTCACGCTGCTTCTGGTCAGCGCACTGACGCCGGCGCACAGTCAGGCGGTGCTCCGTCTGGGCGTCGTCGCGTCCGTGAGCGACGCCGGCTTCTTCGTGCCCCAGGAGCGCGGGTACTTTGCGGAGGAGGGGCTCACGATCGAGTTCCTGCCCTTCAGGTCGGCCGCCGACATGATTGCCCCGTTGGGAGCCGGCCAGCTCGACCTCGGCGGCGGCGCCATCAGCGCGGGGCTCTTCAACGCCCTCGCGCGCGGCATCGATCTCCGGATCGTCGCCGACAAGGCGACCATTCGTACGGGCTTTAGCTACGAGGCACTAATCATTCGCCGCGACCTGGTGGAGAGCGGCCGGTTCAGGAGCCTGGCCGATCTGCGCGGCATGCGTATCGCGTTGGCCGCGCGGGGGATCTCTCCGCACATCGACCTGGTCTTGTTTGCCGCCCGCGGCAATGTCAGGCCGGACGAGTTCGAGGTCGTGGTCATGCCGTTTCCCGACATGCCGGCCGCCATGGCCAACAAGGCGATCGACGGGGCGCTACTCATCGAGCCGTTCAAGACGCTGGTCACCGAAGAGAAGATCGGCGTGTTCGTCGAGAGTGCCGACAAGATCTACAACGATCACCAGGTGGCCGTGGTGCTCTACTCACCAGCGATGCGTCGCGAGAAGGTCGACCTGGGGCGGAAGTTCATGGTGGCCTATCTCAAGGGCGTCCGGGACTACAACGACGCCTTTGTCAAAAAGCAGATGGCCAAGCGGCGGTTCGTGATCGCGGCCATGGCGAAGCACACGCCGGTCAAGGACCAGGCACTCTACGAGAAGATGGTCATGCCGTGGCTCGATCCCAATGGCGTGGTGAACCGCACGAGCCTGCGCTTCGACCAGAACTGGTACGCGCAGAACGGCTTTGTCCCACGCCCAGTGAACCTGAGCCTGGTGGTGGACGATCGCTTTGTGCTCCACGCCGTCGAGCGGTTGGGCCGGTATCAATGACCTCGGGTTCGGTCTGAGTGGTCGTCGCTACGGGTTCCGACCGTCGGCTGCTGGACGTCAGGGGGCTGACGAAGTCCTTTGGCGGTGTGACCGCGGTCAAGGCGTTGAGCTTCGCCGTCGCCGAGGGAGAGATCCTCGGTCTCATCGGCCCCAACGGCTCGGGCAAGACGACGGCGTTCAACCTCATCGCCGGGCTGCTACGACCCGACGGCGGGCAGGTCTGGTTCGCGGGAGACGAGATCACCGCGCTCGCGCCCCACGCGATCTGCGCCAAAGGCGTCGCGCGGACCTTTCAGCTCGTCCGGCCATTCCCGCATCTGTCGGCCCTACAGAACGTCATGGTCGGCCGAGTCTATGGTCGAGATGCCGCGAGAAGCCTGGCCGCGGCCTCCCGCGAAGCCACGGAGGTCCTGGCGTTTGTCGGCCTGGCCGGGAAGGCGGCCCTCCCGGCCAGACAGCTCACCCTCGTTGATCGCAAACGTCTGGAGCTGGCCCGCGCGCTGGCAACGCGGCCGCGGCTGCTGCTGCTCGATGAGTTCATGGCCGGGCTCAATCCCCAGGAGGTGGCGGCGGCGATGGGGCTGTTCCGGCGCATCCGGGAGGCCGGCTGCACCGTGGTGATGATCGAGCACATCATCAAGGCGGTGCTGGTGTTGTCTGATCATGTCATCGTGCTGAACGCGGGACAGGCGATCGCCGAGGGACCCCCGGAGGTGATCGTGCGCGACCCCCGTGTGATCGAAGCGTACATCGGCGAGACCACGCATGCTTGAGGCCGCCGACCTGGACGTCTTCCACGGCGATCTCCAGGCCGTATGGCGCGCCAGCCTGCGCGTGGAGGCGCGCGAGATCGTGGCGCTCATCGGACCCAACGGCGCGGGCAAGAGCACCCTGCTGCGCACGATCGCGGGCCTCCAGCGCCCGGCGTCGGGCTCGGTGACCTTCGAGGGGCACGCGCTGCACCGCGAGCCGGCCCATCGGATCGTCGAGTACGGCGTGGCGTTGATCCCAGAAGGGCGCCGGCTGTTTGCCGGCATGACCGTGCAGGAGAACCTTCTACTCGGCGCCTACACCGCCCGCGCACGCGCTGAGCGAGACCGCACGCTCACGTGGATCACGGAGATCTTCCCGGTGCTGGCGGAGCGCCATCGGCAGATCGCGGGCACCCTCAGCGGCAGCGAGCAGCAGATGCTGGCCATCGGCCGGGCACTCATGGCGCGCCCCACGCTGTTGCTGCTCGACGAACCCTCGCTTGGGCTGGCGCCGGTCATCGTCCGGCGCATCTTCGAGGTGATCCGCCGCATCAACACCGATCTGGGCGTCAGCGTCCTGTTGGTGGAGCAGAACGTGAAAGCGGCCCTGGATCTCGCCCAGCGCGCCTATCTCATGGACGGCGGCCACATCGTAGGGCATGGGACGGGCCAGGAGCTCCTGCACGACGAGCGGGTCCAGAGCGCCTACCTCGACTTTCTCTCAGTGTCCTGATGGGTCTCCAGTTTGTCGCCCAGAACCTGATCTTTGGGCTGCTGACCGGAGCGCTCTACGGGCTGGCGGCAGCGGGTCTCTCGCTGGTCTTCGGCGTCCTGCGCGTCCTCAACGTTGCCCATGGGGAGCTCGTGATGCTCGGCGGCTACGCCAGCTTCTGGTTGTTCGCCCTGATCGGCCTCGACCCGTTTCTCTCCCTGATCGTGACCGTGCCTTTGATGTTTGCGGTCGGCCTCGGGCTGCACCAGGGACTCTTTAGCCGTGTCCAACGGCTCGAGGAGGAGCCGCGCATCAAGAACTCGCTGCTCATTGGCTTCGGGCTGGCGTTGGCGTTTCACAACCTGGCGATTCGACTGTGGACGGCCGACGACCGCGCCATCAACACCGCGTATTCCGGCACGGTGATAACCTTGGGCGGGCTTCTGTTCCCGCTGGTCCGGCTGGCCGGCCTGGCGATCGCCTTTGGCGCTATCTTTGCCCTCCACCTGTTCCTCCAGCGCACCGCGGCCGGGCAGGCGATTCGCGCGACCGCGGAGGACTGGGAGGCGGCGCTGCTGATGGGCATCGACATCCGCCGGACCTACCTGCTCGCGTTCGCGCTCAGCAGCGCCCTGGCCGGGACAGCCGGCACGCTGGTCGCCGTGGGCTACTCGATCAACCCTGCCATCGGGCTGGAATGGACGCTAAAGGCGCTGATCGTGGTCGTGCTGGCGGGTCTCGGCAGCATGCCGGGCACGTTCTTCGGCGGGATCTTTCTCGGGCTCGCGGAATCAACGAGCGCGCTCCTCATCGGCAGCGCCTATCGCGAGGTCGTGGCCCTGGTGATCTTCCTGCTCGTGCTGATGATTCGACCACAGGGACTCTTTGGCCGGTGAGGCGGCACGATTGAACGTGCGGCGCTCCCTGAGGGCCGGGGGCCTTGGCGTTGTTGTGGTGGCGCTGGCGCTGCTGCCGGCGTGGACATCGCGCGCCGATGTGCTGAACCAGGCGTTCCTCGTGCTGCTCTATGTCACGCTTGCGGGAAGCTGGAACGCGTTGGCCGGGTACGCCGGGCAGATCAACCTCGGCCACTCGGCGTTCTTTGGCATTGGGGCGTTCGTCATGCGCTACCTGTGGATCGCGGGCGTCCACCCGTACCTCGGGCTCGCGGTGAGCGGCGGCGCCGCCTTGACGGCGGGACTGATCATCGGCATCCCGGCGTTTCGATTGCGGGGCGCCTACTTCGCGATCGGGACGCTTGGTCTGGCCGAGATCCTCCGGATCACCGTGGGGAACGCCCTGCCGATCGTCTCCACGCTCCCGGCCGGGTTTATCGCTGGGTATGACCTCGCCCATCGATACTACCTGGCCCTGGTCTTGGCCGTGCTGACCACAGCGGCACTGGCCTGGTTGATGCGGTCGCGGCTGGGCCTGGGCATGATGGCTCTACGGGAGGACGAGGACGCCGCCGAGGCGACGGGCGTGGACGTGTTGAAGCACAAGGTGATCGCCCTAGTCGTCAGCACCGGGTTCGCCGGTCTCGCGGGCGGGCTGTTTGCCTTCTATCACGTCAGCTATTATCATCAGCTGCCCTTCTCGCCGATCTGGACCTTTGATGCACTCTTGATCGCGTTTGTCGGTGGCGTCGGCACACTCGTGGGTCCGATCGTGGGGGCCGTGTTCTATGTGCTGCTGAAAGAGGTCCTCGCGCAGTCGCTGGTCGAACTGCACCTGCTGGTGTTTGGCGCGCTGTTCATCCTGGTCGTCCTGGCGTTACCCGGCGGCCTGGTCGAGGTCGCGGTGCGCCTTCGGCGCCGCCCCACCACGCAGGCTTTACTTTGACTGACCGTATAGTTAATCTTGAGACACAGCGGGCAGCCTGAGGGGGACACAGCGTGGCCACGGTGTCCGAAGAGTCGCTGCAGGTGCACATCCAGCAGGGCCGGCTTGTGGAGGGCCCCGAGTATGCGACACAGGCATACATCGACGGCCTCACCCGGACCCTGACCGTATCGGCCGACACGGAGATCGTCAGCGCACCATCCTACCTGCGCGCAGCCCGGGCAGCCCCCAGTATCAACTCGTACACGTCCGCCATGGGCATCATCCAGGATGAGCTGGGCCATGCCCACATCGCCTATCGGATGCTGCGGGACCTGGGCGTGGACACCGACGCGCTGATCTACGAGCGCGACGCCAAAGCCTTCAAGTATCCTTATGCGTTCGACGTCCCGCTCGACACCTGGACCGAGCTGATCATGGCCAATGCCTTCTACGACCGCGCGGGTTTCTTGCTGCTCGGCGACATCTACCGCCACACCTCTTACGGGCCGTGGAAGCGCGCGCTCGCGAAGGTCGACCGGGAGGAGAACTTTCACCTGCGGCACGGCGAAAAGTGGATGCACATCATCGCCCAGGAGCCCGGCGGCCGTGAGGAGCTCCAGCGAGCGATCGATTGGATGTTTCTCCTCACGGTGGAGTGGTTTGGCCTGCCCGATCACCTCAAGCGGCATACCGAGCAGATCGGCTACCGGTTGAAGGGCTACACCAACGACCAGCTGCGCCAGCAGTGGATGGCCACCGCCGTGCCACTGTGCGAAGGGCTGGGACTGCGCGTGCCGGCCCGCTTTGATGCCGAACGCAAGGAGTACGTGGTCACCGGCCCGTTCCCGTCCCGCTTCGATGCTGCGGCAAAGCGGTGGCTGCTGGAAGAGGGTCCCATCAGTTGGGACGAGGTTCTGGTGCGCTGGCGGCAGCGCGGACCGTTCAACGATGCGTTCGTGCGCGAGCTGCAGCGCGGCTATCGGCAGCTCTCGCGGCGGGTCGACGCGTGATGGTTGACCACGTGATGGAGGCGCTGCGCGAGGTCCTCGACCCTGAGTACCCGATCAGCGTGGTGGACATGGGCCTGGTCCGTGGGGTCGAGATCGACGGCGCCACGGTGCGCGTGCGGCTCACGTACACGTCGATGGGGTGTCCTTGTATGGACATGATCCAGGATGACGTGCGCGATCGTCTTCTACGAATGGAGGGCGTCGAGCGCGTCGAGCTGCAGATCGTTTGGGAGCCCTGGTCGCGGGAGCACATCACCGACGAAGGGTGGCGCCGCCTGCGCGGCGTGGGGGTCGTGTAGATGACCCGCGGGCGGGGCGAGATCTATGAGGTCTTCTCGGCGCGAACCGAGAAGGACGATCCGTTGAAACACGTGGGGGCCGTGCGCGCGAGCAGCGCACGGGAGGCCGCGGTCTTCGCGCACAAGCTCTACGACGAGTGGCGGTGGCGTGAGATGTGTGTCGTGCCCCGCGCAGCGTTGGTCCACGTTATCCGTCCGACATAGCAGGAGCCCACAATGCGCCGCTATCTGGTCCTGGCCCGCCGGCAGTACGTCGATGCCCTGTCCTCCCAGGGGCTGCTCGAAGTCGCCGATGGCCAGGATCCGGCCGCGGTCGCGCGAGACCGGTTCGGATCCGACTGGCTCGAGTTGGTCCTCGCGCCGGTCACGGCCGTCCACTGGGTGGTGCAGCCGGGCGCCAGCATCGAGGCGACCGCGTGAGTCAGAGCGACGGGACCGTCACCAGCGACCGTGCGCTCGCCGCGCTGGTCAATCTCATTGCCGTGCTCGCCGACACAAAGTACTTTTTGGGCCGCCGGGTCTCGGAATGGACCACGGGCGCACCGACCCTCGAGGCGGCGGTGACGGCGGCGGCCGTGGCGCAGGAAGAGTTGGGGCACTCTCGTGCGATCTATCCTCTGTTGGAGGAACTGCCCTGGCCCGGGCGCCCGCTGCCGCTGGAGAGAGAGCACGACCGCGCGCGCCGCTACTGTGTCAGCTTTCTCGACCGGGAGTTTCCCTCGTGGACCCATGTGGTCGCCGCGTGCGTCCTGATCGACACGGGCGTCAATACGATGTTCGAGGCGATGGTCGACGCCAGCCACGAAGGGCTGGCGAGCCGGGTCCGCCGTGCGCTGGAGGAAGAGCGCTTCCACATGGGATACGCGGAGAGCCTGACCCGGCAGATCATCACGTTTGACGCCGGCCCCACGGAGTTGCAGGCGCGAGTCGACGAGCTCCTGCCCGAGATGCTCTGCTGGTTTGGTCCGCGGGGCGAGCCCGGCGTGGAGGTCCTGGCCGCCGAGGGAATCCTCAAGTGGGCAAACGAAGACCTGCGGCAGCGCTATCTCGGGCGGGTGGCGCCGTTGCTCTTCGAAGTCGGCCTGCGCCTGCCGGTGCGCTGGAATCTGGCAGAGCGCCGATGGGAGGTCGACGACCTGCCGTGGAACCGATGGAACCCGCTGCAGCGCCGCCTGGACCGGACCGCGTGACGCCGGTGCGGTGCCCGTGGTGCGACTCGGATCGCGCCGAGCGCATCGGCGCCGTTGGGCCGCAGTTGATGTCGGAGTCGTACATGTGCCTGAGCTGCCACAGTCCTTTCGAGCGGATCAAGCGGTGACATGAACGTCCGTGTGACATAGGGAGTCGAGGAGGGGAACGCAATGGCACTACTGGTCATCAACGGTGAGACGGTCGCTGCCAAGTCCGGCGCTCAGATGCCGGTGGTCAATCCTGCCACCGAGGAGATCGTCGATAGTGTCCCCAGGGCCGGTCCCGAAGACGTGGCGGCAGCGGTGGCCGCGGCCACGAAAGCCTTCGGCGCATGGTCCCGCACCGATGCCGACGAGCGCGCCCGGCTGATTCGCGAGGGGCTGGCGAAGATCCGTGCCGCGCAGCCGGAGATTGCCGAGATCCTGGTGCGCGAGCAAGGGAAGCCGACCATGGAGGCCGCCGGTGAGATCCATCACTTCATCCACGGGATGGAGTTCTACGCTGACATGGCCAGCAAGCTCCGCGGTGCGTATGCGCCCCTGCCCTCCACCCTGGGGAAGAGCTACGGCCTGGTCCTGCGGCGGCCGGTGGGCGTGTGCGCCGCCATCGTGCCCTGGAACTTTCCCCTCACCCTCATGGGGACGAAGATCGGACCGGCGCTGGTGGCTGGGAACACGGTCGTCGTCAAGCCGGCGAGCACGACGCCGCTGTCGACGCTGAAGGTGATCAGTCTCTTCAACGAGGCCGGACTGCCGCCAGGCGTGCTCAACGTCGTCACGGGGCCCGGCCGCATCGTGGGGGAGGCGCTCGCCGGTCACCCCGACGTTCGGCGCGTCGCCTTCACGGGCGAGACCCAGACGGGACGCCGCATCATGGAGGTCGCGGGCCCGCAGTTCAAGCGCGTCACGCTCGAGCTGGGCGGCTCCGATGCCGTCATCGTCTGCCCCGACGCGGACGTCGACAAGGCCGTCAAGGGCACCCTGATCGGCCGCTTCTGGAACGCCGGGCAGGCGTGTCTCGCCTCCAAGCGCGTCTACGTCTTTGCGGACGTCTTTGAGTCGTTCATGGAGAAGCTCCTGGCCGGCGTCGCCCGCTACGAGCCCGGTGACGGCTGGGTCAAGGCCGAGCGGCCGAGGATCCGCATGGGCCCGTTGCACACCGCCGCGCAGCGCGACGAGATCGCCAGCCAGCTGAAAGACGCGGTCTCCCGCGGCGCAAAGGTCGCTCACGGCGGTCGGGCTCCCGAGGGCCGTGAGAAGGGCTACTTCTTCATCCCCACAGTCGTGACCGACGCGCCTCACGACAGCCGTGTCGTGCAGGAAGAGACCTTCGGACCGCTGCTGCCGGTGTTCAAGGTGCGCGACATCGACGAGGCGATCCGGCTGGCCAACGACTCGATCTACGGCCTGGGTTCGTCCATCTGGACCTACAACGTCAAATGGATCAATAAGGCTGCCCAGGAGATCGATACCGGGATGACGTGGGTGAACCAGATTCACTACGGGTACGACGAGCTGCCGTTCGGCGGCGTGAAGGCGTCGGGCATGGGCCGTGAGCACGGGCCGGAAGCGGTGGACTACTACACCGAGTTCAAGTCAGTCGTCATCGGCGATCTGGAATAGGAGGCAGCGAATGGCCGTCGAGTACACGCGCGAAGACAGCCTGGGCTTCATTACCCTGAATCGCCCGCCGGCAAACAGTTACGACTACGATGTCATCGACGAGCTCCGGCGTGCCATCGAGGCCGCCGCGGGCGACGCCGGAGCGCGGGTGGTCATCGTGCGCAGCGCCATTGACCGGTTCTTCTGTGGGGGCGCCGACATCAAGGCGTTCAGCGAGAGCCCGCCGGAGCGCAACATGGACATGTGCCGCCTGGCGCACAACACACTGGGACGCATCGCGGCCATCCCCAAGGTCTTCATCGCGCAGGTCCAGGGCCATGCCCTGGGCGGTGGTCTCGAGATCACCTTGGCCTGCGACCTGCGGTTTGGCGCCGAGGGCGACTACTTCCTGGGCGTGCCGGAAGTCACGCTGGGGCTGCTGCCGGGGAACGGCGGCACCCAGCGGCTGCCCCGGCTGATCGGATGGAGCCGGGCCCTGGATCTCATGGTGACGGGTAGGCGTCTGTCGCCCAAGGAAGCGCACCAGCTGGGGATCCTGGACCGGCTATTCACCCGCGAGCAGATCGAAGGTGAGACGCGGGCCTACGCGCAAGTCCTTGCGGCCGGATCGGCGAGCGCCGTTGGTTCGATCAAACTCGCCGTCTGGCGAGGACGTGAGGTCGCGCTCGATGACGGACTGCGCATCGAGCGCGAACTTCTGGACGGACTCTTCCGCAGCCCCGACGGCCGTGAGGGCGTGAAGGCGTTTGTCGAGAAGCGCAAGCCGGCGTTCAACCGGTAGGCGTTGGACCAGTAAGAGCGAGGGCACCGGTCAACTAGGTCCAGGACCTAGTTGCGGAGGTACGCCAGCACGGCGCGCTTACAGGTCTCGCGTGTCCGCTCGTGCAGCGCCTCCCGGTCGGTCTCCTGCAGCCATTGTAGAAAAAGCCCGTCGATGATGCCGCGGACGACGGCGGCGGCTTCGTTGGCGTCGGTGATGTGAAACGTCCCCTGCCGGATGCCCTGCTCGATGATGTGCGCGTAGACTCCGTTGACCGTGGTACGGAAGGTGGCGCTGATCTCGCCGAAGCGGTCCAGCCGCGCGGCGTTGCTCAGCAGGTCCAGCAGCACGAGGTAGAAGTCGCGGTTGGCCTTGGGGTCGATGAAGATGGCGTCGAGCATGGCGGTCACCTTCCCCTCGGTTGAGGCCGCCTTGAAGACCGCCGTGCGGATGCGCTCGGCCACGCGCCCCAGGACCCAGCGCATCGTGCTCAGCACCAGGTTTTCCTTTGAGCCGAAGTAGTAGAGCAGGATGCCTTTGCTCACGCTGGCCTGCTCGGCCACATGCTGGAGCGACAACTGCTGGAGGCCCTTCTCGGCCAGGACCCGATACGTGCTGCGGAGCAGGTGGATCTGCTTCTCGGAGTAGGCCTGACCGTCCGACGTCACCTGGGGGCCTGCGGCAGCCGGGGCACCAGGCCGGGCCTCCGGGCGCCGCGGCGGGCCAGCCGGTATCGTCCCGTCGTCGGGGGTGCTGGGCAGGAGGGCATCGAGCTCCAACTCCCGCAGCCGCCAGAGGCGGCCGATCTTCACACCGCGCAGCTTGCCCTCACGCAGCCAGTTGCGGACGGTCTTCGAGCTGATCGCCAGGCGCCCGGCGGCTTCCTCGGGTGTGAGCAGCCGTTCTGCCATCGAGTTCCTCCCGGTAGGATTCGGCGAAGACCGCAGAGAACTGAAGTGGTCCGACTGTTCAGTTATTCAGACTAACTTCCCGCTCGGACCCGGTCAAGCCCGGAATGGCCCGCAACGTCCTGACCGGGTAAGGCAGGAACGACCGCAAAAGGTGGCCCAGGGAGGGAGAGCGATATCAGTCGTGATGCGGATAGGAGCCGTAGTCCTGCTGACGTTGACGGTGATCGCGGCGCCTCCAGCGGCCGTGGGGTGGGCGCAGAATGCCTCATCGGTGGCGCGCGTGGCGAACTACCGGGGCGTCGACCGGCAGGCCATGCTTGAGGAGGGCGCTCGCAAAGAGGGCGCTCTCATGATGTACACGTCGATGGACCTGGAAGAGTCGCAGCCGCTGATGGAGGGATTCATGAAGAAATATCCCTTCATCAAGGGTGAGGTGTATCGGGCTTCGGGCGAGGACGTCGCCCAGAAGTTGATCACCGAGTATCGGGGGCGCAAGTACATCGCCGACATTTTTGAGGGCACCGGGATTGACATCGCCAAGATGCTGAATGAGCAGTACGGGCAGAACTTCTACACACCGCGCGCCGCCTCGTACCCGCGCCAGGGACAGGACCCCAAGGGGTTCTGGGTTGCCACTCGGTACAACATGCTGGCGCTGGGGTGGAATACCAACCTCGTGACCGCCGCGGACACGCCCAAACAATATCAGGATCTCCTTGATGCCCGGTGGCGCGGAAAGATTGGGATCGAAGCCGACGATCAGATCTGGCTGGCGACGCTGCTCGAGCACTGGGGCGAGTCACGCGGCATGGAGTTCTTCAGGCGGCTCAGCGAGCAGCAACTGTTGATCCGGAAGGGGCACACGCTTCTGGCCAACCTGGTCGTGGCCGGCGAGGTGCCGATCTCCCCCACGCTCTACAACCACCGGCCCCAGGTTCTCAAGCGCCGCGGCGCGCCGATCGAATGGCGGCCGCTGGAGCCGGTCGTCGCGGTGATCCATGTGATTTCGCTGCCCAAGAACTCGCCCCATCCGCATGCGGCGATGCTCTTCATCGATCATCTCCTGTCCCCAGAGGGCCAGCAGGCGCTCGCGAAGCTCGGCCGGATTCCCGCGCACTCGTTTGTGAACGCCGACCCACCCGAGCTCAATCGGGGGTTTGTGTACAAAGCCCTCGACCCGGTGGTCTTTCTCACGAAGTACGCCCGCTACGATCAGTTGTGGCAGGAAATGATCATCCGGCGGCGTTAGCCATTTGGGTCCCATGGCGGTGAGGTGAGGCGTGGCCGCGCCCGCGGACTCGCTCGCTCCCCCGCTGCGTTTCCGTGTCAGCGCGCCGACACTCCTTGTTGTCGGCGCCGCTGTGGTCGTAGGCTACCTGACACTTTTCCCCCTGTTTTTCCTTGTCTACGGGAGTTTTTTCACGCCCACGGTGGGAGGCGTGGCCGGGACCTTTACGCTGAACAACTTCGCCAAGGCCTACGCCGACCGCTCGACCCTCCCGGTGCTCCTCAATTCCATCGTCTTTTCCGCCGGGACCACCGCCGTGGCCTTTGTCATCGGCACCGGCCTGGCGTGGATCACCGAGCGTACCAACGCGCCCCTGCGGCGTCTCTTCTTTGCGATGAGCCTGATCCCGCTGATCATCCCGGGGATCTTGTTCACGGTGTCCTGGATCTTTCTGCTCAGCCCACGTATCGGGTTGATCAACCTCTGGCTGAAGGACCTGCTCCATCTCGCCGAGGCGCCCTTCAACGTGTACTCGCTGCCTGGGATGATCTGGGTGGAGGGGCTGCATTGGTCGCCGATCGTCTACCTGATGATGACCGCCGCGTTTCGCTCGATGGACCCGGCGCTGGAGGAATCGGCGCTGATGTCCGGCGCCGGGCTTGGCGCGACCTTTTATCACGTTACCTTGAAGCTCAACGTCCCGACGATCCTCTCGGTGTTCCTCCTCCTGTTCCTCCGCGGCTTGGAGACATTCGAGGTGCCGGCGATCATCGGCCTGCCCGCGGGGATCCATGTGTTCACCTCTCGGATCTTCATGGCGATCAAGAGCTATCCATCCGATTTCGGGCTGGCCGGCGCGTACTCGACGTTCCTCTTGGTGCTGACCTCGGCGGGCATCGCCGCCTACGCGCGTGTGACGCGTGAGGCCACCCGGTTCGCGACGGTGACCGGGAAAGGTTTTCGGCCCCGCGTCATTGACCTGGGACCGTGGCGCTACCTGGCCGCGGCGGTCATCGTGGCCTATCTCGCGGTCATGGTCGTGCTGCCGGTCTTCGTGCTGTTGTGGAACTCGCTGCTGCCGTTCTACATCAAGCCATCGGTCGCGGCGCTCTCCCGGCTGACCCTCGAGAACTATCCGTTTGTCTTCAAACTGCCCAAGACGACGCGGGCGATCATCAATAGCGTGGCGCTGTCGGTTGCCAGCGCGACGATTATCATGCTGCTGACCGCGGTGGTGGCCTGGATTATTGTCCGCACACGCGTCCGCGGCCGGTGGCTGCTCGACCACCTGGCGTCGGTGCCGCTGATCTTTCCCAGCGTTGTCATGGGGGTGGCGCTCATCTGGGTGTATCTGACTCTGCCGATCCCGATCTACGGCACGATCTGGATCCTGCTCGTGGCCTATGTCACGCGGTTTCTCCCCTACGGCATGCGCGCGTGCTCCAGCGGCCTGGTGGCGATCCACCGCGAGCTGGAGGAGGCCGCCGAGATCAGCGGGGCGCCCTGGCGGCGGACGTTTGGGAGCATCGTCTTGCCGCTGCTGCGGCCGGCGCTGCTGGCCGGGTGGATGTACATCGTCATTGTGTCGATCCGCGAGCTCGGGAGCAGCATCTTCCTGTGGGGGCCCGGGGCGGAGGTGCTGTCCGTCATCATCTTTGACTTCTGGCAGACCGGCCACTTCCAGGAACTCTGCGCGCTGGGAGTCATGCTGGTGGCGGCGCTGCTGGCGCTGGCTATGGTCTCCCAGCGCCTGGGGCAGCGGGCCAGCGAGTAGCGGCGGAGGACGCGGAGCACGACGCGGGAAACGCGTAGTGGTCAAGATCACAGATCTCGTGAGGGTGTTTCCGGCGGGCCGGGGGGCGGCGGTCGTCGCGTGCGATCGCATCAGCGTCGAGATCCCCCAGGGCCGCTTCTTTACCCTCTTGGGTCCGTCTGGGTGCGGCAAGACGACGACGCTGCGGTGCATCGCAGGGCTGGAGCGCCCCGATGAGGGCGAGATCACACTGGATCAGGTCACGGTGTACTCCTCGCGTCGGAGGGTCTTTGTGCCGCCCAACCAGCGCGGCATTGGCATGGTCTTTCAGTCGTACGCGATCTGGCCCCATATGACCGTCTTTGAGAACGTCGCGTTTCCCCTGCGGGTCGGCCGCGCGCGGCCGACTGACACGGAGGTCACCAGGCGGGTGCGGGCGACCCTCGCGGTCGTCCGCCTTGACGGCCTGGAGCAGCGTTCGGCCACGACGCTCAGCGGTGGTCAACAGCAGCGGCTGGCCCTGGCCCGCGCGTTGGTGCGCGAACCGCAGGTGCTCCTGCTGGACGAGCCCCTGTCCAACCTCGACGCCAAGCTGCGAGAGCAGATGCGTCTGGAGATTCGCGCGCTACAGCGGCAGCTGGGCATCACCACCGTCTATGTGACCCACGATCAGGTCGAGGCGCTCGCGATGTCCAACATCGTCGCCGTCATGCACAATGGCCGGATCATGCAGGTGGGGCCGCCGCGCGAGATCTACGAGCGGCCACAGAGCCCGTTTGTCGCCGATTTTATCGGCTTGACCAACCTGATCCGAGGCCGGGTGACCGGCCCGGTTGGAGGTGACCTGCATCGCGTGGAGACGGCCCACGGCCCGATCGTCGCCACGATCGCCGGCCAGGCGGATCCCCGCACCGAGGTGCTGGTGTCCATCCGACCGGAGGACGTGGTGATCCACGCGGCACAGCCGGCCGGCACGACGGCCGGGACGTGGGAGGCGACGGTCGAGCAGGTGGTGTTCTTGGGTGAGTCGGTGGACTGCCGGTTGGCGGTGGACGGACTGATCCTGCGGGCGCACGCTCACCCCGCGGTCCGTCTGCGACGCGGTGACAAGGTGGTGGTGGAGTTCAACCCAGAGCGCTGCATCGCGATCCGGCCAGGGAATGAGTGAGAGAGGCGTCGAAATGTCCACAGGCGTGCTTTGCACGCCTGTGCTTGTCCAGAAGGAGGCATGTGCATGTCAGACTTGATCCACAAACCCCTCGATCCAAAACGGGCGTACGACCAATGGTTGATGCAAGAAAAACTGCCTGTCTACGGTGGGTACTTTGTGGAGGACCTTGCGACCGTACCGGTCGCGACATGGAATCGCAGGAGCGCGCGGGGCGCGTACATCAACCTCGAGGGCACCGGGAACACCAACGATTGCTATGTCTGTGAGATCCCACCCGGCGGGAGCGTGAAGCCCCAGCGACACATGTATGAGGAAGTCATCTACGTCCTGAGCGGCCGGGGGGCGACGACCGTCTGGCAGGAGGGGTCCTCGCGGCAGACGTTCGAGTGGCACGCCGGATCGCTGTTTGCCGTGCCGCTCAACGCCTGGCATGAGCACCACAACGGGCAGGGCGACCGGCCGGTGCGCTATGTGGCGGTCACGAACCTGCCCCTCGTGCTCGACATGTTCCACAGCATGGACTTCATCTACAATAATCCGTTTCAGTTCACAGATCGCTTCGCCGGCGAAGCGGGCTACTTCAACGCCGAGCCCAAGTCGCTGGTCGGGCGGTTCATGGAGACGAACTTCGTCTCCGATCTCCCGAACCTCAAACTGATCGAGTGGAAAGAGCGTGGGGCGGGTGGCACCAACATCATGTTCGAGATCGCCGGCAACACGATGATCGCCCACGTCTCCGAGTTCCCGGTGGGGACCTACAAGAAGGCCCACCGCCACGGGCCTGGTGCGCACGTGGTCATCCTCTCCGGCAAGGGGTACACGCTGATGTGGCAGGAAGGTGGCGAGCGCATCCGCATCGACTGGAAGCCGGGCAGCATGCTCGTGCCGCCGCTCATGTGGTTCCATCAGCACTTCAACGCCGGCGGGACGCCCGCGCGGTACCTGGCCATGCGGTGGGGGAGCCGCAAGTATCCCATGTACGGGCTGGCCTGGAACCAGGAGAAGGTGGACAAGAGCCTGCGGGCCGGGGGCGACCAAATCGAGTACGAGGATGAGACCCCGGAGATCCGGCGCGTGTACGATGCGGAGCTGGCAAAGGTCGGCGTGCAGTCGAAGATGCCGGCCGTGGCCAGGAGCGCGTAGCCCCACACTGACCACCGTCAACCTCCACAGCGTCGGCGTCATCGGACTCGGCCGCATGGGCCTGCCGATGGCCCGGCATCTCGTGACGGCCGGGTTCGAGGTGTGGGGGTGCGACCTGGACGGCGAGCGCCGCGCCGCGCTGGTGCGGGCCGGCGGCCAAGAGGCCCCGTCGCCCGCGGCCCTGGCGGCGGCGTGCGATGCCTCCCTGGTCATGGTGCCGGATGAGGACCAGGTGAGGCAAGTCGTGCTCGGGCCGGGCGGCGTACTTGAGGGCGCCCGGCGTGACCACAACCTGATCATCAGCAGCACCATCGGCCCCGGGGCCTGTGCGCAGCTCGCCGAGGCTGCCGGCGCCCAGGGCCTTGGTGTCCTGGACGCGCCGGTGTGCAAAGGACAACGTGGGGCAGAGGCCGGCACACTCACCGTGCTGGTGGGTGGGGAGCAGGCGCTTTTTGAGTCCTGCCGCCCGATCTTTGAGGCCATTGGTGAGCACGTCTTCTACATGGGTAGACTTGGGTCCGGGCAGGCGGCGAAGCTCGTGAACAACCTGCTCCTGTGGACCGGTGTGGTCGGCGCCCACGCCGCCCTCTCGCTGGCCCGACGTCTCGGCGTCAGCCCGTCGCGCCTGCGACCCGCTCTGCAGGCGAGCAGCGCGGACAGCTGGGCGCTCCGCGAGCTTGACCGCATCCAGCTCAGTTGGCCGGAGAAGGATCTCGCGCAGATTGCGGCCGCCGCGGACGAGGTGGGTCTTGCGCTCCCGATCGTCGCGCAGGTACGCGAACAGATTCGACGGCTGACCCCGGAGGACTTGAGGCGGCTGTGCAGCGACGCGGACACCCTGAATACGGATCAGACCTGATCGTCGACCTGCTTCACGCCTACGACATCGAGTACGCGGCGATGAACCCGGGCGCGACGTTCCGCGGGCTGCACGATTCCATTGTGAACTACGGCGGCAACCACACGCCCCAGCTCATCCTGTGCTGTCACGAAGAGATCGCCGTCGCGGTCGCCCACGGCTATGGCAAGGCGAAGGGCCGGCCGATGGCAGCGATCGTGCACGACTTGGTCGGGCTGCTGCACGCAACGATGGCCATCTACATCGCGTGGCTGGACCGGGCGCCGGTCCTGGTGCTCGGCGCCACCGGTCCCATGGCGGTGGAGGAGCGGCGGCCCTGGATCGACTGGATCCACACCGCGCTGGTGCAGGGCCAGGCCGTGCGCGACTATGTGAAGTGGGACGACCAGCCGGCCAGCATGCAGAGCATCGTCGAGTCGGTCATCCGGGCCCACCGGGTCGCCGTCACCGATCCCGCGGGTCCCATCTATCTCTGCTTCGACGCGGCGCTGCAAGAGCAGCGGCTGGAGCACGTGCCGGCGATCCCCGATGTGGCCCGCTTTGCGCCCCCCCGGCCGGCGCAGGGCGATCCGGCGGCGCTAGAGACCGCGGCCCGATGGCTGGTGGACGCGAGTCATCCGGTCGCGATCGCAGACTACACCGGGCGGCGCCCAACCGGTGTTCGCGCGCTGATCGATCTCGCCGAGACCGTAGCCCTGCCGGTCGTCGACCTGGGGAGCCGGTTCAACTTTCCCAACACGCACCCGCTCGACCTGACCGGCGCGGAGGCAGAGGTGCTGGGGCAGGCCGATGTGGTCCTGGCCCTGGACGTCTTCGACCTGCAAAAGGCGCTCACCACCGTGGATCGGACCACGCGGCTCGCGCGGCCACTCATCGGCGAGCACACTCGGGTCATTCACATCTCCCTCAACGACCTGCTGACCCGCAGCTGGGCGCAGGAGCAGGGCCGCCTGCAGCCGGTGGACCTGCCCATTGCCGCCGACACGGCCGTGGCGCTGCCGGCACTGACCGCGCGCTGCCGGGTGCTGGCCGGCGGTGACGCGGCGTTCGCGGCGCGACGGCGCGAGAGGCTCGAGACGCTGACGGTTCGGCATCGCCGGCTCCGGGACCGTTGGCGCGAGGAGGCAGAGCGGGCGCGAGACGCCCGGCCCATCGCGTTCGCGCACCTGGCGGCGACGCTGGGCGACCTGATCAAGGAGGAGCGGTGGGTCCTGGTCAACCGCACCCTGCGCGGGTGGACCCGGCGGCTGTGGGACTGGACGGATCCGTCACAGTACGTCGGGGCGCTCATGGGTGGCGGCGTGGGCTACGGGGTTGCGCACTCCCTCGGCGCCGCCCTGGCCTACAAGGGCACCGGGGTACTGTGCATCGACATCCAGCCCGACGGCGACCTACTCTACACGCCCAGCGCGCTGTGGACACTCGCGCACCACCGTGTGCCGCTGCTCATCGTGATGTTCAACAATCGCTCGTACTACAACGACGAAGACCATCAGATCTTGATGGCAAAAGACCGCGGGCGCGCGGTGGAAAACGCGGGGATCGGACTACAAATTGTCGATCCGACCGTGGACTTCGCCGGGCTGGCCCGCGCATTGGGGATCCACGGTGAAGGGCCGATCGAAGATCCGGCCGACCTGCGCCCGGCCCTGGAACGGGCCGTCTGGTACGTCAAGGGCGAGCAGCGGGCCGCGCTGGTCGACGTCATCACCGAATCCCGGTAGGCACGCACGACCGAGGGGGCGTTGCCCATGGCAGAACCGGAGGGAGCGGCGGGCTTGCGCACGCGGCTCGCCCTGGCGTGCAACATCTTGGCGATGGAAGGGCACACGGACATCAGCCTGGGGCATGTGTCCGTTCGTGCACCGGGGGCCGCCGAATACTGGGTCAAAGGCGCGGGCCTCGGCCTGGAAGAAGTGGCCGAGGCCGACCTGGTCCTGATGGACCTCGACGGGAACAAGCTCGCCGGCACGCGTACGCCCCACAATGAGCTCCCCATCCACGCCGAGATCTTCCGGCTGCGGCCGGATGTGTGCTCGGTCGTCCATACCCACCCCCTGTACGCGACGGCATTGAGCGCAAGCACGGTCCCGCTGCGGCCCGTCGGCCACGAGGGTGTGCTCTTTGTCGACATCCCACGGTTCGTGGAGACGACCGATCTCATCCTGACGCGCGAGCAAGGCGCCGCCGTGGCGTGGGCCCTCGGGCCGCACCCCGCGACGCTCTTGAAGAACCACGGGATCGTCACCGTGGGACCGAGCGTCGAGGAGGCGTCACTGCTCGCCATCTTCCTCGAGCGGGCCGCGCGCATGCAGTGGCTGGCAGCAGCCCTGGGTCCGTACGAGTGGACCGATCCGGCGGAAGCCGCCGTCAAGCGCACACACATTTATCATGCCCGCGGGGTGGCAACCTTCTGGGCCTACTACACGCGCAAACTGCAAAGACAGCGGACGCCCACCGCATGAGCCTGGCGCTGCCGCGGCTACTGCGGTGGACCCCGCGGCCGGATCGCGCCAACGCGGGGCTATGGGCGATCGCCGGCGGGCACGCGATCACGCACTCCTATCCGGCGGCGTTCGCGCTCTTGCTCCCGTTCCTGGCCCGGGATATCGGCCTGACCTACAGCCAGATCGGCCTGCTGGTCGCGCTGCGGCAGGGGATGAGCACGATCGTCAACCTGCCCGCCGGCATGATCGTCGACACCATCGGGAAGCGAAATCTCCTGATGGGACTGGCCCTCCTGTGGGCCGCCGTGCCCTACCTGCTGATCGCGGCGACCTCGAATTACTGGGTCATCCTGATCAGCATGGTCCTCGTCGGCGTCGGGGTCTTCCTGTGGCACCCGGCCGCGATCACGTCTATCTCTGAGCTCTACCCGCAGCAGCGCGGCTACGGGCTGGCGCTCCACGAACTCGGCGCGAGCCTTGGCGACGCGCTGGCGCCGCTGGCCGCCGGCTTCCTCCTGGTTTATCTCTCGTGGCGGCAGGTGCTGACGGCGAACGTCGTGCTGGGACTGGTCGTCGTCGTGGTGATCGTCCAGATGCTGGCACACCTCCGCCGCCAGCGGAGCGAGTTGGCGGCAAAGGGCCGTTCGATACAGGAGTATGTGGCAGGGCTCCGCGCCCTGCTGGGCAACGTGAATCTCCTGATGCTGGCGCTGGTCTCGGGCATCCGCTCGCTGTCACAGAATGGCCTCAGCACGTTCCTGCCACTGTACCTGATCTACGATCTCAAGCTGCCCGCGTCGCTGGCCGGGGTCTACCTCGCGCTGGTGCAGGCCTCCGGGATGGTGGCCACACCGATCGCCGGGACGCTGTCGGACCGTCTGGGCCCGAAACGGGTGGCGACCTTTGGGATGCTCAGCACCAGCGTGGTCGTCCTGGTCTTCGCGGCGCTCGATCTCGGCCCCACGTTCGTGGTGGTGCTGGCCTTGATGGGGTTCTTCCTTTATTCTATGCGGCCGGCGATCTTTCGCTGGGCGATCGGCGTGGTGCCGCGTGAGTATGAGGGCACCGCGGTGGGCGCGCTCTTCACGACGCAGTCCCTCTTCTCCACGCTGATGCCGGTGGTCGGGGGCCTTCTGGCGGACCGGTACGGACTGCTGTCGGTCTTCTACTTCGTCGCCGGCGCGGTCCTCGTGGGCAACCTGGTGATGTTTGCCGTTCCAGATCTGAGGCGCCCGGCTCCGGTCGCGCCGGGGCCGGGCCAGAGAGACTGAGGCAGATGACACATTCGGGAACCGCTGGCCTGGAGTCAGGCGCCTCGCCGCTGTACGGCTCGGACCTGATCGTCGCCATGCTGCGCAGCCTGGGGATCGAGTACGCTGCGCTCAATCCGGGTGCCACGTTTCGCGGGCTGCACGACTCCATCGTCAACTACGGCGGCAACCGCGGACCTGAGCTGCTCCAGTGCGGCCACGAGGAGATCGCCGTCGCCATGGCGCACGGGTATGCCAAGGCCGCGGGCCGGCCGATGGCCGCGATCGTGCACAACCTGGTGGGGCTCCAGCACGGCAGCATGGCCATCTTCAACGCGTGGTGCGATCGTGTGCCGCTGCTGGTGCTCGGGGGCACGGGCCCGATGGCCGTCGAGCAGCGGCGGCCCTGGATCGACTGGATTCACACCGCGCTGGTGCAGGGCCAAGCCGTGCGCGACTACGTGAAGTGGGACGACCAGCCGGCCAGTCTCGCCTCGATCCCCGAAGCGCTCCTCCGCGCGTACCGCATTGCCGTGACCGAGCCGTGCGGCCCGGTCTACGTGTGCTTCGACGCCGCGCTCCAGGAGATGCGGATGCCCGCGCCGGTGCCCCTGCCGGAGGCGGCCCGGTACCTGCCGCCGGCGCCGCTGCAGGCCGACGATGCGGCCCTCGATGAGGCGGCGGCACTGCTCGTGGCCGCCGAGCGTCCGGTGGTGCTCGCCGAGTACGTGGGCCGCCACGCGGGTGCCGTCACGTCCCTGATTGAGCTGGCCGAGCGCCTCGCGGCGCCGGTGATCGACCTCTACTTACACGGCCGCGGGAACTTCCCCAACACCCACCCGCTCGACCTGACCGGCGCCGAGAGCGAGCTGTTGGCCGGGGCCGACGTGGTGCTCGCCCTCGACGTGCGCGATCTCTACGGCGCGCTGGCGCGAGTGGACCGCGTGACCCGCCGCTCCGAGCCGGTGGTGCCGCCGACGGCGCGGGTGGTGCACGTGACGCTCGACGATCTGGCGATCCGGAGTTGGGCCGCGGACTATCAGCGGGTCACACCCGTCGACCTCCCGATCCTGGCGGACACATCCCTCGCCCTGCCCGCACTGGTTGAGCGCCTGCGGCGAGTGGCGCGCGATGGCGCGGATCGCCGTGCCCGGCGCGAGCGCCTGGCGGCGAAGCACGATGCGCTGCGCAGGCAGGCGCGCACCAGCGCTGAGCGCGCCTGGCACGATGTGCCCATCAGTCCGGCCCGGCTGGCGGCAGAGGTCTGGGAGGCCGTCAAGGCCGAGGACTGGCTGCTCGTCTGCAGCGGGCTCGATGAGTGGCCGCGGCGGCTGTGGGATTGGGATCGCCCCGACCGGTACCTGGGGTACAGCGGCGGCGCGGGTCTCGGCTACGGCACAGGGGCCTCATTGGGCGCGGCGCTCGCCCATCGCGACGATGGACGCCTCTGCATCGCCCTCCAGCCCGACGGCGACCTACTCTACACGCCGCAGGCGCTGTGGACGGCCGCGCACCACAGGATCCCGCTGCTGATGATCGTGTGCAACAACCGAACCTATGGGAACGATGAGGTTCACCAGGAAGTGATCGCGCGCGCGCGGGGCCGGCCGGTGGAGAACCGGGTCATCGGGATCCGGCTGGACGATCCGCCGGTGGACTACGCGGCCATGGCACGCTCATTTGGGGTCCACGGCGAGGGGCCGATCGAAGCGCCCCCGCAGATCGGTCCGGCGCTGGCCCGTGCCATCCGCCGGGTGAAGGTAGATCGTCAGCCGGCGCTGGTCGAGGTGGTGATTTCCCACGTTGTCCTACGGAGGCCCCATGATGGTGGTTGACTTCCAGCATCACTTTGTGCCGTTCGAGCTGGTCGAGCGTCGAGGGGTGAGGGCCGGCGAGCAGCGCAACATCTCTGAAGGCCGCGTGCCCATGTTTACCCTGCACAGCAAGCTCTATGACGCCGACGAGCACCTGCGGGACATGGACACGGCCGGCGTCCAGGTGGCCGTGCTGTCGTGCAACCTCGGGTGGGACGCACCCTATGAAGACTGCCGGCTGATCAACGATCGCTTTGCGGAGATGCAGCGCAGCCACCCGACCCGCTTTGTTGGGCTGGCGCACGTGCCGGTGTTCGAAGACGCTGGCCTCCATGAACTGGACCGGGCCATCCGTGACCTCGACCTGCGCGGCGTCGCGATCGCCTCACAGATGGGTGGTGTCTCCCTGGACTCCCCGCGGCTGCGCGCCTTCTACGGCAAGGTTGCCGCCCTGAAGATCCCCATCTTCGTGCACCCGGCGATGGCGCTGCGGGGCTACGCGCTGCTCGGCGACTACGATCTCGCGCGCATCCTCGGCAGGGAGATGGATCTACAGCTGGCGACGACGCGGCTCATCGCCGGGGGTGTGCTCGACGCGTTCCCCAGCCTCAACTTCGTGATTGCCCACTTTGGCGGCGGCATCGCTGCGGTCAAGGAACGCCTGGTGGCCAAGGCGGGCCGGTTCGGGACGCTCTCGCGGCCGTTTGATGCCTACTTCGACCGCCTCTACTTCGATGCGGCCGGCTTCGAAGGCGGGCCGAATGCCCTGACCTGTGCGCTGACCGGGGTCAGGCCCGAGCGTATCGTCTTCGCCACCGACTATCCGCAGGATTTCACGGGCGCGACGACGCAGACGGGGAAGGGCGTGAAGGACATCCGCGAGTACATCGATCTCATCGAGGCGCTGGAGTTACCCAAAGCCACCAAGGCGGGCATCCTGGGAGGCACCGCCGCCGGCCTGCTGGGGCTGGCGTTGTAGCTATGAAGAAGCGCCCCAGGCTGGCCTCGTCGGCGGCCGACGTCATCGCGGCATGCCAGATCATCGACGGTAAAGGCCTGATCGAGGCCTATGGTCACGTTAGCGTGCGGATTCCGGGGACCGACCGGGTGCTCATCACGCCGCGCGGCGCCATCGGTTTGATCGACGCGCGTGCGCTTCTCGTCATTGACCTGCACGGTCGGGTAGTGCGGGGTCGGGGCACCCCGCCCCTCGAGCTGCCCATGCACACCACCGTTTACCGCCGGCGCCCGGCGGTGCAGGCGCTGGTGCGCACGCACAGCCCCGCGGCGCTGGCTTGGGGCATCCTCTGCCGGCCGCTGCGGCCGGTCCACGGGCACGGGAGCTTTCTCGGTGCGGACGTCCCGGTGTTCCCCAAGGTCGACCTGATCGCGACCGAAGCCTTGGGGGAGGAGTTGGCGGACACGCTGGGTTCAGCCGAAGCCGTCCTGCTGCGGGGAAACGGCACCCTGGTGACCGGCGCGGCACTCCATGAGGCGTGCGTGAAGGCTATCTGGCTGGAGGAATCGGCGAAGATACAATGCCAGGCGGCTGCGGTCGGGCCGCCGGTGATCATGACCGCCGACGAGGTGCGCGAGCGCATCGACGTCCCCTACGACCACTACCGCCGTGCGTGGAGCTTCTACCGGACTCGGTTCGCCCGTGCGGCGCGGCGTCGTCGATGACGCTGGTCCTCAACGACGATGACGTCGC
>Ga0187893_10004313_pt1 | contig 27266 bp, 28 predicted proteins | sample MA1701074metaG_FD_139574 | JGI IMG/M metagenome (GOLD analysis project Ga0187893, IMG submission 139574) | White microbial mat communities from a basaltic lava cave in the Kipuka Kanohina Cave System on the Island of Hawaii, USA - MA170107-4 metaG ... | reverse complement strand
GGTTCTCGGCCAGGAGCGGCGGCTCGCTGCGCTTGGCGGCGTCGAAGCTCGACTCGTAGTTCGCGAAGCTCGCGCGCAGCTTCGCGCCGTCGGCGAAGGGCTCGGTCATGAAGTCGACCGCCTCGCGCGTGAACGTGCCCGGGTGCGCCCAGAAGCGGGAGCCGTAGAAGGTCGCGATGTAGCGGCGGCGCTGCTCGGGCGAGTCGAGCTCGCACGCCAGCGCGTCCGCGTCGGTGCCCTGGCGGACGAAGTAGTCGGCGGCCTCGGCGGCCGGCCGTGTGCGCATTCCCGCCATGCGGTCCTTCAGATAGGGCAGGGGGGAGTTGAAGAGCACGAGCCGCGAGACGCGTTCGGGGAAGCGGCGCGCGAAGTCCTGGATCACCGCGCCGCCGAGATCGCCGGCCACGGGCACGCAGGTCTCGACGCCGAGCGCGTCGAGCAGGGCCGCCAGGTCGCGGCTGTGGGACGGCACGTCGTAGAACCCGTCCGGCGCGAGGCCGCTCTCGCCGAAGCCGCGCAGGTCGGGCACGAGCACGCGGAAGCCCGCGTCGCGCAGCGGTGCGACGTTGCGCCAGAAGATGCGCTTGGTCTCGGGCCAGCCGTGTACGAGCAGGAGCGCGGGACCCGAGCCCTCGTCGACGCAGGCCAGCTCGAGGCCGCGCACCGCGCAGCGCCGGACACGGAAGCGTGTCGGGTCGAGCTCGGCCGCCGGGCTCATCCGGGCGCGAGGGTCTCGAGCTTGTCGATCGCGTGCACGGGCGCGCCGTCGCCCTTCATCAGCTCCGCGATCGCGCCCAGCACCAGCCGCTGCTTCGCGAGCGTGTTCTTGCCCGCGAAGGCGGACGAGACCACGCGGATCTCGAAGTGCCCGCCGCTGCCGCGCACCTCGAGCGCATCGCACGGCAGCGCGGCCTCGATCGCGGCGCGGAGCTTCGCGATCACCTCGGAGGGCGGCGGATGGATCTGCAACGCCACGTCGGGGCGCCCGGGCTCAGTAGCGCGGCACCGACGGGTCGACGTCGCGCGACCACGCGTCGATGCCGCCCGCCAGGTTGTGGACGTTCGTGAAGCCGGCGCTCGCGAAGTGCTCCGCCGCCGCCTGGCTGCGCCCGCCGTGGTGGCAGTGGAACACGATCAGCGCGTCCTTCGGCAGCTTCTCGATCTGGGTCGCGACGCGCGCGTCGACGAGCGTCGCGGCGGCGATGCGCGCCGTGCGGTGCTCTTCGGGGGTGCGCACGTCGTACAGGTGGAAGGCCTGGCCCGACTCCATGATCGCCTGCAGCTCGAGCGCGCTGAGCTGGTTCACGGGATTCGCGCGCGGCGCGTTCGGGTTCTCGACCGTCAGCGCCTTCTGCCCGCCACCGGAGTCCGCCGCGCCGATCACCAGCCCGTTCGCGCGCTGCGCCGACTCGCGGTCGAACAGGATCGTGAGGCCGTTGCTCTCGACCGCGATCTCGTGCCCCGCGCGCGGGCCGAGCGAGAGCGAGTGCTTGAACGAGGCGTCGATCGCGACGTGCAGCTCGCCACCCTGGCTCTTCACGGCCCCGCGCAGCAAGACCGCCGCGTCGTCGCTCACCGTCACCTTCGGAGCCGCCACTTCCTCGACCGGGACGCCGAGCAGCTGCTGCAGCTCGCCGCTCGCGTACAGCTCCTTCACAATGTCGCAGCCGCCCTGGAACTCGCCGTCCACGTAGAGCTGCGGGATGGTCGGCCAGCTCGAGTACTCCTTGATGCCCTCGCGTACCGCGCGATCGGAGAGCACGTCGAAGCTCCCGTAGGAGGGCAGGAGGCGGCCGAGGATCGAGACGACCTGGGCCGAGAACCCGCACTGCGGGGCGTCGGGGCTCCCCTTCATGAAAAGCATCACGCGGTCGGACCGCACGATCGAGTCGATGCGCTGGCGAAGGGCTGGGTCGAGGCTCATGGCGGATCCCCCTGGCTGAGCAGTGTCGCACTCTACGATTCAATCCGGTCGGGTCAAGATTCACCCGATGTTGCGCGGGGTTTGACCGGCCGGGGGGCCACCGCTAGGCTCCGCGACGCCGGCCGACCGGCCACCGACCCCATCGTCTAGTCTGGCCCAGGACACCGGCCTTTCACGCCGAGAACGCGGGTTCGAATCCCGCTGGGGTCGCCAGGCGCCCGCCGAAAATAGTTCGAAGTTTCGCTCGTCAGGGTCGCCATTTCGCAGTCGTCGGGCTAGACTGCGCCTCGATTGGCGTCGATCGGTCGACGCACCGCTCTGGCTTATCCCTCAGCAGTGAGTCGAACCGGTCGTCGGCCCGTCCTGCCGTATCTCGGGGCCCGATCCCTCGTCATCCGTGCAGCCACAGCAATCGTTTCGATCGAAGCCGGAGCGTGTCCGGATCGAAAGAGATGAGGGACGTGCCCACGGACGGGAAGAATCGTGGGTCACGAACGGGATACAGCACTTGGGTAAGAAGCTTTACGTAGGGAACCTTCCATTCTCCACCGACGAGGCCGAGCTCCGCGAGCTCTTCGAGCCGCATGGAGAGCTGGCTTCGGTCAGTGTGATCATGGATCGCGACACGGGCCGGCCGCGCGGCTTCGCGTTCGTCGAGTTCGAAGACGCGAACAGCGCGGCGAAGGCTCGCCAGGCGCTCGATGGTCGAGAGCTCGGTGGCCGCACGATGCGCGTCAGCGAGGCCAATGAGCGCGGTCCGGGCGGTGGCGGTGGTGGTGGTCGCGGCGGCGGCGGCGGTGGCCGCGGCGGCTTCGGCGGCCCGAACCGGCGCTAAGCGCGCACTCCTTCGTTCGATCGTGTGAGGGCCCGGACTCCGGGCCCTCCCGATCGAACGCGTTCCGCTTCGTATCCAGACGGTGAGTCCACCGGGGACTCGCTCGTCCGTTTTTCGGCCTAAGCCCTCATGCCGCCGGCCTTCGCCGCCGGGTGGATGCTGGCCTCGGCACTCGGGCGCTTGCCAACCCGCTCGAACCACGCCGCCAGGTTCTTGTGCTCGGGGTTGCGCGGCTGGCCGACGCCCGCGCCGAAGTCGAGCAGGTTGTAGAGCACGATGTCGGCGAGCGTGAAGCGGCCGCCGCAGACGTACTGCTTGCCGGCGAGCTGACCGTCCATCCACGCCGAGCCGTCCGCGGCGATCGCCTTCAGGCCGGCCGCGGCCTCGGGCAGGGTGCGCATCCGGTCCTTGAACATCGCGAGGCCCTCCGCGAAGCGGAAGCCGTCGGCGAGCGGGCCCGTGATCTTCTGCTCGATGCGGCGCGTCCACATGCGCGTCTCCGCCTTCTCTTCCGGCGTGCGGCCGATCAGCGGCGGGTTCGGGTTCTTGTCCTCGAGGTACTCGCAGATCGCGACCGTCTCGCCGAGGATCAAGCCGTTGTCGAGTTCGAGCGCGGGCATCTGCCCCGCGGGATTCTTGTCCGTGTACGGCGGGCGGCGATTCGCGCCCGCCATGATGTCCACCTGCTCGGCGGGAATCGAAATGCCCTTCTCGAGCATGAACATGCGCACCAGGCGGGGATTCGGACCGAGCGAATCGAAGAACTTCACGACGCATCTCCTCGAGTGGAATTCGCGCGCAGCATAACACGCGACCCCTCGCGTGTATGATCGCGGCGTGCAGCCGTACGCGCCGACGAAGGAATCTCTCGACGCGCGCGCGCTGCCGACGTGGTTCGACGACGCGAAGCTCGGGATCTTCGTGCACTGGGGTCCGTACTCCGTTCCCGCCTGGGCGCCGACGGGCGCGACGCTGGCGGAGCTGGCGAAGCAGGGCTGGGACAAGGCGTTCGCGGGCAACCCCTACGCCGAGTGGTACTGGAACACGCTCGCTTTTCCCGACGGCGCGACGCGCGCGCACCACGACGCGACCTGGGGCCGCGACTTCCCGTACGAGCGCTTCGGTGCGGAGTTCCGCGAGCGGACGCGCTCCTTTCGCGCGGAGCCGTGGGCGCGGCTGTTCGCGCGCGCGGGCGCGCGCTACGTCGTGCTCACCACCAAGCACCACGACGGCTTCCTGCTCTGGGACAGCGCGCACCCGAATCCCCACCTGCGCGACTGGCAGAGCGAGCGCGACCTGGTCGGCGAGCTCGCACGCGCGGTGCGCGCCGAGGGCATGCGCATGGGCCTGTACTACTCGGGCGGGATCGACTGGCCGTTCGAGGGCCGGCCGGTGCGCGACATCGCGGGCCTGATGAAGGCGATCCCGCAGGGCGCGGAGTACGCGCGCTACGCGGACGCGCACTGGCGCGAGCTGATCGAGCGCTACGCGCCGTCGGTGCTCTGGAACGACATCGGCTACCCGAAGGCGGCCGAGCCGCTGCGCCTGATGGCCGACTACTACGCGCGCGTGCCCGACGGCGTGGTCAACAACCGCTTCACGACCTTCGGCTACGAGAAGTCCGAGCAGCACCACGACTTCACCACGCCCGAGTACGCGGTGCTCGAGCGGGCCGCGCGCGCGAAGTGGGAGGCGTGCCGCGGGATCGGCAGCTCGTTCGGCTGGAATCGCGCGGAGAGCGAGCGCGATCTGCTCTCGGTCGACGCGCTCGTGCACCTGCTCGTCGACGTGGTTGCGAAGAACGGCAACCTGCTGCTGAACGTCGGTCCGACCGGTGACGGAGCGATCCCCTGGCCGCAGGCCGAGCGGCTGCTCGGGCTCGGAGGCTGGCTCGATCTGAACGGCGAGGCCATCTTCGGCACACGGCCATGGCTGTGCGCCGCGGCGACCACGAGCGAGGGGGTGGAGGTGCGCTTCACGCAGAACGCGGACGCGGTGTACGCGGTCCTGCTCGGCGCGGGGGCGCGCGGGCGGGTGCGCATCCCCGCGCTCGCGGCGAGCGCCGACGCGCGCATCGAGCTGCTCGGCAGGCGCGGGCCGGTCCCGTTCCGGAACGGCGAAGACGGGCTCGAGCTGACACTCCCCGGTGACGGGTCCGGCGCGCCGGCGCTCGCCTTGCGCATCGCGCCCGGGCCGCAGCTGCGGGAGGCGCCGCCCGCGTGAATCCGCTCGATCTCGCGGTCGCGGCGCCGTTCGCCGCGGCGCTCGCCATCGCGCTCTCCGGGCGGCTGCTCGGGCGCTGGAGCGCCCTGCTCATGATCGCGGCCGCGGCGACGTCGTTCCTCGCGGTCCTGTCGGCGGCGGGCGGGAGCGAGCCGGCGCTCTCCGTCCACGACTGGGTGCCGTCGCTCGGCGTGAGCTTCAGGCTGCGCGCCGACGCCTTCGGCGCCTTCTTCGCGCTGCTGATCTCGGGCATCGGCGCGCTGGTCGGCCTGTACTCGCTCGGCTACGACACGAGCGCGCTCAGCCCGGCGCGGATCGGCCGCTACTACGCGGAGCTCGCCGCGTTCATGGGCGCGATGCTCGGGATCGCGCTGGCCGACGACCTGATGCTCCTGTTCGTGTTCTGGGAGATCACGAGCCTGTCCTCGTACTTGTTGATCGGCTTCTGGTACGAGCGCGACGAGGCGCGCGCGGGCGCGCTCACCGCGCTGCTCGTCACCGCGCTCGGCGGCCTCGCGCTGGTCGCGGGCTTCGTGCTGATCGGGCTCGCGACCGGGACCTTCGCGCTCTCCGAGCTGCTCGCCGACGAGGCGCGCCGCGCCGCGCTCGCCGCGTCGCCGGCCTTCCCGCTCGCGCTCGCGCTGGTGCTGCTCGGCGCGTTCACGAAGTCGGCCCAGTTCCCGTTCCACTTCTGGCTGCCGGGCGCGATGGTCGCGCCGACGCCGATCTCGACCTACCTGCACTCCGCGACGATGGTGAAGGCCGGCGTGTTCCTGCTCGCGCGGGTCGCGCCGCTGTTCGCGGTGTCGGCGGCGTGGCCGGTCGTGGTGGTGCCGATCGGGCTGGCCACGTTCCTGCTCGGCGCGTGGCAGGCGCTCCGCCAGCACGACCTGAAGGCGCTGCTCGCCTACAGCACGGTGTCGACGCTGGGGCTGCTCACGGCGCTCTACGGTTTGGGCCTGCCAGCCCAGGACGCGCTGCAGATCCTGTCGCACGCGACCTACAAGGGGGCGCTGTTCATGGCCGCGGGCATCGTCGAGCACGCGACCGGGACGCGCGACCTGCGCGCGCTCGGGGGCCTGCGCCGCGCGCTGCCGATCACGTTCTGCATATGTGCGATCGGCGTGCTCTCGATGGGCGGCGTGCCGCCGCTGTTCGGCTTCGTCGCCAAGGAGGTGCTCTACGCCTCGCTGCTCGACAGCGCACTGCTCGCGCCGTACCCGCTCGCGCGCGGCGCCGTGATCGCGACGGCGGTACTCGCCAACGCGTTCCTGCTCGCGGCCGGGCTGCGGCTGCTGTTCGGCGTGTTCCTCGGCCGCGCCCGCGAACCGCAGGGCGGGGACGCCGGGCACGGCGGGCACGGCGCTCACGCCGCGCACGAGCCGCACGGCGAGCCCGTGCTGCTCTGGCTGCCCGCGGCCGTGCTCGCGCTGGGCGCGCTCGGGCTCGGACTCGCCAGCGCGAACGGAGCGAGCGCGCACCTGCTGGCCGGCTTCTCGTCGGCGCCGAACGCGGAGCTCCACGCCTCGCTGCTCGCTCCGCACACGGGCCCGCTCGCGCTCTCGCTGCTCACGCTCGCGCTCGGCTTCGCGTTCTGGCGCGCGCCGGCCCCGATCGAGGCGCTCGCGCGCCTCGGCGCCGGCCTGCCCTCGGCGCAGGCCTCGTGGGACGCGGCCGTCGCGCGCGTGGTGCGCTTCGCCGAGCGCTACAGCGAGTGGTGGCAGAACGGCTCGCTGCGCTGGTACCTGACGATCACGGTGCTGTTCGCGGCCGGGATCGGCCTGTTCGGCCTCGGGGCCGGCGGCATCTCGCTCGCTCAGGCCAGCGTCAGCTTCGCGAACCTCGACTGGATCGCGGCCGCGCTCGCCGCGCTGATCGCGCTGGCGACGCTCGCGGTGCTGCGGGCGGCGACGCGGCTGGGCGCGGCGCTCGCGCTCTCGGCGAGCGGCTTCCTGGTCGCGCTCCTGTTCGCGGTCTACCGCTCGCCCGACATCCTGCTCACGCAGATCCTGATCGAGACCGTCTCGACGGTCGTGATCCTGCTCGTGCTCTACTTCATGCCGACGTTCCGCGACGATGGGCTGTCGCCGGCGCTGCGCGCCTGGAACGCGGGCGTGTCGGTGGCCTTCGGCCTGGCGATGTTCGTGTTCGTGCTGCTCGCCACGAGCCCGGCCTTCCGCGAGACGCGCAATCTGGGCCAGGACTACCTCGCGCGCAGCCTGCCCGAGGCGGGCGGCCGCAACGCCGTGAACGTGATCATCGTCGACTTCCGCGCCGTCGACACGCTCGGCGAGGTCACGGTGCTCGTGTTGGTCGGGCTGTGCGTGTTCGGGCTGCTGCGCGCGCGCCGGGTGGAGGGCTGAATGCACGAGTCGCCCATCCTGCGCACGGTGGCGCGCATCGCGGTGCCGATCACGCTGCTGCTCTCGCTCCTGATCTTCTACCAGGGGCACAACCTGCCGGGCGGCGGGTTCATCGGCGGCGTGATCGCGGCCGCGGCGGGCGCGACCTACCTGCTCGCGTTCGGGATCGAGCGCGCGGCGCGGATCGCGTGGTGGCGCGTGGCGGTGGCGGGGCTCCTGTGCGCGATCGCCACGGGCGCGCAGCCGCTGCTCTCGGGCGGCACGTTCATGGACCACGGAGTGCTCGACTACTCGCTGCCGCTGCTCGGGCACGGCCACCTGCCGACCGCGACGTTCTTCGACCTCGGCGTCTACCTGATCGTGGTCGGCACGCTCATGACCGTGTTCGTCGAGCTGGGCCAGGAGGCGCGATGGAATTCCTGATGGCGGCACTGATCGGTGTCATGTTCGCCGCGGGGACCTACATGATCCTGCGGCCGAGCCTGATCCGGATCGTGATGGGCTTCGGGCTGTACTCGAACGCCTCGAACCTGCTCCTGATCGCGTGCGGCGGCTTCGCGCCGGACTGGGAGTCGCCGTTCATCTCGGAAGCGGCGGGCACGCTGATGGATCCGCTGCCGCCCGACATCATCCTGACCGCGATCGTGATCAGCTTCGCGGTGAGCGCGCTGCTGCTCACCGTCGCGTACCGCGTCTACCTCGACCACGACAGCGACGACCCCGAGAAGCTGCCCCCGGATTCCCTGGCATGAACCCGCACCTGATCCTGCCGCTCTTGATTCCGTTCTCGACCGCGATCCTGCTCGCGTTCCTGAACGGCTTCCCGCGCCTCGAGCGCGCGCTGAACCTGGCGTCGACCGCGGGGCTCACCGCCTTGTCGTTCTGGCTGCTCGGCGAGGTCGACCGCGGCGGCATCCAGGCAATGGTGGCGGGCGGCTGGTTCGCACCCTGGGGCATCGCCTTCGTCGCCGACCGGCTGGCCTGCATCATGCTCTGCCTGTCGAGCTCGGTCGGCGCGCTCGCGCTGGCCTACGCCTGCTTCTCCGTCGAGCCGCGCCAGGAGCGCAGCTTCTTCCACCCGCTCTTCCAGCTCCTGCTGCTGGGCGTGAACTGGGCGTTCCTTACCGGCGACCTGTTCAACCTGTTCGTCGCCTACGAGGTCATGCTGGTCGCCTCGTACGGCATGATGATGGTCGGCGCCTCGAAGCGGCAGGTGCGCCAGACGCTGAAGTACATCGCGATCAACTCCGTCGGCTCGACCGTGTTCGTGGTCTGCTGCGGCCTGGTGTACGCGACGCTCGGCACGCTGAACATGGCCGACATCGCGCTGCGCTCCGCGCAGCTCGACGGCGAGCGCGCGGCGCTGGTCACCGCGGTCTCGATGCTCCTGATGGTGGTGTTCGCGCTCAAGGCCGCCGCGTTCCCCGTCTTCTTCTGGCTGCCAGACTCGTACCCGATCGTGCCCGCCGGGCTGAACGGCTACTTCGCGGGGCTGCTCACCAAGGTCGGCGTCTACTCGCTGCTGCGCATGTTCGTGCTCTGCTTCCGCCAGCCCGGGGCGGAGCTCGTGCTGCAGGTGCTGCTGGTGCTGTCGGGCTTCACGATGCTGTTCGGAGTGCTCGGCGCGCTGTGCCAGTGGGAGATCCGCAAGATCCTCTCCTGGCACATCATCAGCCAGGTCGGATACATGGTGATGGGCATCGGGCTGGCCGCGGCCGGCGCCGACGTCGCGTTCGCGGCGGTCGCGGCGACCATCTTCTACGTCGTGCACCACATCGTGGTGAAGGCGAGCCTGTTCCTGATCGGCGGAATCGCGGGCCGCGTCGCGGGCACGCAGGAGCTGCGCGCGATGGGCGGCGTGATCGACCTCGCGCCGGGCGTGGCCGGCCTGTTCCTGGTGGCCGGGTTCTCGCTCGCGGGCATGCCGCCGTTCTCGGGCTTCTTCGCCAAGCTCGTGCTGATCCGCGCCGGCCTGGCCGACGGGCAGCTCGCGATCGTGCTCGTCTCGCTCGTCACGAGCCTGCTCACGCTGTTCTCGATGGCCAAGATCTGGGCGTACGGCTTCTGGCGCGCGTCATCGCTCTCCGCGCCGCTCGCGCGCCACCGCGCGCTGATGGCGCCGGCCGCGGTGCTGGTCGCGTTCACCGTGGCGATGGGGCTGGTCGCCGAGCCCGTGCTGCGGCTCGCGAACGACGCGGCGCGCGACGTGGTCGATCCGAGCGCATACCAGGCCGCGGTGCTCGTGCCGGTGCCGGCCCCCGGACAGCCGCACGCCGCGGGGGAGGGAAGCGCGCGATGATCCTGCTGCGGCTCTACTACATGGTCCGCTACGCGTTCATCTTCCTGCGCGCCCTCACCCTGTCGACGATCGACGTCACCCGGGCGGTGCTGCGGCGCGAGCTCGACTTCAAGCCCGGCTTCCTCGCCGTCGACATGGAATGCGAGAGCGACTTCGAGATCACGCTGCTCGCGAACTCGATCACACTCACGCCGGGCACGATCTCGGTCCACGTCGAGCGCGAGCACCGCAAGATCATCATCCACGCGCTGAACGTCGGCGACGATCCGGAAGCCGTGCGGCGCGACGTGCAGCAGACGCTCGAGGCGAACATCCTGAAGTGGACCCGCCCGGGCGGCTGGCCGGCGCGGAGGCCGACGTGAGCGAGTTCCTGTCCACGGTCTCGCTCCTGTGCCTGGCCGCGCTGCTCGCCGGCGGCGCGATGTGCGTGCACCGCGTCGCGATCGGGCCGAGCCCGGCCGACCGCGCGATCGCGATCGACACGCTGACCATCGTGTTCATCGCGATCATCTGCGTCCTGTGCGTCACCTGGAGCTCCGCGCTCTACTTCGACGCGGTCTGGATCGTGACGCTGGTCGGCTACCTCGGCTCGGTCGCGATCGCGCGCTACCTCGAGCGCGGGAAGCTGTTCTGATGCCGACGCTGCTCGAACTGTGCATCGCGCTGCCGATGGTCGCCGGCACCTTCCTGACCGTGGTCGCCTGCGTGGGCCTGCTGCGCTTCCCCGACGTCTTCTGCCGCATGCACGCCGCGGGCAAGGCGGGCACGCTCGGCGTCTCGCTCGTGATCGTCGCGGCGATGGTCGCGTTCGCGCCGCACGATCTGTCGGTGCCCGTGCGCGGCGCGCTCGCGATCTTCTTCCAGTTCCTGACCACGCCCGCGGCCACGCACATCCTGGCGCGCGCGAGCTACGTGTCGGACTACGGGATCGCGGAGCGCACGGCCGTCGACGAGCTGCGCACGTTCCTGCCCTCGCGCCCGTCCGAGACCTTCGGGCGCGAGTAGGCCCGCGTGCTGTTCGAGGCCGAGCGCCACGAGCCGCTGCGCGCGGGCGCGTGGGACGAGACGCGCGCGCGTGAGGCGATCACGCGCATCGTGGCCGAGGCGGAGCGCGCGTTCGACCCGGCCGAGCTCTGGCCCAAGCACCCGCTCGACACCCGGCCGTCGCCGTCCCTCTACTACGGCGCCGCGGGCGTGATCTGGGCGATCGACTACCTGGCTGAGCAGGGGGCGGCGCAGCGAACGCGCGACTGGCCGCCGCTGGTCGAGCCCATCCACGCGCGCAATGCCGCGCTGCTCGAGCGCCTGCCCGAGCTGCAGAACGCGCTGCTGGTCGGCGCTTCCGGGCTGGCGCTCGTCGGTCATCGGCTCACGCGCGCGAGCGTATGGATCGAGCGCATGATCGAGTCGGCGCGCGCGAACCACAGCCACGCCTCGAACGAGCTGTTCGTGGGCACGCCTGGCACGTTGCTCGCGGCGGCGGCGCTGCGCGAGCAGAGCGGGGACGCACGGCTCGACGACGTGATCGCTGCCGGTGCGGCGCGCGTGCTCTCCGAGCTTCGCTTCGAGCCGGAGCACGGCTGCGCGCTCTGGACGCAGGAGTTCGGCGGGCGCACGAAGATGATCGGGCTGGTGCACGGCTTTGCCGGCAACGTCCTCGCGCTCTTCTCGGCCGGGTGCGGTTACGCTCTCGCGCCCGAGTTCGAGCGCACGCTCGACGCCACCGCGCGGATCGAGGGCGGGCTCGCGAACTGGCCGCAGAGCGTGGGCCCGCCGCGGCCGGGGCGCACGGCACCGCTCGTGCAGATCTGTCACGGTGCGCCCGGCGTGATCGTCGCGCTCGCGCGGTTCGAGCCGCGCGCGGGCTCGCGGCTCGAGGAGCTGCTCTGCATGGGCGGCGAGCTCACCTGGCGCGCCGGTCCGCTCGCCAAGGGATCGGGCCTGTGCCACGGCACGGCCGGAAACGGCTACGCGTTCCTGTGTCTGTACCGGCGCACGGGCGAGCGCGCCTGGCTCGAGCGCGCGCGCGCGTTCGCGATGCACGCGCTCGAGCAGTGGGAGCACGAGCTCGAGAAGTACGGCCGCGGCCGCTACTCGCTCTGGACCGGCGACGCCGGCCTGGCCTGCTTCCTGTGGGACTGCGTGCGCGAGCGCGACGCCTTCCCGACCCTGCACGCCTTCTAGCGCGCTCGGGCGCCAGCGGACGGGACGGGGCTATACTGGCCGCATGAAGCGCTTCATCCAGCCCAACGAGCTGGCCCGCGACCGCCGCTTCAAGCGCGCCAAGGCGGGCAATCAGCTCGTGACGACGCTCCCGAACGACGCCGAGAAGATCGCCGACGTGCTCGAGCTGGTCGGCCCGAAGATCCGCGAGCGCATCGCCGGCACCGCGCTCGAGCCGGTCTACGACGAGCTCGGCCCCGGCTTCTCCTTCCTGATGAACGCGGGCCAGCCCAGGCCGGGCTCGCGCCACGCCGAGCAGCAGCTGAAGATCCGCCTGCACGGGATCTACGTCGGCGAGCTGCAGGCGCTCGAGGCGGCCGGGCGCACGCTCTGGGACTTCCCGGAGGCGCCCTGGGATTTCAAGATGAACATGGCGCGGCAGTGCTGGGACGAGGCGCGCCACGTGCAGACCTACGAGAAGCTGATCGAGCGCGCGGGCGGCGAGGTCGGCGAGTATCCCGAGAACACATTCCTGTTCGAGACCAGCTGCCACGACGATCCGGTGCTGCGCGTGACCGGCGTGAACCGCTGCCTCGAGGGCCTGGCCTGCGACGTGTTCCGCCAGCTGATCGACTACGGCAAGCAGACCGGCGATCCGGTGCTCGCGCAGGCGGTCGACTTCGTGCTCGCCGACGAGCTCACGCACGTGCGCTTCGGCAGCGACTGGGTCAAGGAGTTCACGAAGGGCGACCCCGCGCGGCTCAAGCGCGCACAGGATTTCCAGCGCGAGACCGACCAGCGCTTCACCTTCGGCGGCGCGCGCGCGCTGGCGCGCGAGGAGCGGCTCGAGGCCGGCTTCACCGAGGCGGAGCTCGACGAGATCGCGGCCATGACCGGTCCGGGCCCGAGCCGCGAGACGCTCTTGCGCGGCGCCGAGATCGCGCGCGACCGCTTCCTCGCCAAGCGCGCCGGGAACGCCTAGCGCGTTCCGCGCCGTGTCCGCTCAGTCGAGCCCGAGCCGCGTGAGCTGATCGGCCGGCGCTTCGATCTCGAGCAGGGCCGCGCGCAACAGCTCTTCGGCCTGCTTCTCCGCCGGCGTACCCGCGAGGTTCCGGTTCTCGTCGGGATCCTCGCGCAGGTTCCACAGGTGGCTGCCCGCGAACGAGCCCATCGCCCAGAACGGCAGGCGATCGCCCGCGCTGAACGGCTGGCGGATCACGGGCACCTTCGAGCCGGGCATGCGGTCGAGGCGCGCGCGCTCGTCGGGCAGCGGCATGCGCAGCTGCGGCAGGCGCGCGATCGGCATGGTCGACCAGCGGTTCGAGAACACCGACAGCGGCTCGTTCGCGCCGCGCGGCCCGCGCGCGTACTTCGACGTGCCGTCGAGCAGGTGGACCTCGCGGCCCCAGTAGCCGGAGAGCGCCCAGTCGCGCACGCGCGTGGCCTCGCCGCGCACGAGCGGCGCAAGCGAGCGCCCGTGCGTGCGCTGGCGCGCGCGCACGCCGAACAAATCGAGCAACGTCGCGTGCACGTCGACGTTGGTGGTGAGCGCGGAGCAGGCGCCGGGCGCCGCGCCGGGCCAGGCGATCAAGAGCGGGATGTGGCCGAGCGTCTCGTACACCGGCAGCGGGGGCTTGCCGAACGCGTCCTTCTCGCCCAGGTAGTGGCCGTGATCGGTGCACACGATCACCGCGGTCGTGTCCCACAGGTTCGCGCGATCGAGCGCGTCGAGGAGCTTCCCGAACCAGCGGTCGATCATGGTCAGCTTGCCGCCGTAGCAGGCGCGCACCTGGCGCGCCTCGCGCTCCGAGAGCACGCCGCCCGCGACGCCCGCCGTGGTGTAGGGCGGCCAGATCAGGTGCGCGCCCTGCCAGTCGGGATCGTAGAGCGAGGCGTACGGCTCGGGCGTGTCGAACGGCTCGTGCGGATCGAACTCGTCCACGAACAAGAGGAAGCGATCGTGGTGCGGCGCGTCCTGCTCGAGCCAGCGCGTCGCGGCCGAGAGCGTGCGCGGCCCGGGGAAGTCGGCCTCGTCGCGGAAGTAGCCGCGCGAGTTGTCGTAGTGGGTGTGGCCGCGGCCGTACGACGGCGCGCCGACCCAGCTCGGATCGGGCCGCGTGCGCCAGGGGTCGCTCTCGTGCCCGCGCTGGTAGTCCCAGGCCGTGAAGTCGCAGTGGTAGTTCTCGCCGCCCACCTCGAACAGGTGCGGGTGGTCGGAGACGAGCATGGTGGTCACGCCCGCGCGCGCGAGCTCGACCGTGATCGGGTCCTCCCAGATCTCGATCGAGCCCCACGGCTTCCACAGGAAGTCGAGCGCGCCGCACAAGAGGTCGTGGCGCGCGGGCATGCACGGCAGCGAGCCCGTGTAGTGCGAGTCGAAGCGCAGCGCGCGGCGCGCGAAGCGGTCGAGGTTCGGCGTCGCGAACTCGCGCGAGCCGTACGCGCCGACCAGGTGTCGGTTCAGGCTGTCGAGCAGCACGACGACGGCGTTCTTGGGTCCGCCCGACGGCGTGTTCGGGTTGGCGGAGGCCGGCGTGTTCATGACAGGATTCTGTCACATGGATGTCTCGGTTGCGTTTCCGCCGGGCCGCGATCTGGTCGACTTCGCGGCGCTCGCCGAGTCGCTCGGCTTCAAACGCGTGTGGGTGTACGACTCGCCCGCGCTGTACGAGGACGTGTGGGTCTCGCTCGCCGAGATCGCCGAGCACACCGACGAGATCGGCTTCGGCCCCGCCGTGATCGTGCCGAGCCTGCGCCACGTGATGACGACGGCCGCGGCGATCGCGACGCTCGAGGCGAAGGCGCCGGGCCGGCTCGCGGTCGCGATCGGCACCGGCTTCACCGGCCGGCGCGCGCTCGGCAAGAAGGCGCTCTCGTTCGCCACGCTCGAGCGCTACGTGCGCGAGCTGCGCGGGCTGCTCGCGGGCGAGACGGTGCTGATCGACGGCGCGAAGGCGCGGTTGCTCCACCCCGCGGGCTTCGGCGCGCCGCGTCCGATCCGCACGCCGCTGCTCGTGGCGGCGAACGGGCCGAAGGGCCTCGAGGTCGCGCGCCGCGTCGGCGACGGCCTGATGTGCGTGAGCCGCCCGCAGCCGGGCTTCGACTGGTGCGCGGCGCTGGTGTTCGGGACCGTGCTCGCGGAGCGCGAGAGCTTCGCCTCGGCGCGCGTGTTCGAGACGCTCGGGCCCGCGATCGCGGTGATCTACCACGGCGCCTGGGAGATGTCGCCGAACGGTGTCGATGCGCTGCCCGGCGGCGCGGCCTGGCGCGCCGCGCTCGAGCGCATCCCCGCCGACGAGCGCCACCTCGCGGTGCACGAGGGGCACCTGGTCGAGGTGTCCGAGCTCGACCGCCCGCACATCTCGTCCGAGCTCGGCGCGCTCACCTTCTCGGGCACCGAGACGCAGCTGCGCGAGCGCATCGCGCAGCTCGCCGCAGACGGCCTGACCGAGCTCGTCTACCAGCCGCTCGGGCCCGACGTCCCGGGCGAGCTCGACGCGTTCGCGAAGATGGCGGGCCTGTGAGCCGGAGACTCGTGGCGGCGCTCGTGGTCGCCGCGCTCCACGGCCCCGCAGCCTTCGCCGACGCGCCGCCTCCGGCCGGGCCGGGGCCCGCGCCGCGCGAGCCGTGCCGCGACGTCGATCCGCTGCGCCGCCCGTTCTTCGGCGACCTGCACGTGCACACCGCGCTCTCGCTCGACGCGAGCACCCAGGGCACGCGCAACCGGCCCGCCGACGCCTATCGCTTCGCGCGCGGCGAACGGATCGGCGTGCAACCCTACGACCGCCACGGCCAGCCGCTGCGCGAGCTGCGGCTCGCGCGCCCGCTCGACTTTGCGGCCGTCACCGACCACGCGGAGCTGCTCGGCGAGGCGCACATCTGCAACACGCCCGGGCTCGACGGCTACGACTCGCTCGTGTGCCGGATCTACCGCTCCTATCCGCGGCTCGCGTTCTTCGGGATGAACTACCGCGTGTCGAGCGGCGACGCGGCCGAGCCGCCGCAGCGCTTCGAGTTCTGCGGCGCGGACGGCGCGGGCTGTCTCGCCGCGGCGCGCGCGCCGTGGACCGAGATCCGCGAGGCCGCGGAGGCGGCCTACGACCGAAGCGCCGACTGCCGCTTCACCACGCTGGTCGGCTACGAGTGGACCGGCGCGGCGGGCCCGGGCAACAACCTGCACCGCAACGTGCTGTTCCGGAACGAGATCGTCCCCGAGCTGCCGTCGAGCTTCGTCGACACGCCGGCGCCCGAGCTGCTCTGGCGGAAGCTGCGCGAGACCTGCCTCGAAGCGGGCACGGGCTGCGACGCGCTGGTGATCCCGCACAACTCGAACCTCGGCGGCGGGCGCATGTTCGCCACCGTCCACGCGGACGGCACGCCGATGAGCGCGGACGAGGCGCGGCTCTCCGCGCAGCTCGAGCCGGTGGTCGAGATCCTGCAGCACAAGGGCTCGTCGGAGTGCATGCTCGGCGTCGGCACCGAGGACGAGCTGTGCTCGTTCGAGACGCTCGAGATGAGCAACTTCAGCGGGCGCTACGTGCCCCTGCTCGCGGAGAAACCCGTGCCGCGCCAGTTCGTGCGCGAGGTGCTGCGCGAGGGGCTCGTGCAGGAGCAGCGCCTGGGCGTGAATCCCTTCAAGTTCGGGATCGTCTCGAGTACGGACACCCACCTCGGCGCGCCGGGCGCGGTCGAGGAGGACGCGGACTACAAGGGGCACGGCGGCGCGGGCAACCCCGCCCGCGACGAGCTGCCGAAGGGCCTGCCGGACGCCTCGGACCTGAACCCCGGAGGACTGGCCGTGATCTGGGCGGAACAGAACGACCGCGATGCGCTGTTCCTGGCGCTGCGACGCAAGGAAGTGTACGGCACGAGCGGGCCGCGCCACGTGGTGCGCTTCTTCGGTGGCTTCGGCTACGACACGGAGCTGTGCGCGAGCAAGGAGCTCGCCGCGCGCGGCTACGCGGGCGGCGTGCCGATGGGCGGAGATCTCCCGCCGGCGCCCGCGGGCGGCGCGCCGCGCTTCGTGCTCTCCGCGCTGCGCGATCCCGGAACGGACGCCCAGCCCGGCAACCGCCTGCAGCGGCTGCAGATCGTGAAGGGCTGGCTCGGCCCGGACGGCGCGACGCACGAGCGCGTCTACGACGTCGCCGGCACCCCGGACTCCGGCTCGGACGTCGATCTCGCGACCTGCGCGCCGCGGGGCGAAGGCGCCGACGCGCTGTGCGCGGTCTGGACCGATCCGGACTTCGACCCGGCCGAGCGCGCGGTCTGGTACGCGCGCGTGATCGAGAATCCCTCGTGCCGCTGGACGACACGCGTGTGCAACGCGGGCGGCGTGCGCTGCGACGACCCGGTCACGGTGGGGGAGGGCTTCGAGGCCTGCTGCGACCCGAAGGTCCCCAGGACCGTTCAAGAGCGCTCGTGGACGTCGCCGATCTGGTACTCGCCGGCCGCGTCCGGAGGAGGTGTCCGATGAAGCTCCGCTCGCTCTCGCTCGCGTTCGCGCTGGCGGCGCTCGCGCGCACCGGCGCCGCCGACGTCGCGCCCGGCGACGTGATCACGGCCGCGAACAAGGAGCAGGTGCGCGGGCTCGTGCCGCCGGAGTTCTACAGCTACGCGATCGAGAACACGCCGGAGCTCGAGATGCGCATCGTCGCGACGGAGGACTTCCCGGTCCACCCGAAGTACGTCGAGGCGACCGTGAAGTTCGCCTGCCAGGCCTCGGTCGACGCGCAGGGGAGGCTGGTGAACTACGGCGCGGGCCAGCCCTTCCCCTTCTCGGAATGGGCGAAGGAAGCGACCGGCCACCGCTGCGACCTGACCCCGGACGATCCGCAGTTCGCGCTCAAGCTCGCCTGGAACGTCAACCAGCGCTGGCAGGGCGGCTCGGGCTTCAACATCCCGCACTGGGGCTTCGCGAACATGCGCAACGCGGGCCGCGAGACCTGGCGCCTGTCGCAGGGCGAGTACCGGCGCACGTACTTCAGCGGGCGCGCGGACCTGTTGCCCGCGACCACCGAGCTCGAGCCGGGCACGAACGTGGAGTGGGCCGAGTACTTCGACGTGGAAGTCGCCCTTCGACCTGCGCGGCACGATGTTCCTGCTCTACCGCTACCGCGACGGCAAGGAGGACGACACCTGGGCGTACATCCCGGCGCTGCGCCGCGTGCGCCGGATCGCGGCGACACAGAAGAGCGACTCCCTGCTCGGCACCGAGTTCACGCTCGAGGACTTCTACCTGTTCTCGGGCTACGTCTGGGACCACGCCTGGGAGTACCAGGGCGAGAGCGTGATGCTCGGCGTGTCGAACAGCCAGCGCACCTGCTTCCCGCGCGTGCTCGGCAAGCTCTCGCCGACCGGCATGGTGCGGCTCGGCACGGACGCGGAGTGGGCCGCCTGCACGTTCGCACCCTACGGCGCGATGCCGATGGTCGGCGAGAGCTGGCAGAAGCGCGTGACCTTCGAGCTCGACGACATCCCCAAACAGGAAGGCCACCCGTACAGCCGCAAGAAGCTCTGGTACGACAAGGAGACCATGGCGCCCGGCCTCGCGGTGGCGTACGACCGCGGCGGCAAGCCGTTCAAGCTGATCGGCGGCGTGGGCAAGTGGAGCGAGTCGACGGGCATCGCCGAGAACGAGGGCCGGTTCGTGCTGCTCGGCACCTCGGTCATGATCGTGAACGTGCAGACCGGCGCGTCGAACCTGGGCCAGTTCGACGGCATGAACGCGATGGAGTTCGGGATCAGCGAGAGCAAGAAGTACTACGACACCACGAGGCTGAAGACCGCGGGACGGTAGTCGACGCGGTCAGCGCGCCGCGCGCCAACGCTCAGCGCGCTGCGCGCCATCTGGCCGGCGCGGCTTCGATCCCGCGCACCAGCAGCGACTGCGAGGCGTGCCCGAACGAGCCGGCGCCGTCGTAGAGGCGCGCGAAGGCGGTGCCCGCGCCGCGCGGCGCGTAGAGCGCGCGCGCGTCGAGGCAGATCCACTCGCCCTCGGCCGGGCGGTGCAGGTTCAACGTGGTGTCGGGGTTGATCGCCACGAACGGGCGCCGGAACAGCGCCTCGCGCTGGCGCGTCATCGCGTGCATCAGCGGCACGCTGTAGGTCATGTCGGAGACGAAGGCGGCGCGCACCAGCGGCGAGTTCTCCTCGCCCGCGACCAGCGGCACGCGCAGGCGCAGCCACGCGATCGGCTGCTCGAAGCCGGGCACGGGGCGCAGCTCGAGCGCGTGCTGCAGGGGATTCTCGGGCGCGTTGGTGCTGGTCGCCTCGCTCCAGGAGAAGCGCGAGTTGGCTTCGGGCAGAGCCGGCGGGGTCGCGGCGGCGCCGCCGTCGAACGACTCGGGCACCGCGATCTCGTCCAGCCGGAAGCGCAGCGCACTGGCGCGCGCGCACACCTCGTCGCCCGCGAGCAGGTCCGCCTCGAGCACCTCGACCGCGCTGCCGCGCCGCACGACCCGGGCCACCGTGCGAACCGGAGACATGGGCGCCGCGCGCCAGAGGTCGATCGTGAGCCGCGTGATCTGACCCGGCCGCTGCGCCGGCACGCGCTCGATCGCGCGCGCGAGCAGCGCGAGCATCGGGCTGCCGTGCTGCGTGTCGGGGTACCACGGCCCGCGCGCGAGCTCGGTGGGAACGTGGAGATCGCCGTCGGGCGTGAAGATCGCTTGGGCGGGAGCGGGCATCGGCGCGGGAGCCTAGCATTCCCGCGCAGCCGGGCGCGTGCAGGGCGCGCCTGTCATGATCGCGGGATGCGGCGCGTGCTCGCGAGCCCGGCCCTGCACTTCCTCGCGCTCGGCGCGCTCCTGGTGGCGGCCGAGCGCGCGTGGACGGGCGGCGACGCGCGGCTCGAGCGTGCGCGCGCGCCGATCGAGCTCACGCGCGCGCGCGTCGAGGCGCTGCGCGCGGACTGGCTCGCGCGCAGGGGCGAGGCGCCGGACGGCGCGACGCTGCGCGCGCTGATCGAAGCCGAGCTCGACGACGAGATCCTGCTGCGCGAGGCGCGTGCGGCCGGGCTCGAGGCGAGCGATCCCGTGGTGCGCGCGCGGCTCGCGCGCAACGTCGCCTTCCTGCGCGGGGAGGACGAGCTCGCCTTTCGGCCCGGCGACACGCGCCGCGTCGACGAAGCGCTCGCGCTCGGGCTCGCGCGCTCCGACCTGGTCGTGCGGCGGCGGCTGATCGAGCGAATGCGCGCCGAGCTCGCCGCGCGCGGCGCCGCGTCGCCCGACGCCGCCGAGCTCGAGGCGCGCGCCACGCGCGAGCCCGGGCCGGGCGTCCGCGCGGACCGGATCGAGCTCTCCCACGTGTTCCTGTCGCGCGACCTGCGCGGCGCGGCGCTCGAGCCCGATGCGCGGCGGCTCTCCGCTGGGCTCGCGCTCGGCGCGCTCGCGTTCGAGGCCGCGATCGCGCGCGGCGACAGCTTCCTGCTCGGCCACGCGCTGCCCGCGCGCAGCGCGGACGAGCTCGCGCGCGACTTCGGTCCCGGGTTCGCGCGCGCGGTTGCTGCGCTCGAGCCCGGCCTCGTCTCGCAGCCGATCGAGTCGAGCTACGGCCTGCACCTGGTGCTGGTGCGCGACCGCCGCAGCGCCGCGCCTGTGTCGCTCGCCGCGGAGCGCGCCCGCCGCGAGTCCGAGCTCGCGCGCGAGCGCGAGGCCGAGGCGCTGCGCGCGGCGCTGGGTTCGCTGCGCGCGCGCTACGAGATCCGCGTCCCGGAGACCGGTCCGTGAGCGCCGGCCGCGCCCGCGGGCTCGCGCTCCTGCTCGCGATCGCGTGGGCGGTCCCGGCGCACGCCCACCCGCTCGCGCCCGCTCTGCTCGAGCTGCGCGAGCGCGGCGGCGGCGCGGTCGATGTCTCGCTGCGCACGCCTCTCGTGCGTGCGAACGGAACGGCCCCGCGGCTGGTCGCGCCGGACGGCTGTCGAGTACTCGCGCCGCCCGAGCGGGCGCGCGACGAGCGCGCCGAGCTCGCGCGTTTCGCGCTGGCCTGCGACGGTGCGCTCGCCCCGGGCGCGGCGTTCGGTCTCGACGGCCTGCGCGAGTCCGGCAGCAACGCGCTGGTGCGAATCGAGCGCGCGGACGGCAGCGTCGCACAGGGCGTGATCGACGCCGACCGGCCGGTCTTCGCGCTGCCCGCCCGCGCGCACTGGCAGGACACGGTCGGCTCGTACCTGCGGCTCGGCGTCGGCCACATCCTCGCCGGCTTCGACCACCTGCTGTTCGTCGCGGGCCTCGTGCTGCTCGTGCGCCGCGGCCGGGCGCTGGTCGCGACCGTCACCGCGTTCACGCTCGGGCACGCGCTCTCGCTGTGCGCCGCGGTGCTGGGCTTGGCGACGCCGCCCGCCGCTCCGATCGAGATCGCGATCGCCGCGTCCGTGTTCTGGCTCGCGCTCGAGCTCGCCGCGCGCGGCGAGCGTCCGGCTGGTCTGCCCGCGCGGCTCGCGTTCTGCTTCGGGCTCCTTCACGGATTCGGCTTCGCCTCGGCGCTGCGCGAGGCCGGCTTGCCGCACGCGGACCTCCCGCTCGCGCTCGCGAGCTTCAACGCCGGTATCGAGCTGGGCCAGCTCGCGGTCGTCGGCGTGCTGCTCGTGTTCGCGAGGGCGTTGCGCGGCTACGAGAAGCCGCTCGCCTACGCGTTCGGCACCGCCGCGGGCTTCTGGCTGATCGAGCGCTCGCTCGCTGCGCTCGGCTTCGGCTGAGCGGTCAGGCGCGCCGGCGCGCAGCGAGCGCGACGGCCAGCGTGAGCGCGAGCAGCAGCCCGGCGAGCCACGGGAGCGGCAGGGCGTCGACCGGCTCGCTCTCGAGCGCGAGCGTCGCCACCCGGAAGCCGAGGTCGCTGAACTGATCCGACGAGTGCATGTCGAGCGGCCGCTGAAACTTGCTGATGTCGCCCCAGAACCACGAGCCGCCGCGAATCCCGCGGATGTCGTTCTCGGGCACCGTCTCGTTGAACTCGAGCACGTTCCCGCCCTGGTCGTACGTGCCGTACGGGCTCGCGGAGTTCTCGTGCGCGCCCACCTCGGTCCGGAAGTACGGTGCGCCGATCGTGAAGTCGGGACCGGGGCGCTGGAAGGTCGCGTTGTTGCCGGGGTCGGGATCGATCAGGTCGTTGCTGACCGCGGAGTTGGTCCGGGTCGGCTGGCTCCAGTAGTTCCCGCTCGCGCCGTCGTTCCGGTGGTACGCCGCCTTGTACCACTCGTTCTCCGTCGGAATGACCCAGGTGGCGTCGGGCTCGCGCACCACGCTCTCGAGCTCGAAGTCGGACTGCCGGCCGTTCAGGAAGTACGAGCCGTCCTCGGTCGTGGCCAGGCCCGGCGCGCCGCTCGGCTGGCCGTTGTGCAGCCAGTTCGCGAAGCGCGCGGCGTCGCCCCAGCCGACGAAGTTCACCGGGCGATCCGCCCAGTCCGCGGCGACGGCGTACGCGTAGCTGCCCGGCGCGCCGTTGCGCTCGATCTTGCAGCCCTGCGCGTGCGTCCACATGCGCGCGTCGTACAGACCGTACGGATCGCTCGCGGCGACGGCCGAGAGGAAGGCGGCGTACTGGCCGGTCGTGACCTCGTACTTGCCGATCGCGAACACGTGGTCGACGGCGCCGAACGTGCCCTGGAAGGCGATCGGATCGCCGGCGTTGCCCGGGTTGCCGACCACGACCGTCTCGATCGCGATCGGCGCTTGCGCGCGCGCCTGGTCGCCCGCGCCGAGCACGGCCGCGGCCGCGAGCACCGCACGGACGCGGCCGGCGAGCCCGCTCACGGCAGCTTCGCGAGCACCTCTCCCGCGAAGCGGTCGAGCGCCTCGTCGCCGGCGCCGCCGATCGCGAAGGTCGGCACGATCAGGCGGCTCACGCCGAGCTCCGCGTAGCGCTTCACCGCGTCCATGCCTTCGGCCGCGGGAATCCACATCGCGGAGATCTCGACGCTCTTCGGATCGCGCCCGATCGCGGCGCACCCCTTCTTGAGCTGCTCGAGGTGCTCGGCGAGCTGGGCCACGTTGCCGGTCGGCGCGTACCACCCGTCGCCGTACTTCGCGATCCGCTCGAACGCCTTGCCCTTCGAGCCGCCGATCACGATCGGCACGCCGGGCCGCTGCACCGGGATCGGGTAGCTCTTGAAGCCGGACCAGGACAGGAACTCGCTCTGGTGCTCGACCACGTCGCCCGACCAGACCTTGCGCATCGCGGTCACGTAGTCGTCGAAGCGCGCGCCGCGCCGCTCGAACGAGACGCCGAGCGCGTCGAACTCCTCGCGCAGCCAGCCGATGCCCACGCCGAGCATGAAGCGGCCGTCGGAAACGAAGTCGAGGCTCGCGGCCTGCTTGGCGAGGTAGAGCGGGTTGGTCTGCGAGAGGATGTTCACGCCGGTGGCGAGCCGCACCTTCTTCGTGCTCGCCGCCACCGCCGCCAGCGCGATCAGCGGATCGACCAGGTTCGTCTCCGGCGGCGCGCCCATCTTGCCGGTCGGGCTGTACGGGTACTTCGACTGGTAGTCGAGCGGGATCATCACGTGCTCGAACGTCCAGAGCGACTCGACGCCGATCGCCTCGGCCTTCTGCGCCGCGCGCACGAGCTGGCGCGCGTCGGTCACGGCCATGTTGATGGGAATCAGCCCGATCTTCATCACAGCACCTCCACGGCGTCGCCGACCGCGACGCGCCCGGGCCGCTCGACGCGCGCGTACACGCCCACGTTCTGGTTCGCCTCGCGCACGACCGTGCGCATCAGCCCTGTGTCCTGCGGCAGGTCGTCGAAGCCGTGCGTGATCATCACGCAGCGCGGGCAGGCCATGGCGACCGAGATCTCCGCCTCGCCGATCCGCACGCGCTTGCCGACCCAGTCGATCTCCGCGAACTCCTCGACGCCGTCCGGTGTCGCGACCACCAGGTTCGGGCGGAAGCGGCGCACGTCCACGCGCGACTTCGGCGCGAGCTTCTGCAGCCGGCGCAGGGTCGCGTCGGTCAAGAGCAGGAGCGGCAGCGCGTCGAAGTACGTGCCGGGTGGCGACTCGAACTGGAACAGCTCGGGCGGGAAGGTCGACAGGTCGGGCAGGGGCTCGTCGGGGTTGCGGCCGAAGATCGAGCGCAGCTCCTGCTCCATGTCCTCGTGCGTCGGTGCGCCGCGCCGGTAGTGGTCGAGCTGATCGGCGGGCACGAGCGGCCACAGGCTGATCTTGTGCTCGAGCGCGTCGCTCACGCGCTGGGCCGCGTTCGCGTCCGACGCGCGCAGGGTCGCGCCGCCGGGCAGCTCGATCTCGGGCGCGGGCACGCGCGCGGCCGTCGGCTCCTCGCGATAGCGCGCGCGCAGGCGCATGAGCGCCGCGATCTTCTTCGCGCCGCGGATCCCGCCGCGCTCCTCGTCGCGCACGGCCCAGGCGCGGTCGCCGGGGATCCCGTTCGCGCCGAGCGGCGTCGCGTCGATGCGCTCGCCGATCATGGACTTCACCGGATAACGCCAGAGCTCGCGGATTCGGCCGACGATCATCCTGCAAGCCTACCATGCGGATATACTGCGCGACGCCGCACCCCCGAACGGCAAGGAGAGACCATGGACATCCGCACCAGCCGCGAGACCGTCACCACGCCCGACGGCGCCATGCCCGTCTACGTCGCCGAGCCGACCGCGCCCGGCCGCCACCCCGCGGTGATCGTGATCATGGAGGCGTTCGGCCTGAACGGACACATCGAGGACACGACGCGCCGGATCGCCGCCGAGGGCTACGTCGCGCTCGCGCCCGACGTCTACTGGCGCTGGCTTCCCGACAACAAGGTCGGCTACGACGAGCTGCCGAAGGCGATCGGGCTGATGCAGAAGGTGAACGACCAGAAGGTCGTTCAGGATCTCTCGAGCGCGATCGACGCGCTGCAGAAGCGCCCGACCGTGAGCGGCAAGATCGGCGTGACCGGCTTCTGCATGGGCGGACGGCTCTCGTTCCTCGCCGCCGCCGAGCTGCCCGACAAGATCGCCGCCGCCGCGCCGTTCTACGGCGGCGGGATCGCCGCGCTCCTGCCCAAGGCCGACAAGATCAAGGCGCCGCTCTACCTGTTCTTCGGCGAGAAGGACGCGTTCATCCCGCAGGACCAGGTGAACGCGATCGACGCCAAGCTGAAGGAACTCAAGAAGCCCTACAGCTTGAAGAACTACAAGGGCGCCGACCACGGCTTCTTCTGCCACGAGCGCGCCTCGTACAACGAGGCGGCGGCGGCGGACGCGTGGAAGGAGCTGACCGCGTTCTTCCGCAAGCACCTGGGATGAGCGCGAAGCGCAAGACGCTCCGCACCGAGCTCGACGAGGGCGTGTTCGCGATCACGCTCACGCGCGCCGCCGAGTACAACACGATCACGCCCGAGCTGCGCGCGGAGCTCGAGGCCGCGATCGACGAGGGCGACGCGGCGTCGGGCGCGCGCGTGATCCTCTTGCGCGCGGAGGGGCCGGCGTTCTGCGCCGGCTACGGGCTCGACTGGTCCACCGCCGCGCAGTCGGCGGAGAGCGCGGCGACACAGCGGCGTGTCTGGGACTCGGTCTCGGACCTGCGCATGATGGGCCGCTTCGTCGACACGTACATGAAGCTCTGGTACGCGAAGAAGCCGACCATCGCCGCCGTTCAGGGCTGGTGCATCGGCGGCGGCACGGACCTGGTGCTGTGCGCGGACCTGATCGTGGCGGGCGAGGGCGCGAGCTTCGGCTATCCGCCCTCGCGCGTCTGGGGCACGCCGACCACCGCGATGTGGGTGTACCGGATGGGGCTCGAGCAGGCCAAGCGCTACATGCTGACCGGCGACGAGATCCCGGCGAAGAAGGCCGCCGAGATCGGCCTGATCCTCGAGACCGTGCCCGACGACGCGCTGCAGGCGCACGCGCTCGCGTTGGCCAAGCGCATGGCGCAGGTGCCCACCAGCCAGCTCGTGATGCTGAAGCTGCTCTGCAACCAGACCGCCGAGAACATGGGGCTCGCGTCCTCCCGAACGCTCGGCACGTTGTTCGACGGCATCGCCCGCCACACCCAGGAAGGGCTCGACTTCGTGAAGAACGCGCGGGCGAAGGGCTTCCGGCAGGCGGTGCGCGAGCGCGACGACCCCTTCGGCGACTACGGCAGCCGGCCGAAGAAGGGGAAGGGCGCGCGCGAGTAACGCCCGGCCGACCCGCGCCTCCTTTGACATACCGACCAAGAGTCTGTATTTAGCGACTCAGGGTCTGTAAACATCCAACTGGAGGTCGCAGCCATGTCGTCCCCCCGCTTTCCCCGCTCGTTCGCCCAAACCGACGCCGGCCGGATCGCCTGGCGCGAGCACGGCGATGCGCGCCAACGCGCGGCGCTCTTCGTTCACGGGGTGTTCCTGAACGGCGACCTGTGGAACGGCGTCGCCGAACGCGTCAGCGACTTGCGCCGCTGCATCGCACCCGATCTGCTCGCCCACGGCTTCAGCGAGGAGCGCGAGGGCGCCGACGTGTCGTTCGCCGGCCAGGCCGACATGCTGGCGCAGCTCCTCGACGCGCTCGAGCTCGAGCGCGTCGACCTCGTCGCCAACGACAGCGGCGGCGGCATCGCCCAGATCCTGGCGGCCAGGCACCCCGAGCGCATCGCCACGCTGACGCTGACCAACTGCGACACGCACGACGGTTGGCCGCCGCCCGCGTTCGCGCCCACCGTCGAGCTCGCCCGGCAGGGGGGCATGCCGGCGCTGCTGCGCGCGTTCGCCGCCGATCCCGAAGCCGCGCGCAACGCCTTCTCGGTCGGGCTCGAGCACCCCGACAAGCTCGCCGACGACCAGCTGCGCGGGTTCTTCGAGCCGCTCGTGCGCTCGCCAGCGCGGGTTACCGCCTTCGAGCGCTTCTTCCACGCGATGGACTGCGCGCAGACCGTCGCGATCGAGCCCGGCCTGCGCCGGCTCGAGGCGCCCGCGCTCATCGTCTGGGGCGGAGCCGACGTGTTCTTCGAGCGGCGCTGGGCCTATTGGCTGCGCGACACGCTGCCCAACGTGCGCCGCCTCGTGGAGCTCCCGACGGCCAAGCTGTTCTTCCCGCTCGACCGCGCCGAAGACCTGGCGGCGGAGCTGCGCGCGCACTGGCGGTGAGCCGGCCGCCTGTCTCCCCGCGCGCTCGCGGCGCCTTGATCTGCGCGGATCGGTCGCGCAGAGTGTCGACCCCATGCGAGTCCCCAACCTGGCCCTGGTGCTCTGCCTCTGCCTTGTCGCCCCGCTCTCCCGCGCCGCGGACGACGCCGTCCCCGTCGCCGAGGAAGCCGCGCTCTCCGGGCGCGAGATCTACCAGCGCGTGATCGACAACAAGCTCGACACCTCGTACATGGAGCACCGCATCATCTCGACCGATCCGGGCGGCAGCGTGCAGAACCTGTACTTCTGGTCGCGCTTCCGGGACCTGCGCTCGCCCGAGTCCGCGCCCGACGGCGCGGTGATCTCGAAGACGGTGATGAAGTTCACCGCGCCCTACGACAAGCAGGACACCGCC
>Ga0187893_10004312_pt1 | contig 27277 bp, 16 predicted proteins | sample MA1701074metaG_FD_139574 | JGI IMG/M metagenome (GOLD analysis project Ga0187893, IMG submission 139574) | White microbial mat communities from a basaltic lava cave in the Kipuka Kanohina Cave System on the Island of Hawaii, USA - MA170107-4 metaG ... | reverse complement strand
GTCATCCTGGTGAGCGGACAAAACGACACCGCCCAAGTGCGGCGCGCCATGAAGAGCGGCGCCTATGATTATTTAGTAAAGCCGGCGACAGCCGGAGAGATTGTTGCCACCGTCGATGCAGCGTTGAAGAAACGGCAACAGTACCTCAAAGAGCAGACTGACAGGCAATCTCTGCGCGAGCGAGTGGAGATCGGCATGGTGGAGTCGATCCTATTCGAAGACATTGTCCGCAGCACGATCGATGGCATCATGATCACCGATCTCGAAAATCGCATCATCATGGTAAATCCTGCCTATGAACGGCTGACCGGCTTTCTCCGCCATGAATTGATGGGCACAATTCCGGAGATCCTCAAAGGCAATCGATCGACGGACTTCGGACGGAGAGTGGCCTACGAGATGTCTTCCAGCGGCTACTGGTCAGGTGAAGTGATTGACCAGCGCAAGGATGGCACCGAGTGGCATGCCAATTTGACCATCAGCCGCGTCAAAGACTCGCGTGGAAAAGCCTTTGCCGATGTCTTTGTGGTTCGAGACATCACGGACAAGAAGAACATGGAGCAGCAGTTGATTGATCGACTCTTGGAAGTGCAGTCAGCCCAGGATGCTGCGATCATCGGGTTTGCGAAGCTGGCGGAATGTCGTAACCCGGAAACTGGAGTTCATCTGGAAAGAATGCGGGAATACTGTCGGGTTCTCGCAGAGCGCATGGCAGGATTAGCCCCCTATTGTGATCAGATCGATGAACTCTATATCGATGCTCTGTACAAATCGAGTCCGCTACATGACGTGGGAAAGGTTGGCATACCGGACAGCATTCTGCTCAAGCCGGGCAAACTTACCCGGGAAGAATATGAGATCATGAAGACGCACACCATCATTGGAGGCGACGCGCTCAAGGCGGCGGAAAGCAAGTTACCCGGCCGCTCGTTCTTGACTCTTGGAAAGGAAATCGCCTACCACCACCACGAGAAGTTTGACGGCTCCGGCTACCCATTTGGGCTTTCAGGGCTTTCGATTCCTTTGTGTGCCAGGATTGTGGCTTTTGCCGATGCTTACGACGCGCTTACATCGAAACGCGTCTACAAAGACGTGGTGAGCCCTGAGGAGTCCAAGAGACGTCTCTTGACAGATCGAGGGAAACATTTCGACCCGGAAGTCGTCGACGCTTTCCTGGACTGCGAAAAGGACTTTCTCAAAATTCTGGCTGAATTCACAACTGAACCTTGAAGGTTTGTGATGTTTCCGCGCGGTTCGTCACATAGATTGGCGTGACGTTCGCAGCCTCGTCAGTCTTGATACTGTACCAGGCTGAAAACGTCGCAGCCCTTAAGTTTGTCCCGACCGCGAAGAAATTCGAGTTCTACCAAGAATGCCAGTCCGGCAAGCTCTCCGCCCAACTGTCGGATCAGCTGGGTAACGGCGGCTGCCGTCCCGCCGGTAGCCAAGAGATCGTCCACGACCAGGACCCGCTGACCGCGCTGAACGGCATCCTTGTGAATCTCCAAAGTGTCTTTGCCATATTCGAGGTCGTAGCTTACCTTGATGGTTTCAGCGGGCAGCTTTCCAGGTTTGCGAACCGGCACGAAACCGGCGCCTAGTTGGCACGCCAGTGCCGGAGCAAAGATAAATCCTCGAGACTCAATGCCTACAACGAGATCGATCTTCTGGCTGCGATAGTGCGAAGTCAGTTCTTCGATCACTTCCTTTAACGCCAGCGCATTCTTCAATAGCGTCGTGATGTCATAAAAGAGGATTCCTTTCTTCGGAAAATCTGGGATGCTACGAATGAGCTGCTTGAATTGGTCCATGCAGAGCCTCGCGATATTCAGATTCTTTGGCAGAATAAGTTCCAGCATGAGAAAGCGGCCACATCATAGCGGCCCCGGCAAGCAAACACCAGCCGGAAATCCGAACGCACCCCCCCAAATTGGCTTCGGATCCCCGGTCTTGGTTAGTAAAGTCGGTCTGCTATACTTGGCAACCTTTGGACGTCAATGAATTGTGATGCGTTTCGAGTTGGCCGCTTGAACCGCCAAAAGAGCATCCATGATCTTGGCAGGGAGAGGATAACTCTATGATCCGTGAAGGGAACGATAGGCCTCAGAAGCCGAGTCGGAGGAGGGAGGCATCGTAATGCGAAAGGGAATTGTCCTAGCCGGTGGATCAGGCACGCGCCTCTATCCATTGACGCGTGCGGTCAGCAAGCAGCTAATGGCTGTCTACGACAAACCGATGATCTACTATCCTCTCTCGGTGCTGATGCTGGCCGGAATCCGCGAAATTCTTATCATCACTACGCCACACGAACAGCCAGGATTCAAACGGCTGCTGGGTGATGGCGGCACTTGGGGACTTGACCTTCACTACGCCGTGCAGCCAAGCCCTGATGGCCTTGCGCAGGCGTTTCTAATTGGACAAGAGTTTCTGCAAGGCGCGCCAGCTGCTCTGGTTCTGGGGGACAATATCTTCTACGGGCACGGCCTCCCCAACTATATCCAAAGTGCTTCCGACAGGGAGATAGGCGCCACTATTTTTGCCTATCAAGTGCGCGATCCCGAGCGTTACGGTGTCGTTTCTTTTGATAGCAGCGGGAGAGCGCAATCGCTACAGGAAAAACCTGCCCAACCTCTTTCATCTTACGCAGTGCCGGGTCTGTATTTCTACGACGGTCAAGTATCGGAGGTTGCTTCCCGGCTCAAGCCCTCTTCACGCGGAGAACTGGAAATTACTGACCTCAATCTTGAATATCTTAGAGCGGGCCAACTCCACGTCGAAAAGTTTGGGCGCGGCATCGCATGGCTGGACACGGGTACCCATGAATCCCTGCTGCAAGCATCTGTTTTCATTCAGACAATTCAGGACCGCCAAGGCCTGATGGTTTCCTGCCTTGAAGAGATTGCTCTGAAGATGGGATTCATTGACGCTGCACAGGTGCGGCTCGTGGCTGAAACGATGAAGGGGAATGAGTATGGGCGCTATTTGTTGCGGATGCTGGAGGCTTAGGAAGGGGATGCGCAGTGCCTCGTATTGTTCTCCCAAGTGACCCGAGCTCGTCGCGGCGATCACGCGTTTCTTCGATATCTCAGGTTCACTTCGCACCTCTAGCAATCCACGCCATGGGTGCTCCACTCAGGAGATCTCAACCCAAGTTGATTCAGCAATAGTTGCACAATCCTGGCCGGTTCGCCAAAGCACTCCCCAATTCCAGAAATCGGGCCTCATCAGGTCTTTAGCGATTCAGGCGTGAACTGCGGTGTGACGTCAGATCAGAGTTGAGAAGACCGGTGGTGGCGGCGAGGCGAACTCGAGCAGGCTGCCGGTCTGTGGATGATTGAAGGCGAGCCTTGCTGCGTGCAGAGCCAGCCGTCGAATTGGGTTACTCCGACTCCCGTAAGCCCGATCACCAATAATCGGATGGCCTTGTTCAGACAAGTGCGCTCGAATCTGATGCTTGCGTCCGGTTTCAAGTCGCACCTCAACCAATGTCCGATGGGGTGTGCGCTTCAAGACCTTGACATGCGTCACCGCGAGTTTCCCTTTCTGATGATCGTGCGTGGAGTAGCATCGGTGAATGCGGTTCTCAGCCAAATAAGACTCGATCGTGTAACTCGTGCGAATCATTCTACGTTCTGTGACGGCGACGTAAGTTCTGGTTGCGCTGTGTTCTTTAAACTGGTCTTGTAAATGATGCTTCACAGATTCCGACTTGGCGAAAACCAGCAGTCCAGAGGCTTCGGGATCGAGGCGGTGAACGATGAACAGCATCTGCGGAGGGCGCTTGCTTTTGACATGCTCATAAAGGCGGGCATAAAGCGTACGAGTTTTTTCGTTGTCGGTTGCGATTGTTAGAAGACCCTCCGGCTTGTCGACCACAAGGATGTCCCTGTCCTCAAAAATGATCCGGGCACTTCGGTGAGGCAATGATTTGTGACGAGCTGCGGGCCGTCTTCGCGTGTTCAAGAGCTTATATCACTTGTCAATTGGCTAAATGGACCGAGGATAACGAGAGTACGAGGGTTTAAGTCTCGAGTACCTTGCGGACTTTCCGCAAGAGCGAATCGGGAGTGAATGGCTTCTGGATGAAATGAGTGCCGGGTTCCAGTTCTCCCTGACGGATGGCGGAATCGTCCGTATATCCGGACATATAGAGTACCCTAATGTCCTTGCGCATGCCCAGAAGTCGCTTGACGAGGTCGCGACCGCCCATCAACGGCATCACCAGGTCCGTGAGCAGCAGGTGGATCGGAGCGGGATGCTGTAGGACGATCCGTAGTGCTTCCGCCCCATGTTGAGCCTCCAGCACGGTGTAGCCGCTGCGTTTTAAGACTTGGTGGATCAGACTTCGAACAACGCTTTCGTCTTCCACTAGGAGAACCGTTTCTGTACCAAGGGGCAACGTCGTCTCGCTCTGTTCGGTTACGGCTGGTTCTTTCATATCTACTCGAGGAAGGTAGATGCGAAATGTTGTGCCTCGCGACACCTCGCTTTCCACCGAAATGCGTCCTCCGCTCTGTTCGATAATGCCGTAAACGGTGGAAAGACCTAATCCGGTTCCCTTGCCTTGCTCTTTGGTCGTAAAGAAAGGTTCAAAAATGTGAATCTTGGTTTCAGCATCCATGCCGCACCCGGTGTCGCTAAAGGCTAACAAGACGGGATGAGGAAGACCTGAAGGAACCCCCGAGGTCCCCTGATCCGTGTTGGCAGTCTTCAAAGTGAGTTTACCACCTCGGGCCATTGCATCTCGAGCGTTGACGGCTAAATTCAGAATCACCTGTTCGATTTGGCTCCTGTCGGCTTTCACCGACGCCAGACCAGGGTCAAGGATCGTCACTAGTTCAATGTCCGCACCAATCAGCCGGCGCAACATCTTGTCCATCCCTAACACTACGGCATTCAAATCCAGCACTTGTGGCTGAAGTACCTGCTTGCGGCTGAATGCCAGCAGTTGACGGGTCAGATCAGCGGCTCGACGGCTGGCCCGTATGATCTCTTCCACATCATTGCGCAAGGAATCGTTCGGGCCCAGCGACATCAGTATCATTTCGCTGTAGCCCCCAATCGCCGTCAACAGATTGTTGAAGTCGTGGGCGACCCCGCCGGCCAGTTTTCCAACCGCTTCCATCTTCTGCGCCTGGCGCAGCTCCTCTTCCTTTTGCCGGAGCGCTGCTTCGGCCGCCCGCCGTTCACTGATGTCACGGATCACCGCAAGATGGCCGCAAAATTCGCCCGCAGCATCGTTGAGTCTACGAACACTGGCCTCCACGAGCACTTCCTGGCCGTCCTTGTGCCGATGCGTACTCTCTCCTCTCCAAACGCTCACACCCTCTATGCTGGTTTCGGTTGGCGAGTTCGTTATGAGCCAATCATCATGAATCAGCTCGCGGAGTGGCCGGTTCAGCGCCTCGTAGAACTTGAAGCCATAGAGTTTCTCTGCTCCGTGGTTCCAATAATTCACCACCTTTTCGTTGTTAATTGCGATGATGGCCTCGGTGACTTGCGACAGAACCTCCGCTTGAAACTTCGAGCGATCTTCATCCTGCTTACGGCCGGTTATGTCGTTTGTGACGATGAGTGAGCCAATCATCCAACCCGACGGATCGCATAGGGGAGTAGGATTCACTTCCGCCCAAAAGCAGGTTCCATCCTTGCGCATGAGTTGGGCTTCGAAGCGCTCGGTGAATCCCTTCAACTGCCAATCGTGGCGATTCGCCGCTGTTCCCTGCTCACTGGGCGGCAACAAGAGGTCGAACGCCCGCCGGCCCTTCACTTCTTCCTCGGTAAAGCCAGTGAGTGCCAGCATTCGGGTGTTGACGATTTGCACAAACCCGTCAAGGTTCGTAATCAAGAGCCCTTTGTCCAAACTTTCAACTACCGTTCCGAGCCGCGCCTCGGAAACCCGCAGCGCCCGTTCTGTCCGCTTCCTGGGCTCCACGTCCCGCAGAAGAGTTACGAAGAAAGACTGGTCTCCGGCACGCAAAAACGTCACGAAGGCCTCCAGATCCAACAGTCTTCCATCACGATGCAACCCGCGAAACTCAAGGATTGATGGGACGGTGTCGATGTGCGGCGAGCAGCGTCGCGCGCCCAGAATCCGCTCTCGGTCTTCCTGGGCGATGACCGAGGCGAGAGGTTTTCCGGCGAGCTGTGTGACAAGATCGTATCCGTGCAAATTCAGGAATGCCTGGTTGACCTCAACGATCCTCTCGCCCGAATCAATGAGCATCGGATCAGGGCGGCTGTGAATCTGCTGGATCGTTTGCTTGAACTCAGTCTCGGGCGTCCGTTCCTGGAACCGGTTCATTGCCAGAGGGCCCTCGGTTCTTGGCACACGGTTTCTCGCACCACTCGCCGCAGCAGGCCGTTGGCCCGAGCAGACCGAGCAAATTCAATTCCCCGTTCAGGCGCTCCTACAATCGGGGGAGAGACTAGCGGGCCGCTCAAAGAGAGATTGGCGGCAGTGACAACCTGGGTTGTGGATGGGCAGAGCAAGCGCCTCATGCTCCCTTGGTGAAGTAGTCCGGATACAGCGCAGTCGCACAGTCGGGACAGATCCCGTGAGAGAATTGTGCTTCTGTATGGCTTTGAAGGTAGGCTTCCAACTGATTCCAATAGCCCTGATCGTCACGAATCTTCTTGCAAGAGGCACAGATGGGGATGAAGCCGCTCAGAACCTTGATCCTGGCAAAGGCCTCCTGAAGCTCTTGAATCAGAGTTTCCCGTTCTCTCTGGGAGCGCTTCCGTTCGGCAATACTTCGCGCCGAAAGTAGAATGCGATGCCCCGCAACCCCTCTGATGGAAAAGGTGGACAGGAGGAGCTCTACATCCAGCCAGTCACCATTGGCTTGAAGCAGGCGGCCGTCAATCGGCTTTCCCGGACCTCTGTCTGGCAGCTGTGAGATAGCCAGCCGCACGGCGGGCAAATCCTCCGGATGGATAAATTCCGAAAAAACACGTCCTACCAGCCAGGAGGGATCATAACCCAGGACAGTCTCGTAGGAGGGAGACGCATAGATGAGAGTGTTCTTGAGATCCAGCAATGCAATCAAGTCCAGAGAGTTGTCAGCGAGAAGCCGGTAGCGTTCTTCGCTGTGGTGCGACTGTTCCAACGCACGGCGACGTTCGAACGTATCTCGCGAAAAGCGGTAGAAAGTGATGCCGATAAAAACTGCGGTAAGCGCCGCAAAGGATAGAAAACTAATCGCAGCCCGACGGCCGCTAACTTGGACTGTTTCAGAGTGGTATTTCAGCGCCGTGTTCTCAGCGTCGGCTATGGCCGCTGCACTGGTCCGAATTTGACTGGCAAGGCCTGAAACACTGCTCCAGTCAGCAGCGAGATCGGATGCTTGAGCCGGGTTCCCTCTGCGAGAGTCGCTCAATTTTTGTAGCAGCCTGATCTCCTGCAGAACGTAATGTTCCAGTTCCCGCACTCTTTCCAGGCGCCCGTTTGTACCGGCCGCCATTTCCTTGAGCTTGCTAAACCTGCCATTGATCGAAGACGATGGTGCAGACGCTTGTTTTGTGCCTTCGTTTCCCGAAGCCAGAAAACTCAGTTGGTGGACTTCTGCCTCCCGTACGGCCAACAGTGTGGTTTCCACTTCCCGAAGAACCTCATGGCTGCCGGCCACGGCCTTTCCTGCTTCAGCGAACTCCAGCGTGCTCTGATAGGATGCGACTCCGGCAGCACAAAGGACAGCAATCGCCAGAATAAAGAGGCCCGCCCGCCTCTTTTCAAAAATGCTTTCCATGAACTGCATTCCTCGTTTTGCAGGTTGGGTTAGAGGCACTGCTGGGACATGTCGAAAGTCGTTGTCGCAAAGTAATCACAGCGTTCCGCCAGCCAACATATCGGTACTCACCTGACAAAGATTCATCTTTTGTTGTCAAGACGTTGGGGAGTTTCGCAAAGCGTCTGCAGCAAGTAGAATCTCTGCAAAGAAAGCGGAGGAAGCGACGGCTGTCGTGACTGCGCTGGATTGGCCGCTCTAGACACCAGGCATGGCTTTCTTCAGCGGTTTGAGCAGCAGCCATAGGACACCAGACATGAAGAGCGCCATCGTTGCGAGAATGAAGAAAAAGGTCGAGTGATCCCACACCCGCCAGTAGACACCGATGGCTGTCAGCTTGTTTCCGATTGCGGTGGCCACGAACCACCCGCCCATCATCAAACCTCGCATATGGACGGGCGCAACCTTTGACACAAGCGAGAGGCCCATGGGAGACAGCATCAATTCCCCCAACGAGACAATCGCATAGGCACTAATGAGCCACCAAGGGGAAACACGCCCGGTGTTCCCGCCGGCCAGGCCCGCAAGGGCCATCACATAAAAGGAGACCGCCGTTAGAAACATGCCGATGGCAATCTTGGCGGGTGTGGATGGTTCAAGGCCCTTCTTCGCCAGCCATCGCCAGAAAGTGATCAGAGGCACGGTGAGTGTGATGATCCAGAAAGGGTTGATGGCGTTTGAGATGATGCCGGATACGTTGCCCCAGGCCGACCAATCGGTGTTGTCGTCTGCGAAATAGGTCAGTGTCAGTTGGTTCTGGTGGAAAGCCATCCAGAAGACAATGACGATCACAAAAATAACCAACAGGGCCATGATTCGTTTCCACTCGGGAACTGATTCAATGGGCAAAGGGTTTTGTGCTGGGTTCTGTGAAGGAGAAGTCGTATCACCCTTGCCATGGCCACAAATGTGTTTTCGAAAACTCCAGAAAGTGGCCAGGCAAATGATCATGCCGAATCCGGCTACCGTGAAAGCTAGCCGAAATCCGAAGCGCTGGCGCATGAACTCCGCCACCACGGGAGCAAGAAACGCACCGATATTGATGCCCATGTAAAAGATGTTGTAGGCCGAGTCCTTCAGTCTGCTTCCTTCGGGATAAAGGCTGCCGACCATCGCTGACACATTGGGTTTGAAGAATCCGTTCCCAATGACAACGAGAGTCAAGGCCAGATAGAGCGCTGAGACCGATGGAACATACAGTAGAAAATATCCTGCGCCGAAGAAAACGGCTCCGACTGTGATTGCCCAGCGATATCCCATCCATTTGTCGGCCAGCCATCCGCCAATTAGGGGACTGGCATAGACGAACATGAGGTAATAGGAGAACAGAGTGGTTGCATCCTGCTCGGGCCAGCCCATCCCTTGTGTTGAATCGCGAAGGTAGAGAGCCAGCATAGCTCCCAGCGTGTAGAACCCGAAGCGTTCCCACAGTTCGGTTGCAAAGAGGACGTATAGCCCGGGCGGATGCTTCTCATTGGTAGCGCTTGCCGTTGTTCGGGATGCTGTGATCATTGGGTTCATAGGGAATCAGATTAGGGAAAAGGCAGCCCATTTGCAAGGTGCGAACGGAGCTGATGCGCGTTGCGCTTTGCTCTTCCGGGTGAGTCTCAATTTTGCATCCTTGTCAGATACCCAGTATCATCCTCCGGATCACTCTGGTCAGGAGGCCACCGAATATGTCGGCAATGTCCGAATGGCAACCGCGCGAGGTCGAGCGCGTCGACACAAAGTACCGAAAAATTGTGACCCCGATACCTGTGCCGGAATCCGTTCCAATTTTGGAGCAATTGAAACGCTGCGAACCGGAAGCCATGGCAGGCCAGCCGCCTGTGGTTTGGGACCGAGCCGAAGGTATCTCTGTCTTTGACCGTTGGGGCAACCGCTGGCTCGACTGGAGCTCCGGCGTTCTCATCACCAATGCGGGGCACGGCAGGAAGGAAATCGTGGACGCGATTGTCCGCCAGGCGCACAAGCCGTTGCTGACCACCTATTGCTTTCCGAACGAAGTTCGCGCACAGCTCGTACATAAACTAGTTTCCATGAGCCCCGCGCCTCTGAGAAAAGCCTTCCTCCTGACCACCGGATCGGAAACCATCGAATGTGCGATCAAGCTGGCTCGCACAAACGGAATTCAGCAGGGGGGCCGCGAAAAATCGGTGATAGTCTCTTTTGATCGAGGCTTCCATGGCCGCACTCTGGGAGCCCAGATGGTTGGGGGGATCCCAGGATTAAAGGAGTGGATCATTCATCACGATCCGGGCATGGTACAAGTGCCGTATCCCGACGGTTTTCGGACCGAAGACGTTCGGTTCGAGCTTTTCGAGGAGGCGCTGGAACGTCACCAAGTGAAGGCTGACAGCGTTGCGGGTGTGCTGCTCGAGACTTATCAGGGAGGGGGATCGAGCTTTTGTCCCAAGGACTATATTCAGCGACTCAGGAAGTGGTGTGATGCGCATCAGGCACTGTTGATCTTCGACGAGGTGCAGGCCGGCTTCGGCCGAACCGGCAAGCTCTTCGGCTTTGAACACTACGAGGTTGTTCCTGATCTGGCTTGCTTCGGGAAAGGACTCAGCAGCTCGCTGCCAATTTCGGCGGTTCTCGGCCGCCAGGATGTGATGGATCTGTATCCTCCCGGTGCCATGACCAGCACCCACACCGGCAATCCGTTATGTGCCGCCGCTGCACTCGCGAATCTTGAGATCATCGTTCGAGAGGATCTTGCTCAGAACGCTCTCAAGGTCGGTGGCGTCATGCACTGCAAGCTCGCCGGCATCAAGAACAAGCATCCAAGGGTGATCGGTGCCCATCACGGCATGGGCTTGGTGGCTGGCCTGCACATGGTGAAAGGTGGCGGCAGCGAGCCGCACCCCGAGCTTGCCCAAGCCATCGTTCGCAAGGCGGTTGAAAAAGGGCTGCTCATGTTTGCTCCCGTCGGGTATGGTGGCGCAACGGTTAAGATCTGCCCGCCTCTATGCATCAGTGAAGAAGCAACCCTCGAAGCAGTGCACGTACTGGAGGAATGCATCGAACAGTCTTTGTAGATCTTCTATAAGCCGTCCGATCCGGGAGTGTCCTCACCCTGGGAATTTGGAATACTCAGGCCTCGGCGACGCGAAGTCCGGTATGCGACAGCACAGCGACTGGCTTCGGAGCTATCTGAACGTAACGATTCCGAACCGCTCCGGATTGTGGGGATTGGCCTTCCTTAGGCCAGGATGACACCACATGCTAAGCCGTCTTCCGCCGGCATCCTCGGTGCCGTCCCACCGGTTCACCTGCACACGCCACTTTTCTCCGCTCTCGGGTACCGGCCTTTTCGACAGCTGGCTGAAGTTCTTGAAGGGAATGGCCACCTCGAGTATCCAGCCCGTGTCCCGATCGTTCCTCTGGTTCAGGGTTCCCCGCAGCGTCGTTTTCAGTTGCACCCCTTCAAAGTTCAGATCCTTATCCAAGCCTTTCGGGAATGGGTAGAAGTAGTCGTAGAGCACTCCTCTGGCGTTCATCTCCATGCCGAAATAGGAATCTGTTTCCTGGTTGGGCTTGATGAATATTTCGACGCAATCATCCTTGTACGTCGGATCGTCGCGGTTTTCAAACAGGGCTGTGATATCGGTGTCTTCGGCTTCGTAGCCTACATAAAGTGTGTCTTCGGTTCGAACCATCTTTACCGTCGTCTTCTGTTTCTTGCCGGTCTGAAAATCCCACGGAAATATCAGCGTGATCGGGGTGGCCTTTGACCAGCCTGGCTCGGAGAGTTGTCCATCTACAGTCATTTTTTCTTTGACTGACTCTACAACATACTCTGGCAACGGGCCGACATTCGGCAACTCGGTATACTTGTCCGCGGCCGGTCCTAAGAACATAAAATAAATCAAGAATGCCTTCATCGCCATGGCAGGCCTCCTAGCGCAAATCGCGAATCACAGGTTCTCTCCCCATGGTCGCGTTGTGATCGGCTCGTCCTCGAGGACGTGTCGAGTGCGACACGAGAGCAAGGACAATGGATCATTCTCATGTTGTGAACGGCCACGGGGCAGGGAGCACGTTTTCAAGTCGGAACTTTCAAAGATTTCTTGCGGGCCCTAAAAGTCTTACGATAAAGCACGATCGCTTGACGAATGATCTCCAAAGCAGGTTCCCGGCCCAGGAAGCGCTCGACGCGAACGGCCTTGTGCTCAAGCAATTTGTAATCCTCAAAGAATCGCTGCAGTTCTCTCATTTTGTGCTTCGCCAGTTGGCGTACGTCGACATATTCGCAGTATTCCGGGTCGTCGGCGTGCACGGCGATGATCTTGTCGTCCTCCTCATCCTGGTCGATCATCTGCATGACGCCAATCGGTTTCGCTCGCATCAAGGTGAGAGGGTAAACGGCCTCCTGTCCCAGCACCAGAATGTCGAGCGGGTCCCGATCGTCGCAATACGTTTGGGGGATGAACCCATAATTGGCCGGATAGTGAACTGAGCTGAATAGCACACGATCCACCTTCAGAAGTCCGCTGTCCTTGTCGAGTTCGTATTTGTTCTTTGAGCCTTTGGGAATCTCAATAATGGCAGTGACCATGTCAGGGGCATTCGCACCCGAAGGAATATCATGCCAGGGATTTTTCATAGCGATTATTGGTGTCAGAAGCCGCTAACGTGCGCGCTCATGCCGCTCAACAGCGTCGAACCCAGTGGATGGAATCCACTCGTGTCTCTGCCGGCTGACGCAGCTTGGCTGTTCAGTTTGCCTTCTCGAAAATGAAAATGTGCTGCCAGGGAAGGAAGTCCAGTTTCTTTCGCAATCGGAAACCCATTGGCTCTATCTCTCTAAGAACCTGTCCAACTGTCATCTTGTGTTCCGGCTTGATAGGGACCGAAGGATCTTCGCCGCGGTACTCGACCAAAACTAGAACTCCGTCGTGCTTCAACGAGGCTCGAATTCCTGCCACCATTTCTTCGGGATATTGGAACTCGTGATAGACGTCCACTAGGAGAGCCAAATCCACTTCAGCCGGGGGTAACCGTGGATCCTTGGGTGTGCCTAAAACGAGTTCAATGTTTTTCAGATTCGCCCGGTCTCTATTCTCCTTGAGCAGATCCAGCATGGCCTGCTGGACATCGACTGCGAATACTCGCCCTGCATCTTTCACGCGGCTGGCCAAACGCAGCGTGAAATATCCATTGCCGGCGCCAACGTCAGCAATGGTCATTCCTGGTCGGATCTCCAAGGAGTCCAGAACCCTCTCTGGCTGTTCAAACTTTTCCCGATCCTCTCGTGTCAGCCAGTCGGCGCCAGCCGCCCCCATTACATCGGCGATCTTTCGGCCTTTATATTCCGATTGGCCTGCAGGCAAAGCGCTGTTCAATCGATGAACGCTGCCGGCCCAGACCAAGAGGCCTGCAAAGACAAGGACTCGCCCTGGAGCAAACCGCTTGACAGCCAAGAGGACGTGAAAGGCGCAGGCTCGATTCAGAAACATGCTCCCCTCGCAGAAAGGCTTTACCATTTCAGCAGTCGGCAGGATAGCAGAGTTGTGTAAAGACTCGGAATGGTTTGCTTGCAATTCTGCTCTACTGCGGGTGGGCGCCGTCGGGGCGAACAATGCGGATGAAGTGATCCGTGAATGAGGCATGCGCTTCGCGAAGGTCGATCTTGGGCATGTGGCAACCGGAACACTTTGTCGTGGAGGTTCTGCACGGCTTTGCGGTTGCTCCGGCCAGTGAGGCGGCACTGGAGGCGTGACAGGCGAGGCACTTTGCATCATAAAACGCCGGACCGCGGACAACCGCTTCGTGCGGGTTGTGACAAGCGATACAGGAAATCCGCCGATCTTTGGGATCACCGTAATAGCAGGAACTCTTCGCTAGACGATAGGGCTGGAACCGAACGTTGCCTTTGCCACCGCGGTCTGGCATCGCCATCACCTCTTCAAAGCTTCGGTGACAGCTGCCGCAGAACCACTGCGACAGTTCATCCCCTGCCAAATTCGTGGGCGAGAAGATGCCGATTTTGGGTGACTGGCCCCCCCTAGTTGCGACCACATGTTCTGTGCCCGGGCCATGACACGCTTCGCAACCAATGCCGGGTGTGAGGTTTTCAAGTTGCACCTGTTGGGTTTCACTGACTGCATTGGTGGCGTGGCAGGAGAAACACTTCCGGGCGTCCTCGGCAGTCAGTTTCTGTCCCAGCGCGGCTTCGAGCGATTCGGGTTCGGTTCTGGGCGCTCCCGAGGTGAAGTCCAGCCTTTCGTCCGCAGGATAGAAGCTGACACGGCTTTCATAAAAGGCATCACGGTATTGAAAGAGGTACGTCTGCCCGGTTTCACCATGACCGACGCAGTAGCTGAGAGGTACCGAAATCGATTCGTCCCGGTAACTCACCGTGTAAAGACTGCGGCCTGATTGACGCACGATCTGATAGGAGTATTCGCCGTTGCGAAAGGCCAGCGTGGGGTGGGATGCGAGAACCTGACAGTTTTCCGCTGAACGCAACGCCTTTGCCATGCCCGTCACCTGATGAGACGCCACGAAGCGCGCATGGCATGTCGAGCAGGCGGACGAGCCAGCAAACGCAGCCGAGGGGGCTGGTTGAGCAGGTTTCCAGGACTGAGCAGGATCGGGCACCTGAGCGCCGGAACAAAGCAGAAAGACCTCTGAACACGCCAGCAGCGCTAACGATCGTCTCGGGGTGACCACGACAACCTCAGTCTTCTCAACGACCTGACTGCAGCCTTATTTTTCAACGGTCGCGGTGGGCTAGGCAACCATGTAACCGCTTTGCAGAAGGATTCATTTTAATCAGCAGCCGCTAGACCCGTTTGGATTATGGCATGAAATGAGGCTCACAGAGGAATCAGAGTCTCCGCTTCGCGAATCCATTAGAGTGTGTGTTCAAAAGGTCTGCTCAAACAAATCAATTGACAACTCGATTCCATGTTTGTATACACAGCCCCGACAACCGACCAAAACGAGCACATGTTTCCTTTCTGAATAGACAGAAGACTTCGTTCCCATTGGCTCCTTAACCGAAAGGGGAGAGATCATGTCTGGACGTACCTTGCAATGGCTCTATTGCGCAACTGGGGTGGTCCTTCTTCTTGCAGGCGCTGTGGTGCCGGCAAGTGCTCAGACGACCGGCGAAATAACGGGGACAGTCACCGACACCACGGAAGCGGTCGTATCCGGCGCCACCGTCATTGTTCGAAACACACGGACGGGTGAAGAACGAACGCTCATCACGAACTCGTTGGGGCAATACGTCGCTAGCGCACTGCCGGTGAGCGACTATGAAGTGGAGGTGACGGCGGCGGGGTTCAAGAAAGTCAGGCGTTCCGGGATCGCGCTCAGCGTGGCAACACGCTTGGCCATCAATATCAGTTTGGAAGTCGGCGAATTGACCGAAACGGTGTCTGTTGAAGCAGCGGCTCCGGTGGTAGATACGGAAAAAGGCGATGTCAGCTATCTGCTCAGCAATAAGCAAGTGACTGACCTGGCTGTGAACGGTCGGACTTTCACATTGCTCCAGCAATTGACTCCCGGCGCGTCCCGGCAAACTGGCGACGAAGGAGGCGTTGGCTTCAGCAGCAGTAAAGGATTTGCCATCAACGGACAGCGCACCGACTACAGTGGTATTCAGCTCGATGGCGTAGAGAATACGGACATGGGCAACCAGTCGGGCCTCTTTGTGTCTCCAGGCATGGAAACTTTGGCGGAAGTGAAGATTCAGAGTAGCAACTATTCAGCGGAGTATGGCACAGCGGGCGGCGCAAATATTTTGGCTGTGACGCGCTCTGGAACGCGAGATTTCCATGGTGCAGCCTATGAGTTCCTGCGCAATGACTCCTTTGACGCGCGAAATTTTTTTGCGGCTGCCAAACCGACATTGCGGTACAACAACTTTGGCTATCGTATTGGCGGGCCCGTGACCATTCCTGGCTTCTACAACGAAAAGCGCGAGAAGACTTTTTTCTTCTTCGCACAGGAATGGCGACGCCGGCGAACTCAACAGATCATCCGGGCGGCGACGCCGACTCCAGCGATGCGTAACGGCGATTTTTCCGCGGAAGCCGGTCGTATCGGCCGGCCCTTGTTAGACCCGGACACCAAGTTGCCCTTCGCCAACAACCAGATTCCTGCATCCCGGATCAATCGCAACGCTCAATTGTTGTTAGCCCATGTGTTTCCTCAGCCCAACGCCGCCGGTTTCTTGAACTACCAACAGAATGGCGGCATTCAGGAAAACTGGCGACAGGACACCATCAACATTACTCACGACTTCACTCCAAACGTGAAGGCCATGGTGCGTTACATTCAAGAAAACTGGACCCAGAGCTTGCCCACCCTGCTATTCAGCGGCGCTCAGTCGTTTCCAACAATTGGCACCGATGTGTTTTTACCCTCCAAAAGCTTCGTAGCGAAATTGACCACCGTCATCAATCCCACGCTGCTGAACGAGTTCTCGTTTAACTACGGTAGCAACTATGGGCCGAAGGAAAAGCGCGCAGTCACGCTGCGCGGCAATTTTTTGGAGCCTCAGGGGTTTAGTATGCAGCGCCTGTTTCCTCGGGTGGCTGGCCTTCCGAACAAGATTCCCAACCTGGGGTTCACAGCTGGCTGGGGTGGCATCAACAGCAGTTACTATCCGTGGTGGGCGCATCACAACATAGCGGCTGCAACCAACAACCTCTCCAAGACAGTTGGATCTCACTCATTCAAATTGGGCGGTACTTTCCAGTTCTCCAAAACTCCAGTGGAGTCGCAAATTGGCGACGGCTATCAAGGAGGATTCACCTTTGATGGCAGTTTCTCAAATCATCCCATTGCGGATTTCATGATGGGCAGGGGAGCCAGCTACCGCGAACTTGACAAGCTGCTGACGCCAAGTTACGACTATCCCCAACTTGAACTATACGTGCAGGACACCTGGAAGGTGAACTCCCGTTTAACTTTGAATCTGGGCGTGCGCTGGTTCTATATTCCTCATCTGCATGAAGCCAACAATCTGATCAGCCCGTTCCGCATTGCGAGCTACGACCCCGCCAAGGCAGTGACCGTCTTGCCTGATGGCACGATTCAGAGTGGCTCGGGAACGCCCTTCAATGGCATCGTGAATGTGGGGGGTAACATCCCGCGCAGTTTAGTAGATACCTACTACAAGACGTTCGGGCCGCGCTTTGGCTTTGCCTGGGACCCGAGCGGTAGCGGAAAAATGTCAATCCGCGGTGGTTACGGCGTTGGCTATTTCCGAATTGAAGGAAACGACACTTACCAGATGGTGGCCAATCCACCGCGAGCTCGGCAGGTTACAGTCTTCAATCCGCTGCTGGACAATCCGGGTGCAGGACAGGCTTCGCCGGACCGTCCGGTGAACGTGGTGACACTCGACCCGAGGTTTCTCGTCCCTACAACTCAAACCTACAGCTTGGGAATTCAAAGGGAGTTGGCGCCTGGGACAGCTCTATCGGTATCGTACGTGGGTACCCGAGGGACCCACCTGGAACGGGCGCGCGACATCAATCAGCCCCTGCCCATGAGTGGATTCGACTTCGACCCGAGATTAAATCCGCGCACTATTCCAACGGAGTTGATCCGTCCTTTTAAAGGATTCGGTAGCATCCGGCAACACGAGACCACAGCCTCTTCGACGTATCACTCGCTGCAGGCCACGTTGCAGAGACGCTTTTCAAAGGGTCTGCTCTTTGAGGGCTCCTATACATGGTCGCGAGCCATTACAGACGCAAGCGGCTTCGGGGAGACCCCTCAGAATGGCTACAATCTAAGGGCAGAAAGAGGCCCGGCCGGCTTCGATCGCAATCAAATGCTGATTCTGAACTATATCTACGAACTGCCGTTTTTCCGTGATCGCTCCAAGATGGCCGGCAAACTGCTGGGTGGCTGGCAGGTTTCTGGCATTACCCAGTTCCAAGGTGGGGTTCCGCTGAATCTCGGTTTGACCGGTGCAACCATTGGCCTTGCCAATCGGCCCAACGTGAAGGCGGGCGCCAGCTCGGCGGGTCCCCAAACGGTGCAACAGTGGTTCAACACGGCAGCTTTCGAAGCCCCGGCCCCAGGCTTTTTCGGTAATGCCGGACGCAACGTTCTGCGTGGTCCTGGCATCCACAACTGGGATGCGTCGTTGTTCAAGACCTTTGCAGCCAGCGATCGGGTGAACATTCAGTTCCGAGCCGAAGCGTTCAATCTATTCAACAATGCCAATTTCGACGGGGTGAGCACGACCTTTGGTGCAGGAAATTTTGGTCAGGTGATCAGCGCCCGAACGGCCCGTCTGGTACAGTTTGGTTTGAAAGTAGAGTTTTGATGCATTGTTGATTTTCTCTTGACACTCTCGATCACCGATGTTGCTGAATGGGGCTGTGGCGATGTTTCACCGCAGCCCTTTTGTTTTTTACAAGGCGTAGGAGTAATGGAAAGTCTATAGAGCCACGCGACTACAGAGGCACAGAGCGATGGGCTCCTGGCTCTAGCCAAATCAATGCGAGTTCAAACCCTGCTCTTTTCGATCGAAATCTTTCTGTCAGCCACTTTCTGTCTTGCCTCCGGCGAGTTCGACGACGCCCGCAGGCAGCAGGATGCAGGCCGTTACCCAGCAGCAGAAAAGCTTTATCGGTCTTTCCTCAAAGCACAGCCCAGGTCAGTTCCGGCTCTTACGAATCTGGGCGTCGTGTTGGCTAAACAGGAGAAATACGGCGAGGCAGTCGTCGTCTATAAGAAGGTGCTCAGGCTGGCTCCTGATTTGTTGCCAGTGAGGATGAACGTGGGGATCGCTTTTTTTCAGGCGGCGGAATTCGCCGAGGCTGTCGACTGGTTTCAAAGTGTACTGAAAGCCAGCCCGGAGGACGCGAGAGCTCGGCATCTGTTGGCGGTTTGCTATCTGCAAACCAGCCGCTACCTAGAGGCTGCCAATCTATTTTCGAGGCTGCTCCCCTCTGAAGATGTGTCTCTTAATATTGGAGCGGCGAGCGCTTTTTTGAAGACTGGACGGCAAGCTGAGGCCGAAGCCCTATTCCAAAAGATTCTGGAAGGTCAGGACCACTCGCCAGAGATTCACTTGATGATGGGCCAGGCGCATCTAGGGCTGAATCAGCCTGATCAAGCTACCCTGTCATTTCGAAAAATGGTGGCCCTGGCCCCATCCCAGCCTGACGGTCATTTTTTCCTGGGCGGAGCCTATTTCAAGCAAGGACAACTCCCGCAAGCGCTGGACGAGTGGCGTATGGCAGCCCGGCTAAATCCTCACTACTTCCCGGCTGTGTTTGCAATCGGTGCGCTTCTGGCGAGCCAAAGAGATTTCGACGAGGCTAGAGAATGGCTGACACGTGCGCTGGCATTGCGTCCGAATCACGGGGCTACGCTCTTCGAGTTGGGGAGGCTGGCTTATCGGATGAATCAATTTAAGGAGGCATTGCCACAGCTGCTTGCCGCGACAAAAAGAGAGCCCGAACTCAAAGAGGCAAGTTACCTCTTGGCAAACACCTATCGATCGCTGGGAAAAACGGAGGAAGCTCAAAAGGAGTTCGTGCGTTACGGCCAATTGCAGAAAACAGGACTAGGGAAGGATAGAGACTTGATGCAAGCTGCAGCAAGCGACGACTCTGGTCCGTAAGCCTCACATTCACTTCAGCTCGATGCGAATGGCATGCGAGTCGGTCTGACCGGTGTTCTTTACTTCGTGGACCACCGCTTCACTCCAGCTCACTGCACCAAATTTGCGCTGCGCCTGAGTCACCTTGTTGTCTGGAATTGTCTTCGTTTCCACGTCGTAGTCTGCCAAGTACACTGTGATGCCACGTGGGTGACTGTGCTTGGCTTCAGCCGATCCAGCCGGCACTTTCGCTTCAATTACCCGGAGCACGGCGTTCTCAAACAACAACTTGTGCGTATCGGGACAAACTTTCAATGGATCGAGCGGGTTGGCGCCTTGAGACAGAATGGTTGCTAATCCGCTCGACAGCAGGATCCCTCCAAACACGAAAACCAAGCCGCTCCTTTTCATCGTATCTCTCCTCCTGGTAGCCTGAAATTCAAGAAATCAATTTTTCTTGGCCGATTGGACAACGAAAGGGCTTTGCCTTGCAACAAATTCTAAACGAGGCCGCAACCCGGAATTTTTCGGCCCACTCCAATGATTTAGGCATCGGGTGCGGAACGAGATGCTGAGTTGCACCAAGTGAGGGATCATGCGGAACTCAAAAGAGATAGATCGATCGCAGCATAATGACAGTGAAGTCGATCTCGACTTTTCCTTGCCCATGAGGTCGCGCTGGATCGAATTCTGGGACAACTTGAAGAGTCTGATTGCAAAAGCTGGGCCCGGTCCCGTTTCGTCAACCCCTGTGGAAAACGATCTCCTGCTTACGAGCTCCGTTTGGTATTCGACGATTGGAGGAAACCTGAAATCGGCACTCATGGGCCTCCGCCAGCCTGAGATCTCAGCGCGGCCAGTGGAGACATCGATTTTATTGAAACCGCAATCACGCTTTCGAAACCTTGGGGAAAACCTGCGTGCCCTGTTCCGAATGCCGACAGCGATGGTAACCGCGGTACCTGTTCAAACGGATTTGCTGCTTGAGGAGAAGCCATGGTTCAGAACCATCTTCCGCGAGTTTTCCGCCCTGTTCGCTCCAAGGCCTGTGCTTGTCCTCAGCGCGCAACCAGTTGCCGTGTCGCCGCTTTTCCGGGACTATCGTTTCCGAAGGCGATCCGCTGTCTTTTCGGTAGTATCGCATTTCCTTCTGGTCGCGGCTGTTTTGTGGCTTCCCGGCTGGATCGGATCTTCGGAAAAGCCTAAACAAAATGCTGAAGTCCTTATACCCCTGACAACCGAGCCGCTGTTCTTGAATCTGCCTCCCAAGACTAAGAAGTCGGGCGGAGGTGGTGGAGGCGGGAGACGGGAGAAAACTCCGGCATCGCTGGGCAAACTGCCCCGCTTCTCGGACCGTCAGCTAACCCCCCCAACGCCAAAGATCGTAAATCTGAAACCTGAATTGCCGGTAGAGCCTACAGTGGTAGTACCTCAGCTGGCACAATTACCACCCGTTGATATCGCTCAACTGGGCGATCCGCTGGGCATTCCTGGCCCTCCTTCCAGCGGTCCGGGAACCGGCGGTGGCATCGGAACCGGTGAGGGTGGCGGGGTTGGACCTGGAAAGGGAGCCGGGGTTGGCCCGGGTGAGGGGGGTGGAACAGGCGGTGGACCCTTCCGGGTTGGCGGGGGAGTCAGCGCTCCCACGGTGTTGTATCGCATCGAGCCGAACTATTCAGAAGAGGCCCGGCGAGCCCGGTATCAAGGCAGCGTGATTCTGTCAGCCATCGTCCGCAAAGACGGCACTATTCAAATCCTGAAAGTGGTGCGTGGTTTGGGGTTGGGCTTGGACGAGAATGCGGTTGAGGCCCTCAGACAGTGGAGGTTCACACCCGGAACACGCAGCGGCGAACCTGTTGATGTTGCATTGAACATAGAGATTAATTTTGCGCTGCGGTAGAGGTGGGTTGTTCCGTGCTCGGGTGCTGGCTCAAACCAGTGTTTCTGCCAGAATTCTTTAGGAATGTCTGGATTCCCGCTTGGCGGGAATGAAACAACAGGGCTTCTCTGGACCCTCGCACTCGCAATTCGCTGATCTTGTCTTAGGAGCTTAGGCTGAAAACTGACAGCCGCAGACGATCAGCCCCTTTTCTGAAAGAATCATCTCGCCGGTCAGAGTGGACATCTTTCCCGCATTGGTACTAAATTCTATCAGGCCCACAGCTCTGAAGAACCGTCAGTTTCGTCCGATGGAAGAGATCGTCACGCGAATTCGTTCAATTCCTCTTCGACAAGGCCTTGTAATATTCCTCCACCTGTCGGCGATACGCCTCCGGCACATCTTCGTCCTTTGCCAGGTGAAGGTTCTCTCGGGAAATCACCTGTTGCAGCTGCTTGCTAAGATCCAATTCAAGCTGCCGAAAGCCTTCGATGACGCTGCTCTGCAGCTGCTCCAGCTCCTGAGCGTCATGAAGCATTTTTGATTTCATCTGCTTCATTCGCTCCAGCATGTCCTGAACTTGCCTGGCCAGGTCCTGGCGATCGCGCAGGTTCTTGCTGAGTTCCTGCACCTCTTTCAATCGCAGATCCAACTCTTTTTCGAACTGCCTGGCCTGCTGCGGATTGATTGAAGGCTGTTCCAGAGTGTAGTCACCAAAATTTATGGCACCCTCGCCCCTATGGTTTTCTCCATAGTTCTGGCGATCCCCGTTACGGGCGGAGTTTTGGGGATCGCCATCGCGTGGACTGCTGCCTCCTCGCCCTCCCGCATCGGCGTTCGCCCGTCCATTTTGCGAGGAAGGATTTCCGCCTTGACCGGGCGAGTTGCCTTCACCTTGCTCGCCGGATTGGCCCTGGGCGTTGAGACGCTGACTAGATTCCTTCGAATCCTTGCCATCTTCTCCTTTCCGCTGTCCGGGCTTGTCGGAGGCCTGCCCTTGTTGCCCTTCACCCTCCTTGGATTGCGAAGACTGCCCCTGTTGTTGCCCAGGCTGTCGAGGCTTGCCGCGTCCAGACTTCGCAGCCTTTGATTTCTCCTGGGCCAACCGCACTTCCTTGATGCGATGGCTCATCGATTCGATGTTCTCGCGCAAATCACCCGTCTGGTTCAGGGCCCTGCTCAATCGTTCTTCCGGCGTGCTGGAATCGGTCGGCGCGTCGGATAGCCCTTTTTCGGCGGAGTCAATTTTCTGTTTCACGTCATCAATGATTCCTTTGATGCTGCGCTCTCGTTCTTTAGCAATGTCAAGCAGCCCACGAGCGATCATCTGCCCGCTCTGTGTGATTCGGTCTTGAATGCGCTGATCGCGCATGGAATTCCCAGCAGACTGCAGCTGCCGGGACGCCGACTTCTGCTGCGTGGCGGCTTTCCTTGCAGAACCAAACAGATCCTGTTCGATCGAAGTCAGCGATTTGCTCAGTTCCGCCTTCTCCCGAAGGACCTGGCGGGCCTTTTGAAACTGCTTCATCATCTGCTCGGGGGAGTGGGCTTGTGGGTTGCCAGAGTTTCGGCTGCGGGGAGATTCCTGCGACAGTTTGTCCAAAGCCTCCTGAATTTTTTCCTGCTGTTCACCAGCCTGTTGGGCGTCGGCTCGAAGCTGCTTGAGATCATCAGCCAGACTGCTGCGCTGCTGGTTCTCCACCATGCGGCGGGCGTCGTTCAGACGGCTAAGAGCCTGCAGACCGCGATTCTGAGTTCCGCCGGAGGGAGCATTGCTTCCCGAGTTTCGCATTTCCTGGGCGGCTTGCTTCAGTCGCTGGCTGGCATTTAGCATCTCCTCATTCTCTTTCTCGCGGGACAGCCGTTCCAGCTGCCGCGCCAGCTTTTCAGCCTCTTCCTGAATCTGCTGCTGTTCTGACTGGCTGCCCCCCTGGGATGCTCCGGGAATGCCGGGCTGCTGCCGTCGCCGCTCGTTGAGCTGTTGCTGCCGTTGTGCCAATTCTTTTAGCTTCTGCAGAGCTTCGTCCACCTGGCTGCTTGCCTGCATGGAATTTCGCTGCTGCTGAGTTTCATATTGATTTTTTAGTTTGTCTAATTCGAGCTCAAACAAGTTCTCCAACTCCTGAGCGCCGGTAGCCGCGCCACCAGGCCCACCCGCGTTGTTGCCGAAGGCAACCTGAATCTTGCGAAAATACGCCTCGCTCCGCATCAGATAGTTCAACGCGGTCTGCTCGGGTGTCAGAGCCTCGCTTGGCTTCTCCTGAGACAAAAGCTGCTGCGCAGGAGTCATTGCTTCAAGCGCTTTCTCCAGATTGTCCGAAAGCTTCTGGAACTCCGCGTCGCGGGTCGTCAGAGCCCTCCGCTTAATTCGTTCAGACAGCGTCTTGGTCTGCTGCTGCAGCTTCTGCTGTTGCGAGGCCACCAATTTTAGATTCTCAGAATACTCATTCTTCTTAAACGTCTTCTGATCTCGCACCAAGCGCCAGGTGGCCGCGACGATCTCTTTTTGTCGAGTGGAGAGGACAGAGCCTGCCTCGCCGGCCCCTCCGCCCATGCCTCCACCCATCTGGGCTTGCGAGAATTCTTTGCCAAAGGGGCGAACTTCCAGAAAGTAGATGTCGCTGGTGCTGGTGGTACGCGCATCTGACGTCTTGGCGTGATAACTTACAAGGTCGCCAGGTTCGAGGTTGAATTCTTCCAGAAAGAACGTGTGAGTACCGGAAAGAACTTTCGGTGTTTCGCCTTTACTGCGCTGGAAAAGGTCAACCACTTCCTCCTTGCCACCGTTTACGGCGAAGTGAAACTTGAGCGAGTTCAAACCAAAATCATCATTCGCCTTTACTTCCGCCAGAACCTCTTCGAGTTGGGTGACTTTCTTGTCACGACCTGGCTTGGAAAACGATATCAGCGGGGGCTGGTCATCCAGCGCTGTGATCGGGTATTCATGCGAGCCGACGGCAGCGTTCTTGGCAAAGTCCTCCAGTTCGATCTTGTAGGTCGAGTCTTTCTTGACTTCCATCTGACCCACAAACTGTTTCTCTCGGATTCTGCGCATTGGCAGGGTGCTTCCGTCCTGAAATAAAAGTCGCGCTGAAGCTGCGTCGATGTTCGTATGGGCCTGAACCTCGACACGCGTTCCTTTCAATGCTGCAATTTCCCCGCCGTTTTCCTCCGTCCGAACTGGCAGGCTCGTGTAGCTGGGGAAGTTGTAAGTGAGATCAATCTTCTCGACTCGGGCCGTATCACTGACGGCGATCGAGAACTCGCCAGAGCGAACATTCCCCGACTGAACGTAGTAATTCATCCTCTCGTTGATATCGAGGAAAAGAAAGCCGAATTGGTTGGAGCCTTTCTGCGGCTCCATCGTACTTGGCTCCCAGGCCGGGGCATTTTCCCGGCGGGAGTAGAGCTGAACGGGGCCGGAATCAAAACCGATCAGCCGCGCAGTGACAAGCTGGTCCGAGCCCTTGCGTACTTGAACGTTTCCAGGCTCGATCTCGATACTGTACAGAGACACGGCCTGAGGCGTGAACCAGTTGGCGTAGAGCTTCAGCGTGGCGTACTGGAAGTACTCAGGGCCGAACGCTTGCAGCAAGACAAAGAACAGAACGAGAACCAATGCGATGACACCGGAGCGCAGCGGCTCGCGCGGATTGAAGAGAGTTCTGGCTTGAATGTTCCGGCAACGGTGGAGGGCGTCACGCAGCAGCAATGGCAGGATGGGGTTGGGCGTGACACTCGACGCCTCGCGGTTGCCCAGTTCGACGGCACTCACCAGCCGGTCTTGAAGCGCAGGATGCTTCTCTTCGATGTAGCGAGCCACCCGGATGTCGTCAACCCGCTTCAGCAAAGGGCGCAACAGGAACCAGCCAAACACTCCCAACACTGCCAGCAAAGAGCACAGGCGGGCCACCGTCACCGCCTTGTCACTGTAATTCCAGTGATCGGCGCCATACACCGCAGCCGCCAAAACAGCCAGACTCAGGCCCAAGGAGATGCAGAGCCCTTTGGCGGCAGTGATCCATTTCAGGCGTTTCCGAACTTCATTGATCTTGGTCTGAAGTTGCCGAAATTCCTGGCTCATCGGTCCCTCCCGTGGATTGGCTAATCGCGGCGGCGGTATTGCAGGTTAAACATAGCCGTGAGATGAATGACTCATGTCGCAAGAGCCCATGACTATGACGCGTCGATTCGCGAGGCACGATTCGTTAAGGTTTCGAATCCCTGAGTTACCAGGCAGGGATTCCTCATTCCTTTACGGTGCGTGCACTCCTTTATAGTAGCGGTTGGACAAGAAACTCTCAACGAGCAAAACCAACAGGGCAAGCATCAGCAGATACCACCAGACCCGCTGTTTGCTCTCCCAAGCTGCCCGCTGGTCGGGAGTCGCTGCCGCAGTTGGTGCGGCGGCTGCATTGACTCGACTTACTCTCCGAAGCGAGGCCAAAATCTTGTCAGGTGCGACTTGGGTCAGGTCCGACTCGGCCGCTACCACATTGACTGCCACCGCGTTATCGAAATTGTGAACTCGGCTTAGGTAGAATCCAGGCTCTTCGAGCTGGAAAAAAGGAGACTTCAATAAGTCGGCGTCGGCCAATTCCGTTTTGTCCCCAGTGGGCGTCGTGACCTGCCAGGACTGTCTAAAGGCTCCGCTTGTTCCGGAAAGCTTGTTTAACGCCTTCCCCAGCATAGGGTTCAACCTGCTCAGGGGAACCACTTCACCCACGGTGAAGGAACTCTGCTCCGCGTCGAAACGGGTGCTGTATTTCACGAGCTGGTGCAGAAAAGGAAGGAATACTGACTTCAGTGGCAGGTCGTTCCAGTCCATATTGAACGAAGATGTGAAGAGGAGGCTACGGCCATTTCCAACGGAGCGTTCGAGCAGGAGAGGAGTGCCATCCTGAAGGGTCGCCAATACCGTGCTGGAGTCCTCAGGCTTGGCTTGGACAACGCCTGAAATCGGGGCCGTCATGAAATAGGAGCGGTGCACGGGCTGAAACTTGTCAAAAACCGGGTGCTGCTTCTGCATGTCACCAATAAAATGCGTTCGGCTGTCGACCTTCCCCAGGCTTGCGGGCAGCACTGTTTCCAATGCATCGTTCAAGTCGCGGTCCTGCACGCGACGGCCGAGCGCAATGACCAGTCCGCCTCCGGCGCGAACAAACTCCGCGATTGAGCCAGCCAGCCTGGCGGGAACACGTCCCACGTTACTAATCACGATCCCGGAGAATTTGTTAAGATCGAGGGCCCCCCCCAAAGCGACATCCTGAAGTTCCACTTGAAACGGTGAGTCCTTGCTGGCCGTCAGTGCCTTCGCGATGTAGAAACTGTCCTGCGTTCCCTTCTCATGGAGTAACAAAAGTCTCAGTTTCCGCAAACTGCTCATCGTGAAGTGATAGACGTTGTCAGCCGGCAAACCGTCGGGCGGCTCCAGCTTGATCTCTCCTTTGGACATTCCGGGAGGAAGGTTAAAGGCATTGAACTCAACTAGCTGGGAATCTTTGAGCCCAAGCGCCAGCTCTTTGTCTTGTAGCCGCTTCCCGTTCAGTTCTAGCGCAACCTTGGCGGATATGGGCGCCTTCATGCCGGACGCAATCACTTGTATGGAAGCGCGCGTTAACGGGTTGTCGTTCTCTACGACTTGATTCAGCCTCAGCTGGGTGATGCTCAAGTTGCTGCCGCCTTCTTCAGCGACATCAAAAGGTTGAATCGTGACATTTTCCATTAATGTCGTTTCTTCGGCGCTCTCCGCCCAGCCGGTGTGTTGGAAGTCGCTGATCCAATGGATTTCGAGCCGTTCGTTGGGTGCCGAGATCAGCAGTTGCTGTGCGAGCTTCAAGGCTCCAAGATGGTTTGTACCGCGATGGCTCGGTCGCAAATGTTGGACCAGTGCCCGCAGATCAGCTCTGTCGGTTTGGGGGTTGCTGAGGACGGTCGTCGTGTCTGAATAGGCGATAACCTGAACGGTGTCGCTTCCGGTCAAAGCATTCAGAACCTGGAGAGCTTTGGACTTCGCATTTTCGAAGC
>Ga0187893_10004311_pt1 | contig 27279 bp, 18 predicted proteins | sample MA1701074metaG_FD_139574 | JGI IMG/M metagenome (GOLD analysis project Ga0187893, IMG submission 139574) | White microbial mat communities from a basaltic lava cave in the Kipuka Kanohina Cave System on the Island of Hawaii, USA - MA170107-4 metaG ... | reverse complement strand
TTCGCGTGGATATTCCGAAGAATGAAAAAATCCGAAATCGGTTACTACCCAAAAATCCCGTTACTGAACTGACCTGAACGACTTGCAGACACTGCAGGTTCCAACAGTTGGACACCAGTGATATCTGACGGTTGCCATCCTGTCGGAGGTTGTGGTCACTTCTGCTCTTAAGGCCGCGGAAGGTTTCTCTCGCTGGTTCCCCTCATTGCTTGTTGTGGCCGGCTACGGTCTCTCGTTCCACTTTTTGTCCTTGACGCTGCGCACGATTCCTCTGGGTATTGCCTATGCTATCTGGTCTGGTGTGGGCGTCGCCCTGGTTTCGCTGGTTGGTTGGGCTATCTATCATCAATCGCTGGATGTGGGGGCTCTCGTCGGCATTGCGCTCATTGTTGCCGGGGGTGGTGGTTTTGAACCTGTTCTCAAAGGCAGTGTCACATTGAGCGTCGGCCCAACATTGCGGCAGACGGTCTTCCTGATGGAGCGAATAGGCAAGTGGTTGAAGTAAAGTTATGGGCAGATCGGAGACTGACCAATGAACAAGCCCAGATCCCTCACTCGCAACGTTGCCTTCGTGTCGACCTGCGCGTTCCTGATTGGTTGCGGCAGGACCGACTCCCCGCCGCCCGGAAGCGGCGATGCAAGCGGGGCTTCCGCTGCGCGGCAGATCACGGCAGCTCCCGCACAGAACACGACCTTGGTGCCGCTGGCAGTAGCCAAGACTCTCAACTCCGAAGCCGAATACGAAAAAGGCGCTGCACTTGCCGCCGACGGCAAACTCGACGAGGCGCGGCTCGTGTTCCAGGCAGCCGCCGGCGCCAACCCGCAGCACAGCTCGCTCGCGGCCGTGGTCGCGATTTACCGCGACGTTGACGAAGGTCGTGTGACTCGCGACGCGATCCACCGCATGTTCCGTGCGATGCATCATGCGAATGCCGGCCGTTGGGCGGACGCGCACGCCGATGCCGACGAGGCGGTCAAGCTCGCGCCAGCCTATGTGCGCGCGCACGACACAAGCGCCCAGGTGTTCCTGCTTCAGGGTAAGCACGAGGACGCGATCAAAGGGTTCAACCGGGTTCTCGCGATCGATTCCAAATTCGCCCAGGGATACTACAACCGTGGGGCGACCTACGCCTACATGGGCCGGCACGACGCGGCCATCGCGGACTACACACGCGCGATCGAGCTGCAGCCGTCCTTCTCCGATGCCTACTGCAACCGCGGGTCGGCGTATACCTTCAAAAACGACGTTCAGGCCGCGATGGCCGACTATGCGAAGGCCCACGAGCTCGATCCGCACGCCGTCGAGCCGATCTACCTGCGTGGCGTCCTGTTTGCTCTTCTCCGCCAGTGGAACGAGGCAGTGGCCGACTTCACGCGGGCGATCGAACGCGATCCAGACCACGCGGAATCGTACTACGATCGCGGAGTCTCCTACCAGAACCAGGGGAACGACGACCGCGCCCTGGCTGACTTCGCGAAGGCCATCGAGCTTAACCCAGCCAATCCGGCAGCGCTCATCAATCGTGGTCTTATTCTGATGCGTCGCAAGGGGTATGATCCGGCGATTAGCGACTTCGACAAAGCGCTCTCACTCGCGCCGGCCATGGTGGTCGCGCAGTACAACAAGGCGCTAGCGCTCGACCAGTCGGGCCGCGCCAAAGAAGCAGTTGCGGCCTATCGAACGTTCTTACCGCAGGCGACCCCAGAACACGCGGCTTTGGCGAAGCATGCACGCGAACGGCTCACCATGCTCGAGAAGTAGCGGCGGGCACTTCTCAGCTCTCAACCGTTAGGCGGCATTGAGTGGACATGATCCCTGAAGGAATCCCATTGTTTGCGAGAACGCGCGAACTCACATCGGATAGGAGGCTGAAATGTTCCGGATGCACATCTTTCGCATGTTGATCCTGTTGTTTTGCGTCTTGCCACTGCAGAGTGTTGCGCAGTCGAATCACGTCATTCTAATCACCGTTGATGGGCTGGCCGCCTACCACCTCTTCGACGAGTCGTTGGAGATTCCCAACCTTCGGCAACTGATCACGCAGGGCTCGATGGCAGAGAGTAGCGAAACGGTATTCCCCAGCGTCACGCACCCTTCCCATACGACCCTCGTCACAGGGAGACTGCCGATCGAACATGGGGTGCTCAACAACAACATGCGCAATCGGGTGACCGGTGAAAGCTATCACGTGACCAACAAGAAGAGAGCCGAGTCTGTGAAGGTGCCAACGTTGTTCGACGTGGCCAAAAAACAGGGCCTCAAGACGGCAGCTTTCTTTTGGCCGGAAACGAAGTCGGATGCAGCGATCGACTTCAACTTGCCCGAAGTGCTGGATGTGAAGAATAGACCCGGGCCACAGGCGTTCGACTCGCCGTTTTTCAGAGAGCTTCGCCAGGCCGGTGTACCCGGGGATCTTTACGAGCGTTACTATGATGACGTGCAGCTTCAGGCCGTCTCCGACGTAGTTTTAGCTGAGGCCGCGGCCTACGCGATCCAGAAACACCAGCCGCACTTCCTTGCCATTCACTTTCTGGCGACTGACAAAGCCCAGCATGAGTATGGTCCGGCCCACTACCTCGCCAAGGCCGCTATTACCCACGTGGATCGCTGCATTGGAATCTTGCGGGCAGCGGTGAAGTCCCAAGGTCTGGAGGACCGCACCACCTTTGTGGTGGCTGCCGACCATGGATTTGCGAGTGTGTACCAGGAAATGAATTTGCACCCACTATTCAAGGAGGCTGGGATGTTGGACCGGTTGGTGTTGCATCCCGACAAGTGGGTTTTGCATGTCGAGCTGAGCAGTCACTTCAAACCAGAGACGGATGCAGCGCGGCTTGACCAGCTTCTCAAGAAGGCTGCGAGCCTGCCTGGGATCAGCCGTGTCATTGCTTCTGCTGAATTTCCCAAGTATGGGCTTCCTCGCTACGAGGACGACCCGCACATGCGCGGTCAATACATGATTGTGTCTAATATCGATCAACACCTAGTGCTCGACCCTGCCAGCTCGTCAATGTCACCGCGCCCGGTGAAGAATGCCTACCATGGGCATGGCTATCTTCCGTCGCACCCGCGCATGTATCCGGCGCTGATTCTGACCGGCAGGGGGATCATTAAGGGAAAGCAGTTTGGTCACGTGCACAATCTAGATGTGACACCAACCATCGCTCACCTGCTGGGGCTGAAAGTGGAAAGTATGCCCGGACGCATCCTGAAAGAGGCTCTTTCGACTCCGTGAACTCTGGGAAGCGCGAGGAATCACGGGAGGGCGAGGCTGCTGCCGAGCCGCACACCCGCAAGATCGTGATTCATAGAAGGCTCGGCGGGAGCCTCGCCCTCCCGTGATGACCACGGCATTTGTTTCTGCAACGCTCGAATGATCCATTCGAAGACCCTATCCCTGTCTTCAGCTCTCATTTTCATGCCAGTTTTTGCGCTGACACTCTCGGCTGCCGCCCGGGAATCACTGGTGCTGCGTGGTGGCCAGCTTTTTGACTCCGTGCAGGCCGAACTCCGACCTGTCGGTGCAGTCGTCATCGAGGGTGTGCGCATTAAGGCTGTGGTGCCTCCCGGACAGCGAATTCCAATGCCTCGCGGCGCCCGTGTGATGGATACACGCGGAAAAGTTTTGATTCCCGGCCTCATCGACGCCCATGTGCATTTGGTTCACATCCTGAACAGTGCTCATCTGACCGGCGTTGAAATCCTCCCGCTGTATCTCGCCAACGGTGTCACTACACTGCGTGATGTTGGAGACGAGATCGTCGCGGAATCTCTCGTCGCCCGACACAGCGTGAATCACCCAGAAATCTCACCCCGGATCTTTCTGGGCAGCGCCTTGATGGATACGGATCCGCCTTACCATCCGCGCATCAGTCGGGGCATCAAGACACCCGAAGAGGTGCCAGCCTTCGTTGACGACATGCTGAAGTGGGGAGTGCACACCTTCAAGATCTACGTTGGCACTGAGCGAGCCACAGGCAAGCGGCTCATCGAGGAGGCACACCGCCACGGAAAATGGGTGACTGGGCATCTGAGCAAGTATCGGACCCAGGATGCTGTGGAGGATGGGATCGACAGTTTGGAACACATCTCAACGGTTTTCGATTTCGTTCTGCCCGAAGACAGGCCTGTGATGCCCTCCCTTCATGAGCGAGGTCGCTATTCCGAGCAGGAGCTGGCCGCTCTGCGCCGTCAGGTGCAGGAGGCGGAGGCCAATGCTGATCTGACGCATCCGCGCGTGCAGAATCTGATCGAGCGGTTGGTTCAGCGGAAGGTTGCCGTGGATCCCACCTTAGTGGTGTTTCGCAACTGGATGCTGCTGAGAGATCTACCGGAGGTGTACCAAAGCCCAGATGTGAAGGCTATGCCCGAGCGGCTGCAGAGAATCTGGCAGGAGTCCAGCCGAACTGGAGCGCCAACGCCGGAGAGCCTGGCTCTGCGCCGGCAAATATTCCGCAAGCAACAAGAGCTCACCGAGCGACTTTTCCGTGCCGGGGTCTCAGTGCTGGCTGGCACCGACGCTCCCGTAGCCTTCTGTCCGCCCGGGTTCGCAATTCACCAGGAGTTGATGCTCTTGGTGGAGGCAGGTGTCGCGCCGGCGTCAGCGCTGCAAATGGCCACGTTGAATAATGCCAGAGCACTTCAACAGGATCACAGCCTGGGTAGCATCGAGGTAGGCAAGCTGGCAGACCTCGTGATTCTAGCTGCCGATCCCGTGGCTGAAATCCGAAACTCTCGAAAGATCTACAGCATTATTCGCGGAGGCAAGGTCTGCGATCGGCAGGCATTGATGCGCCTTGTGCCCAAAGAGTAACTGGCTATTCAGTACCGCAGATGCAGCAATGTTGGCGATTGATTCGGAGGAAGTGTGAGAATGAACAGGCTGTCGTACTCCGAGCTCCCTAACGCCACCGGTTCGAGCGCCCCAAATTGTTTCAGGATCTTTGGCACGGTGCTGCGATGGCCGACGACCATGACGACTTCCTTGGGATGCTTGTGTTGAATTTGTTTGACGACACCGTCAATGTCGGTTTGCTCATAAGTGAAAGGCTTGACCTTCAACAAGTCCGCCAGAGGTGTGGCCGTTTGAATCGTCCTCTTGAACTGGCTCGTGTAGATGGCAGTGATGCCGACGTCCTTCAGGACATGTCCGAGCCGCTTGGCCTGACTCTCTCCCGTCGGCGACAACACCGCGTCGTCGCTGTTGTCGATTTTGTCGGCATGCCGCACGACGACGACCGTGCGCTGAGCCAGGCAAAGCGGCGACCAGACGAACAAGAGGAGCAAGGCGAACAAAGCGGCGATCGAAAGGAATGAGCGTTTCCGCATCTATAGGGTCCTCATTTTTTTCAAAACGTTTGCAGACTGCTGTGTGGCACGGTCGATGAAAATGTTCGTCCTCGTTCTTCGGCTTCGGAGAACTTCAGCCGAGCACAAGGACGACGACGATTTTCAAAACTGCGCGTTATCTTATTTTCCAGCCCCAGTCTCGCAGGCTGAACAAGAACAGCCTCACGAACACCGTTGCCCTATTATCGACGGTTTTGCTCTACCGGCAAATCGTCTATCCGTTACCTTATGCAAAGTTTTGTTAGAATACGCCGGTTCAACCAAAGGGACAAATGTTGGCTCCAGAAGCTTGTGCGACAGCACACCCTGGCAAGGGTGGGGGAGTGAATTGTCCAAGATGATGCGTTTTCTCCTCTTGATCAGCCTGCGAAGATGGGTACTTCTGCTAGCAACCGGAGCGCTCCTTCAGGCAAACTCCTCAGCTCCGCTGCGCGTCGGAAGCGTACGCCAACTCTTCGTGGATGAGTTCCTGATTGCGAGTAAGCAGAATGTTGGTCTCAAGCTCAACAACCCGATCGCTCGCGAAGTGGTTTTGCGGGCTGACAAGCCTTGGGAAGGGCAGAGCCTGACCTATCCTTGCGTCTTCAAAGACGGCGATCGGTTTCGGCTTTATTACCGAGCCAGCGGTCCTCCCGTTGGATCGCTACCCAAGCTGGAGCAGGGCGACAAGAAGCAGATGTGGAGCTACACAGCCCTGGCTGAAAGCACCGATGGTATTCACTGGACCAAGCCCAATCTGGGTATCGTTGATTTTCAAGGCAGCAAGCAGAACAACCTGGTTTGGCCTGTCGATGCCCAGCCAGGGGCCGACGTCTTTCCATTCAAGGATGCCAATCCCAAGGCTTTGCCGGACGAGCGTTACAAAGCACTGGCGAATCTTGGAGAACACCAATTGTTGGCGCTGGGTTCCCCAGACGGCATTCGCTGGCGCTTGCTCCAGAAAGAGCCGGTGATGGCCTATCTTCCCGGCAACCCGATGATGGATCCTCCCAACTTGGCCTTTTGGGATGAAACCCAACAGCAGTATGTCGCCTATCTGCGCAACTGGTTGAACTATCGTATCCGTGGGTTCCGGCGTTCCACGTCAAAAGACTTTCGGCACTGGACGACACCCATTGAGATTGACCTGGGTAGTCATGAAATCGAGCACCTATACACGAACATGACGACGCCCTACGAGCGAGCGCCGGGCCTCTATTTCATGTTTGCCAAGCGATTTGTCCCCTGGCGAAAGGCTGATGCCAACTGGCCCTATGACGGTTTGTCGGAAACAGTCTTGCTCTCCAGCCGCGATGGACAACGTTTCGAACGAGCCTTCATGGAACCGTTCGTGCGTCCGGGCCTGGACCTGCTCAACTGGCACGATCGATCCATCATGATGGGCCGAGGCATTCTGCACACCTCGCCGATAGAACTTTCGCTGTACTACTTTGAGCACTATCGTTCGGACTCCGTTCAGCTACGCCGAGCAACATTGCGTCCTGACGGATTCAGCAGCGTTTCAGCACCCTACTCCGGTGGCGAGTTCAGCACGAAGCCCCTCATCATGGACGGTGCTGAATTGGAGCTGAATTTTTCTTCCTCCGTCTCCGGGTCGATTCGAGTGGAGATTCAGGACGAAACCGGAAAACCCGTCCCGGGATTTCGGCAGCAGGACTGTGACGAAATCTTTGGCGATCAGCTTGAAAGGATCGTGACCTGGCGTCGAGGGCACGCTGATGTACTTGATGAAAACTTGAAGGAAATCCCGAACCGGCCGTCTGACTTGTCACGAGCCCTGAGAGGGAAAACCATCCGGTTACGCTTTGTGATGAAAGCTGCTGATCTGTACTCATTTCGATTTCGCTAGGGACTGGGGCCACACTCGACAGAACCTTCAAAGGGAGGATGCATCATGAATCGTCGATATTTCATTCAATCGTCACTCATGGCGGCCACGTTGTCCAAACGCCTGGTGGCGGCCAGCGACAAGGTAAACCTTGCCTTGATGGGAGTACGTGGACGGGGGAGGAGCCTTGCTCAGGATTTTGGCGAGCTGCCGGACGTGAACATCCCCTATCTTTGCGATATCGACCAGAACGTTTTCGGTCCTGCCGCCAAAATCGTCGAGGACAAAAAAGGTGTCCGGCCCCAACTCATTGGAGATATTCGCAGGGCATTGGATGACAAGAACGTGGACGCGATTGTGATTGCGACTCCCGATCATTGGCATGCTCCGGCCACTATCCTCGGCTGTCAGGCGGGCAAAGACGTGTATGTGGAGAAGCCGTGTTCCCACAATCTGAAGGAAGGCCGCCTGATGGTGGAAGCCGCCAGGAGGTACCAGCGCGTGGTGCAGCACGGCACAGGGTATCGCAGTTATCCGAGTTTCATTCGCTCGGTAGAGGCAGTCAGGTTGGGCAAAATTGGGAAGGCCCTGGCAGCGAAGGCCTGGGACGTGCAAATTCGCGAGGATATTGGTCACAAGGAGGACAGCGCGGCGCCGGCTGGCGTGGACTTCGACACTTGGACTGGGCCCGCACCGATGCTGCCTTTCAACAAGAATCGATTTCACTACAACTGGCATTGGCATTGGAACTATGGCACAGGCGACGCGGGCAACGATGGTGTACATCAGATCGATGTAGCCCGCTGGGCATTGGGAGTTGAGGAGCCGCTCGAAGTGTCTGGCATGGGCCGAAAGTTGTACTTTGACGACGATCAGAAGACGCCCGACACGGTCAACGTTACGTTTGACTACAAAGACAAGACTCTGGTCTTCGAGATGCGCATCTGGAACCCATACGGCATGGAAGGGCAGCAGAATGGAGTGGCGATCTACGGCTCGGACGGCGTGATGCATATTGGCCGTTGGCCTTCAGAAAAGGGCGGGCGCAAGCATGGCTACCGAATCTACGACCGCCAGCACAAGCTGGCGTTTGAGGATTGTGAGTACGAGGACCAAAACTGGCATGCCCGGAATTTTATCGACTGCATCCGATCCCGGAAAGCGCCCAACGCAGAGATCGCCATCGGCCACACCTCCACCTTGCACGCGCACCTCGCCAATATCGTTGTGCGAACGGGTCAACCACTGAAATTCGACGCCAACCTGGAGACGATCTTCGGTAACGAGCCCGCCCAGAAGCTGCTGGGCCGGGAGTACCGCCCGCATTGGGCGACTCCAAAAACCACTTAGTCGCCCACGAAGGACCAGTTCAGGTTGCTGAGAAAGTCGACTCCCTGAAGCTGGTGTTCCCAGAGCCATGTTGCAACAGGGTGCCTGCACCACGACGGGTGCGAGTTTCCAGCCTGCCGCACCCGCGCCAGTTCAATCAAAACAAGAAGGCACACGCAGCGCCGCTCCCAGCCGGTTTTGCAGCAAACTGAAAAGAATTTTTGAAGTGTATTGCATGCAATACATGATATAAATGCTGTAACCTCTCTGCAGGGATCGATCTCAATCTTCCATGAGCCAAGTCAAGACAGAAGAGAAGTCCGGGCTCACTGCCTCAAGGGTTCCCAAGTCCCTGGCGCTCTACGACCGTGCCAGGTCGCTCATCGCCGGTCGAACGCACTTATTTGGGCGGCGAGCTGAAATGCACGCGTACGGCATCTCACCGGTGTACAGTGCGCGGCAACAAGGCGGATATTTTTGGGATGTGGATGGTCACAAGTACATCGACTTCAACATGGGAGCTGGCGCGGTCCTGCTTGGACACGCGTATCCGACGATAGTACGAGCTGTCCAAGACCAGGCTGCGCAGGGAACCGGGCTGACCATTAACCATCCGCTGGAACTGGAAACGGCGGAACTCCTGGCAGAACTCGTGCCGTGCGCTGAAATGGTTCGGTTCTGCAAAGGGGGAGGAGAAGCTAACGCCGTGGCAGTCCGTATTGCCAGAGCCGCAACCGGACGCGACAAGGTCGTGTTCTGTGGCTACCACGGCTGGCATGACTGGTATCTCGCTGCTAACCTGGCGTCGGAATCAACTCTGGCAAAACATTTGCTGCCTGGGATCTCTCCGGGAGGTGTGCCACGAGAGCTTGAGGGAACGGCGCTCGCGTTTGAATTCAACAACCTCGACTCGCTCCAGCAGGTTCTGGATGATCACTCGGGAGAGGTCGCGTGCGTGATCATGGAGGCTGCCCGAAATTACCTGCCTGAGCCGGGCTTTCTGGAAGGCGTTCGAAACCTGACTCTGCAAGAGGGTGTCGTTCTTATCTTTGACGAAGTAGTCACTGGCTTCCGCATCGCACGTGGAGGTGCCCAGGAGTACTACAACGTTGTTCCCGATGTCGCGACGTTCGCCAAATGCATTTCAAATGGCTTTGCGCTCGGTGCTGTGGCCGGGAAAAGAGAAGTGATGGAAGTAGCGGTGGACAGCTTCATCAGCAGCGTCTACTGGGCCGAAGCCACCGGGCTCGCGGCCGGGAAGGCAACGTTGCGAGAGTATCTGAATCAGCCTGTTTGCGACGCTGTCCAGGATTTCGGCCAGAGGTTTCTCGTAGCGCTTCGCCGGGTGATCGAGGAATGCGGAGTGCCTGCGGCGGTGGTCGGACTGCCCTTCTTCCCATCGCTAACCTTTCGAGATCTTTCCCCGGAATTGCTGGATTCGCTAGTGACTCTCTATATGCAGGAAACGGCGAAGCGGGGCCTTTTCGGAGGGCCGGGACACTTCTTCTGTCTGCAGCATACTCACACCGACCTGGCAGCGGCGGTGGACATCATCGGGGTAGCCTTGACCACTATCCGCAAGGCCCTCGACGAGGGCGACATTGCGAAGTATCTGGAGTGTCCGGTGCGACAGTCTGGATTCCGGCGTCTGGTCTAGCCGGAAATACCGTGGGAAGGCAAAGGCACGGTGGCAAAGTACGTCGAGGCGTTGGCATGCGAAACTCTTTAGACCGAGTTTCCGTTCAAGCGGATGACACATGGAGTTCACGCTCGGGGAGTATCGTGGCAGCAGGCGTGAGCAGCAGCGTTTGTGCTTGACAATTCCAAAGTTTGGATGCAACTGTCATGCATCACATGCCATCCATTTAATGATCGCGCCGAGGAGTCTTTCAGATGACCTTTCCTGAGAGAAACGTGACTCTCAGTGAGCGCGCCTACTATGAAATCAAGAGGATGATCGCGCAGCGTGAGATTCTGCCAGGAGCTGCGCTGGTTCTGCAGTCGCTAGCAACGAAGCTGGGAATGAGTCGCATGCCTGTGGTTGAAGCAATCCGGCGTTTGGAGCGCGACGGGTTGGTAACGCTGGTGCCGCAATGGGGAGCAACGGTCAAGGTATGGTCCCTGGACGAAATCCGGGAGGCGCACTCCATTCGCAGGGCATTGGAAGGCGAGGCGGCGCGGCTTTTTGTGAAATGTGCAACGGCCCAAGACAAGCGCCGTCTGGTTGAGCTTAGCGACAGGTTTGACCGGTGGGCCACCAAAGATACGTTCAAGTGCGATGAGGCGGATCTCGATTTTCATCTACACATCGTGCGCAGTACCCGATACCAGCGGCTCTATGAACTGGTGGAGAATTCCAAGATCGAAACAATGATCATTTCGGGAATCTCCCTTGCGCTGAACGAAAGTATGGACAAGAGGGTCAAGGGATACGCCAAAGGCGTCGGGATTCACCAAGCGTTGGTGAAGGCACTCGTTGGGAAAGATCCGGAAGCGGCCGCGGGCGCGATCTGGAAGCATATCGACGCAAGTCTGGATGGCATTCTCAAACTTGATGCTGAAATGCGATCCCGACAGCAACGCCGTACCGGTACCCAATGAATTCGTTTGAAGTCAGGAATTAGCGGGGCTGGAAGAACGTTCGGTTGCATGTCTGTGACGGTGTATCCAACACAGCATGAGAAGGGGTTTCTAGTCTATTTGTTGAGGGATCCAGAGGGTCTTCGAACGGAGGATATTATGAAAGGCAATAGGCTGTTTTGGGTGATGCTATTGGGCTTGTTTGTTTCCCTTAGCAACGTTGCGGTCGCGCAAAGGACGACCGCAAACATCTATGGACTCGTGAAAGACACGTCGGGTGCTGTCGTTCCAGGAATCACGGTCGCGCTGCTGAACGAGCTGACAGGGACCGAACAGAAGGTGGCAACCAACGAAGGCGGAGAGTTCTCAGCGACCTTCCTGCCCATCGGTCGATACACCATCACGGTTAGTGCGCAAGGGTTCAAGACGTTCGTGCAGAAGGGCCTTGAACTGACGGCAGGACAACAGATTCGTTACCCCATTACTTTGGAACTCGGCGAGATCACTGAGAAAGTCGAAGTGACCGCCGAGGCGCCGCTGCTCCAGAATGCTTCGGTGCAACTCACCGATAACATCACTCCGAAGCAGATTCAGGATCTGCCCCAGGCTCGTCGAGATTTTACGTCCCTCCTCAGCCTACAGACGGGCATGGTGCGCAACACTACCGAGTACATCCAGATCAACGGGCTGGCGGGAGTTGGAATCACAGTGACTGTGGACGGCGTGGACGCAGGTGGAGATTCGGAAAGCTCCTCGCTCTCGGCGTTCCAAGGCGCTAACGTCATCAACGTGTTGAGCCAGGAGGCGATCCAGGAAGTGAATGTTGCCAAGGGAGTGATTTCGGCGGAGGTTGGCCGGGCGTTTAGCGGCAATATCAATGTTATCAGCAAGGGCGGAACGAACGAGTTTCATGGTTCATTGTTTGAAAACTGGCAAAACGATGTTCTCAACGCCCGCAATGCACTGTTGACTCCAGCGCAAACGAAGCCACCGATTCGGTTCAACCAGTTTGGCGGCTCGATCGGCGGTCCGGTGATTAAGGACAAGGCGTTTTTCTTCTTTGCCTATGAGGGCTACCGCCAGAGCAACTTTGTCTCTCTCATTGCCCAAATGCCGACTCCTGAGTTCAAAGCTCAAGCGATAGCCGCCGTGCCGGCCTATAAAGATATTCTCTCAGTTTTTCCGAATCCAACAGACCCATATCCCGCAGGTGCGGCCAGCGCTCTTTTGCGAGGGTCGTCTGCAGACGACGGCGATGACAACCACTACGTCTTTCGTGGCGATTATAACATCAACGCAAACGACCGGCTCTCCGGCCGGTACACGCGTGGAAGACCGTTCAGAAACCAGCCGAACCCACTTCCGACGAATCGGCAATCGTATACCTATGCCTCCGACATGGCGAACCTGAGCTGGGTGCATGCAGCACCGAGTTGGACCAGTGAAACTCGCGCAGGTCTGAACTATACCGACGCCGACCGCTTGGGAGCAGCTTACACGAACGGAATTCCGGGTATCGACGTTCAGGGCGCCGGCTTCAACGTTGGGGCGGAGTTTCTGACTCTAACGGGCCACACATACAGCATTGAAGAAATTGTCAGCAAGCCTATCGGGCGGCATACGGTTAAGTTTGGAGGTCACTACTTCGTTCAGGCAACGGGCCGCTTCGACGAAGAAATTCCGCAGTTCCGCTACACAAACCCAGCGGCTTTCCTGGCAAACACTCCGAATCGGGCTCGGTTCACCTTCGGTGTGCCGCGCTTTTATGGCCGGACCTGGAATCTGGCGGGCTTTATCCAGGACGACTTCAAAATACGGCCAAACCTTATCCTCAACCTCGGAGTTCGCTACGAGTACTACTCAGTTTTCGGGGACAAGGAAGGCTATCTGCTAAACGCCGGGAATCCATCGAACGCTTACGCCAATCCTCCTCGCTATCGCCCTCAGGGTTCGTTCTACGAACCGGACAAGAACAATTTCTTGCCACGGGTTGGGTTTGCCTGGAGTCCGGGACAAGGCAAGAATGTTGTGCGCGGTGGATTTGGAATGACGGTTGCGCCATTCAATCTGAGGAATTTCTATACCTTGGCTGCAGTTGATCCGAAGGTGATCTTCCGCTACGACTTTACGGGAGCCGACATCACCCGGCTTAACCTCAGATACCCCATCACCAACGCGCAGATGTTGCCCGTAGTAAGGAACGAGAACGTCCCGCGGGCTTTCGAGATCTTTGCGGAGGACAACCCGAATCCCTACACCATGCAGTGGACCCTCGACATCCAGCCAGCTGTCGCCGACTTTGGTCTTTCAAACAGGCTACGTCGGGAACAAGGGTGTGAAGATCAGCCAGTCACACACGGCGAATACTCCTGACCGGGTCACAGGTCTTCGGGCGGTACCCACCGCGCTCAACGTCAATCTGAGAGACGCTTCCGATTTCAGCACCTATCATGCCTGGCAAACCTCATTGAGAAAGAGGTTCTCCAACGATCTTGCCTTCAACGTCAACTACACTTGGAGCCGCAACATGGCGCTGTCTCAAGGAGACTACTGGGGAGGCAATGATCCAGAGGTGCAGGACGAAACCAACTATCGAGCCGATTATGGTCCCATCACGCAGAATAGGACGCATAGTATGACTCTGGATTCCGTCTACACCTTCCCATTTGACCGGTGGCTGAACGCAGGTTCAGCCCTAAAGCACGTTGTTGGAGGGTGGCAACTCGCGGGGATCCTCGGAATCGCAAATGGCGGATGGATTAATATAGTGCAGCCGAGCACCCTGCTTCTGTCGCGGCCTGACTATGCTGGCGGCGATCCCCTCCTCAATGGAGCTGATCGCTTTCGTTATTTGAACACGGCAGCGTTTGCCAGGGTACCAGTGAATTCCGCCAATGTCCCAATTCGGCCTGGCAACCTGGGGAAGAATGCCTTCCGGGGGCCGGGAACTTGGAATCTCGACCTGTCGATCTCCAAGGACTTCAAGTTCCACGAGCGCTACGGTCTACGGTTCCGGGCAGACATGTTTAACGCAACCAATAGCGTCAGGTTAGGTAATCCGAATACAGACATCACGAATACGGCGCTGTTTGGTGTGATCACCGCGGTTGCACCCGCCAGAACAATGCAGATGGGATTGAGATTTACGTTCTGAGCGCGCCACGTGTTCGCAGAGCGCGACTCCAAGCAGCCGCACACAGGGTTCAGTCAGCTCTGTGTGCGGCTTTGTCATTTACTTTGGCCGTTTCCATGCACCACAAACGTCAAGACCGACCAGTTGTCAGACGGCAGATTTCACGCCACCCTGGCCGTGAGAACTCTGCAGCGCAGGACCGCTCATTTTTGCTGTGGGCGCTCTTTATCTCCGAAATGCTCAAGAGCCGCAGACCTCGCTGAAAGAGCGCGAAGTCTGCTCTACACGATCTGATTTCAAAAGAGGAACAAATCGCGATGCGCTTTTTCGTCAGGGCCGTCGTTTTGTTCTGCCTCGCTTCCGCGGATCTATCAGCCAAAGAGAAGATCATGACTTTGAGCTGGGGCGATGTGATCTGGCAGCATCGGGGGCAGGGTATTGCCCAGATCGACACACCGGAAAAAATTCGGGAATCCATCAAAACCTGGAAGGCGAAAGGAGTTGACAAGGTTCACTTCCGCGTGGACGACTTTCGCATTCTTTTGTTTCATCAGTTCTATTTGCCGCCCACTAGCAGTGAATACAACAAGGAAGCGTTCAAGACCACCAAGCAAGCCTGGCACGACAATTTTGTGCGGGTGGCGGTGGAGTCTCTAAAGAAGGAAGGCATCGTGGTGGACATGTACCTCACGATTCTGGACGAAGGATTGCCTCGCGAGATGCTTTGGGACGGCGGAGGGTTCTTTCCCTGGCAGTCGAATTTCACCCGTGAGAATCCACAGTTCCTATCCGTCGACCGCAGCCTTCCAGGTTCTCCCCGCAAGTACCACTACGGTGTGCTTGAGTACGCCTATCCCGAGGTTCGGGAATACATGTTGAAGATGGTCACCACGTTTTCCGACCGGTTTGATTTTGACGGCGTGTTTCTAAGCTTGCGCACCCACTCTCCTCCGCCTGAGCACGCCGACCAGTTCGGATTCAACGAACCCGTCGTGAAAGAGTATGAGCGGCGCTATGGAAGAAATATCCTGCTGCAGTCGTTCGACCTCGAGAAGTGGCGCGATCTCAGAGGCGAGTACCTGACGGCCTTTCTCAAGGACGTCAAAGCGCACGTGAGCCGCAAAGGCCAAAAACTGGCGATCGGAATCCCGCAGGGTGAGTACCTCGGTCCTCCATTCGGAAACATGAAGCTGCACTGGAGGCAGTGGGTTTCGGAAAAAATTGTCGATGAACTCGTGGTTGGCCATATTACGCAGGAGCGGTCGCGCTATCCAAATCGAAACCAACGCGCTTACGGCTATATTCAGAATCAAGAAGAAAACTTGAATCTACCTCCGATTGAGCAAGCCGTCGCCGACACTTACGCGCCACTGTGCCGCAAACACGGCGTTAAGCTCTATGTCGATCCGGAAAGGTTCTACTATCGATTCGACCATCCAGCTTTTGGTTTCGCCAGGCAGCCGGCTGAGGTACGAGAACGGCTGATTCAACGGCTCGAAGCCGTTCGCGACCTCACCGGTTTGACCTACGACTACAGCGACATCCTGGGCTTGAATCGAACGGAGTAGAGAACCGCCAGAGACTCAGGGGTTGCCCAAGAGTCCGTGAAACACCCGGTGGTCTTTCTGCGCGACCACACAGCGTTTAGGAACGAGGGAGGCGCTGTCCCAGCGGCGATCTCAGCGCCCGATTGAGACCACCATCGCCGCTGGGACAGCGGTTCCCACACTCAGGATGCGACTCCAGGACTCACCCGAATTTGGAGGCTCAGCCATGAATCGTCGCGATTTCTTCTACACAGCTTTAGGCGCGGCCACTGCTGCCTGGGCACGAATCGCCGGGCCGGAAGGATTGCTGGCCCAGGCACGCGAGAAAGCCAAACCTCTGAATCTGAAGATCACGGATCTCAAGACTTTTTTTGTCGACACGCAATCGGATGAAAACTTTGTCTTCGTTAAGATCTACACCAATCAAGGCATTGTGGGGCTGGGAGAGGGCACGCTGACAGGCAAGGAAGCCACAGTCGAGCAGGCGATTCTCGAACATAAGCGCTACCTCGTTGGGAAAGATCCAACGGATATTGAGTTTCTTTGGCAGGCAATGTATCGCGGTCCGCGATATCGAGGTGGCGCGGTGTTAATGTCCGCTATGAGTGCCGTGGAGATTGCGCTCTGGGACATCCTGGGTCAAGCCCTAGGCCAGCCGATCTGGAAGCTGTTAGGCGGGAAGGCTCGTGACAAAGTTCGTATTTATCCACATGCTGAGGGCGGAACTCCTGAAGATTACGCAAGGAACTGGCTCAAGCGAAAGGAAGAAGGATGGACTGCCTGCAAGGCAGGGTTCATGAACGCCGATAGCAATAACGTCATCGACCCGCGACGAGCCGTTCGGGAAGCCATCGCACGGCTGAAAGCGGTGCGCGAAGCCGTCGGTGAAGACTTTGACATCTGTATTGATATCCATGGGAAGCCGACTACGACCATGGCCGTGGAGTTCTGCAGGCGGGCCGAGGAGTACCGGCCCATGTTCGTGGAAGAGGCCACGCAGTTGGAGGACCTTGGTGAGCTGGAGCATCTGCGGGCGCACACGAGCGTTCCTTTGGCCACGGGCGAACGGCTGGTTACAAAGTACGCTTTCAACGAGATTTGCAGTCGCCACCTGGTGGATTATGTTCAACCCGACGTGGTTCACTGCGGCGGAATCCTTGAAATGAGGAAGATTGCGACCATGGCGGAAGCCTTTCGGATCGAGCTCGCCCCGCACAATCCACAGAGCGAGGTAAGCACGATTGCTTCTTTGCACGTCAACATGTGCTCGCCCAACGGCACCATCCTCGAGATTGGAAGTGGCCAATCTGACCGATGGAAGGAACTCTTCTACGGCGGCGCCGTGCAATTTGAGAAAGGCTATGCCCTGGCGCCAGATCGGCCCGGACTGGGCATCAATCTTGACGAGAACGTTGCGCGCAAGTTTCCATACAAGCCGAAAGACTGGAGGAGCCACCGCTTTGCAGACGGTGCCATTGCCGACCGGTGAGTCGTAGGTGTCGGGTGCCAGGTGTGAGGTTCCCAGTGCGCAGATAGTGAAGGCATTGCAGAAAGAGTTGGTGCTTAACTAAGCCCGCACAGTCTTCAGGTAGCTGATGATGTCTAATGTTTCTACTGCGGTCGCTTTGTATGGATGGTCCAGGATCTTGAGACCTGGCACCTAACACCTGGCACCCAACACCTCATTCAAACTACCATGCTCCAACGACTTTTGTTGTTCGCCAGCTGTGTCCTCATGGTCCTCTCAGGCCCCTCGACTCGTACCCTCGCCCAGACGATCGCGCTCTGGCCGTTTGATGAACAACAGGGGCTCTATCCAAGTTCAGTGCTCAGCGATGTATCCCGCAACGACTACCCACTCGTGATTGGTCTGGGAGGGCAAGTCGTTCCTGGCAAGTTTGGCAATGCGCTCGAACCAGGCGAGTATCCAGCCTTTTCGTTCCCGCAATCCGACAACCCCCTATTTGGCCTGGGACCTGTGGCTGCCAGACAAGGGCACACAGTAGAGCCGCTGACCTGGAAAACGGCTCGCTTCTGCGCCTTGATGACCTCCGGGGAGAATCACTTGCGCAAAGAGGTTGGATTTGCCAACGCAACGGAGACGAAGCTGAATCTGGGGGACTTCGACTGGACGGTGGAGTTCTGGTTCCTGCCTGTCCGAAAAGGGGGTACCGATGGCGTGGTGTTCGAAGTCGGCACCGGGCCGCGAGGCGACAGTCAGGTGATAACTCAGCTCGCGCTGACTCCCGACAATCGCAGATTCATTCTTGTCAACCAGCCAACCCACACGCGGCTGGTAATTCCAACCGATGGCACAGCCCTGGCTCCGGGATCCACAGTGTGGAGGCATCTGGCCTTCGTGTACTCGCATCACGATGGAAAACTTCGGCACTACGTAGACGGGAAGGAGCAAACGCCGCCCAGGAGAGCGCTCCTCAAATCTTTGCCCCCGGGTTCGGAGGCTTACTTCAGCCTAGGACGCGATGGACTCTGGCAGAAACCTCTTCAGGGGCGAATTGACGAACTACGCTTCTCCGCCGGAGTGCTCTATAGCCAGAGCTTCACGCCTCCTTCGAGTCTCTCGCCCTTGGTTCACCTGCACTCGACGGCCTTGAAGCAAGGACCGCCGCTTCTGTTTGTGGGAGGGGCGAAGGAAGCGACACCGGTGCAATTGGGCGATCGCAGGCATCTGTTCATTGATGATGCTCTCATCAAGGAATCAAAGGATGTCGTCTTTGAAGTCAACCCACCAGCCCCAGCCGAATGTGTGATTGACAACATTCAAGGACCGTTCCGCAAACATCTGAACGTTCTCGAGGACGAAAACGGCTTAATCCGTCTTTACTACGGAGCACAGCAGGACAACCTGGCAGTCCAGATTTCGAGTGATGGCGTCCATTTTGAAACCCAGCGTGTGAACGAGAACGCGCCGGCGACGGGTCCTCACAACGTCGTTATTCCAGAGCAGACGGCCATGGGAATGGTCTTCATCGACCCGAATGCCGTGCCAGAAGAGCGATGGAGATTCGTCAGTGACTTTCATCGCCGGGGAATCTTTCTGTATTCCTCGCCTGACGGTTGGACTTTCAAACGCCATCCGATTGCGATTCTGCCGTTCCGATCTGGATCACAGTCCAACATCTTCTACGACGAGCAGCGACAGCGTTATGTTGCTTACCACCGTTCTGACTTTCCGAGAACACTGGCCGGAGAGACACAGCGGGAGTATGTGCGGACTGAAACACGGGAGATCTTGCAGCCCTGGCCATTCACGCCCCTAGCACTGGAAGCTGTGGAGAAGATCGCTCTCCATAAGCGGTTGGATATCATGCGTCCTTTCTTTCTCGACAACGGACCGTTAACGCCTGGCGGTTTTGGCGTCGAGTATCCAACAGCCTTTGGTCCCAATGATTCGCTCGACCCAGTGGGTACTGACCTCTACGTGCCGAAGGCGATGAAATACCCTTGGGCTCTCGATACCTACTTCGCTTTCCCGCTGATGTACTTCCACTATGAAGCGGACGGTCCAAAAACGCGTCAGGTTCTGGGGCAGAAAGAGCGGGGCAGGGGGTCGGGTCCGATTGAAGCCCAGCTCGGGGTGAGCCGAGACGGGATCCACTGGAAACGCTATCCCAGGCCGGCCTATGTTGGCGTTGGGAAGCATCAGGGTGACCCGATCAACCAGGTATATCTGGCTCAAGGAATGGTGCGGCGAGGTTCTGAGATCTGGCAGTACTATTTTGGCGAGGAAGCCTACCACTCCACCTGGAAGCGTAACCTGAAAAGAGCCGTCTACCGCGTCGTGCAACGGCTCGATGGGTTCGTTTCTGCGACCGCACCTTACGAGAAAACCGGAACCCTCATTACCAAACCACTTGTCTTCAAGGGAGATCGGCTCGTACTCAACATCAACACAGGAGCTGCAGGGTACGCTCAGGTGGGGCTTCTAGACGAACAGGGTGCTCCGATTCCGGGCTTCAGCATTGATGAGTGCGTCTATATCAACGGTGATTTCGTCGAGACCGAGGCCGAATGGCTTCATAAAGGACAGGATCTTTCTTCGCTCGAGGGAAGGGTAGTGCAGATAGAGTTTCAGCTGCGCGGCGCCAAGCTGTATTCGATGCAGTTCATGAAGAAGTAGGGTCACTTTCGAATGCAATGGAGTCGGGCAGTGCCCGCCATGACCGCTTTGGTTGTCCGTGGCTTCACGTAAGCTGCAGGCGAAGCGCACTGCAGCAATGGCTCTGGGTTTCTGCATGGGGTGCAAGCAAACGACCGTTGCACGCCGCTATCGGTTCCTGTCAAAGGGGCGGACATGGAGCAGCTGCGCGTCTGCCGCGGGAATTACGCGAGGACAGAACGATGAAAATCGGTGGGCCTCCAGGATGAGTGGTCTGAATTTGATCTCATCTGTCCTCGCGCATGTCGTCGGGAGATGCTGGGGTGAACCATCCCGTCATTGGGAGGCGTGCGACATGCGGTATGAAGCGCCCTGATCAGTTCGCCAGCCGATTGGTAGCGCGCTTCCGGTTCCTTGGCGAGCATCTTGAGTGTCAGATGGTCGACTTCCGGCGGCACTAGGGGATTGACGCTGGATGGTGGGGACGGATCGACGTGAATGACCTGAGCCCCAATCTCCAACCAGGTAGCCCCGCTGAATGGAGGTCTCCCCGCGAGACATTCGTAAAGAAGAATCCCCAGTGAAAACAAGTCGCTGCGCGCATCAACGGGCAGCCCCCTTGCATGTTCAGGAGACATATACCGCACGGTGCCTAGCATGACTCCAGCTTCCGTCAGAAGAAGCTGAGTATTTGCTACCCCGATGGCCGCCGGCCCCGGTTGAAGTTTTGCCAGGCCGAAGTCGAGTACTTTCACCTGCCCGCGAGGCGTCACGAGAATGTTCTGCGGTTTGATGTCTCTGTGGATGATACCCTGCGAGTGCGCCGCGTCCAGGGCCTCCGCCACCTGCAAAGTGATCTCCAGCGACTCTCCCACGCCGAAAGCCTTGCGCTGAATGCTCTCAGACAGCGGCTCGCCTTCAACATATTGCATCACAATGAAACTCTGATCGCCTTCCTCCAGGTGCTCATGAATAGAACAGATGTTGGGGTGATCCAATTTGGCGGCGAGTTGTGCTTCCCGGATCAATCGCTTCCTGGCCTTCTCATCCGCCAATGACTTTGACGGCAGGCACTTGATGGCCACCTTGCGCTCCAGCCTCGTATCCTCTGCGAGGTAAACTTCACCCATCCCGCTCGCTCCGAGCTTGGTGAGAATGCGATAGTGAGAGATCATCATCTGTGAGTTCACCGGGGGGTTCCTCTGTTAAGGTTATTTCCCGATTGTGATTCGTTGTGACTGCTAGCCTGTGTGTCAGTGGTGATCATGGGATTGCTCTTTCATTTGTTAATGACAACGACGCAAAAATCATTTCATCGTATTGATGCCCGACACTGGGAGAGATCCTTGGCGATAGAACACGACTGGTAGCTAGGGACACGAACCAGTATTGGGCCTCCGCCACCATTGCATGGCGCACCGCGTCGCTGGCTGGACGAGAGGCCCCAGTGTCGCAAGTCTCTTGCCTGGACCGGCTTCAGTGGGACTGAGTTTTTTGGAAGGAGAAAAACAAGAAGGTAAAGAGAGCAGACGACTCAAGGAAAGGATACGTGTGCTTACTTGCTCTGGACTCCAAAGGTGTAGCTGACGAGCGGCTCGAATTCTCCGGACTTACTTGCACCGCTGACCTTCAGGGAGTAGTCACCGCGCGGCAGGTCCTTAGCCCCCAGAGTCAGAATGAGAAACTGGCTGGATCCCGATCGTTCGGGTTTGACCTTGTTGCGAGCTAATATTTCAGACCCTTCAATGTCCTGAAGCACCACGCGATAGCTCTCGTACTTGTAGTCACCCAGCTCAAGCCTCAATTCAACAAAGCGAGTCTCGGAAGAGACGGTCAGTCTTTTCATCGTTCCCGAGGAATCTCGAACAAGCCCAGGTGTGAGGACAACAAGGGCAACCAACCTGGCCGAAAGTTTCTCAGGAAGTTTTTGGTCCTGAGGCTGCGCTAGAACCAATTGCTGTTCCAGTTCCACACTGCGCCGGCGCTGCGCCTCCAATAGTTGCCGGAGTTGTTGCTCCCTCTCCTGCCAACCGCCTTGCTCAGTGCGAATCTGGGCAACCTGTGTGGTCAGTCGCTGGATCGTGCTGCCCATCCGCAGGCCACCGATAACCACCCCCACGAGCACCATTGGAAAGCCATATCTCAGTACCAGAGTCGGAGTCCGCAACCCAGCCCAAAATGTCTGCCAGAACGAAGACTTTGAACGCTCTTTTTCTGTTCTTTCATTTTCAACTGCAACATAGCTTCGGAACGCTTCAGCAAATCTAAGCTTCTTAAATCGCTCTGGCGCTGAAAGGAAGTGTTTCTCGAAATCTGCTCTGTCCTGCGCAGACAGTGTATTCTTCAAATATTCATCGATGAGTTCGTCTTCAAGGACTTGTACCTGCTCAAATAAATCATCCTGGGTCATCAGCCGCTCTTCGAGTTGCTGTTGCTCGGTGTCTCCAAGCTGGCCCAACAAATACTGGCCCATCCGTTTTTCCTCAACTTTTTCGTGTGTCATGGGCTCCTTGCCTTCCAGTCCGTTCCGCTGTCGGGCAATTACCGGATCGTGAATCTATTTCAAGCCAGCGGCCAGGCACTCTTCGAACTGGAGCTTGTTGGTTTTCAGGCTGGCCCAGTAAATTCTGGCCGGTCTGTTTTTTTGTGAACCTTTCTCACGTCCATAGGTTCTTTACATTCCAATCTCTCGCTCCCTCTGACTGGTAATGACCTAAATCCGGAATCCATTTCATGCCGGTGCCCTCGCGGCGGACGCCTCGGCCTGCTTGACACAGTCAAAAACGCACTCCTGGAGACTCGCGCGTATCCGGCAGGCTTGTATCCTTAATGCATTCAAAGCGATGCCTAGCCGCTGGGCCAGCTCCTTCCGGTGATCGATCTTCGAGTGCTTCTCTTCCCGGTAATATTCCAAAATCAACTGGCGATTTTTAGCGGTCAGTCGCTGCATGCACCGTTCAAGGCACTCGTCCAATTGCTCTTTTCGTTCTGACTCTTCTGGCAGAGGAGGCGGGTCGGGTTCAGGCTTCTTGCGGAAATGTTCCAGGCAGACATTGTGGGCGACACCCAGAAAATAGAGGGCGGGATCGCCGGTATAGGAAGGCGCTATTTCGGGAACCTTTTTGGCCACGCGGTTGATGGTATCGTCGGCCAAGTCTTCAGACGTCATACAGCCCCGGCACGTAAAGATCTTGATCAACCTGAGCCGTATTTGCTCGTATTTTCTCCCAGCCTCTTCACGATCTGGGTTGAGCCACGAGAGCAACTGGTCAAAGGCTGCCTGGGAAAGGTCCCAGTCTTTTTTCATGGAAGGTGTGCCGTCAAGGTGGAGCTGCCCGAGACGTCGGTATTGTATCGATTCGAGCCGGCGAGCGCGAGATGAATATGTGACGGTAGTCCTGATTTACCTCCATTCCCCTTGAAGCGTAAACGCAGCCCAGTAGTAGGGTGGCTGCCACTGGTTTTGTTTCCACATTTCGACTTGCGCTGCTCTGAGAGCCGCAGCCGGTGGCAGATTTGCTTGCAGCATGTGCCGGTAGAATCGCTTCATCAGTTCAGCGGTGGCTTCGTCGTCAACCTTCCAGAGGCTGGCGACGACTCTGGCTGCACCTGCATACATGAATCCACGCACGGTTCCGACCAAGCCTTCACCCCTGACATCCTTCCCGAGTCCCGTGTTACAAGCGCTCAATACGACCAGGTCTGCAGGCAACTTCAAGTTGTAGATGTCATGCAGCCGCAGGAAACCGTCCCGCGGACGGCCCTGCTCGTCGAACAGAGATAAGACCAAGCCAGAGAGTTCCGGATGTTCATTGTTTATCAGGCCATGGGTTGCAAAGTGAATGATTCGATACTGTGCCAACTCCGGGCTCGTGGCCGTCGCGCGGCTAGCGTCGAATCCAAGTGCCTTCAGACTCTCATGCATGGGCGCTACGGAAAAGATCGCTTCGGCTTCCCGACGAGTAGACAAGAGTCGAGGAACATTAAGTCCATCCCGCGAAAGGCCCACGTCGCGCAGAGCCCGATGCAGTTCGGTGAGAGGTCGCGCCGACGCGGTAAGACGCGGGGACGGCAAGGCGCGAGAAACGGCCGACGCAGGGTTGCGGCGAGAGCGCGGCACGAGATGGGAGAGTGGCGATCGAGCAGACTCCGATTCGACGGGTTGCCGGGTCACTGTGGTTCGCTTCAAACGCGGGTCGTCGGCCTCGAAGACGGGATCAGCCAACACTGCCACTGCTTTGGCGCCAGCCTTGCGCTGCCGGGTCTCGCGCCGCAACACCGCCATTACCGATGCGGAGGGCAGGTTAACGACTTCGTGGTCAACCATCAAAGGCGTTAGGCTGCTCCTGCGTCCGATCCCCGGCTCCTGGCCCTTTGTTCCGCCCACTTCAGTCTTCGGCCCAGACTGGCTCTCGCCTTTCACCCTTTCGCCTCCCGCGGTTGGCTTGGGCAGGGCAGCAAAGGGCAGATACTGGAGGGCACCGTCGGCCACGATCAACAGCCGTTTATTTCCGAGCTGGTCGGCTACCGGGCCGAGCAATGTCTGGCTTAGTAAAGCCGCCTTTGGCCAGTACTGCAAGTCCGCCTGAGTAACCCGCGCATTGTATTGCTGAACGGTCTCTGCTGGTCTGGGCTGGCGCGCAATCAAAAGATCATACACCTGACGAGCCGCTTTCTCTATCTCAGCACTCTTAGGGAGTTCATGACTGGTGATTGCCGTCTGCGTAACAGCCCAGAGATAGCTGCGCTCATCACCGAGGGCGTATTCCAGCAAGAGCGTGTTGTGATCCAGTACCTGCTGCTGGATCTCCTGGAGAGCCAGGGGTTGCGGTTGCATTAGCGCCGCATAACGGGGACTTTTGCTTCGTATCTGTCCTTGGACCTGCTCGTACTCGTTTGTAAGGTCGCTGATTTCTTTCGCCAGAGCCGCGGATTGCTTCTCTTCAGGCTTGCCACTCAGCAGACGCGCTTGGTGTTCCGCTTTGGCGTTCAGTAAACGTTGCAGCGATGCCTCCCGTTCCAGCAACTCAGGAGCGATGCCTTGTCGAATGTCGAGACGGGCGTCAGTCAGCATGTCAAGTAAGCTCCGGGCCCGGGCCCCTTCGCTCGCCTGCAGCCCCGCTGTGTCAAATCCTTCAGACGGACGTTGCTTGTGTAATCGCATAAGCAAGTCGATCTTGAGTTCATATTGTTGATGCGTGGAGGCCAGGAAGGATCCACGTAATTGCCCACTGGCAACTTTGCCTCGCAACGACTCCGTGATATCAAGCGCCTGTTCAGCGTACCGAACGGCACGATCCAAATTGCCTTGATCTCGCTCTGCCAGCGCCAGGTTGTAAAGTGTGCTGGGCAAACGAACCGAATCATGGACTTTCTGTTGCAGGCTGAGGGCTTGCTGGTAGTAATCCAGCGCTTTCGAGAGCTCGACTGGTCCATGGTACAGATGACCAATGGCATTCAGCACCAGCCCTTCCAGGAAAGGATCTCCTCCCTTCTGGCAAAGATCGAGAGCACGTGCATAACCCTCCATTGCCCTTTTGTCTTCCCAAAGAGCTTCCAAGACTCTGCCCAAGTTCGCCAGGGCATAGGCCTCCCCCAGGACTGAAGGGAGGGATCGATTCATCAGGACCGCTTGTTGAGCATATTGGAGAGCAGTTTTGTAGTCGCCCAACTCCCTGTAGATCCCACTGATATAGTCGAGCGTATTGCCTTCAGCAACCAGATCGTTTGCGCGTCTCGCGAGACCGAGAGCCTCCAAGTAGTAGTGAAGTGCCTTCTCTTTTTCTCCTAGGGCGGAATAGAGGTATGCCATTCCCTTCAGCACGCTGCATTGACCAGACAGTTCACCGATGGTTCGAAAGACCTCGATGGACTGATCGTAGTAGCCTATCGCCCTTTGTCTCTCTCCTAAGATACTAGAAAGGTGCCCAAGAGCTGTCAGTGTCAGAGCTTGTCCCCTCGGATTCTTAACGGCACTCCACAATTTAAGGGATTCTTGATAATACAGCTCCGCCTCCGTCGTGTCCTTGATTGCATGATGCACATAGCCTAGGTACAAGAGGGTTTCCGCTTCTCCCGAACGATCGCGCATGGCCCGACGGAGACGCAGAGCTTCGTTGAGGAAGTCCATTGCTTTTTGCATCTCATTGGTTCCGTAATGGGCTGCTCCCAAATTGTGAAGACGATGCGCTTTTTCCCATACATCATCGATCGTCGCGGGTTCTTGCATGTAGATCTCTAACGCTTTTTGAAACTCACCCCTATAGATGTAAAAGGCACTTATTGCGTTTAGGGTCTTGACCTCGCCAATCTGATCCTTAAGCTCCCTGCAAAGCGCTCGAGCTTTCCTGAAGGAAGCGAGCGCCTTTCGTTGCTGAGAGAGAATCTCCCAAACGTCACCAATGCTCTTTAACGTGGCGGCTTCCTGTGGTCGGTCAGCAATCGCTTGCCAATGGCGTAGCGCCTTTTCATAGAGGCCAATCGCGCTGGTCAGCGACTGCCGCGTCCACTGCTGGCGAAGCTCGGTTGCGTCAGAGAGCGCTCTGCAGGCTGCCACCTGCTTTTGATCTCGTGCAGCCGCCACCCGCAATGCTTTGGTCTCTAGCTGATAGTTACCAGGGGTTTGCACATTTTCTAAACTGCGGACGTTCAGTTGGTAGGTCCCCTGGACATCAACAATCCACGAAATAGGTGTGGGAACACGTTTTGGAATAATCCATTCGATCGATTTCTGGCCAAGTGGCCTGGCCAAAGAAACGAGCAGATCGATGTTTGAAGAATAGAAATTGACTTGGAGAAATCGTTCCGCCAAAAGCTCGACCTTGTAGGCGTGTACCTGGCCTTCCGGCAGAACTCTATCTATTGATTCTCCAGGGATAAGATCCGAAACATGGCGCGCGGATTCGCCGGCGGCCTGCCCAAAGCCTGCAGCCCACAACTCAAGATTCCACAGCAACTTCAGTTTCGCAGGTTGTAGGACAGAAATGAGAAAGAGCACCCAAAGCCAACTTGGTGGCTTGGGCCACGAAATCTGTGCTCTGTCCTTGCGATTCCTGATACGCATGCCCAGTTTCCCCATCATTGAAGCGTCGAGAAGTCGTGGCAGACGAGTCGAACGGCAAGCGTTTCGACTGGCCTGATCATTGTGAAGATGAAGCCTTCATCAAGGCAAACGTTGGTCACCTCGGTTCTTCCCGAAAGACATCCTCGATTGCCGAAAGTGCTCATCACTCAATGCCAAGACCCTTGCACGAGAATATCGACAGCTAAAATAGTAATACTAGGTTAAGTTTCTACGAACTATTCAGGCGCTGGAACTTTGTCTGACACCAAGGGCAAAAGCCATTGAGCCTAATCAGACGCCGCTGCATCCTCCGCCGGACCTGAGGTAAG
>Ga0187893_10004310_pt1 | contig 27280 bp, 21 predicted proteins | sample MA1701074metaG_FD_139574 | JGI IMG/M metagenome (GOLD analysis project Ga0187893, IMG submission 139574) | White microbial mat communities from a basaltic lava cave in the Kipuka Kanohina Cave System on the Island of Hawaii, USA - MA170107-4 metaG ... | reverse complement strand
GGGTTGAGCGTCATTCCGCCGTCAGGGCTCGCGAACTCCGAGGTGATCGACTGGAGCTGCCCGCTGTTGTTGCGCGTGTAGTTGACGAATGCGCGCGCGTCGGCCGGGAACCCGGGATGGAATGCGAGCCCCAGGAGCCCGGCCTCGCCCGCGAAGTGGACCCGCGAAGTCAGGTTCACGAAGTCCGGGGCCGTGGTCACATTCGGGTTGGTGGCGTCGAACACGCGGATGCGGCCGCCCTGCTGCACGACGAACCAGCGCGCGGGATCGCCGGGCGCCTGGAGCAGCGCGACTGGCGACGAGAAGGCGAGGTTCGGGTACACGCGCGGCGCCGAAACGCTCGAGGTGCCGCCGCCCTGCGCCGGCGCGACGCAGCTCGTGTTGCTGGGCCGCGCATCCAGTCCCGAGCCAGGCGGCGACGGTGGCGGCGGCGGATTGCCGCCCCCTGCGCTTCCACCCCCGCTGCAGCCGCAGAGGCCGGCGACCAGCACGGCAACCGGGATCGCGCGAAGGTTCATGGATGCATCCCTGTCCTGCGCCTTGGACCTCAGATCGCGCGCAGGATTCCGGCGGCGCGCTCGAGGGTTTCGTCGTCCTTAGCAAAGCAGAACCGGACCAGGCGGGTATCGGGCGGCTCGTCGCAGAACGGAGACAGCGGAATCGCCGCCACCCCGTGCCGCCGCACCAGCGTTTCACAGAATTCGGCGTCCGGCCGGTCCGAGACCGCGGAGTAGTCCGCGAGCTGGAAATAGGTGCCGGCCGCGGGCGCAAGGCGGAGCCGCGACCCGGAGAGCAGCGCCGCGAAACGGTCGCGCCTGGCCTGGTAGAAGGCGGCCTGCGAGGCCGCGAATCCGGGTTCCTCGCGCATGAAATCGGCGATCGCATGCTGCATCGGCGTCGAGACCGCGAAGGTCAGGAACTGGTGCACCTTGCGGAGTTCCGTCGTCAGCGCCGGCGCGGCGATGCAGTAGCCGACCTTCCATCCGGTCGCATTGAAGGCCTTGCCGAAGGAGAACACGGCGAAGGCGCGCCGGCGCAGCCGCGCATTCGCCAGCACGCCGGCATGCGCACGCCCGTCGAACACCAGGCATTCGTAGACCTCATCCGAGAGCACCAGCGCCCCGTGCGGCTCGATGAGCTCCGCGATCCGCTCCCAGTCCGCGGCAGAAAGCACCGCGCCGCTCGGATTGTGCGGCGTGTTGACGACCAGGAGGCGCGTGCGCGGCCCGAGTGCGTGCGCGAGCCGGTCGAAGTCGATGCTGAACGCCGGCGGCACGAGCGGCACGCGCACCGGCCGCGCGCCCGCCAGCACCACGGCCGGCACATAGGAATCGTACGAAGGATCGAGCAGCACGACCTCGTCGCCGGCTCGCACCACCGCGTGAATCGCGGCAAAGAGCGCCTCGGTCGCGCCCGAGGTGACGGTGATCTCGGCGGCCGGATCCAGCGCCCAGCCGTGCCGGCGTGCGCAGCCCTCCGCGATCGCCGAACAGAGCGCCGGCAGTCCGGCCATCGGTGCGTACTGGTTACGCCCGGCCGCCAGGTGTTCCCCGACCAGCGCGCGCAGGCGCGCGGGCGGGTCGAAGTCCGGGAATCCCTGGCCAAGATTGACCGCGCCGTGCTCGGCCGCCAGCCGGGACATCACGGTGAAGATCGTGGTGCCGACGCCCGGCAGCTTGGAGGCGGGCATCACTCGTTGGCGGCGATCGCCCGCTGCACGTCGAGCTCGCGCCGCCGCTGCTGGCGTTGCATGAACAGCCCGGCCGCGACGATGCCGGTCGCGACGATCAGCACCAGGATGGTCGCGAGCGCATTGATGTCGGGGCTGACACCGAGGCGCACCTTAGAGAAGATCAGGATCGGGAGCGTAGTGGAGCCGGGACCCGTGACGAACGACGAGATCACGAGATCGTCCCAGGACAGCGTGAAGGCGAGCAGCCAGCCGGCGAGGATCGCCGGCATGATGATCGGCAGCGTGATCAGGAAGAACACCTTGGCCGGGCGCGCGCCCAGGTCCATCGCGGCTTCCTCGAGCGATTCGTCGAGCGTCGCCAGCCGCGACTGCACGACGACGGTCACGTAGGCCATCGAGAAGGTGATGTGAGCGATCGTGAGGGTCGTGAAGCCGCGCCCGGCCGGCCAGCCGAAGGCCTGCTCCATCGCGACGAACAGGAGGAGCAGCGACAGCCCGGTGATCACCTCGGGCATGACGAGCGGCGCAGTCACCATGCCGGTGAGTGTCGCGCGGCCGCGGAAGCGGCCGAAACGCGCCAGCGCGAGGCCCGCCAGCGTCCCGAGGATGGTCGCCCCGGTCGCGTTGATCGCCGCGACCTGAAGCGACAGCTTGGCGGCATCCAGGACCTGCTGATTCTGCAACAACTCCACGTACCACTTGGTCGAGAACCCGCCCCAGACCGTGACCAGGCGCGATTCGTTGAAGGAATAGATCATCAGCGACAGGATCGGCCCGTACAGGAACGCAAAGCCGAAGGCCATCGCGGTCAGCACGAAGAAGGAGCGGCGCTGGTTCACCGGTGGCCCCCGACCTGCGCGCCCTGGGCGCGCTGGTAGATCATGATCGGGATCACGAGCAGCAGCAGCATCGCGACCGCGACCGCGCTCGCGACCGGCCAGTCGCGGTTGTTGAAGAACTCCTCCCACAGCACGCGGCCGATCATCAGCGAATCCGGCCCGCCGAGCAGCGCGGGAATCACGAACTCGCCGACCGCCGGGATGAAGACCAGCATGCAGCCGGCGATGATGCCGCCCTGCGTAAGCGGCAGCGTGATCCTGAAGAACGCCTTGGTCGGCCTGCAGCCGAGGTCCGCCGCCGCCTCGAGCAGCGTCAGGTCGAGCTTCTCGAGCGCGGTGTAGAGCGGCAGCACCATGAACGGCAGGTAGGAATACACGATGCCGAGGTAAACGGCGAAATTGGTCTGGAGCATCACCAGCGGCTCGTCGATCACGCCAAACCACAGCAGCACGTCGTTGATGACGCCGTCGCTGCGCAGCAGGCCGATCCACGCATAGACGCGCAGCAGGAACGAGGTCCAGAACGGCAGCATGACCATCAGCAGCAGCAGGTTGCGCCAGGCGGGCGTGGCGCGTGCGATGCCGTAGGCCATCGGGTAGCCGATCAGCAGGCACAGAATGGTCGATACGCCCGCGGTCAGCAGCGAGTTCAGATAGGCATTGCGGTAGAGCGCGTCCTCCCAGAGGAAGGCGTAGTTCGCGAAGTTGAGCTTGAGCGACACCGCCTGCGCCTCGATCCAGGTGAGCAGCGGCTCGTAGGGCGGCAACCCGAGGCGGATCTCGGACAGCGAGATCTTCAGCACGATCAGGAATGGCACCAGGAAGAAGAGCAGGAGCCACAGGTAGGGCCCGCCCATGACCGCGGTGCGGCCGGTCGGGCGCCAGATGCGCAGCCGCCCGCTGGCCCAGCGCCACGCGCCGAGCGCGCGCACCCAGGCGCGCAACTCCGCGAGCCGCATCGAGCGCGCGCTGCTCTTGGCGGCGTTCACTGCGTGACGACCACCGGGCTCGCGGAGTCCCAGCTCATCCAGACCTCGTCCTCCCAGCGGATGCGCAGGCTCCCCTGGCGCGCGATGTTCGGCTGCGTCACGCGGACCTGACGGCCGCTCGCGAGCCGCACCAGGTACACGGACTGATCCCCGCGGTAGGCGATCTCCGCGACGGTGCCCTGGATGCGGTTGTCGCCTCCTCCCTCCGGCCGCTCGCGCGAGATGTGGACCTTTTCGGGTCGCAGCGCCACCCACACGGTCGCGTCGGGCGCGGCGCTGACGCCGTGACCGACATGGAACACGCCGCCGAGCTCCTGCGACTGCACCCGGACGTAGTCCGGCTCGTCCTCGATCAGCCGCCCCTCGAACAGGTTCACGGAACCGATGAAATCGGCCACGAAGCGCGAGCCCGGGTACTCGTAGATCTCGGTGGGCGTGCCGACCTGGACGATCTCGCCGTGATTCATCACGCCGATGCGCGAGGCGAGCGTCATCGCCTCCTCCTGGTCGTGCGTGACGACCACGAAGGTGACACCGAGCGTCTCCTGGATGTTGATCAGCTCGAACTGCGTGTGCTCGCGCAGCTTCTTGTCGAGCGCGGCCAGCGGCTCGTCGAGCAGCAGCAGCTTCGGGCGCTTGACCAGCGAACGCGCGAGCGCGATGCGCTGGCGCTGGCCGCCCGAGAGTTGGTGCGGCTTGCGCTTCGCGAATTGCTCCATGCGCACGAGCTTCAGCATCTCCGCGACCCGGTCGGCCATCTCGGACTGGGCCACGCGGTCCTGGCGCAGGCCGAAGGCGACGTTCTGCTCCACGGACATGTGCGGGAACAGCGCATACGACTGAAACATCATGTTGACCGGCCGCTCGTAGGGCGGCATGCCGGTGATGTCGATGCCGTCGAGCGAGATCGTGCCGGAAGTCGGGGTCTCGAAGCCCGCCATCATGCGCAAGAGCGTGGTCTTGCCGCAGCCGGAGCCTCCCAGCAGGCAGAAGATCTCGCCCTGGTAGATGTGCAGCGTGACGTCGTCGACCGCGACGAACTCGCCGAATTTCTTGGTGACCTTGTCGAAACGGACGTAGGGCGTGGCGCCCGGTTCCTTCCAGGGCTCGCTTTTGTGTTCCGGCCGGGCGCTGGCCATGCGGTTCCCCCTGTGCGGCGACCCCGGCGGCGCCGCGCCGCCGGGGCAACGTCAGGTCGCGTTCACTGGCCGGTGCGGACCCTGGTCCAGGCGCGGTTCAGATCGCGGCTGAACTCCTGTGACTCCGCCAGGTGCGCATGCAGTTTCTTCTTGACCTCTTCGGGCGGGTAGACCGAGGGGTTGTTGCGCACCGTCTCGTTGATCAGGCTGAACGACGCCGAATTGCCGTTCGCGTACTCGACGTAATCGCTGACGCCGGCGATGACGGCCGGCTCCATCACGAAGTTCATGAACGCGTGCGCATTGTTCGGGTGCGGGGCGTCCGCCGGGATCGCCAGCATGTCGAACCAGATGATCGCGCCTTCCTTGGGCACGGCATAGGCCACGTTGACCGGGTTCTCGGCCTCGGCGCCGCGCGAGCGGGCCTGCAGGATGTCCCCGCTCCAGCCGAGCGCCACGCAGATCTCGCCGGTCGCGAGGTCGTTGATGTACTGCGAGGAGTGGAAGTACTTCACGTGCTCGCGCACGCCCATCAATTTCGCCTCGGCCGCCGCCAGGTCCTCCGCCGTCTCGCTGTTCGGGTCGCGGCCCATGTAGATCATCGCGGAATCCAGGACTTCGCTCGGCGCGTCCAGCATCACGAGACCGCACTTGGCGAGCTTTTTCGCGTTCTCCGGCTCGAAGATCGTGGCCCAGCTGTCGATCGTGTCGGTGCCGAGCGCGGCCTTCACCTTGTCCGGGTTGTAGCCGATGCCGGTCGTGCCCCAGAGCCAGTTGATGGCGTGATCATTGCCCGGATCGTGCAGGGCGACGCGCTGCATGATCTCGGCATCCATGTTCTGGAGATTCGGCAGCTTGGTCTTGTCGAGCTTCAGGAATACGCCGGCTTTGATCTGGCGCTCGAGGAAGGAAGCCGAGGGCACCACGATGTCGTAGCCGGTGCGGCCGGCGAGCAGCTTGGTTTCCAGCACCTCGTTCGAGTCGAACACGTCGTAGGTGACCTTGATGCCGGTCTTGGCCTCGAAGTCCGCGATCGTGGTCTCGCCGATGTAGTCGGACCAGTTGTAGACGAACAGGACCTTTTCCTCGGGCGCCCCTGCCGCGGCCTCGTCGCCTTCCTTCTTGCCGCAGGCCGCAAATGCGAGCACCGCGAGCGCGACGCCCCCGAGACGGACTTCGATACGCATGATGGCCTCCAACGCCGGGCGTGGCCCGGATCCCGCTGTTGTGGACCGGGCGCCGGCGCCCGGTGCTTGTACCGGCAATACTACAGCGCCCGCGACGGGCGCGACCACCCGCTGTCCTCAGCCGCGTTCGAGGTCCCGGGCAGTGAAGTCGAGGCACTTGCGGGCCTTCTCGACCAGCTCGTCCACGTGGGCGCGCTCCATGACCAGCGGCGGCGCGATGATCATCGTGTCGCGGACCGCCCGCATGACCAGCCCGTTCGCGAAGCAATGGTCCCGGCAAATCAAGCCGGTATCGCCACGTTTTGGGAAAAAGCTTCGGCTCTCTTTGTCGGCGACCAGCTCGAGTGCGCCGATCATGCCGATCCCGCGCACTTCGCCGACCAGCGGATGGTCCGCCAGCTCCCGCCAGCGCTGCTGGAGGTAGGGACCGATTTCCTCGCGCGCCCGCTCGATGAGCTTCTCGCGCCGCAGGATGCCCAGGTTCTCGATCGCGACCGCGCAGGCAACCGGATGGCCGGACCAGGTGTAGCCGTGATGGAACTCGCCGCCGCGGCCGATCAGGACCTCGGCCACACGGTCCGAGACCATGGCCGCGCCCAGCGGCTGGTAGCCGGAGGTGATGCCTTTGGCGAGCGTCATGAAGTCCGGCTCGAAGCCGAAATGCTCGCAGCCGAACCAGCGCCCGGTACGGCCGAAGCCGCAGATGACCTCGTCCGCGATCAACAGGATCCCGTACGCGCGACAGATGCGCTGGATCTCGGGCCAGTAGGTCGCGGGCGGGATGATCACACCGCCGGCGCCCTGGATCGGCTCGCCGATGAAGGCGGCGACGCGTTCGGGGCCGAGCTCCTCGATCTTCTCCGCGAGCCGGCGCGCGGCACGCAGGCCGTACTCGGCCGGCGACAGTTCCGCGCCATTCTCGTACCAGTACGGCTGCTCGATGTGGACGATGTCCGGGATCGGCAGCCCGCCCTGGGCGTGCATCGGAGCCATGCCGCCGAGGCTCGCCCCGGCCATGGTGCTGCCGTGATAGGCGTTCAGGCGGCTGATCACCACGCTGCGCTTCGGCTGCCCGAGCAGGTCCCAGTAGCGGCGCGTCATGCGCAGGATCGTGTCGTTGGCCTCGGAGCCCGAGTTCGTGAAGAACACCCGGTTGAACTGCGGCGGCGTCAGCTCCGCGAGCAGGCGCGCGAGCTCGATTGCGGGCGGGTTCGTGCTCTTGAAGAAGCTGTTGTAGTACGGCAGCTCGCGCATCTGCCTGGCCGCGACTTCGGCGAGCTCGGCGCGGCCGTAGCCGACGTTCACGCACCAGAGCCCGGACATGGCGTCCAGGATGCGCCGGCCCTCGGAGTCGTGGAGGTAGACGCCCTCGGCGCGCGTGATCACGCGTGCGCCTTCCTGCGCGAGCGCGCGGAAATCGGTGAAAGGATGCAGGTAGTGGCGGGCGTCCAGCGCCTGCCAGTCGCGCGTGGCGCGCTCGGAATCCCGGGGCTTCGCGCTCATGCGGCTCCCCGGCTCACACGTTTAGCAGCAGGTGCTCGCGTTCCCAGGAGCTGATCACCCGCGAGAACGTCTCGTACTCGTTTTCCTTCACCGCGCCGTAAGCGGCCACGAAGCGGTCGCCGAAGACTTCGACCAGCGGCTTGCAGGCGCGCATGAGCGCGAGCGCGTCGGCGAGCGTCAGCGGCAGCGCGAAGGGCAGATCGTAGGCGGAGCCGGTGATCGGCTCGGTCGGTTTCAGACCCTCGATCATGCCGAGGTAGCCGCAGGCGAGCGAGGCGGCGATCGCCAGGTAGGGATTCGCATCGGCGCCGCCCAGGCGGTTCTCGATGCGGCGGTTCTGCGCGTCGGACACCGGCACGCGCAGCCCGGCGGTGCGGTTGTCGAGGCCCCACTGCACGTTGATCGGCGCCATGTTGTAGCGGGTGATCCGGCGGTAGCTGTTGACGTTCGGCGCAAACAGCGACATCGCCGCGGGCAGGTACTTCTGCAATCCCGCGATGTGCGACTCGAAGAGCATCGAGGCCTTGCCTTCGCCGTCGCTGAACACGTTGTCGCCTGTTTTGGCGTCCACCACGCTCTGGTGGATGTGCATCGCGCTCCCGGGCTCGGCGGCCAGCGGCTTGGCCATGAAGGTCGCGTACATCTTGTGCCGCAGCGCCGCCTCGCGCGCCGTGCGCTTGAACAGGAATGCCTGGTCGGCGAGATCGAGCGCGTCGCCGTGGTTCAGGTTGATTTCCATCTGCGCGGCGCCCTGCTCGTGGATCAGGGTGTCGATGTCGAGGTCCTGCGCCTCGCAGAAGGCGTAGATGTCGTCGAACAGCGGGTCGAATTCGTTGACCGCCGCGATGCTGTAGGCCTGGCGGCCGACCTCCGGGCGCCCGGAGCGGCCGACCGGCGGCTTCAGCGGGTAGTCCGGGTCGGTGTTGGGCTCGACCAGGAAGAACTCGAGTTCCGGCGCGACCACGGGCTTCCAGCCGCGCGCGGCGTACAGGTCGAGCACGCGGCGCAGCACGAAGCGCGGCGACATCGGCACCGGCCGGCCGTCGTCGTAATAGCAGTCGTGGATCACTTGCGCGGTCGGCTCCGCGGCCCAGGGCACGACGCGGATGGTCTTCGCATCGCCGACCAGGTCGATGTCGATCTCCGACGGGTGGATCGCGCTGTCGTCCTGCGGATATTCGCCCGTGACGGTCTGCAGGAAGATCGACTCCGGCAGGCGCATGCCCTCGTCCTCGGCGTATTTCTCGGCGGGCATGATTTTGCCGCGCGCGACGCCCGCCATGTCCGGGATGATCGCCTCGACCTCCGTGATTGCATGGTCCTTCAGGAATTGCTGGATACCGCTCATCGCGCTCGCCTCGCGGCCCGTTCGCGCCCGGCCCGGCCGAACTCCGCGAACAGGGCCATTGAAAACGGGTTCTCCATGACCTTCCACTCCGGGTGCCATTGCACCGCGAGCGCGAAGGCGGGCGCGTCTTCGACGCGGAAGGCCTCGACCAGGCCGTCCTCGGCCCTTGCCTCGGGCACGAGGCCGCGACCGAGCCGCGCAACACCCTGGGAATGCAGCGAGTTGACCGTGACGCGGCGCGTGCCCGCCAGGCGGTGCAGGATGCCGCCCTCGATGAGTTCCACCTCATGCGCGGCCGCGTACTGCTCTTCGAGCGACTGCGCCTTGTCCTCGCGGTGATCCAGCATCCCCGGCTCCTCCTGCAGCCGCTGCGCCAGCGTGCCGCCGAAGGCGACGTTCATCTCCTGCAATCCGCGGCAGATGCCGAACACCGGCAGGCCGGCCTGCACGGCACCCGCGATCATCGGCAGCGTGGTCGCGTCGCGCTCGGGATCGTGCAGCGTGCCGGCCGCCGCGGGCGATCCCTGGTAGCGCTGCGGCTCCACGTTCGAGGGGCTGCCGGTAAACAGGATCCCGTCGCAGCATTCCAGCCAGTCGCGCAGGTAGCGTTCGCCCAGTGCGGGCAGCAGCACGGGCACCGCATCGGCCGCCTGGGCGACCGCCGCGATGTACTTCTCGCCGACGCCGTGGAACCAGTGCGGGCTCAATAGGCGACGATCGGCAGGAATTCCGATGACGGGCTTGCGCATGGACGCCTGTTAATTATTTTGAACAGCCGCCGGCCGGGCGGCGCGTTCGACGGCTCCTATTGTGGCACAGACCGGGGGTCCCGCGCCCCTCCCGGCTGCCGGCGTAAAGCGCCCGCTGCAGGCCAATATTTGACTTTTCGCCGGTGTCATAATCGGCCCGCGGCGCCTTGCCGGCGCGCGCGGGTGCTGGTTATCCTGCCGGGCGGCACGGCGGGCGCCGTGCCACAAAATATTAAACACCGGTGTGCTCATGGCGCTGTTGCGGGATGACTATTCGAATGCCCTCGCCTTCCTCGCCGCGCACCCGGCGATCCAGGTCGTGGACATCCTGCTGCCGGATCTGTCCGGCGTGCTGCGCGGCAAGCGCGTGGAGCTCGCCGACCTGCCGGGCGTGTACGAGCGCGGCATGTACCTGCCCGGTTCCATGTTCGCGCTCGACGTGCGGGGCGGCACGGTCCAGGCGACCGGCCTCGGCTTCGACGAGGGTGACGCCGACCGGTCCTGCGTGCCGGTGCCCGGGACCCTGTTCGCCTCGCCCTGGCTGGGGCCGGGCGTCGCGCAGCTGCAGGTGCAGATGCTCGATCATGACGGCGCGCCGTTTTACGGCGATCCGCGCCAGCTGCTCGACGCGATCCTCGAGCGCTATGCCCGGCGCGGCTGGCGACCGGTGGTCGCGATCGAGCTCGAGTTCTATTTCGTCGACCTCGAGCGGACCGCGGAGGGATTCGCGCAGCCGCCGCGTTCGCGCCTGACCGGCCGCCGCGAGCACCGTACCCAGATCAATTCCATGTCGGAACTCGATTCGGTCTCGGACGTACTGGCGGAGATCGCCGCCACCTGCGAGGAGCAGGACGTACCGACGGGCACCGCGCTCGCCGAGTACGGGCCGAGCCAGTGGGAGGTGAATCTGCGCCACGTCGCCGACGCCCGCCGCGCCTGCGACCAGGCCATCCGCTTCAAGCGCATCGTCAAGGGCGTCGCGCTCCGGAACGGCGTCGAGGCGACCTTCATGGCCAAGCCCTACGCCGACATGGCGGGCAGCGGCATGCACGTGCACGTGAGCGTGCAGGATGCCGGCGGCCAGAACGTGTTCGCCTCGCCGGATCCGCTCGGCAACGAGCTTTTGAAACAGGCCGCTGCGGGCCTGCTCGCCACCATGGCGGAGGGCATGGCGGTGTTCGCGCCGAACGCGAACAGCTACCGACGCCTGCGCCCGGAAACCTACGTGCCGATGCATGCGACCTGGGGCTACAACAACCGCGGCGTCGCGGTGCGCGTTCCGGTCTCCGGTCCCGAGGACCGGCGCCTGGAGCACCGCGTCGCCGGTGCCGATGCGAATCCCTACCTGGTCACCGCGCTGGTGCTCGCGGGCATGCTGCACGGCGTCGAGAAGAAGCTCGCCGCGCCCGAGGCGCTCTCCGGCAATGCCTACACGCAGCGCCTGTCGACGCCGCGGCTGCCCGGCGACTGGCCGACCGCGCTCGCGCGCTTCGGCGGCAGCGCGGTCCTGCGCGAATGCCTCGGCGATCGCTTCGTGCGCCTGTACGAGGAGACGCGCCGCGGCGAGATGCAGGATTTCCTCGCGCACCCGAGCGCGCTCGATTACGCCTGGTACCTGGAGCCGGTGTGAAGCTCACGCCCGCCAAGAGCTGGTACGAAGCGACTGCAGCGCGCGCGGCGCCGTTGCCGGCGCTCGCCGGCACGGTGACGGCCGACGTCTGTGTGGTCGGCGGAGGCATCGCCGGCTGTTCCGCCGCGCTCCATCTCGCCGAGCGGGGCTACCGCGTCGTGCTGCTCGAAGCCGAGCGCATCGGCTACGGCGCCTCCGGGAGATCGGGCGGGCAGCTGATTCCCGGCTACGCCTGCATGCCCGCGACGCTCGCAGCGCAGCTCGGCAAGGCCGATGCGCGCCGTCTCTGGGATTTCACGGTCGAGGGCATCGACTTGATCCGCGACCGCGTCGAGCGGCACGGCATCGACTGCGACCTGGCCTGGGGTCACTTGCACGTCGCCATCAAGCCGCGCCAGCGCGAGGAGCTCCGCGCCTGGCAACGTGAACTCGCGGACGAGTACGACTACCGCTCGCCGCAATTGCTCGAGCGCGCGGCGGTCGAGGAGCGTGTCGCCTCGAAGCGCTACCTCGCGGGTCTGCTCGATCATTCCGCCGGGCATTGCCATCCACTCAAATTCGCGCTGGGGCTCGGCGCGGCAGCGCACGCGGCCGGCGTGCAGGTGTTCGAGGGCAGCCGCGTCACCCAGCTTGTGCAGGGCGCGACCGTCACGCTGCGCACCGAGTCGGGCGAAGTGCGGGCGCCGCAGGCGGTGCTGTGCGCGAACATCGGGCACGGCGATTTTTCGCGCGCCCTCGCGCGCAAGACCCTCGGCATCGCGAGCTACGTGGTCGCCACGGAACCGCTGGGCGCCGCGCGCGCCGAAGCGCTGATCCGCGACAACCTGGCGGTCGCCGACATCAACTGGATCATCGACTACTACCGCCGTTCCACCGATCACCGCCTGCTGTTCGGCGGCCGCGTCAGCTACTCGGGCATCGACCCGCTCGGCACGGAACGGGCGACGCGCCAGCGCATGCTGGGCGTCTTTCCACAGCTGGCGGACGTGCGGATCGAATACGCCTGGGGCGGGATCATCGACATCGCGATGAACCGCGCGCCGCATTTCGGGCGGCTGGCGCCCAACCTGTATTTCCTGCAGGGGTTCGCGGGCCACGGCATGGTGCTGGCGGGCATCGCGGGCCGCATCGTCGCGGAGGCGGTCGCCGGCCAGGCCGAACGCTTCGACCTGTACGCGCGTATCCGCCACCGCGACTTCCCGGGCGGCCTGGCGCTGCGCCGCCCGGCGCTCGTGCTCGCGATGCTCTGGTACCGACTCAGGGACCTGATGCCCTGAGTCCGGCGGGTTTCACTGCGCTACGGTCGGAGCGAAGTCCGGCGCGCGCCGGTGCCGGGTCGCCCGCTCGAAGGCGAACGCCAGGCCGATCAGCTTCGCCTCCGACCAGGCGGGACCGAAGAAGGAGATGCCGACCGGCAGCCCGGATAGATTTCCGGCCGGTACCGTGATGTTGGGATAACCGGCCACGGCCGCCAGTGTCGAGCTCCCGCCCAGGAAGTGGTCGCCGTTGACGAGATCGGTCGGCCAGGCGGCCGAGCCGGTCGGCGCGATCAGCGCGTCCAGCCGGTGGGCGGCGATCGCAGCGTCGATGCCTTCCGGCCCGGCGCGGCGGCGGCAGTCGTCGCGATGCTTGCGATAGGCGGCGTCCGTCAGCGGTCCCTTCTTCTCGGCGCGCTCGAACAGGTCCTGCCCGAAAAACGGCATCTCGCGCTCGCGCTCACGTTCGTTGTACGCGATCACCTCGGCCAGCGTGCGGACCGTCGCCGAAGGCCCGAGTCCCTCGAGATAGCGATTGAGCCCGTCCTTGAATTCGTAGAGCAGGACCTCGAGCTCGCATTCGCCGAGCTTGTCGACGTTCGGCACGTCCGCCGGATCGACGATCTCGGCGCCCGCCGCCTTAATCGCCTCGATCGCCGCTGCGATCAGGCGATCCACGCCCGGGTGGTAACCGAAATGGCCCTTCCTCGCGACGCCGATGCGCGCCCCGCGCAGGGCGTCGGCGTCGAGCGCCGCGGCGAAATCGCCGATCTTGGGATCGGCACTCTGCGTCGCCGGATCGCGCGCATCCTTGCCCGTCATGCCCGAGAGCAGCATGGCGGCGTCGGCCACGCTTCGGGCCATCGGCCCCGCGGTGTCCTGCGACTGCGAGATCGGGACGATGCCCGACCGGCTCACGAGGCCGACGGTCGGCTTGATGCCGACGAGGCCGTTGGCGCCCGAGGGGCAGACGATCGAGCCGTCGGTCTCGGTGCCGACGGCGGCCACCGCGAGGTTGGCGGCGATCGCGACGCCGCTGCCCGAGCTCGAACCGCAGGGATTGCGGTCGAGCGCATAGGGATTCCTCACCAGGCCGCCGCGCGCGCTCCAGCCGCTGGTCGAGGACATGGAACGGAAATTCGCCCACTCGCTGAGATTGGTCTTGCCGAGGATGACGGCTCCGGTCGCCCGCAGGCGCGTCACCAGGAATGCATCCTGCTGCGCGACCGATCGCGCGAGCGCGAGCGAGCCGGCGCTCGTCGCCATGCGGTCGGCGGTGTCGATGTTGTCCTTGAGCAGGATCGGGATGCCGTGCAGCGGTCCGCGCATGCCGCGCTCGCGCCGCTCGGCATCCAGCGCATCGGCGATCGCGAGCGCGTCGGGATTGACCTCGATGATCGAGCGCAGCCGCGGCCCGTTGCGATCGACCGCGTCGATGCGCGCGAGATAGAGCTCGGTGAGCCGCCGCGAGCTGTAGCGCCCGGCGGTCATCGCGGCCTGCAGTTCCGCGATGGACATCTCCTCGAGCTCGAAGCGGGCCGGTGGCGGCGGTTCCGCTTCGCGCCTGGCACAGCCCGACAGCGATTGAGCCGCCCAGGCCACGACCAGGAGGGCGGCCGCCAGGCGAGATCCGCGCTGCGGGTCTCCGGGTCCAGACATCCGGCTTGCTCGAGTGGCTGGCTGCACAGTCGCGCGATCCTGCGCCCGTCTGCGGCCGCCTGCAAGGAGCCTCAGGCCGTGTCGCCCGAGTCCCGGACCCAGCGGCGGATCCAGTCTTCGCACAGCGCGACGGCCTCGCGCGGGCGGAAGCTCTGCGGGTCGAGACACCACTCGAGCCACAGACCGTCGAGCATCGCAGTCAGGCCGATGGTCGCCAGGCGCAGGCTGGCCCGCGACCGGCGGCGGCCACCGGCGGCCGCGGCCAGGAGCGATGCCAGCAAGGCGCCGTAGCCACGGCCTTCTTCCGCGTGCACGCGGCGCATTTCCGGCGAATGCCGGAACAGGCCCCAGAACACGACCCAGGCCGTCAGCACGCGCGGATCGAGATTCGGCTGCGAGAAGACGGCGCGAAAGAAGGCCGACAGCCTAGCGCGCGGCCGCGGCGGCGCGCGTTCGACCGCAGCGCGGAAGCCGTCGGTGAGCCGCCGGCTGAAATGCCGGTAGCTTTCGGCCACCAGCATGTCCTTGTGCGGGAAGTGGTGATTGATGAGGCCGATCGATACCCCGGCACGCGCGGCGATGCGGCGCACCGAGAGGCCCTCGTGACCGTCGCGCATCAGGCTCCCGATCGTGGCGTCGATCAGCGATTCGCGGCGGGCATCGGCGCTCCTGCGCTCGAAGCGCGGCCTGCGCACGGCGCTCATGCCGGCAGGGCCGCGCGCGCCGCCAGCAGGCCCGAGAGTCCGGTGAGCCCGGGACCCGGGTGGGTGCCCGCACCGCACAGGAACAGCCCGGGCAGCGGCGTCGTGTGCCGGCCGAGGCCCGCGACCGGCCGCATGAATAGAAGCTGGTCGAGCGCGACCTCGCCGCGCGAGACCGCGCCCTCGGCGAGGCCGAATCGCGACTCGAGGTCGGGCGGTGCGAGCGCCACGCGCTGCACGATGCGGGAGGTGAATCCCGGCACCCGCGCTTCGACCGCGGCGATCGCCGCATCCGCCATCAAATCGCGCTCGCGCTCCCAGTCGCCGTCCGCAAGCCGCCAGGGCGTGTATTGCACACGCAGCGTCGCCACGTGCCTGCCGGCCGGCGCCAGATTCGGCTGCGTGACGCTCGGAAAGCGCAGCTCGATCACGGGCGCGGCGGAGCGGCGTCCGTACTTCGCGTCATCCCAGGCCCGCTCGACCTGGCGCAGCGAGGGCGCAATCCAGTAACCGCAGACGGGCGGACCGGCTGAACCCGGGATCTCCGGCAAGCCATCGAGGCCCAGCAGCACATGGCTGCTGACGCCCCGGTGGCGCACATGGCAGAGCGCGTCGATCAGCTCGGTCTCGAGATGCGCCGGCCCCACCAGCTCGAGCAGCGTCCGCCCGACGCCTGCCGCCGAGATCGCCTGGCCGCAGGCGATTTCCTCACCCGTGGCGAGGACCACGCCCGCGACACGGTCCTCGCGCACGGCGATGCGCGCGACCGTCGCGCCTGTCTCGAGCCGTGCGCCGGCCGCGCGCGCACGATCGGCGAATGCCCTGAGCAGGGCGCTGCCGCCGGTCTGCAGGCGCAGCCGCTCGCCGAATGTGCCGGGCGCGGCGCCCACGTGGCGGTGCAGGAAGGCGAGCGCCGTGCCGCCGCTCATCGGTCCCTGCGGCAGGTCGGCCGTGCCGATCGCCGCCAGCAGGCCCTTGAGGCGCTCGCCCTCGAACCAGTCATCGAGCAGGTCCGAGAGCGAATTCGGCAGCGCCCGCAGGAGCTCCGCCATTCCGCGCCGTCCCAGTGCGCGGTAGCGCAAGGCGAGTCCGGCGAGCGAGAGCCGCTCGCCGCCGGCGCCGGCGCCCTCGATCGCATAGGCGGGCCGCCGCAGGAGCTCGCCCAGGAATTCCGTCAGGGCATGCATCCCCGCGGCGAAGGCCGGCCAGGCCGCGGCATCCTTCGCTGAGAATCGCGCGAGCGATTCCGCTGTCGCCGCCGGCGTGCGCCCGATTGCAAGCGTGCCGCTTTCGCCGAGCGCAATCGCGCAGGGATCCGGGGCGAGCGCCGCGGGCAGAACCGCGCCGGTCGCGCGCAGCACCTCTGCATGCACATGGCCGAGGTCCGGCGCGAGCGGCGCGGCATGGAACTTTGGCGCGAATTCGATCTCCGCGAGCGTGCCGCCCGGCTCGCGCGCGGCCTCGAGCACGAGCACGCGCCGTCCGGCGCGCGCCAGCAGCGAGGCTGCAACCAGGCCGTCCGCGCTCGCGCCGATCACGACGCTGTCGAATGCGCGGCTCACGCGTCCGCCAGGATGCGCTGTGCCGCCAGCCGGCCGGCCGCGCCCATGACGCCGCCACCCGGGTGGGTGGACGCGCCGCATTGGTAGTAACCGGCGATCGGCGTGCGGTAGCTGGCCCAGCGCGCCGCCGGGCGCAGGAAGAAAAGCTGCTGCAAGGCCAGCTCGCCCTGGAAGATGTTGCCTTCCGAGAGGCCGATCTTCTCCTCGATGTCCGCGGGCGTGAGCACCTGGCGGTGCAGGATCGCGCGCTTCAGGTTCGGCGCGTATTCCGCGAGGGTGTCGATGACGGCGTCGCCGAAAGCCTCGCGCCGCGCCGGGGTCCACCCGCCGTTCAGACGGTAGGGGCAGTACTGGACGAAGATGCTCGCCACGTGGCGCCCGGGTGGCGCCATGCCCGGGTCGATCATGGACGGGAACACGATATCCATGTACGGCCGGCGCGAGAATTCCCCGTACTTTGCCTCGTCATAGGCGCGCTCGAGATAGTCCACGCTCGGGCTGATCGAAAACGCGCCTTTGTGGTGCACGCCGACGCCCGGCATGCAGCTGAAATCCGGCAGTTCCGACAGCGCCAGATTGACCTTGCCGGAGGAGCCGCGGAAGCGGAACCGGCGCACCTGCTCGACCAGGTCCCCGGGCAGCTCGCGCGGGTCCACGAGCTCGAGGTAAGTGCGGCGCGCGTCGAGGCCCGAAACCACGATCGGGGCCCGGAGCTCCTCGCCGCTCTCGAGCACGACGCCCATGGCGCGGCCGCCCTTCACCAGCAGCTGCTTCACCGGTGCCTCGGTGCGCAGCACCGCGCCGCGCGCGCGGGCGGCGGCGGCGATCGCGTTGCTGATGGTGCCGTTGCCGCCCTTGCAGAAGCCCCAGGCGCGGTAGGCGCCGTCGATCTCGCCCATATAGTGGTGCAGCAGCACGTAGGCCGAGCCCGGCGAGCGCGGACCCATGAACGTGCCGATGATGCCGCTCGCCGACTTGGTGGCCTTGAGCGGCCCGAACTCGAACCATTCGTCCAGGTAGTCCGACGAGCTCATGGTCATCAGCTTCCAGAGCGCGTGGAACTGCTCCGCGCCCAGGGACTTCAGGTGGCCGCCGAGCTTCATCAGCCCGCGCAGGTCGGAGGGCGCGAGCGAAGTCGGGTCGGGCGGGATCATGCCGACGATGGGCTTGACCGCGCGCGCCATCAGCGACATCAGCCGCCCGAATTCGACGAAGGCTTCGGCGTCGAGCGGCGAATGGCGGTACAGCTCGCGGCGAGTCAAGTCGGCGTCGCCCCACATCGCGAGGTAGTCGCCGTCCGACAGCGGCGTGACCGTGCTCTCAAGCGGCAGGATCTGCATGCCGTGCTTCGGCAGCTCGAGCTCGCGGATGATCTCCGGCCGTAGCAGGCTCACGACGTAGGAGAACACCGAGAACGTGAAGCCCGGGAACACCTGCTCGCTGACCGCGGCCCCGCCCAGCAGGTGGCGGCGCTCGAGCACGACGACTTTTCGGCCGGCGCGCGCGAGGTAGGCGGCGTTGACCAGGCCGTTGTGGCCGCCGCCGATCACGATCGCGTCGTAGCGGTTCTGGCTCACGCCTTCTTCCGCGGCGGGTCGAAAAACGGCAGCTTGCGCACCCAGGCATTTGCGCGCAGCCGGCGATGCTCCACGGTCATCTCGATCTCGACTGGTGTGTCCGGCGCGAAATGCGGCGCCTCGACGTGGGCGAGCGCGAGGTACTTCTTGAGGAGCGGCGACCAGACGCCGCTCGAGGCATAGCCGACCTGGCGTCCGCCCCGGTACAGCGGCACGCTCGCGCGCCAGGCGATCATCGGCAGGCAGGGCGTCAGGTCCGCGTCCTGGTACAGCCGCTCGAAGGAGTTCCAGTCCACCTCGATGCCGACGAAGCGCCAGGCCGGGCCGCGCGCTTTCTCCGCCACCAGCGCGCGGCGGCCGTTGAACGGCGCCTTGTCGAGCGTGACCGACCAGTCGAGCGACAGCTCGAAGGGTGAGGACTTCTGCGCCTCGATCATGGCGCGGTGCGCGGAGTGATAGTCGACGTCCAGCATCACCAGGCCCGCCTCGATGCGCGCTACGTCGAGCGCCCAGATGCCCGCGGGCATGAGGCCGTAGTCCCGCCCCGCTGCCACCACCGCATCCCAGACCGCGAGCGCGCCCTCCTCCGGCACCCACAGTTCGTAGCCGAGGTCGCCGGTGTAGCCGGTGCGCGAGATCTGGATCGCGACGCCCGCGATGCGGTTGTCCATCATGCGGAAGTACTTCAGGCCGTCGACCGGCTCGGCCGCCGCGGCATTCAGCACATCGCGCGCCAACGGTCCCTGCAGCGCGAGCGCGCCGAGCCGCTCGGACACCTCCTCGATGCGCACCTCCATGCCCCAGGCGTTGCGGTGCAGCCAGCGCAGGTTCGGCTCGGCCGAAGTCATGCGGTAGGCTTGCTCGCCGAGGCGCGTGATGGTGCCGTCGTCGATGAGCTTGCCGCGTGCGTCGCACCAGCCCATGTAGATGACCTGGTGGGGCTGGGTCTTCGGCACATTCCGGGTCACGACGCGGTCGAGCAGCCGCGTCGCGTCGCGTCCGGAGACCAGGTACTTGTGCAGCGGCGTGACGTCGAACAGCGCCGCGGCGTTGCGCACGGCCGCGTACTCGCGGTCGTGCGTGAATTCGTAGCAACTCGCCGCGGCATAGCCCGCCCAGCGCCGCCAGTTCTGGCCCTGCATCAGCGGGGCGGTGCGGGCGTAGAACGGGGTGGTCTTCAGCCGGTGCGGGACGCGCACGAGCGGCTCCAGCCGGGAGGCGGGGCAGCCGGCTCGCGGCATTCCGGGATCAGCGCGCGCATGCGTCGGCCGAAGCTGCGCAGGCAGACCTCGCCCTCGCCGAGCGGTCCCGCCACGTAGCTCGAGGAGGACATGCCGGCCTGCACACGTTCGATCAGCGCCTTGTCCTCGAGGTTGACGCGCCGGTTAATCCGCCAGTTCAGGTAACGCGCCACTCGCATCTCGCGCCGCGCGTCCGGGTGCGCGTAGGCGATCTCGCGGATCAGCGTCCGGGTCGGCGAGACCGGGATGAACTGCATGAAGTCCACCTGATCGGGATAGACGTCGAGCGCGACGTTGGGCCAGAACTTGTAGTAATTCCAGCCCGACCCGGCGACGCCGAGCCCGGCCATGAGGTGCCGGTACGCGGGCAGCGACCAGCCACCGGCGGGCGCCTCGCGCAGCGTCCCCCACATCTTGTCGATCCAGTCGCGCGCCTCGACGCCGTAGCTCCTGCCGAACAGGCCCGTGAGCCCGGGATGCGCGACCGGTATGTGCAGCCCGTCCGAATAGTTGTCGGCGACGTTCTTCCAGTTCACCTCGCGCGGGCGCAGCCGCACCGTCCCGAGCGGCACCAGCTCCTCGAACCGGCAGGCCGCGAGCTCCGCCGCATAGGGCGCGGCCATCTCCGCGACCGAGGGCGTGCCTGGCGCGAAGCGGACGAACACGAAGCCCTGCCAGATCTCCTGCTCGATTGGCGCGAGTCCGAAACGTGCCGGGTCGAGCCCCGGATAGCTCGCGCGCTGCGGCACGCCGACCAGCCGGCCGTCGGTCGCATAGGTCCAGGCGTGGTACGGACAGACGATGCGCGAGCCGCAGTTCCCCTGGGTCCCGTCGACCAGGCGCGAGGCGCGGTGGCGGCAGACGTTGTGGAAGCTGCGCACGACGCCGTCCGCGCCGCGCAGCGTCAGCACCGACTCACCGAGCAGGTCGAGCGTCTGCCAGTCGCCGGCGCGCGGGACGTCGCTCAGGTGGCAGACGAGCTGCCACGAGCGCCGGAACACGGACTGCTTCTCGGCCTCGAAGAAATCCGCATCGCGGTAGATCCAGGCGGGCAGACTGAAATCGTCCTCGCCGGCCGCGCGGACCGCCGGTGCCGGCGTGGGGCTGGGTGCGCTCATTGTTGAACGATCGTACAGCTACGGCGCGGGCCCGGTCAAACCGGCGGTGCGCCGGCCGGCCGGCGCAGCTCGAAGCAGTGGTGCACGCGCGGATCGCGCGCGAAGTCCTGCGGGATGGTCCGGCGCGTCACGTCCCGCGACTCGAGCCCCGCGAGCGCCGGGGCATCCAGGCGGAAGCGGCGGAAATTGGTCGAGAACAGCAAGAGCCCGCCGGGCGCGAGCCGCGCCGCCGCCTGGCGCAGGAGCACGGCATGGTCGCGCTGCAGGTCGAGCTCGCGCGCCATGCGCTTCGAGTTCGAGAAGGTCGGCGGGTCGAGGAACACCAGGTCCCAGCGCGCGCCGTCGTCCTCGGCGAGCCAGGCGAGGCAATCCGCCTGCAGCTGTCGGTGCGCGCCGCCCCGCAGGCCGTTGACCTCGAGGTTGCGCTGCGCCCAGTCCAGGTAGGTGCGCGACAGGTCGACGGAGAGCGTCGCGGCCGCGCCGCCCGCCGCGGCGGCGACGGTGGCCGTGCCGGTGTAGCAGAACAGATTCAGGAACCGCTTGCCCGCGGCTTCGCTGCGGATGCGGGCCCGGGTCGGGCGATGATCGAGGAACAGGCCGGTGTCCAGGTAATCGGTGAAGTTGACCAGGAACCGCAGGCCGCCTTCCTCGACCACGATGCGCTCGCCTTCCTGCGCGAGCGCCGGGTACTGCGCGCCGCCTTTCTGCGGCCGGCGCGTGCGCCAGTAGACCGCCGACAGCGGCACGCCGGTCGCCTCCTCGAGCGTGGCGAGCGTCTCCTCGCGCCGGGCGCGCGCCTTCGCGCGATCCACTGTCGCCGGGGGCGCGTACTCCTGCACGCACAGCCAGCGGCCGCCGCGGCCTGCCGGGTCGGCCTGGTACAGATCGATGGCGAAGGCGTATTCCGGCATGTCCGCGTCGTAGAGCCGGTAGCAGGACACGGCCTCGCGCCGGGCCCAGGCCGCCAGCGCCTTCACGTTCTTGCGCAGCCGGTTCGCAAACATGGCGGCGCCCGGCCGAGCGCGCGCCGCGGCAGCGTCGAAGGGCGGCGGGCGCCCGGGCTCGCGCGCCTGCTCGAAGGCCGCCGCATCCACCGCCAGCCGGAGCAGCCGGCATTCGATCGGCCCGTTCATCATCCGGTGCGTGCGGCGCGCGCGGATGCCGAGCTCGCGCCCGAGCGGCGGATTGCCGGTCAGGACGGCGGCCTGCCACCCGCCATAGCCGCTGCGCAGCCGCTCGCCGAGCGTCGCGTAGAGCGAACGCAGCTGCTCGAATTCGCCGATGCGCTCGCCGTAGGGCGGATTGACGGCGACCAGACCGGCCGGCGATGGCGCCGCCGGCAGACTGGCAAGTTCGCAGCGCCGGAACTCGACCTGCCCGGCCAGACCCGCGCGCAGGGCGTTCTCTTCCGCATCGCGCAGCACCAGGGGATCGCGGTCGAAACCGCGGATGCGCCCGGGAGTCAGCCGCCCCGACTCGCGTCGCGCCTCGGCCTCCGCGACCAGCACCGTCCAGGCCGCGGCGTCGCGCCCCCGCCAGCGCCCGAAGCCGAATCGCCGGCGCAAGAGACCCGGCGCCACGTCGCCCGCGATCAGCGCCGCCTCGATCGGCAAGGTGCCGGAGCCGCACATCGGGTCGGTGAACGACCCGCCGTCGCCGGCGATCGCCGGCCAGCCCGCGCGCAGCAGGATTGCGGCGGCGAGATTCTCCCTGAGCGGGGCCGCGCCCTGGCCGCCGCGGTAGCCGCGCCGGTGCAGGCTTTCACCGGCCAGGTCGATGGCGACGGCGGCGCGCCCGCGCCAGGCGTGCACGTTCACGCGCAGCCAGGGATCGTCGCGATCCACCGACGGGCGCCGGCCGGTGCGCTCGCGAAAGCGGTCCACGATCGCATCCTTGACGCGCTGGGCGCCGAACTGCGTGTTGGTGACGCCGGCCAGCTCGCCTGAATAATCGACGGCGAGCGTGCCTTCGTCATCGAGATGGGCTTCCCAGTCGATGGCGCGAATCTGACCGTAAAGTTCGTCCACGTTCGCGGCCGGCAGCTCCGCGATGCGCCACAGCACGCGCAGGCCGACGCGGGACCACAGGCAGGCGCGACAGGCCTGCGCGAGGCTGGCGCGCGCGGCCACGCCGCCCGCGGACTCGCGGATGTGTTCCATGCCGAATCCGGCGAGTTCCGCCGCGAGCAGGTCGCCGGTGCCGGGGGCGGCGGTAACGAACAAGGCCGATTCGCTCATGGATCGGCTCCGGCGTCGCGCGTGGCAGCGCGTGCCGCGGCGAGCGGCACCATCTCCGCGCCCGGCAGCGGCCGCTCCAGGAAACCCGCGAGGATGCGATAGACCTCGGGGTCCCATGCCCGGCCCTCGAGGCGCCAGTCGTCGAACACGAAGCAATCCTCCATGCCGCGCCAGTCGCGCTCGCGGATCGCAATCGGACCGTCGAACGGCCAGGCGCGGCGGCGCAGGCCCGCGAGCGCCATGCGCACGCGCAGGGCGTGGATGGCGGCGGACTCGCGGCCCGCGCAGGCGCCGCGGCAGCGGCCGAACGCGAAACCGACGCAGCTGCCCTCGCCCTGCTCGAGGCCGAGCTGCTTTGCGCAGAGTGCGTGCGCGCGCGCCAGCCCCTCCAGCGCACAGCGCGCATCGCGCGCGTTCCGGAAGGTGCCGTAGCCATCGCCCGGGTCCTCCGCCGCCGCGAGTGGAACGATGCTCGCGCGCGCGCCCGAGGCATCGTCGCCGAGCCGGATGGTCCAGCCCTCATCCGCACCGCGCTGCCGGCGGTTCAGGAGCGGCCGCCGCTCCCTGACCAGGCGCGCCTCGGTCAGGAGTGCCCCGAATTCACCCGCGGTTTCGATCCAGTCGATGCGTCGCGCCCGCTTTGCCAGTTCCTGGTCGCGTCGCGCGCGGGGATCCGCGAAATGCGCGGGCATGCGCGTCGCCAGGTTCTTCGCCTTGCCCACGTACAGGAGCGCGTCGTCCTCGCCGTGGATCAGGTACACGCCCGGCCCTTCCGGCAGCTCGTCGGCAATCGCCGGATCGATCGCCGGCGGCAGGCGCGGCGCCGCGAGCAGCCGCTGCACGATGCCGCCGAGTTCCGCGTGCGCGAAACGCGCGCGCGCCATCTGCAGGAGCTCCGCCAGCACGCGCGCGTCGCCCTGCGCGCGGTGCCGGGCGTCGCAGGCGATGCCCCAGCGCGCCATGACCGCGTCCAGGTTATGGCCGCGCTCTCCGGGCGTGAGTGCGCGCGACAGGCGCACCGTGCAGAGCACGGGCGCCCGGAAGCGCCGCCCCAGGCGGCGGAACTCGGCGCGCAGGAAGCCGTAATCGAAGCGCGCATTGTGCGCGACGAACAGCCGACCCTCGAGGCGCGACGCCAGCTCATCCGCAATCTGCGCGAAAGTCGGCGCATCCGCGACCATCGCCTCGCTGATGCCGGTGAACTGCTGGATCGCCCGGGGGATGCGCACGCCGGGGTTGACCAGCGTCGACCATGCCCCGGTCTCGCGCCCGTCCTCGAGCAGGATCACGGCCGCCTCGATGACCCGGTCGCGCGCGGCGTACCCGCCCGTGGTCTCGAGGTCCACGCAGGCGACGGGGCCTGCGAGCGGGTCGTCAGTCCGCGGCACCGTCCAGCTTCAGGAGCGGGCCGTACAGGTCCGGACGCCGGTCGCGGAACACGCCCCAGGAATGGCGGTAACGGCGGATCTCATCGAGGTCGAAGGTCGCGGTCAGGACCTGCTCGCTGCGGTCGTCCGCCTGGGCGACGACTTCGCCGGTGTGGTCGGCGATGAACGAGTGGCCATAGAAGGTGATCTCGAGCTTCTCGCCGCGCTCGGTGCCGATGCGGTTCGAGGCGACCAGCGGCATGACATTCGCGGCGGCGTGACCCTGCATCGTGCGCTGCCAGTGCCAGCGCGAGTCGAGCGCGGGGTCCTGTGGCTCGGAGCCGATCGCGGTCGGGTAGAACAGGATCTCGGCCCCGAGCAGCGCCATCGCGCGCGCGCCCTCCGGGAACCACTGGTCCCAGCACACCGCGACGCCGAGCGCCCCGAAGCGCGTCTTCCAGACCCGGAACCCGGTGTCGCCGGGCGAGAAATAGAACTTCTCGTGGTAGCCGGGGCTTTCCGGGATGTGCGATTTTCGGTACACGCCGAGCACTCGGCCGTCGGCATCCACCATGACCAGCGTGTTGAAGTAGGCGTTCTGCGCCCGCTCGAATACCGAGAGCGGCAGCACCACGCCCAGCTCCGCGGCGACCCGCGCCAGCCGCTGCACGGCGGGATTGCCCGCAACTGTCGTCGCCAGCTCGAAGTGGCGCGCGAGGTGGTCCTTGCAGAAGTAGGGCGACTCGAACAGCTCCTGGATCAGCACGACGTTGGCGCCGCGGCGCGCGGCCTCGCGCACCAGGCGTTCGGCGCTGGCGATGTTCGCCTCGCGGTCGGTGCCGCAGGCCATCTGCGTCGCGGCGACGGTCACCTTCATGCCAGGTCGATCCAGGTGGTTTTCAGCTCGGTGTACTTGTCCATGGCGTGCAGCGACTTGTCGCGGCCGATGCCCGACTGCTTGAAGCCGCCGAACGGCACCGTGATGTCGTCGGCGTCGTAGCAGTTCACGTACACCGTGCCGGCGCGCAGCGCCTTCGCCATGCGGTGCGCGGTGGTGATGTCGCGGCTCCACACCGCCGCCGTCAGGCCGTAGCTGAGGTCGTTGGCGATGCGGATCGCCTCCCCCTCGTCGCGGAAGGTGATCGCCGACAGCACCGGCCCGAAGATCTCCTCGCGGGCGATCTTCATCTGCATCGTGACCCGGTCGAACACGGTCGGCTCGACGAAATAGCCGCCGGTCTCGGCGCGCGCGCGGTTGCCGCCGAGTCGCAGCTCGGCGCCCTGCTTCCTGCCGGAATCGATGTAATTCATCACCGTGTTGAGCTGGACCTGGTCCACGATCGCGCCGAGCCGGGTCTTCGGGTCGAGCGGGTCGCCCGGGGCCATCTCGCGGCCGATCGCGACCACCTTCTCGAGCAGCGCGTCGCGCACCGACTCATGCACCACCAGGCGCGAGGCCGCCGAGCACATCTCGCCCTGGTTGAAGAAGATGCCGAAGGCCGCCGCGCTCGCGGCGCGCTCGAGATCCGCCACGTCGGCCATCACCACGTTCGGCGCCTTGCCGCCGCACTCGAGCCAGACGCGCTTCATGTTCGAGCGCCCGGCGTACTCGAGCATCATCTTGCCGCCCCGCGTCGAGCCGGTGAACGCGACGCAGTCCACGTCCATGTGCATCGCGAGTGCCTCGCCCGCGGTGTAGCCGAAGCCGGGCACGACGTTGAGCACGCCCTCCGGCAAGCCCGCCTCCAGGGCGAGCTCGGCGATCCTGAGCGCCGACAGGGGCGACTTCTCGGACGGCTTGAGCACCACGGAGTTCCCGGTCGCAAGCGCGGGACCGAGCTTCCAGGAGGCCATCAGCAGCGGGAAGTTCCACGGTACGATGGCCCCGACCACGCCCACGGGCTCGCGCGTCACGAGTGCCAGTGCCTCATGCGGCGTCGGCGCGACCTGGTCGTAGACCTTGTCGACCGCTTCCGCGAACCAGGCGATGCAGTTCGCCGCCGCCGGTATGTCCACCTTGAGCGAGTCGGAGATCGGTTTGCCCATGTCGAGCGTCTCGGTCAGCGCCAGCTCCTCCCGGTGCTTGCGGATCAGCTCGGCGAAGCGCAGGAGCACCTTCTTGCGAGCGGACGGCGCGCGCCGCGACCAGCGGCCGTCGTCGAATGCGCGCCGTGCGCCCGCAACCGCCTCCTCCACGTCGGCGGCGTCGCAGGAGGCGACCGCGGCAAGCGGCTGGCCGGTCGCCGGATTGATGCACTCGAAGGTGGCGCCCGATTTCGCGGGCACGCTGCGCCCGTCGATGAAGGCCTGCGTGCGCGGCGCGAATGACGCCGCCCGCTCGCGCCAGTCCACGCTTTTCTGCTCGCGGTTCACGGCTCGTGCTCCCGTTCAGAGACTCGGCGGGCTGGAGGCGCTGATGATCTCACAGCGCTCGCGCCCGCGATTGCGGAACCGGTGCGGCACGGTGCTCGCAAAGTAGTAGGCATCCCCGGGGCCCAGCACCTGCGTCTGTCCGGCGATCGTCACCTCGATGCGGCCGGAGACCACGACTCCGCCCTCCTCCCCGGCATGCGCCAGCATTTCGGCGCCCGTATCCGCGCCCGGCTCGTAGACCTCGTGCAGGATCGCCATGCGTCGTCCCGGCCGGTGCGCGGCGACCAGGCGCAGCGAGGCGCCGGCTTCGCCGAGCTCGACCAGTTCCGCGGCGCGGTAGAACACCTGCGGGGTGCCCGCAGGATCCATCGTGAAGAACTCGGCGAGGCTCATCGGGATGCCGTCCAGCACCTTGCGCAGCGAAGCGACCGAGGGGCTGACCCGCCCCTGCTCAATCAGCGAAATCATGCCGTTGGTGACGCCCGCGCGCTTGGCGAGTTCGCGCTGCGAAAGTCCGTGCAACTGCCGCACGGCTTTCAGGCGCGCGGCGACGTCGTTGGCCATCTCAACCCCGGGTGTCTAGGATATTAAACGGATCTGGCGCAATATCGCGGTTTCGTACTAAAAATGTCAATTATCCTCAGCACCCCATAGACCCGGAGCCTTCGATCATGAGCGCCCAAGCCGCCGACCGCGCTTCCCTGGAAGCGTTCTGGATGCCCTTCACCGCCAACCGCCAGTTCAAGGCGGCGCCCCGGCTGCTCGCGCGTGCCGAAGGCATGCACTACTGGACGCCGGACGGGCGCGAGATCCTGGACGGCGTGGCCGGCCTCTGGTGCGTCAACGCGGGCCACGGCCGGCGCGAGATCAGCGAGGCGGTCGCGCGGCAGATCGCCGAGATGGACTACGCGCCGCCGTTCCAGATGGGCCATCCGCTCGCTTTCGAGCTCGCGAACGAGATCGTCGCGATCGCGCCGGCCGGCATCGACCACGTCTTCTTCACCAACTCGGGCTCGGAATCGGTGGATACCGCGCTCAAGATCGCGCTGGCGTACCACCGCCTGCGCGGCGAGGCCGCGCGCACGCGGCTGATCGGTCGCGAGCGGGCCTAT
>Ga0187893_10004309_pt1 | contig 27286 bp, 31 predicted proteins | sample MA1701074metaG_FD_139574 | JGI IMG/M metagenome (GOLD analysis project Ga0187893, IMG submission 139574) | White microbial mat communities from a basaltic lava cave in the Kipuka Kanohina Cave System on the Island of Hawaii, USA - MA170107-4 metaG ... | reverse complement strand
CCACCCGCGCGGCGCAGCGGTCACGCGCCGCTCGATCGCACGCCACACGCGCGCCGGCGGCTGCACCGGCGCCACCGCGGCGTCGAGCGGCGCCAGGCGCTCCTGCCAGTGCGCCACGTAGCGGCGCAGCGCCGGGTCGTCCCTGAGCGAGCGCTCGAAGCGCCGGCGCGCGCAGCCCTGCAGGGTGCCGAGCGCGTACTCGGCGGCCAGGGCCTCGCGCACCAGCTCGTTGCGGTACTTCATCTGCGCTCTAGTGGTCGTCCAGACAGCTCTTGAGCTTCTCCAGCCCGCGCCGGATCCAGGTCTTCACCGTTCCCAGCGGCTGCCGCAGGTGCCGGGCCAGTTCTCCGTGGGACAGGCCGTGCGCATAGGCGAGCGCGATGCTCTGCCGCTGGTTGCTGGGGAGCCTCTTCAGGCATTCGGCCAGCGCGCGCGCGGCGCGCTCGCTCTGCAACGCCTGCTCCGGGCCCGGGGCGTCGTCGGCCAGCGTCTCGACCAGCAGGTCGTAGTCCTCGCTGCCGTGCTCCTGGCGGGGCCGGCGCAGCCAGTCCAGCGCGCGGTTGCGCACGATCGCCGTCATCCAGGTCATCGGCGCGCTCCGCTGCGCGCTGTACTCGCCGACGTGGTTCCATATGTTAACGAAGCTCTCCTGGAGCACCTCTTCCGCCCAGTCCTCCCTGCGCAATATACGTAGCGCCACCGCGTACAGTTTCCCGGCGGTATGGCGGTAGAGCTGGGCGAAGGCCTGCGCGTCGCGCAACGCGCAACGGGCCATGATCGCGGCGATGGGATCGTCGTCAGGCATCCGCAGTCCCGCCGCGGCGCCGCGCCGTCGCGCGCGGCCTCATCCCGATGTTCCGGGAGCGGCGTCCTTGCGCCACAGCACGTCCGGCTGCCCGGCGCTGCGGTTGAGCACGCGGCTCAGGACGAACAGCAGGTCCGAGAGACGGTTGAGGTATTGCTGGCAATACGCCGACAGCGACTCCGCGGATGCGAGGCTCACCACTCTGCGCTCGGCCCGCCGGCACACGGCGCGCGCCAGGTGGCACAGCGCGGCGCTGCGGCCGCCGCCGGGCAGGATGAATTCCTTGAGCGGTTCCAGCCCGGCGTTGTGCGCATCGAGCAGCGCCTCGAGCTGCTGCACCTGCGCGCCGGCGATGCGGGTGTAGCCGGGGATCGACAGCTCGCCGCCGAGATCGAACAGATCGTGCTGAATGGCGGTGAGCTGGCCGCGCACGTCCTCGGGCAGCGGCTCGGCCAGCAGCACGCCGATCGCGCTGTTCAGCTCGTCCACCGCGCCCAGCGCCTCGACGCGCAGGCTGTCCTTCTGCACGCGCGTCCCGTCGCCCAGCCCGGTGCTGCCGCCGTCTCCCGTGCGCGTGTAGATCCTGGTGAGTCGATGGCCCATGTGGCCGCAAGCTCGCGGAAGTCGACTGGACCGGATTATAGGCTCGCGGCGGGACAGGACCAAATCGACGTCAGGCACGGGCGTGGTCGTTCGGATGGTCGCGCCTCCAGTGTGAGATCGCGCCGTCGCGCGGCATTGACCCACCGCAGGCCTTCCTTTACAGTTCGTGAGTTTTTTCCTGCCCGCCGACCGCATCGTTTCGGCCTCCCACCATGGCCCGCTCCCGAGCATTGGCGGCCGCGGCTGCCGCTGCAGCCTTGAGCCTCAGCCAGCCCGTTCCGGCGGTGCAAGGGGATCCGGTCGCCGCCGTCGAGAAGAAGCAGATGTGCGAGGGCTGTCACGGCAAGGAAGGCTATCGCACGGCGTATCCCACGGTGTACAAGGCGCCGAAGCTGGGGGGGCAGACGCAGAGCTATCTGGTCAAGGCGCTGCAGGATTACCGCTCCGGCGTGCGCCGGCAGGCGTCGATGAACGGTGTGGCCGCCACGCTGAGCGATCAGGACATCGCCGACCTGGCGGCCTACTACGCCAATGGCGCCCGGTGACCTGAACGTGCGCACGACAACGAGCGTTCTGGCGATGCTCGCCGCGCTGTGCATCGGCACCGCTCCGGCCATGGCGCGCGATTACGAGGCCGGCAAGCAGAAGGCGGAGAGCTGCAAGGCCTGCCACGGTGAGGCGGGCAAGGAGCCGGTGACGCCGGAAACGCCGCGCCTGGCCGGGCAGCACTACGATTACCTGGTGCACGCGCTGCAGGCCTACAAGAAGGGTACGCGCGACAACGCGTTGATGAGCCCGATGGCGCGGCCGCTCAGCGAGGACGATATCCGCGACATGGCGTGGTACTTCGCCAGGCAGAAGGGGCTGCAGACCAAGTACTGACCGGCGCCTGATGCGCCCTTAGGGCGCGATTCGAACAGCCCAGAACCCAGGTTCCGGCCTTGCACTCACGACTGGGGGCGAACGTCGACCGGCGCCTTGGTCTTGGCGCGGTACTCGCACAGGTCCAGGATCGGGCAGGCCGGGCAGTCCGGCCGCCGCGCCTTGCACACGTAGCGTCCGTGCAGGATCAGCCAGTGGTGCGCGTCCTTGCGATAGCCCTGCGGCACGATCTTGAGCAGCTTGCGCTCGACCTCTTCCACCGTCTTGCCGGGAGCCAGGCCGGTGCGGTTGGATACCCGGAAGATGTGCGTGTCCACGGCGATCGTGGGCTCGCCGAAGGCGGTGTTGAGGATCACGTTCGCGGTCTTGCGACCCACGCCCGGCAGGCTCTCCAGCGCCGCGCGGCTGTGCGGGACCGCGCCGCCGTGATGTTCGATCAGCTGGCGGCAGGCGCCTATCAGGTTCTTCGCTTTGGTGCGGTACAGCCCGATGCTGCGGATGTACTGCGCGAGGCCGTCCTCGCCCAGGGCGAGCATCGCCTGCGGGGTGGCGGCGACGGGGAACAGGCGGCGGCAGGCGATGTTCACGCTCTTGTCGGTGGCCTGTGCCGAGAGCACCACGGCCACCAGCAGCTCGAACGGCGTGCCGTACTCCAGCTCGGTCGCCGGCGCGGGGTTGCGCGCCTGCAACCGGCGGAAGATCTCCTCGCGCTTGGCCGGATTCATGAGTTGCCGGCGGCCCGTGCCCGCGCCCGCTGGAGCGCCGCGCGCACGGCGGCGCGCTTGCCTTCCGGATCGGGCCGCGCCTGCAGGTCCTGCGCCGCCGCTGCGGGTCCCCGCTCGCGCCCCCGACGCTCGCGGGCGAGCCTTGCCAGGTGCCGGCGATAGCGCTCGCGCCAGCGAGCGGCATGCGCGGCAACCGGGGTGCCGGCCTCGCCCTCGGCCACGGCGGACCCGCGCTGGGCCAGCTGCGCAAGGGGCAGCATGTCGATGCAATCCACCGGGCAGGGCGGCAGGCACAGCTCGCAGCCGGTGCACTGCGCCAGGAGCACGGTGTGCATCTGCTTGCGGGCGCCGACGATGGCGTCGGTGGGGCACGCCGCGAGGCAAAGGGTGCAGCCGATGCAGCGCGCCTCGTCGATCAAGGCGGCCATGCGCGGCCCTTCCCGCCCGCAGTCCGGATCGAGCGGCAGCGGCGGTCGCCCGAGCAAAGCAGCCAGCTTTACCACGCCCGCGGCGCCGCCCGGCGGACAGCGGTTGATCTGCGCGCGTCCCGCCGCGAGCGCCTCTGCGTAGGGCCGGCAGCCGGCGAAGCCGCACTGCGTGCACTGCGTCTGCGGCAGGATCGCGTCGATGTCGTCTGCGGTGGCCGGCGACGCTCTCATGGTCGGCTTCACGCCGCGGCGGCGCGGCGTGCAAGATGCACCAGGCAGCGGTCGATCCACTGCGCAGTGAGCTTCTCCTGCAGCGCGTTCTGCGCGAGCCGCGCGCCCAGGCCGGCGAAGTCCACCCGGTCCAGCGGCTGGTCCTGATTGAAGCAGGAGAACACGTAACCGCTGCGGCCGGTGGCCGGATCGACGTGCGCTTGCAGGCACTGCGCGCAGATCTCCTTCATCATGCACTGCATCGGCGAGTTGATCGAGCCGATCGCCACGTGGCGCGGATCGAGGTGCGCGGCCAGCACCCCGTGGCGGGCGGCGGCCACCGCCGCCATCATGCGGTCCGAGCCGATCGCGATCAGGCGCTGCGCTTCCTTCAGCGGCAGGCCGGGGCCGCCCAGCCGACCCTCGGCGTAGGCCAGCAACCCCTGGACGATGTTGCCCACGAAGGCGCGATCCTGCGCTCGCGTGGGAACGAAGCCGGGCGCCTCGTCGCAGCACCAGACCACGAGATCGCTGGCGGCCTCGATCTCCGCCACCTTGTAGCGGTCGATCATCTTCTTGTAGCCGGCGAAGTACAGCACGCGCGACCCCGCCTGGCGCAGTGCCTGTCCGATCGAGAACAGCACCGCGTTGCCCAGGCCGCCGCCGACCAGCACCACCGTCTCGCCTGACGGGATCTCGGTGGGCGAGCCGGTGGGCCCCATCAGCACCACCGGCTCGCCGGGCTGCAGCCAGGCGCACAGGTCGGAGGAGCCGCCCATCTCCAGCACGATGGTGGACACCAGGCCGCGCGCGCGATCGACCCAGGCGCCGGTCATCGCCAGGCCTTCCATCGCCAGCCGCGTGCCGTCCACCTGCGCGGCGAAGCGCTCGTAATTCTGCAGGCGGTAGAACTGCCCCGGCCGGAAGCGGCGCGCGGCGGCCGGCGCGCGCACCACCACCTCGACGATGTCGGGCGTGAGCCGCAGCACCTCGTGCACGCTGGCGCGCAAGGCGTCGTTGAGCTGCCACACGAAGGCCTCGTCGCTGCCCGGCCAGGCCGGTGCGCGCGCGTTCAGCACGCGGCTCACCACCGGATAGCCCTGCTTCGCCCCGCCCATGGCCTTGACCACGTTGCCGAAGAAGGAAGGGTGCAAGTCGCCGAAGAAGCTGATGAAGCGGCCGTCCGGCTCGCGCGCGAGCAGGACGCGCACCGCGCGCGGCTTGGCGCTGCGTTCGGGCGCGACCGGCTTGCCGTCCTCGTCGCACGCCTGGAAGTAGCGTCCGTCCAGGGGAAAGTGCGCGGTATCCTCGCGCGCCAGAACGGTGTTCGGCTGGGTGCCTGCGGCCACCAGAATGGCGCGCGCAGGCAGCACGGTTTCGTCGGTGGGGTGCAGCGTGCCGTGCTCGTCCGCCTTCTGCGCCGCGACGCGCAACCCCGAGGCGTGACCGAACGCGTCGACTTCCACCGCAACGGGTGTGAGGCCTTCGGCGAAACGGATACCTTCCTCGAGCGCCTTCTCGATCTCCTCGTGGTTGAGGGTGTAGGACGGGCTGTCGATGACGCGCTTGCGGTAGGCGATGGTGACCCCGCCCCAGGCCTGCAGCAGTTCGGCGATGCGCGGCGCGCGGCCCTCGACGGCGGCCGCCGCCCGCTCGGCGCGCAACGCGCGCGCGTGGGCGATGAACTCGTCCGCGATGGCGTGCTCCTCCGCGCTCCAGCCGGCACGCACCGCCGCCTTGCCGCGCTCGGCCGCCAGCGTTTCGTAGCGCAGCAGGAACTTCTCGACTTGCACCGGGTAGTAAGCCAGCGATTCGGTCGCGGTGTCGATGGCGGTGAGGCCGCCGCCGATCACCACCACCGGCAACCGGATCTGCAGATTGGCCACCGAATCCGTCTTGGCCGCACCGGTGAGCTGCAGCGCCATCAGGAAGTCGGAGGCGGTGCGCACGCCGCGCGCGAGCCCGTTGGGCAGCTCCAGCACGGTGGGCCGGCCGGCTCCGGCGGCGAGCGCGATGTGGTCGAAGCCCTGCGCCCAGGCGTCCTCCGCGCTCAAGGTCCCGCCGAAGCGCACGCCGCCGAACATGGAGAACTGCGCGCGCCGCTCGAGCAGCAGCCGGATCACCTTGAGGAAGTTCTTGTCCCAGCGCACCGTGATGCCGTACTCGGCCACGCCGCCGAAGCCGGCCATGACACGCTCGTCGAGCGCCTCGTACAGCGCCTGGATGTCGCGCACCGGTGCGAACGGCACGCGCGCGCCGCGTTCGTCCACGCCGGACAGCTCCGGCGGCAGCGGCTCGATCTTCAGCCCGTCGACGCCGACCACCAGGTGGCCGTCGTTGATCAGATGATGCGCGAGCGTGAAGCCGGCCGGACCCAGGCCCACGATCAGCGCGCGCCGGCCGCTGCGCGGGCGCGGACTGGGCCGGCGCAGGTCGAGCGGGTTCCAGCGCGTGAGCAGGCCGTAGATCTCGAATCCCCAGGGCAGCTCGAGCACGTCCTTGAGCGCGCGCGTCTCGGCCTGCGGAATGTTGACCGGGTCCTGCTTCTGGTAGATGCACGACTTCATGCAGTCGTTGCAGATGCGGTGGCCGGTGGCCGCCGCCATCGGGTTGTCCACCGCGATCATCGCCAGCGCAGCGATCGCGTGACCGAGCACCTTGACCTGGTGGAACTCGGAGATCTTCTCCTCCAGGGGGCAGCCTGCGAGCGGCACGCCGAACGGGCTCTTCCTGAACGCGGGCGCTGCATCGCCGACGGTCTTCTCCTTGAGTCCGCGGGAGCAGGAGTCGCGTCCCTGCTCGTGGCACCAGATGCAGTAATTCGCCTGGTCCAGCGCGCCCGTCAGGTCGGTGCCGGGGTCGGTGAGCGCGAAGCCCTCGCGGCGGCGCAGGTGCGCGCCGCGCAGGCTGCGATGGCCGCCTGCATCCTCGGCCTGGGCCGGCACCAGGTGAAAGTAGTCGAGCTTGGCGGGCGCCTTGAACAGCACCCCTGCGCGATGGCGTGCGCGGCCCGCGGAAGTGTGCGCCGCCCAGGCGGCGTAGCGCGCCGCGCGCTCGAGCTGCGCAGCGCAGGCGGCTTCGTCTTCCAGCCACGCGCTCACGCGCTGCGCGAAGCCGAGCTCGGTGAACACTCCGCCCATGGCGGCGGCGAGCTCGGCTTCGAGGGCGGGGCCGTCCACCGCGGCGGCCTCCTTCGGCTTGATGCGCGCCATCGCCCGGCGCTGCACGAAACCGCGCTTCACCGCGTACAGCGGCGCCAGCGCATGGTGTCGCGCGCTCAGCGCACGCACCTCGGCCTGGATGCCGAACAGCTCGGCGACGAAATCGTCGAGGTGGGGCGCCAGCGCGATCAGCAGCTCCGACTCCTGGAGGACGGTCAGGGCATCCGGATCGGCCCGCGCCGCCTGCAAGGCGACCGCCAGCGCCGGTGCGGTCTGCTCCAGCTGAGCGATGAACGCGGCGTCGAGGCGCAACAGCCCGTCGCGCTGATACAAGGCTTCGAACTGGAGGCCGTGCGCGAGCCGCAGCGAGGAGGCGGTGGAAACGGGCGTCATTGCGGGCAAGAGAAAACTAGAAAGTATAGCAGGCGACCTCGATCGCTCCGCGTGCGGGAAACCACGCGCTGCCTAGGGAAACACTGATCAAGTCTCGCGCTGTGCGACCGAGCGATTTTGGCCCAGGACGGCGTCGGTGAGGCCGCCGTGTAGCCGGCCTACACTAGGCCGAGCCGAGGGCGCCCTGGGCCAAAATCGCCGGTCCCTCAAAAGCGCCATCATATCGGCGGGTTGCGTCAGGGGCGGCGTCTGCGGCGCGCCGCTCGTTGCCAAGCTTCCAAGCTTGGCTGCCTCCCGGCACTTGCATCCATCCGCCCCTGACGCAACGCACAGTGCGATACTTGATCAGTGTTTCCCTAGGGCCGCTGCCATCCATTTGCGCCGGCGCTGGCCCTGCGCCGCACCCGCCCTGCAGCCGGCCTACGCCGCCGCCGGGCGGATCGCGCGCAGCGCCCGCACGCAATCGCCGATCAGGGCGGGCCCCGCGTACACCAGGCCGGTATAGAGTTGCACCAGGCTGACCCCCGCCGCGATGCGCTCGGCCGCGTCCGCGCCGCTCATGATGCCGCCGACGCCGATCATCGGGATGCGCTGCGGCAGGTGCCGGGCCAGCAGCCGCACCATGTCGAGCGCGCGCGCGGTGAGCGGCGCGCCGCTCAGGCCCCCGCTTTCGCGGCCATGGGGCAGTCCCTCGACGCCTTCTCGCGACAGCGTGGTGTTGACGGCGATGACCGCATCCACGGCATGCGCCTGCAGGCGCTCCGCCAGCGAGCGCACCTGCTCCGGCGCGAAGTCGGGTGCGATCTTGACCGCGATCGGGACGTAGCGCCCGTGCTGGTCGGCAAGCCGTGCCTGCTCGCCCTTCAGCTGCGGCAGCAGCCGATCCAGCGCGTCGGCCTCCTGGAGCCGGCGCAGATCGGCGGTGTTGGGCGAGGAGATGTTGACTACGACATAGCTCGCCAGCGGGTAGACCTTGCGCATGCACGCAACATAGTCCGCGCCGGCGCGCTCGACCGGCGTGTCGAAGTTCTTCCCGATATTGATGCCGAGAATGCCGCGGTAGCGTGCCGCGCGCACGTTGTGCACCAGGCGGTCCACGCCCAGGTTGTTGAACCCCATTCGGTTGATCACCGCACGCGCCTGCGGAATGCGGAACTGGCGCGGGCGCGGATTGCCCGGCTGCGGGCGCGGGGTCACGGTACCCACCTCGAGGAACCCGAAGCCCAGGCGCGCGAGCGCATCGATGTGCGCGCCGTTCTTGTCCAGGCCCGCGGCCAGGCCCACCGGATTGGGGAACTCGAGTCCCATCACCCGCGCCGGAGCCGGCGGCGGAACCGGAGCGAGCGGCAGGTGCAGCGCTGCGCCCAGGTCGAGCAGCCGCAGCGTCGCAGCGTGCGCCGCCTCCGCGTCCAGCCGGAACAGCAGCGGCCGTAGCCAGCGGTAGCTCACGTCGGATCGTCGAAGCGCGGCTCGCGCCGCTCCAGGAAAGCGTTGAGCCCCTCGATGGCGTCCTTGCCCGCGACCGCGGTCTGCATGTCGGCCAGCATGCGCGCGAACGCGGCGCGCTGTCCCTGCTCGCGGGCCAGGCGCGCGGAGGCGAGCGTGGCGCGCACGCCGCTCGGCGATTGGCGGGCGATGCTCTCGGCGATGGCGAGCGCGCGCTCGAGCTGCGCGCCCGGCGCCGCCACCTCCTGCACCAGGCCGATGCGAAACGCTTCCGCGGCGGAGAACTCCTCGCCGGTGAGCAGGATGCGCATGGCATTGCCCCAGCCCGCCTCCTGCACCAGGCGCACGGTGGCGCCGCCGACCGGGAAGATGCCGCGCTTGACCTCGATCTGGGCGAAGCGCGTGCCTTCGGCCGCCACGCGGATGTCGGCGGCCAGCAGCAGCTCGATGCCGATGGTCAGGCACCAGCCCTGCACCGCGATCACCAGCGGCTTGGCGAGCGCCTGCGTGCGCTGCAGCGGGTCGATCGCTCCCGCCGGCAGCCGCGGCATGCGACCGTCGCGGAAAAACGGCAGCCACTGCGGCAGCTCGATGCCGCCGGTGAAATGCTCGCCGTGCGCGAACAGCACAGCGCAGCGCGCCCTGGCGTCGCGCTCATAGTCGCCGTACGCCTGCGCCAGCTCGGCGTACATCTGCAGATCGAAGGCGTTGCGTTTGGCCGCGCGATTCAGTCCGATCAGCCGCACGCTGCCGCGGGTCTCCGCCGTGATCCGCTCGGGATTCATGGCTTAGAGCAACGCTCTGATCGCGCAGGACACGAAGGAGACATCAAGAACACGAAGAGCAGACGCATTCGACCGACAAGGGGTTCTTCGCGTCTGTTCGTGATCCTTCGTGCTGTTCGTGGTACCGAGGACGGCTCAAGCCCGCTGCCGTGGCAGCCGCTGCCACTGGCCGTTCACCAGCCCTTCCACCGGCTGGAAGTTGACCTTGTAGGCCATCTTGCGGCTCTGCGCGATCCAGTAGCCGAGGTACAGATAGGGCAGGTTGAGGCGCCGGCACAGATCCACCTGCCACAGCACGTTATAGGTGCCGAGACTGCCCCCGGACAGGTCCGGGTCGAAGAAGGTGTAGACCGAGGACAGCCCGTCTTCCAGCCGGTCGATGATGCTCACCATGCGCAGCCGCCCGTCCTCGCGGAACTCGACCAGACTGGAGTTGACGTTGCTCTGCAGGAGGAAATGGCGGTACTGCTCGCGGCTGTCGTGATCCATGCCGCCGCCGGCATGGCGCGTGGACTGGTAGCGCAGGTACAGCGCGTAGTGCTCGGGGTTGTACTTGAGGTCGAGCACGCGCGCGTCCAGGCCCGCGTGGTGTCCCGCCGCGCGGCGTTGCGAGCGGTTGGGGACGAACTCGCGCGCCAGGATGCGCACCGGCACGCAGGCGCGGCAGCTGTCGCAGTACGGACGGTAGGTGAACGCGCCGCTGCGCCGGAAGCCGGCGCGCACCAGCTGACTGTAGACCTGAGGGTCGATCGCGTGGCTGGGGGTGGCGACCTGGGAGCGCGCCAGCCGGTCCGGCAGGTAGCTGCAGGGGTAGGGTGCCGTCGCGTAGAACTGCAGCACCGAGAACGGCAGATCGTTGAGCTGAGTCATGCCGGGCCGAGGGTCATGATCGATCCCATGATCGATCCTGGGCGGGCGCCGGCAGCGACCAGCGGCCCGCCACGTCCGGATAGTTTACCAACTCCGCCAGCCGGCGCGTGAACTCGCGTCGTGGAATCTCGCGGGCGCCGAAGGCGGCGAGCAGCGGGGTGCGCATCTGGCAGTCGATCAGGCCGAACTCCCAGGCGCTCAACCGGCGCACCAAGTGCACGAATGCGACCTTGGAGGCGTCGCCGGCGCGGGAAAACATCGATTCGCCGAAGAACGCCCGCCCCAGGGCCACGCCGTACAGGCCGCCGACCAGCTCGTCCCCGGCCCAGCTCTCCACCGAGTGCGCCAGCCCCAAGGCGTGCAGCGCCGCGTAGGCGCGCTTCATGTCCGGGGTGATCCAGGTGCCGTCCTGGCCCGGGCGCGGCGCGCTGCAGCCCTCGAGCACGCGCTCGAAAGCGGTATCGGCGGTGACGGCGAACGGCGCCTTGCGCAAGGTCTTGCGCAGCGTGCGGCCGACGTGCAGCTCGGCGGGCAACAGCACCATGCGCGGGTCCGGGCTCCACCACAGAATCGGCTCGCCGGCGCTGTACCAGGGAAAGATGCCGCGGCGGTACGCGCGCAGCAGCCGCGGCGGCGACAGGTCGCCGCCGGCGGCGAGCAGTCCGTTGGGCCTGCGCCGCGCGCGCTCCACCGGCGGAAAGTCGTCGTGCTCCGAAAGCCAGGGGATCAATGCGTGCGGCGGGGGGTGCTCAGAACCACTTGTCCTTGCTCAAGCTGATCAGTCCGCAAGCCTGTCGAGCGCCGGCGTTGCCGGCGGGCTGGCTGGTGAGATCGTCGCGCTCGGCGTGCACGACGACGGCGCGGCCGATGATGCTGTCTTCGCCCGTGCCCAGGCCGATGCCGCGGATCTCGGCGCGGTACACGGCCACGCCGGTGGCGTCGGCCATCAGGTTGCCGAGGTCCCCGGCGTGACGCGCGCTGGCGCCCGCCGCGCCATGCGCGGCGCCGGTGGGATTGAAATGCCCCCCGGCGCTGCTGGCGTCGGGCGCGGTGCAGTTGCCCTTCTCGTGAATGTGAAATCCGTGCGGTCCGGGCGTGAGACCGGTCACGCGCGCCTCCACCAGCACCGCCTCACCCTGCTGGGTGAAGTTGACCGTGCCGGCCACCTGGTTGCCTTTGGTGGGAGCCAGGTTCGCCACGGCCGTGGGCGAGCGCAGGCTCATGTTGGCGCAGGCGGCAAGCGTCGCCACGGCGACCGCGGCCAAGACCGTGCGTGGTGTCATTGCGTGGCTCCCCCTTTCGTGGATGGCGAGCGACGCGGCGCACCCGCCCGCAACCCGATGCGTGCGCGAGTTGTAGCACCCGACCTCACCTCTGTCAAACCGAGTCCCTCTCCCGCCGGACGGACCCCTTTTCATAGCGAATCGGCTATGATTCGCCCAACGTGACGATGCACAGCCTGCCGGCTACCCCCCCGCGACCTCGCCCCGCGAGTCCGGGCAGCGTCACCCCTTCCCCGTTGGGCCGCCTGCACTGATGGCCCAGGCGCCCGGCACCGGAATCGCCGCCCTCGCCCGGGGTTTCACCCAACTCAGCAACTCTCAGAAGCTCGGCTTCCTGGCGGCGCTGGCCGCGGTCGCCGCGGTGATCGCGGTGGCCCTGCTCTGGGCCGGCGCGCCCGAGTACCGCGTGCTGTATTCCAACCTGTCCGAGCGCGACGGCGGCGAAGTCATCGGCGCGCTGGCACAGCTCGATGTCCCCTATCGCGTGGGCGAAGGCGGCGGGGTCGTCCTGGTGCCCGCAGGAGAGGTGCACGAGCTGCGCCTGAAGCTGGCCGCCCAGGGCCTGCCCAAAGGAGGGGCGGTGGGCTTCGAGCTGATGGACGGGCAGAAGTTCGGCCTCAGCCAGTTCGCCGAGCAGGTGAACTACCAGCGCGCGCTCGCCGGAGAGCTGGCACGCAGCGTCCAGTCCATGGCGGCGGTGCAGTCGGCGCGCGTGCATCTGGCGATCCCCCGGCCGACCGTATTCGTGCGCGAGGCGCGCCAGCCGAGCGCGTCGGTGTTCGTGGCCACCTACCCCGGGCGCGCGCTCGACACCGGCCAGGTGGCAGCGATCCAGCACCTGGTGTCGAGCAGCGTTCCGGAGCTGCCCGCCCGCAACGTCACCGTGGTCGACCAGACCGGAAATCTGCTCTCGCGTGGCGGCGCCGAGGCGGCCGGCGACGGACTCGACGCGTCGCAGCTGCAGTACCTGCACCGCGTGGAGTCCAGCTACGCGCGGCGCATCGAGGCGATCCTGGAGCCGATCGTGGGGCGTGACAACGTGCGCGCGCAGGTCACCGCGACGCTCGATTTCAGCCGCTCCGAGCAGACCTCCGAGACGTTCAAGCCGAACGCCGCGCCGGCGGCCGCCGTCCGCAGCCAGCAGACGACGGTGCAGACCGTGCCCGGTCCCAGCGCGCCGCCGAGCCAGGCCGCGGCTGCGCGGCCAGCGGCACCGGGCACACGCCGCGAGAGCGTGGTCAACTACGAGGTCGACAAGACCGTGCGCCACACCAAGGGCGAGGTCGGCGCGGTCAAACGGCTGTCCGCCGCGGTGGTGGTGAACTATCGCAGGGAGGCGGGCGCCGGCGGTGCCTATCGGCCGCTCGGCGAGGAGACCCTGCAGCAGATCTCCGCGCTGACGCGCGAAGCGATGGGCTTCGATCCCGATCGCGGCGACACGCTGAACGTGGTCAACGCGCCGTTCAACGGCGAGGTCGCCGGCGCCGATGCGGGCGTGAGCGTGCCGGCGACCCCGACCGGCTGGATCCAGGATGTCGCGAGCCCAGCCGGCATGACGTTGCTGAAGGCCGCGCTCGCCGCTGCGGTGCTGCTCGCCGCGCTGTGGCTCGCGCGCTCGGTGTTGCGCGAGCTGGCGCGCGCCGGGCGCAGATCGGCGGGCCGAGCGCCGCCCGGGTTGGGCGCGGAGGCGCCGCTCGCCGCCGCCCCGGCCGAGGGCGCGGGCTACGAGGCCGATCTGCGCGCGGTGCGGGACTTGGCGCGCCAGGACCCGCGTACGGTCGCCAACGTGGTCAGCGAATGGGTGGCGCGGCAGTGAGGGACGGTGTCACGCGCAGCGCCATCCTGCTGATGTCGCTCGGCGAAGAGGAGGCGGTCGAGGTGTTCAAGCTCCTCGGTCCCCGGGAGGTGCAGAAGGTCGGCCAGGCGATGGCGCGACTGGGCCGCGTCTCGCGCGAGGAGGTGGCGGGCGTGCTGCGCGACTTCCGCCAGGTGGCCGAGCAGCAGATCCCGATCGGCACCGCCTCGGACCAGTATCTGCGCAGCGTGCTCACGCGCGCCCTCGGGGACGATCGCGCCGCGGGCCTGATCGACCGCATCCTGCAGGCGCAGGACAATCGCGGCATCGACGGGCTGAAGTGGATGGATGCGGCGTCGGTCGCGGAATTGATCCGCAGCGAGCATCCTCAGATCATCGCCACCATCCTGGCGCACCTGGACGCCGACCAGGCGGCGGGCGTACTGGGTGCGCTCGACGAGCATCTGCGCAGCGACCTCGTGCTGCGCATCGCCAGCCTGGAGAGCGTGCAGCCGGCGGCCATGCAGGATCTCAACGACGTGCTGGCCCAGTTGCTGAGCGGCGGCGCGCGGGCCGGCAACAGCGCGCTGGATGGCGTGCAGGCGGCCGCCCGGATCCTCACCCGCATGGGCCCGATGGAGGCGGCGGTCTCATCGCACATCCGCGAGGTGGATGCGGAGCTGGCGCAGCGCATCGAAGACCGGATGCTGGCCTTCGACGACCTGCTCGAGCTGGATGACCGCGGGCTGCAGCTGCTGCTGCGCGAGGTGCCGTCCGAGACGCTGCTGGTGGCGCTGAAGGGCGCCGGCGGCGTGCTGCAGGACAGGGTCTTCAGGAACCTGTCGCAGCGCGCCGCGCAGATGCTGCGCGAGGACCTCGAGACCAAAGGGCCGGTGCGGCTGTCCCAGGTGGAAGCCGAGCAACGCGAGATCCTGCGCATCGCGCGCCGCCTGGCTGCGGATGGGCTGCTGGTGTTGGGCGGCGGCGGAGGCGCGAGCGTTGTCGGGTAGGATTATCCCGCGCGAGCAGGCGCAGCGTGCGCGCAAGCTCGACCTCGGCGACATCGCCGCCGGCCGCTCGTCGATCGACGCTCGCCGCGCCGGCGGCGAGCAGGGCGCATCGCCCGCGGATACCGAGGGCGTGCGCGAGCAGGCCTACCGCGAAGGCGTGGAGGCCGGCAGGCGCGAGGCGGGTGCGCAGCTCGCACAGCCGCGCGACGAGTTGCGTGCCCTGATTCAGGGCGTCAACGAGCTGCTGGAGAACGTGGAGCAGCGCCTCGCCACCGAGGTGCTGTCCATCAGCCTGGAGCTCGCGAAGCTGATCGTGCGCGCAGGCGTGCGGGTCAAGCCCGAGCTGGTGCTGTCGGTGGTGCAGGATGCCATCGCCAGCCTGCCGGGGGCGGGCGAGCCGGTCACCCTGCTGCTCAACCCTGCCGACGCCGCGCTGTTGCGCGAGCTGGCTCGCGACGACCGGGCGCTGGCCGCCCTGCCCTGGAAGATCCTCGAGGATCCGCACGTCGAGCGCGGAGGTTGCAGGCTGGAAACCCCGAGCACCGAGGTGGACGGCACCCTGGAGACGCGCTGGCGCCGCGTGATCGCCAACCTGGGCCGGGACGACGCTTGGATAGACATCACCACCTAGGGAATTCCCTAGGGATCGCCATCATCACCTGATCCCCGGATCGCGATGAGCCGCGTGCGCCGCTGGCAGAAGTACGTCGAGGACTGCCGCACGGCGGTGCGCGCCGCGCAACCGTTCACCGTCAGCGGGCGGCTCACGCGCGTGGCCGGACTGGTGATGGAAGCGGTGGGGCTGAAGCTCCCGGTGGGCAACAGCTGCTACGTGATCACGCCCAGCGGGCAGCGCGTGGACGCCGAGGTGGTGGGCTTCTCCGGCGAGCGGCTGTTCCTGATGCCGTCCACCGACGTCTACGGGCTCAAGCCGGGCGCGCTGGTGGTGCCCATCGACCAGGCGGTGATGCGGGTGCCGCGGCTGGGCGAGGACTACGTACCGCGGCGGCGCGCGCAGGATCGCGCCAAGCACGTGCCGGTGGGCGCCGGGCTGCTCGGCCGCGTGGTGGACGGCGCGGGCCGCCCGCTCGACAACGCCGGGCCGCTGGCGCTGGACCGTCACGTCCCGCTGCACAGCCGGCCGATCAACCCGATGGAACGTGCACCGATCCGCAGCGTGCTCGACGTCGGCATCCGCGCCTTGAACACGCTGCTCACCGTCGGGCGGGGACAGCGCCTGGGCCTGCTCTCGGGCAGCGGCGTGGGCAAGAGCGTGCTGCTCGGCATGATGGCGCGCTACACCGCCGCCGATGTCGTCGTCGTGGGCCTGATCGGCGAGCGCGGCCGCGAGGTGCGCGAGTTCATCGAGACCATCCTCGGCAGGGAGGGGCTGGAACGCTCGGCGGTGGTGGCCGCGCCGGCCGACAGCCCGCCGCTGCTGCGCCTGCACGGCGCGGCCTATGCCACCGCCATCGCCGAGCACTTCCGCGACCAGGGCCGGCACGTGCTGCTGATCATGGACTCGCTCACGCGCTACGCCACCGCTCAGCGCGAGATCAGCCTGGCCATCGGCGAGCCGCCCGCCACCAAGGGCTATACCCCGTCGGTGTTCGCCAAGCTGCCGCAGCTGATCGAGCGCGCCGGCAACGGCCCCGACAACCGCGGCTCGATCACCGCGTTCTACACGGTGCTCACCGAAGGCGACGATCTGCAGGATCCGATCGCGGACGCGGCGCGCGCGATCCTGGACGGGCACATCGTGCTGTCGCGCGATCTGGCCGACCAGGGCCACTACCCGGCGATCGATATCGAGACTTCCATCAGCCGCGCGATGACCGAGCTGCTGTCCGTGGAAGAGCTGGCGCTGGCGCGCCGCTTCAAGCAGCTGTTCGCTGCCTATCGGCGCTCGCGCGACCTGATCGCGGTGGGCGCCTACGTGCCCGGCAACGACGCGCTGCTCGACCGCGCCGTGGCGTTGTATCCGCAGCTCGCCGCCTTCCTGCAGCAGGACATGTACGAACGCGCCAACGTGGCGGCGAGCCGTGAGCGCCTGCGCAGCCTGTTGCAGGAGTGATGGCCGTGGCCTTCGCGCTGCAGCCGCTGCTCGACCTGGCCGAGCGCCGGCTGGAAGCCGCTACCGCCGAGCTGCAGCGGCTGGCCGCCTGGCGCCAGCAGGCCGAAGGCAGTCTCGCGCAGCTGCGCGCCCGTCACGCGCAGTACGCGACCGAATTGCAGCGAGCGCTCGCGCGCGGTATCGAGCCGGATCGTCTGCGCGACTATCGCGCGTTCCTCGCCAGGCTCGAGCGCGCGGTCGCCCTGCAGGCCGAAGAGCTCGAACGCCGCCGCCGAGCGTGGGCCGAGGCGCATGCGCGCTGGCTCGAGCTGCGCCGGCGCGAGCAGGCGCTGGCGGTGCTCAGGCGGCGTCATCAAGTGGCCGAGACGGTACGCGACGGCCGGCGCGAGCAGCGCCAGCAGGACGAGCTGATCGGCAGGAAGAGCGGCCACGAGGCGCTGGAGGATGCGCCGCACGAGGGCGCGCCGCGCGGCGTGGAGCGCGCTTGATTTGCTCCTCCGATCGACCTACACTCCGGCGCGAACATGACCGTACTTCTTCCGGCTTGTTGACTTCCTGCCGACCGCGCTAGATGGCCGACGACGCGCTCTCGCAGGAAGAGGTCGAAGCCCTGCTGCGCGGGGTGAAGAGCGCGCACGGGCAGGCGGTCGCGTCCGCGGCGGGGCAGAGCGTGCGCAGCTACGACATCGGTCAGCGCCAGCGCATCGTGCGCGGGGGCATGCCCGGGTTGGGGCTGATCAACGAGCGTTTCGCGAGCCTGTTGCACGCGTCGCTGTTGCGCTTGACGCGCAGGAGCGCGGAGGTCACCGCCGGGCCACCGCAGGTGCTCGAGTACGGCGACTTCGTGCGCAGCGTCACGACTCCGGCGAGCCTGAGCCTGGTGCAGGCCAAGCCGTTGCGCGGCGTCGGCCTGATCGTGCTCGATGCCGAGCTGCTGTCCCAGACGATCGATCAGCTGTTCGGCGGCCAGGGGCGCGTCGCCGCGCACGCGCAGCGCGCGCACGGGCGGGAGTTCACGGCCACGGAGCTGCGCGTCGCGCGGCGCCTGCTGGACGCTGTTCTGGAGGCCTACGGCAGGGCCTGGGAGCCGGTGTTTCCACTGCGCTTCGAGCACCTGCGCTCGGAGGCCGATGCGCGCTTCGCCAACATCGCTGCGCCCGATGAGCTGGTGGTGACGAGCGGTTTCAGCGTCGATGCGGGGCCGGTCGATGCTGGCCCGCTCGATGCCGGGCCGGTCGGTGCCGCGAGGGGTGGCGCGCAATTTCACGTGTGTCTCCCCTATGCTATCCTCGAACCGATCCGCGGCATCATCGACCGGCCGACCCAGGCCGAACGCAGCGAGGCGAACGACCGCTGGACGGCGCTGCTGTCGGCGCAAGTGCCCGACATCGAGGTCGAGCTGGCCGCGACCCTGGCGAGCACCGCCATCAGCGTGCGGCAGCTGATGCGACTCGAGAGCGGCGACGTGATCGCGCTCGAGCTGCCGGAGGTGATCACAGCCGAGGTCGACGGCGTCCCGGTGCTCGAGTGCAAGTACGGCGTGGTCCACGGGCGCTACGCGCTCAAGGTGATGCGCCTGGTGCGCGGCGGCGACAGCTGAGAGCGCCGCCCGCGCGAGCCGACGGAGGGACGATGGCAGACGATGACGTGAAGGCCGGCGTGGGCGCCTGGGCCGCGGTGGGCTCGCAAGCGAGCCCGCAGTCCGTGTCCTCCTCGGGCGGCAGCCACGCGCGCGTATTCCCCGAGTTGGCTGTCGAGCCCGGCACGGGCGGGGCGGCAGCCAGTCTCGATATCGTCATGGACATCCCGGTCCAGCTGTCGGTGGAACTGGGTCGCGCCAGGCTTCCGATCCGCACGCTGGTGCAGCTTGCGCAGGGCTCGGTGGTGGAGCTCGAGCGGCTCGCCGGGGAGCCCCTCGACGTGCTCGCCAACGGCTGCCTGATCGCGCAGGGCGAGGTGGTGGTCGTCAACGACAAACTCGGTATCCGGCTCACCGAAGTGATCGGGCCGGACGAGCGCTTGCGCCGTCTGCAGCGGTGACCGCATGCCGTTGAGCCGGGCTGTGCGGCCGCCAGTCGCTCGCTGGGCCGCAGGCCTCGCCGCCGCTGTCTGCCTCGCGCTGCCTGTGTCCGGCGCCGAGGCTCCGCCGCCGGGCGGAGTGCCCGTGGGCGGTTTGCTGCAAGTCGTATTGGCGTTGCTGCTGGTTCTGGGTGCGATCGGCTTGTTCGCGTGGCTCATGCGCCGCTTCGTTCCCGGGCAGGGCGCTGCCGGCGGTGTGCTCAAAGTGGTCGGCGGGGTGATGGTCGGGCCGCGCGAGCGGCTGGTGGTGGTCGAAGTGGGCGACACCTGGTTGTTGGTGGGCGTCGCGGCCAGCAGCGTGAGCCTGGTGCACAGCATGCCGCGCCCCGAGCGCGGCGCGGTGGCACCCGCGCAATCGACGTCCTTGACGCGGCGCTTGCGGCATGCGCTGGCACTGCGCCGCGGGGAGGGCTGACCGCCTGATGCGCCACCACCGCGCGAGCGTCCGCGCGCCGCTGCCCGGCACCACCCGATCGCGGGTGGCCGCGTGCGGGGCGCAGCGCTGGCTGGGCGCTCTCCTGTTGCTCGCCGCCGCCGGCGCACCCGAGGTGAGCGCGCAGGCGCTGCCGGCGATCACCAGCGCGCCGGCGCCCGGCGGCGGGCAGACCTACTCGCTCACCGTCTACACGCTGCTGTTCCTGGCTTCGCTCGCGTTCCTGCCGGCGGTGGTGCTGACGATGACCGCGTTCACCCGCATCATCATCGTGCTCGCGCTGCTCCGGCAGGCGCTGGGAACGGTGCACGCGCCGCCGAACCAGGTGCTGGTCGGGCTGGCGCTGTTCCTGACCTTTTTCGTCATGGCGCCGGTGTTCGGACGCATGTACGACGAAGCCTACCTGCCGCTGTCGGAGCGGCGCATCGGCACGGAGCAGGCGCTGGAGCGCGCCGCCGTGCCGCTGAAAGGGTTCATGCTGCGCCAGACGCGACAGGCGGATCTGGCGCTGTTCGCACAGCTCGCCGGCGAGCCGCCACCGGCCGACGCCGACGCCGTGCCGATGCGCGTGCTGATGCCGGCGTACGTGATCAGCGAGCTCAAGACCGCGTTCCAGATCGGCTTCGTCGTGTTCATCCCGTTCCTGATCATCGACCTGGTGGTGGCGAGCGTGCTCATGTCGATGGGCATGATGATGCTGTCGCCGGTGATCATCGCGCTGCCCTTCAAGCTGATGCTGTTCGTGCTGGTGGACGGCTGGAACCTGCTGGTCGGGTCGCTGCTGCAGAGCTTCTCCGCGTGACTCCCGAGCTGGTCGTCAACCTGCTGCAGCAGGCGCTCCAAGTGGGCGTCCTGGCGGCGGCGCCGATGTTGCTCGCGGCGCTGGCGGCAGGGCTGATCGTGAGCGTGTTCCAGGCCGCCACCCAGATCAACGAGATGACGCTGCCGTTCGTCCCCAAGCTGCTCGCCCTGTTCGCCGCCGCGGTGCTGGCCGGGCCCTGGATGCTCGGCCTGATGGTGGATTTCACCCGGCGCCTGTTCTCCTCGATTCCGGGCGTGGTCGGATGAGGGATAACCGCAAGGGCGCAAAGGCGCGGAGGAACGCAGAGAAGGACCGGATTTCGGCAGGACTGCATCACCAGGGACATCCGATAAATCCGGGGTTTCTTTGCGGGCCCTTTGCGCCTCTGCGCCTCTGCGGTTGAAGTCCATGATCGAGATCGCCGGCGGGCAATGGCATGGCTGGATCGCTGCGTTCCTCTATCCGCTGTTGCGCGTGCTCGGACTGATCCTGGCCGAGCCGCTGCTGGGCAACCGCAGCGTCCCGATAACCGCGAAGCTCGGGCTCGCGCTGCTGATCGCCGTGCTGGTTGCGCCCCTGCTTCCGCCGCTACCGTCGGCAGATCCGGCCTCCGCCGTGGGCGCGTTGATCGCCGCGCAACAGCTGCTGATCGGGTTGGCGATGGGCTTCTCGATCCGCGTCGCGCTCGGCGCGGCGCAAATGGCCGGGCAGCTCGCCGGGCTGCAGATGGGCCTCGCCTTCGCGCAGTTCTTCGACCCGCACAGCGGCGCGCACGGCGCCGTCCTGGACCGGTTCCTGGGATTGTTCGCAGTGCTGATCTTCTTTGCCATCGACGGCCACCATGTCGTCCTGGCGGCCCTGGTGGACAGCTTCCGGGCGCTGCCCATCGCCGCCGCGCCGGTGGACGCGCTCGGCCTGCGCGTGCTGGTAGAGTGGGCCGGGACGATCTTCACCGCCGGGTTGCTGATCGCGCTGCCGGTGGTTGCCACGCTGCTGGTCGCCAACGTCGCGCTGGGGATCGTGATGCGGGCCGCGCCGCCGTTGAACCTGTTCACGGTGGGCTTCCCGGTCACGCTCATCGTCGGATTGCTGGCGCTTTATCTCGCGGCGCCCTACCTCGGCCCGGCGCTCGCGGACCTGTTCGAACAGGCCACGCTCGCGCTGGGGCGCGTCCTGGAAGCGCTGAGCCCGGGCCCCTGACCGACAGAGGCGCGCCCCTGACCGTCAAGGCGCCCTTGGAGTAGACTATTCGATCGATTTGGGCGCCCTGCAGCGGGGCGCGGCCTGGAGACGACAATGCTCAAAGGCAGTCTGGTGGCGATCGTGTCCCCGATGCACGAGGACGGCAGCCTCGATCTCGAGTCGTTCCGGGGATTGATCGACTGGCACATCGCGCAGGGCACGGACGGCGTCGTGGTGGTCGGCACCACCGGCGAGTCGCCGACCGTGGACTTCGAGGAGCACTGCCTGCTGATCAGGACCGCGGTCGAGCGAGTCGGCGGGCGCATCCCCGTCATCGCCGGTACCGGCGCGAACTCCACGCGCGAGGCGATCGAGCTGCAGGCCTTCGCGCACCAGGCAGGAGCCGACATGACCCTGTCGGTGGTGCCCTATTACAACAAGCCGACGCAGGAGGGCCTGTACCGTCACTTCAAGGTGATCGCCGAGTCGGTGGATCTGCCCCTGATCATGTACAACGTGCCCGGCCGCACCGTGTGCGACATGCACAACGACACCGCGCTGCGCCTGGCGCAGGTGCCCAACATCGTCGGCATCAAGGACGCCACCGGCAACCTCGAGCGCGGCGCCGACCTGGTGCGACGCGCGCCGCGGGACTTCGCCGTGTACAGCGGTGACGACGGCACCGCGCTGGCGTTGATGCTGATCGGCGGCGACGGCGTAATCTCGGTCACCGCCAACGCCGCGCCGCGCCAGATGCACGAGATGTGCAGCGCCGCCCTTTCCGGCGACCTGGCGCGTGCCCGGGCGCTCAACAACAAGCTGCTCGGCCTGCACCGCCACCTGTTCGTGGAGGCCAACCCGATCCCGGTGAAATGGGTGCTGCAGAGCCTGGGACGCATCGAGGGCGGCATACGCCTGCCGCTGACGCCCCTGTCTTCGTCATTCCACGATCTGCTGCGCGGAGCGATGGAGCAGGCCGAGCTCACTCCCGCTGCGCAGCCCGCCTGAGGCCATGCCGCCGCGTATCCCCGCTTCGGGCATCCCGGTGTCGCGCGCCCCGATTCTGGCGCTGGCGCTGGTCGTCGTCGCGACGGCTGGCTGCAGCAGGACCATCGTCCCCACCAAGAAGATCGACTACAAGTCGGCAGCGAAGGCCGAGAGCGCGCCCCTCGAGGTGCCTCCCGATCTGCCCAAGCCTTCCACCAACGATCGCTACGCGCTGCCCGAGGGGCCGGGCCGCTCTACCGCCACCTATTCGGAGTACCGCCAGGACCGGCCGGCGCGCGCCCAGGCCGCGGGCGGCATCCTGCCGGCGGCGCCCAACGCGCGCATCGAGCGCGCAGGCACGCAGCGCTGGTTGGTGGTAGACGCGCCGCCGGAGGCGGTGTGGCCGGTGCTGCGCGAGTTCTGGCAGGAGATGGGTTTTCTGATCGCTCTGGACAACCCCGACATCGGGATCATGGAGACCGACTGGGCCGAGAACCGGGCGAAGATCCCGCAGAGCATGGTGCGCAACCTGCTCGGCAAGGTGATCGACCAGGCCTACTCCACACCCGAGCTGGACCGCTTCAAAGTGCGCATCGAGCGCGGCGCGAAGGACGGCAGCACGGAAGTGTACGTGACCCATCGCGGTGCTTACGAGATGTACCTCGCCGATGCGAACCAGCGTCAGACCGGCAGGACTGTATGGCAGCCGCGCCAGTCCGACCCCAACCTGGAGGCGGAGATGCTCACCCGTCTCATGGTCCGCTTCGGCACCCCGGAGACGGTGGCGGCCGCCGAGGTGAAGCAGGCCAAGGTAGAGGCGCGCGCCACGCTGGCCAAGAGCGCGGACGGCGTGCCGGTGCTCACGCTCAAGGACGACTTCGACCGGGCCTGGCGGCGGGTGGGACTGTCGCTCGACCGGCTGGGGTTCTCGGTGCAGGATGTGGACCGCGCAGCGGGCCTTTATTACGTGCGCTACCTGAGCCCACCCACCCCGTCCAAAGACGAGACCGGTTTCCTCGACCGCCTGGCGTTCTGGAAGAAGGATTCGGACGCCGGCGGAAAGCCGGAAGACTACCGCGTGGCGCTGGCGGATGCCGATGCCGGAACGCGGGTCACGGTGCTGTCCGCGGACGGCAAGGCCGACAAGTCCGAGGCGGCCGCGCGCATGTTGACGGTGCTGCAGGAGGATCTGCGATAGGCGCAGGCGGTGCCGGGCGCCGCCGCGGCCGCGCGATGCGCTTCGCGATCCTAGGCAGCGGCAGCCAGGGCAACTGCCTGGTGGTCGAGGCGCACAACACGCGCCTGCTGCTCGACTGCGGATTCAGCGTCGGTGAGACGCGGCGGCGACTCGGCCGACTCGGTCTTGCTCCCGAGGATCTATCAGGCATTCTGGTCACGCACGAGCACGACGATCACGTCGGGGGCGTGGCCCGACTGGCGCGCAAGCTCGGGCTGCCGGTGTGGCTGACTCCCGGCACGCTGCGCGGCCTCGAGGACCTGTTTGCCGGGATGGATGGTCTGCACCTCCTCGAGGGCTACGCGCCCCTGTGCATCGGCGACCTCGAGGTGCATCCCTTCCCGGTGCCGCATGACGCGCGCGAACCGGCCCAGTACGTGCTCGGAGACGGCGCGCGCCGTCTGGGCGTGCTCACCGATACCGGTTGCGTGACGCCGGTCATGGTGCGGATGCTGAGCGCATGCGACGCGCTGGTGCTGGAATCCAACCACGACCCGGAACTGCTCGCTGCCGGGGACTACCCGCCGGCGCTCAAGCAGCGTATCGCCGGCCGCCTCGGGCATCTGGACAACGCCACCGCCGCCGCCCTGCTCGGCGCGCTGGATTGCAGCCGGCTGCAGCATCTGGTTGCGGCGCACTTGAGCCAGAGCAACAATCGCCCCGAACTGGCGCGCGAGGCGCTCGCCGGACCGCTGGCGTGCACACCGCACTGGGTGGCAATCGCCGATCAGGACAACGGTCTCGACTGGCGTCAGATCGTCTGATCGCCTGATCGAGGCCTGGACTCGCTCGCGAAGCGGGAGCCTTCAGGCGCGGGAAAGAAAAAGCCGGCCCGAGAGCCGGCTTTTTCCATGCCGCCGAGCCGGTTACTCTTGCTTTTCGCCTTCCGTGGCCATGGGCGCGGCTTCCGGAGCGGACGCGGCGCCTTGGTCGGCGGGTGCCATCGGCGCGGGCTCGGCAGCCGGGGCGGGTGGCTCGGCGGGCGGGGCTTCTTCCTTCTTGCCGCAGGCCGCGAGCGTGACTGCCAGGAAGGCACCGATGAGAAGCGCGTGTTTCATCTATTTTTCCTCGAGGAGGTCTGAGCTGTTGGGGGAACGATCGCTTGCAGATGCTGCTGCCTTGTCGGTTGGCTTGTCTTGCCGCTGCTGCGGGGCCAACTTGATCGCGCAGTCTAGCACTTTCGCGCAACAATTCCAGCGCCATCGCGGGCGCTATCCGGATCGCATAGCCTGTCGTCGGCGGGCGTCACGGTGCCATGTGCGTCACACCATGGGGGCGTCACAAACCCAGCGTGGTGGCGAACACCGCCGGCTCGGAGGCCGCCCACAGCTCTGCGAAGCGCTCCACGAATCCGAGCGTGGCCTGCGGATCGTCCAGGACCAGCAGGGCGCGGGCGTCGTCGTAGTGAAAGCGATGCAAGTGGTCGCGCTCGTCGGCCACCGCGAAGGGGTCGTAGACCCCTTTGGCATGCGGTTGGGTTTCGTGGATGGCGATGGCGTGCGGGAACCGGCGCAGCAGCGTGATCATGCGCGGGCAATCTCGCGCGATGCCGGAAGCGTCGTGCACCACCACCTGCAGGCGATTCGCACGGTCGCGCAGCAGGAAGCTGCGCAACAGCTCGGCGCGTGCCGCGCTGTTGAAGCCCTTGCCCAGCTCGCGCTCGAACAGGCACAGCTTGCGCTGCGGGCGCGCCAGCAGCCGGTCCAGCGCGGCCTCGTACTCGACGTTGCCCGACAGCTTCTCGTGATGCGGGTCCATCATCCCTCCTCATCCCGCCTGCGTTTCACGGCGAACTCCAGCCAGCCCGCCCGGTGCCAGCGCCGCAACAGCTCCACCAGGTGCGCGGACTCGCCGCCGCTGAGACGGATGCCACCGGCGTCGGCCAGGGCCTGCAGCGCACGCAACGCACCGGTCTCGGGGCGCGCGCACTCGCCGTTGATGAACACGCTGCCGCCCGCGTAGAGCATGCGGCTCTTCGGCGCCAGCGCCAGCCCGCCGCGCCGGGCACGCTCCAGGAAAACGGCACGCGACAGCTGCGCTTTAGGTGCACGGAAGAACACTTGCGGTTTCGGCTCGGTGAGCCAGCTGCCCAGGAAGCGCAGCACCTGGGCGCGGCTCCAGCGGATGCGCGCGAGCTGGGCCCGCGCCTGCCGCAGCAGATCGTCGCCGATGCGCGCCCGATGGCGGGCAGGCCGCAGCCCGGGATCTGCGTACCGGCCCGGCAACTCGACGTGATCCTGGAGATAGGCCAGGAACGCGCTCGCCAGCTCCTGCCACGCGGGCGCGCGAAAGCCGATCGAGTAGGTCATGCACTCGTCCAGGGCCACCCCGTCGTGTGCGCAGCGCGGCGGCAGGTACAGGAGGTCGCCGGGCGCCAGCACCCAGTCGCGGGTGGCGCGGAAGCGTGCCAGCAGCTGCAACGGTGCGCCCTCCACCAGCGCCAGGTCGCGCTGCGAGCTGACCCGCCAGCGGCGCCGTCCCAGCCCCTGCAGCAGGAACACGTCGTAGGCGTCGAAATGCGGCCCCACCCCACCGCCCGGCGGCGCATAGCTCACCATGAGATCGTCGAAACGCGCGTCGGGCACGAAGCGGAAGCGCGCGAGCAGCGCCTGCGCCTGGGGCAGGAAATGGTTCACGTCCTGCACCAGCAGAGTCCAGCGCTGCGCCCCGAGACGGCGGAAGAACGACGGGGGGAACGGGCCGTGGTGCACCTGCCACGCACGGCCGTCGCGCACCACCACGCGCGACTGCACCTCGTCCCGGGACGCCAGGCGCATCAGGTCGCGCGCTGAAAGCAGGCCGCTAAACCCTTCTAGCGCCGCGCGCGCGAGCAGCGGGCGTTTCTGCCAGTAGCGCGCGAGGAAGGCGCGCGGTGTCATCCCCGCGAGTAGCGAGCCGGCGCCGGTGCCGTGCATAGAATGAAGATGGCGCTGTGGATCGGAAAATTATAGCGGCGCGGGCGGCAGCGCCGCGCGACGGTTGCATCAACCTGTTAGAATCGATCGGCCTTCGGGAACATCGCTTTGTTTATGCTCAAAGTAGGAGAGCGCGCGCCGGACTTCGACCTGCCGGATTGCGAGATGGAGCTGGTGACGCTCGCGCAATTCCGCGGCACGAAGAACGTCGTGCTGTTCTTCTATCCGAAGGACGGCACGCCGGGCTGCATTCTGCAGGCGGCCGACTTCAGCGATCTGTCCGACCGCTTCGACGCGCTCGAGACGACGGTGCTCGGCGTGAGCATGGACGACTGCCTGAGCCACGGCTCCTTTCGCGACAAGTACGGGCTGTCGGTGGAGCTGCTGGCCGACCCCGAAGGCGAGGTGTGCGGCAAGTACGGCGTGCTGCAGGAGCGCGAGTTGGAAGGCAAGAAGCGGGTCGGCGTGCTGCGTTCGACCTTCGTCATCGATCGCGACGGCGTGATCCGCCACGCCATGTACGGGGTCAACCCGCGCGGGCACGCGGCGGAAGTGCTGAACCTGGTGAAGGGACTCGCCTGAGAATGCAGATCGCGAAGGACACCGTGGTCTCGCTCACCTACCGGCTGCTCGGCGGCGACGGCAAGGTGATCGAACACACCGACGAACCGATCAGCTATCTGCACGGCGGCTATCGGGGCATCTTCCCGCTGGTCGAAGCGGCGCTAGACGGCAGGAGCGCGGGCGACCGCTGCGAGGTGCGCCTGCTGCCCGGGGACGCCTTCGGCGATCATCAGGCGGACCTGGTACGCATCGAGCCGCGACGCCTGTTTCCGCCCAGTCTCAAGGTCGGCATGCAGTTCGAGGGCAGCGCGGAGGCGTCGGGTGACACGCGGGTCTACACGGTGACCGAGATCGCCGAGGACCAGGTGGTGGTGGACGGCAACCATCCCCTGGCCGGTCAGACGGTGGTGTTCTCGTGCGTGGTCACCGGGGTGCGCACCGCGAGCGCGGAAGAGCTCGCGCATGGCCACGTGCACGGCGCGCACGGGCACGCGCACTAGGATCTAGGATTTAGGAGCTGGGATCTAGGGGTTCTTGCGAAAGGCCTTTCTCACTAGGATCTAGGATTTAGGAGCTGGGATCTAGGGGTTCTTGCGAAAGGCCTTTCTCACTAGGAT
>Ga0187893_10004308_pt1 | contig 27288 bp, 28 predicted proteins | sample MA1701074metaG_FD_139574 | JGI IMG/M metagenome (GOLD analysis project Ga0187893, IMG submission 139574) | White microbial mat communities from a basaltic lava cave in the Kipuka Kanohina Cave System on the Island of Hawaii, USA - MA170107-4 metaG ... | reverse complement strand
CTCGCCGACGCCAGGGCAGGGGATCACGTGCTCGTCATGTCCAACGGCGGCTTCGGCGGCATTCACGAGAAATTGCTTGATCGTCTATCTGCACGGGTTTAACTCCTCGCCCCAGTCCCACAAGGCGCAGGTGATGCAGCGCTTCATGGCCGAGCGCGGGCTCGCCCATGCATACGCCTGTCCAGCCTTGCCGCCACTGGCAGGAGATGCGCTGCGCGCCATCACGCCTCTCATCCGGAAGGGCACCTGCTTCATCGGCTCCTCGCTCGGTGGGTTCTATGCGACCTACCTCGCCGAGAAGCACGACCTGCGCGCGGTACTCATCAACCCCGCGATCGACCCCCACGTCGGGCTGCGCGCCTATCTGGGGCCGCAGCAGAACCTGCATACCGGGGAGCCCTACGAGCTCACCGAGGCGCACCTGCGGGAGTGGGAAAGGCTTTACCGGCCGCGCATCACGCCGAGCCGCTACCTGCTCATCGTCGAGACCGGCGACGAGGTGCTCGACTACCGCAGGGCGGTCGAGCGCTATGCCGGCGCCGAGCAGGTGGTGGTCCCCGGCGGGGATCACAGCCTGCAGAGCTTCCCGCAACATCTGGCGCGCATACTCGAGTTTTCCCGTGCAGCTTCTCTATGAGGAAAACGGCGAGCTGAAGGCCGCCACGGTGCTCGACCGGGCGCCGGCGTCCTTCCAGGTCGAAACCCCGCACGGCCGGCGCTCGAAGGTCAAGGCGGCCAACGTGCTGATGGAGTTCGAGCGGCCAGGGGCAGCCGAACTATTGACCGCGGCGCAGAGCTTCGCAGACACGCTGGAAGCGGATTTTCTTTGGGAATGCAGCGCAGGCCGCGAGTTCGGCTTCAGAGAGCTGGCGCGCGACTACGTCGGGCGCGAGCCCACGCCGGTCGAGGCGGCCGGGGTGCTGATGCGGCTGCACGCGGCGCCGATGTATTTCTACCGGCGCGGAAAGGGCCGCTTCCAGCCCGCGCCCGAAGCGACGCTCAAGCTCGCGCTCGCCGCCGTGGAGAAGAAGAAGCGCGTGCAGGAGCAGATCGCGGACTGGGCCGGGCGCCTGGCCAAGGGCGACTGCCCCGAGCCGATCGCCGTTCTCAAGGACGAGCTTCTCTATGCGCCGGACCGCAACAAGCCCGAGACGCGCGCGCTCGAGCAGGCCTGCGCACAAAGCGGGCTTTCGGCGGCGCGCCTGTTCGAGCGCTGCGGCCTGCTGCCCGACAGCCACGACTATCACCTGAAGCGCTTTCTGCACGAATTCTTCCCGCGCGGCACCGCGTTCCCGCCGCACGAGCCGCCGCGCCCGCCCGAGGACCTGCCGCGCGCCGCCGTCGCGGCGTTCAGCCTGGACGACGTCGGCACCACCGAGATCGACGACGCGTTCTCGGTGCAGCGCTTGGGCGGCGAGATGCGCGGCGGCGTGCGCATCGGCATCCATATCGCCGCGCCAGCGCTCGGCTTCGCTCCAGGCTCGGCGCTCGACGCGATCGCGCGCGAGCGACTGTCCACCGCGTACATGCCCGGGCGCAAGTTCACCATGCTGCCCGAGGACGTGATCGGGCGCTTTTCGCTCGACCACGGCGGCGAGCTGCCGGCGGTCTCGCTCTACGTGGATCTCGACGAGCAGCACGCGGTGCGCGCCCGGCACACGCGCTTGGAGCGCGTGCCGGTGGTCGCCAACCTGCGGCACGCCGAATACGACGTGCTCAACGAAGCATTCGAGCGCGGGGAGGACACGAGCCTCCCCTATGAAGAAGAGCTCCGCACCCTGTGGCAGGCGGCCTGCGCGCTCGAGGCGCGCCGCGCGCGGCCCGGCACCATGGCGCTCGACTACAACTTCACCGTGGAGGAGGGGAGGGTGCGCATCGTGCCGCGCAAGCGCGGCGCGCCGCTCGACAAGCTGGTCTCCGAGATGATGGTGCTCGTCAACTCGGCCTGGGGCGAGCTGCTCGCCGAGCGCGACGTGGCGGCGATCTACCGCGTGCAGTCGGTCGGCAAGGTGCGCCTGAGCGTCCATCCCGAAGCGCACGACGGCCTCGGCGTCGCCTGCTACGCCTGGATGTCCTCGCCCCTGCGGCGCTACGTCGACCTCGTCAACCAGTGGCAGCTCGCCGCGGCGCTCGCCGGCCGCAGGCCGCCCTTTGCGCGCAATTCCGACGCGTTGCTGGCGGCGCTGCGCGCCTTCGAGGACGCGCACGCGCGCTACGATGAGCACCAGCGCGCGATGGAGACCTACTGGAGCCTGCGCTGGCTGCTGCAGGAGGGGGTCGCGAGCCTCGACGCGGTCGTGCTGCGGGAGAATCTGGTGCGCATCGAGGGCCTGCCGCTGGCCACTCGCGTAAGCTCGCTCCCGGGGGTGGAGCCGGGTACGCGCGTACGGCTGCAGGTGGGCGCGGTCGACCTGATCGAGCGCACAGTCGCGTGCGTGTACCGCGAAACGCTCGGCCAGAGCGCGCACGATGTCACAGAGGACGCTGGCTAAAAATCCTAAAATATGAAAGGCTTGCGGTATTGACGTGAGATTGCACTTTACTATCGGCCGGCAGGACCGGGTCCTCGGCGCCGCGATCGGGCTGTCGCTCGCGCTGCACGCGGTGGCGCTCTCGGTGCATTTCAAGCTCCCCGATTCGCTGCGCTGGAAGGCGCAGAACGCGCCGCTCGAGGTCGTGCTCGTCAACGCGAAGACCAGGGAGCGGCCGGTCAAGGCCGACGTGCTCGCGCAAGCCAACCTCAACCGCGGCGGCACGGTGGAAGAGCGCCGGCGCGCCAAGACACCCCTCCCCGTGACCGAGCCGCTCAAGCCCGGCAAGGAGCTCGCCGAGGCGCGCCGCCGCCAGCAGGCGCTGGAGGCGAAGCAGCAGGAGTTGCTCGCGCAAGCGCGCGAAACGCAAAGCCGGGTAGCGCCCCCGGCGCCGCAGCAGCACGGCGCCGAGGAGCCCGCGCCGCAACCGAGCGGCCGCGACCTCGCCGACCTCGCCCTCGCCGCCATGCGCCTGCAAGCGCAGATCGACCGCCAGATCGAGGAATACCAGAAGCGGCCGCGCAAGAAGTTCATCGGCGCGAATGCCGCGGAATACCGCTTCGCCCAGTACGAGGAAGACTGGCGCGCCAAGATCGAGCGCGTCGCCACGCTGAACTACCCGGCCGAGGCGCGCGGCAAGATCTATGGCAACCTGCGGCTTACCGTCACCATCCGCCCCGACGGCAACGTCGAGTCGATCGAGCTCGACCGCTCCTCGGGCGTCAAGGTCCTCGACGCCGCGGCGTTCAGGGCGGTGCGCCTGGCGACGCCGTTCGCCGCCTTCCCGCCCGATATCCGGCGCGACACCGACCTCCTGGTCATCACCCGAACCTGGATCTTCGGCCAAGGCGACAGAATCTGGACTGAGTAGCCGATGAGCGACCGGTACGCAGTGATCGGCAACCCGGTCGCGCATTCGAAGTCGCCGTGGATCCACGCCGAGTTCGCGCGCGCCGCGGGGCACGACATCGAATACAGCCGCATCGAGGCGCCGCTCGACGCGTTCGCGCAGGCGGTGGAGCGCTTTCGCGCTGCCGGCGGCAAGGGCGCCAACGTCACCGTGCCGTTCAAGCAGCAGGCGTTTGCGCTTTGCAACCGCGTAAGCGCTCGCGCGCGTCTTGCGAAGGCCGCAAATACCCTCGTCTTCGCCGATTCCTTCGGCGACAACACCGACGGCGTGGGGCTTGTTCGGGACATCTCGTGGAATCTCGGGCTGCCCCTGAAAGGTAAGCGCTTGCTCCTGCTGGGCGCGGGCGGAGCTGCGCAAGGCGTGGTCGGCGCGCTGCTCGAGGCGGGGGTGGCGCAGCTCGCGGTTGCGAACCGCACCGTGTCCAAGGCGCAGGCGCTCGCCGCGCGCTTCCCCGGGGCGTCGGCTTGCGGCTACGACGCGCTCCGCGGCCAGAGCTTCGACCTCGTCATCAACGCGACTTCGGCGGGATTGACCGGCGATGCGCCATCGCTGCCCGACGGGCTTCTCAACCCGCAAACCCTCGCCTACGACATGGTGTACGGCCGCGACACGCCGTTTCTCGCCGCGGCGCGCAAGGCCGGGGCGCGCGCCGCGGACGGCCTGGGCATGCTGGTCGAGCAGGCGGCCGAGTCGTTCTTCGTCTGGCGCGGGGTGCGTCCGGAAACGCGCCCGGTGCTTGCCAAGCTGCGTGGCCCGTAAGCGCTTTCGCGGCCTGCTGCTGGCGTGGAAGATTTTCTGCTACACGCTCGGCACCCTGGTGCTCGCCGTGGTCGCGATCCAGGCCTGGTTCTTCGCGCGCATCCTCTACTTGAGCGAGTTCGATCCCGCCAGCAGCGCCTTCATGGAGCGCTACCTGGAGAAGCCCGGCGCCCGGCTGCGGCACGAGTGGGCGCCCTATGAACGCATCTCCGCGCACCTCAAGCGCGCCGTGGTCGCCGCCGAGGACGCGAGGTTCCTCGACCACGAAGGCTTCGACTGGGACGCGATCCAGAAGGCGATGCAGAAGAACGAGCAGCGCGGAAAGGTAGTGGCGGGCGCTTCCACCATCAGCCAGCAGCTCGCGAAGAACCTGTTTCTCTCGGGCAGCCGCTCCTGGCTGCGCAAGGGCGAGGAGGCGGCGATCACCTGGATGATGGAGCGCACGCTCTCCAAGCGCCGCATCCTCGAGCTCTACCTCAACCTGGCCGAATGGGGCGGGGGGATCTTCGGCGCCGAGGCCGCGGCGCGGCACCACTTCGGCGTGCCGGCGGCGGCGCTGACCCCGGAGCAGGCGGCCTATCTCGCGGCCATCCTGCCCAGCCCGCGGCGCTACGAGCGCGGCCGCGAGACGCCCTACATCGCCGGGCGCATGGCCACGATCTCCTCGCGCATGGTGGCGGCGCAGATTCCATGAACGAAGCGCCGGCGCGGCTCGAGGTCGAGGACCTGCAGGAGAACCTGCGCGCGGTGCAGGAGCTGCTGCAGAAGCACAAGGTGGTCGAGAGCCTGGTGGAGCGCCAGGAGATGCCGAAGCACGACCTGGTCGAGAAGCTGGTGCACAAGCAGCACCTCGCCGAGCTGCGCGCCAAGCTCGACCGGCTGCACGCGGCGGACATCGCGGCGATCCTCGAGGCGCTGCCGCTCGACGAGCGCCAGCTGGTGTGGGACCTGGTCAAGGCGGACCGCGACGGCGAGATCCTGGTCGAGGTGTCCGACGCGGTGCGCGAATCGCTGATCGAGGCGATGGACTCGCGCGAGCTGGTCGCCGCCGCCGAGACGCTGGAGGCCGACGAGCTCGCAGACATCGCGCCCGACCTTCCCGAGAGCGTGATCGAGGAGGTGGTGCAGTCGCTGCCCGCCGAGGAGCGCGAGCGGCTGCGCGCGGCGCTCGCCTACCCGGAGGGCGCGGTCGGCGCGCTGATGGATTTCGACCACGTCGCGGTGCGCGCGGACACCACGCTCGAGGCGGTGACGCGCTATCTGCGGCGCCTCGACGAGCTGCCCGACCACACCGACCAGCTGTTCGTGGTCGACCGCGAGCAGGTGCTGAAAGGCACGCTGCCGCTCGCGCGCCTGATCGTCTCCGACCTCGAGCGCGAGGTGAGCCAGGTGATGGTTCCGGAAAGCGTTAAGCTCCATCCCCAGGACCGCGCCGAGGACGCGGCGAGCGCGTTCGAGCGCTACGACCTGGTTTCGGCGCCGGTGGTGGACGCGGCCGGCCGGCTGGTCGCGCGGCTCACGGTCAACGCGGTGGTCGACTACATCCGCGAGGCGAGCGCGGAATCGCAGCTCGCCGAGGCCGGGCTGCGGCACGAGGAGGACCTGTTCGCGCCTGTGCTCGACAGCTTCAAGAACCGCTGGGCCTGGCTCGCGGTGAACCTGGTCACCGCCTTCATCGCCTCGCGCGTCATCGGCGTGTTCGAGGACTCGATCGCGCAGCTGGTCGCGCTCGCGGCGCTGATGCCGATCGTCGCCGGCATCGGCGGCAACTCGGGCAACCAGACCATCACCATGATCGTGCGGGCGCTGGCGCTCGGCCAGATCCACGGCGCCTACTGGGCGAAGCTGCTGGCGAAGGAGATCGGGGTCGCGCTGCTGAACGGCGCCGTGTGGGGAACGCTGCTCGGCGCCATCGCCTATCTCTTCTACGGCAACGTCGCGCTCGGCGGCGTGATGGCGCTCGCGATGATCCTCAACCTGGTGCTCGCCGCGCTCATGGGCGTCGCCATCCCCTGGGTGCGCGCGCGCCTCGGGCGCGACCCGGCGGTCGGCTCTTCGGTGCTGATCACGGCCTGCACCGATTCGGGCGGGTTCTTCATCTTCCTGGGGCTAGCCACGATCTTCCTTGTTTGAGCGCGTAGTCGAACAGCGCGACGCGCTGCGCGAACACTTCGCCGAAGTGGCTGGAGGCATCGGCGGGCGAGAGCTTGAGCCAGGCATCCGCCTCGCCCGACTCGACCACGATTTCCATCTCCTGCTTGCGCGCGAGATGCATCATCGCGCCGTTCTCGGTCAGGCAGTGCATGAACAGCGCGCGCACGCCCCAGTTGCGGGCGCGCAGGTGCGCCCGCGCGAGCAGCGCGCCGCCGATGCCGCGGCCGCGGTGGCCCGGCAGCACCGAAACGCCGAGCTCGGCGTGGCCATCGCTGCGCGCCACATGCGCTGCACCGATCAGGTGCAGCGCGTCGTCGAACACGCCGAACGCCGCATCGCGCTCGAAATCGATGCGCTCCAGGTAGGCGCGCACCGCGGCGTCGTTGAGCGGCGTGCCGAAGCGCAGCCGCCGGTCCTCGCGATCGAGCGCGAGGAAATGCGGCTCGAGCGACGCACGGTCCAGCCTGGAAAGCTCGCGGATTGGAATATTCATTTGCTACCGGTTCTTGAAGGACGCGCGCGCAGCAGCGAGCGTCGCTTCGATCTCGCGCGCGCCGTGCGCCATCGACACGAAGCCCGTTTCGTACGCCGACGGCGCGAGGTACACGCCGCGCCTCAGCATTTCGTGAAAGAAGCGGTTGAACCGCTCGCGGTCGCATTGCATCACTTCGGCGAAGCTCGTGGGCGGCTTGTCGCGGAAATAGATCCCGAACATGCTGCCGATCGACTGCGCCGAGAACCCCGTGCCGCCTGCCTCGGCCAGGCCCTCGACCAGCTTTCGCGTCGCGGCTTCGACTTTTCTCTGCACCGAAGAAACCACCTTCAGCGTCGCCAGGCCCGCGGCGACCGCGATCGGGTTGCCGGACAGCGTGCCGGCCTGGTACACCGGCCCGAGCGGCGCAATTTTCTCCATGATGTCGCGCCGGCCGCCGAGCGCGGCGAGCGGCAGTCCGCCGCCGATCACCTTGCCGAGCGTGGTGAGGTCGGGGCGGATGCCGAAGCGCGCCTGCGCGCCGCCGGCCGCGACGCGAAAACCGGTCATCACCTCGTCGAAGATCAGCACCGCGCCGTGGCGCGTGCACTCCTCGCGCAGCGTCTCGAGGAAGCCGGGGGCGGGCAGGACGAGGTTCATGTTCCCCGCCACCGGCTCGACGATGACACAGGCGACTTTGGAGCCCTGGGCGGCGAACAACCTCTCCACTCCGGAGATATCGTTGTAATCCAGCACCGTCGTCTGGCTAGCGGTCTCCGGCGTCACGCCGGCAGAGCTCGGGTGGCCGAAGGTGAGGGCGCCGGAGCCCGCCTTGACGAGGAGCGCGTCGGCGTGGCCGTGGTAGCAGCCTTCGAACTTGACCACCAGGCTGCGTCCGGTGAAGCCGCGCGCGAGCCGCAGCGCGGTCATTGTCGCCTCGGTACCGGAGGAAACCTGCCGCACGAGCTCGAGCGAAGGCACGAGCCTGCACAGCAGCTCGGCGAGCTCGACCTCGGCTGCGGTGGGCGCGCCGAAGGAAAGCGCGCGCGCGGCCGCGTCGCGCACGGCTTTCACCACGGCGGGGTGGCCGTGGCCCGCGAGCATCGGTCCCCAGGAGCCGACGTAGTCGATGTAGCGCTTGCCGTCGGCGTCCCACAGATGCGCGCCCGAGGCGCGCTCGAAGAAGACCGGCGTGCCGCCGACCGCGCGAAAGGCCCTGACCGGCGAATTGACGCCGCCGGGAATGCGCTTCTGCGCGCGCGCGAAGAGCCGCTCGCTTTTCTTCATTGGAAGAGCTGCCGGTACCGGCTCGCGCGCGCGCCGATGTCGGGCGCATCGAACAGATCCGAGAGCACGGCCAGCAGGCTCGCGCCGGCGGCGATCAGCGCGGGCGCCTTCTCCAGCGTGATGCCGCCGATCGCGCACAGCGGAATCCCGAGGTCGTTGCCGAACAGCGAGAGCGGCGCCCGCACCGCGTCGGGCTTGGTGGGCGAGGGGAACACGGCTCCGAAGGCTACGTAGTCGGCGCCAGCGCCCACGGCTTTCCTTGCTCGTTCAACATCGTTGTAGCACGAGGCGCCGAGAATCTTCCCGGGAAGCTTGGCGCGCGCGATTGCCAGGTCGCCGTCCTCGCGGCCGAGGTGGGCGCCGTTCGCGCCGACCGCAAGCGCGATCTCGAGGTCGTCGTTGACGATGAAAGGCACGCCATAGCCCCGCGCCACCGGCGCGAGCTCCTTCGCCTGCAGCAGCCGCTTGTCCTTGGAGATGATCTTGTTTCGATACTGGAGCATCGCGACGCCGGCGGCGAGCGCCTGTTCGACCTTGCGCATCAGCTCCTGCGTATCGGCGATGTCCGGCGTGATCGCGTACAGGCCGCGCACTAGCAGAACCGGTTCGGAACCAGCTGGCCCGCGCCAGTGCGCAATCCGGCCGCCAGCGCGCGCCAGGTGAACTCCTGGGCCGCGCGCACCGCGTCGGGCACCGCGGCGCCCTTGGCGAGCGAGGCGGCGATCGCCGAGGCGAGCGTGCAGCCCGAGCCGTGGTAGTTGTCGGGCAGGCGCTGCCAGCGGTCCTCGCGCACCAGGCCGCGCGCGTCGTAGAGCCGGTTGACCACTTCGGGGCCCGGCTCGTGCGTGCCGGTCACCAGCACGTAGCGGCAGCCCAGCGCGAGCAGGCGCTCGGCGCCGCCGAGGCGCTTTGCCTCCAGCGTATTGGGCGTCACCACCGTCGCGCGCGGGACCAGCGATTCGAGCACAGCCGCCAGCACCGCCGCGCTCGCGAGCTCATCGCCGCGGCCGGAGGCGAGCACCGGGTCGAGCACCAACGGAACGCGCGCGTGCGCGCCGGCGGCCGCGGCCACCGCGCGCGCGTTGTCGGCCGATCCGACCACGCCGACCTTGAACGCGGCAACCGCGCTTTCGGCGAGCACGCGACTCGCCTGGCGCGCGACCAGGTCGGCGCTGATCGCTTCGAGGCGCTCGACGCCGCTCGTGTCCTGTACGGTGATCGCGGTGAGCACCGACAGCGGATGGCAGCCGAGCGCAGCGAGCGTGAGCAGATCGGCTTGCAGCCCGGCGCCTCCGGTCGGATCGGACGCCGCGAAGGTAAGAACTAGCGGTGGCATGAGCTAATATCCGGCCAATTCTATGACCGAGAACCAGGTGCAGTTCAAGACGTGGATGTGCCTCATCTGCGGCTTCGTATACGACGAGGCCGCCGGATTGCCCGACGAGGGCATCGCGCCCGGCACGCGCTGGGAGGAGGTGCCGATGAACTGGACCTGCCCCGAGTGCGGCGCCCGCAAGGAAGATTTCGAGATGGTGGAAATATAAACTTTTCGGAACGCCGCGCCTCTAAGCCCATTACAGTAAAATAAGCGGTGGGCGCATGTCCTCGATCAACCTGACGCATCACTTCCTGATCGCCATGCCCAACATGGCCGATCCGTACTTCTCGAGGACGCTCACTTACATCTGCGAGCACAACGACCAGGGCGCGCTCGGCCTGGTCGTCAACCGTCCGATCGACATGACGCTGCAGGCGCTGTTCGAGCGCCTGTCGCTGAAGTTCGCCGACGCCGGCCGCAAGGACGCGCCGATCTACTTCGGCGGGCCGGTGCAAACCGACCGCGGCTTCGTGCTGCACGCGCCGGCGGGCAGCTGGCAGTCGACGCTGAAGGTGCGCGACGCGATCGGGCTCACCACCTCGAAGGACATCCTCGAGGCGGTGGGACGCGGCGAAGGCCCGGCGCGCATGCTGGTGACGCTCGGCTACGCCGGCTGGTCGGCGGGCCAGCTCGAGCACGAGCTGTCGCAGAACGCCTGGCTTACGGTGGAGGCGCGCGACGGCATCATCTTCGAGACCCCGGCGGAAGAACGCCTGCCGGCGGCGATGGAACTCCTCGGCCTCGACTACGCGCGGCTGCAGGACTCGGCGGGACATGCCTGATCGAGGCACGGTCCTCGCCTTCGACTTCGGTCTCAAGCGTATTGGCGTTGCGGTAGGGGAGCCGGAGCTGCGCACCGCGCATCCGCTGCCCGCGGTCTCGGATTTTTCCCAGATTCAAAGGCTGGTTGAACAGTGGAAGCCCACTGGCCTGGTGGTGGGCCGGCCGACGTCCGCGAAAGGCGAAGCGCACAAGATGACGCGCCAGGCGGAGGATTTTGCACGCCGCCTCGAGAGACGCTTCAAGCTTCCGGTGGCGCGCGTCGACGAGAGATACACCTCGGTCGAAGCCGAGCGCATGTTGCGGGGCATGAAAAAGAAGGCGGTGGACTCGGTCGCAGCGCAGCTCATCCTGGAGCAGTACTTCGATGAAGCTGCCTGACGCCGAGGAGCTTTGCGCCCAGCTCGCACGAGAGCTGCGGCCCCTGGTCGGGCCGAAGAGCGCGATGGTGGGCCTGTACACCGGCGGGGCGTGGCTCGCCGAGCGCCTGCATGAAATGCTGGCGATGAAAAGTCCGCTCGGGCTGATGGACATCGCCTTCTATCGCGACGACTACGCGGCGCGCGGGCTGAAGCACGATCCCAAGCGCACCAAAATCCCGTTCGACGTCAACGGCGCCGAGCTCCTGCTGGTCGACGACGTGCTCTACAGCGGGCGCACGGTGCGCGCGGCGATGAACGAGCTGTTCGACTACGGCCGCCCGGCGAGCATTTCGCTCGTGGTGCTCGCCGACCGCGGCGGCCGGCAGCTGCCGATCTGCCCGCAGCACGTCGGCGCGCGCGTCGAAGTGCCGGCCGGGATGCGGCTCACGCTCAAGCGCGGCGAGGACGGCAGGCTCGCCCTGGCGCTGGAAGCCGAGCGTGCAGCGTAACCCGCAGCTGAACGCCAAGGGCGAGCTGCAGCACCTGCTGTCGATCGAGGGCCTGCCGCGCGAGATCCTCATGCAGATCCTCGACACCGCGGAGTCCTTCGCCGGCGTCACCGAGCGCGAAGTGAAGAAGGTGCCGCTGCTGCGCGGCAAGAGCGTGTTCAACCTGTTCTTCGAGCCCTCGACGCGCACCCGCACCACCTTCGAGATCGCCGCCAAGCGGCTCTCCGCCGACGTCATCAACCTGAACATCACGGTCTCGTCGGCGACCAAGGGCGAGTCGCTGCTCGACACCGTCGCGAACCTGTCGGCCATGCAGGCCGACATCTTCGTGGTGCGGCACGAGTTCTCGGGCGCGCCGTTCCTGATCGCGCGCCACGTCAAGCCGCACGAGCACGTGATCAACGCCGGCGACGGCCGGCACGCGCACCCCACCCAGGGGCTGCTCGACCTCTTCACCATCCGGCACTACAAGAAGGACTTCACCAAGCTCACCGTCGCGATCGTGGGCGACATCCTGCACTCGCGCGTCGCGCGCTCGCTGATCCACGGCCTCACCACCCTCGGCGCCCCGGAAGTGCGCGTGATCGGCCCGCAGACCCTGCTGCCGAGCGGCGTCGAGGCGCTCGGCGTGCGCGTGTTCCACGACATGCGCGCCGGCGTCAAGGACGCCGACGTGGTGGTGATGCTGCGGCTGCAGAACGAGCGCATGAAGGGCGCGCTGCTGCCCTCGGCGCAGGAGTTCAACAAGCACTACGGCCTTACCGGCGACAAGCTCGCGCTGGCGCGCAGCGACGCGATCGTGATGCACCCCGGCCCGATGAACCGCGGCGTGGAGATCGACTCGACCGTGGCCGACGGCCCACATTCGGTGATCCTGCCGCAGGTCACCTTCGGCATCGCCGTGCGCATGGCCGTGATGAGCATCGTCGCCGGCAACTGATGCGGATTCATATCAAGAACGCTCGCGTGGTCGACCCGGCCAGCGGCAAGGACGGCAGCGGGGACGTTTTCGTCGCCGACGGGAAGATCGTGGAGTCCCTGAAAGACAAAGCCGAGAAAGTCATCGACGCCAAGGGCCTGGTGGTCGCGCCGGGATTCATCGACCTCTCGGCGCGGCTGCGCGAGCCGGGCTACGAGTACAAGGCCACGCTCGAATCGGAAATGGACGCGGCGATCGCCGGCGGCGTCACCAGCCTCGCCTGTCCGCCGGACACCGACCCGCCGCTCGACGAGCCGGGGCTGGTCGACATGCTGCGCCGGCGCGCCAAGGCACTCTCTCGCGCCCGCGTCTATCCGGTCGGCGCGCTCACGGTCAAGCTCGCCGGCGAGGCGCTCACCGAGATGGGGCAGCTCGCCGATGCCGGCTGCGTCGCCTTTTCGCAGGCCAACGCGCCGCTCGCCGACACCCAGGTGCTGTGGCGCGCGCTGCAGTACGCGGCGACCTTCGGCTTCCCGGTGTGGCTGCGCGCCGAGGATGCCTGGCTCGCGAAAGGCGGCGTGTCGCACGACGGCGAGGTGGCGACGCGCCTCGGACTGCCCGGGATCCCGGCGTTCGCCGAAACCATCGCGCTCGCGACGATCCTGGAGCTGGTGCGCGCGACGCGCGCCCGCGTGCACGTCTGCCGGCTGTCCAGCGCCGGCGGCGTCGAGCTCATGCGGCGCGCGAAGGAAGAGCGCCTGCCGGTGAGCTGCGACGTCGGCATCCACCACGTGCACCTCTGCGACATGGACCTCGGCTATTTCGACTCGCATTGCCGGCTCGAGCCGCCGCTCAGGAGCCAGCGCGACCGCGACGCGCTCGCGCGCGCGGCGGCCGACGGCGTGGTCGATTGCCTGTGCTCGGACCACACGCCGGTGGACGAGGACGGCAAGCACCTGCCCTTCGCCCAGGCCGAGCCGGGGGCGACCGGGCTGGAACTCCTCCTGCCGCTCACTCTCAAATGGGGGCAGGCGCACGGCCTGCCGCTCGCGGCCACGCTCGCGCGCATCACCTCCGAGCCGGCGCGCATCCTAGGGGTCGCCTCGGGCAGGCTCGCCGCCGGGGCGCCCGCCGACCTTGTGCTGTTCGACCCGGCGGCACCGCTCAAGGTGGCGGCGGAGACGCTGAAGAGCCAGGGCAAGAACACCCCGTTCCTCGGCTACGAGCTCGCCGGGCGCGTGCACGCCACCATCGTTGCTGGAAACGTTGTGTACGAGTCATGAGGAAATGGATTTGCGTTGCGGTTCTATCCTTGGTGGGTTGCAGCTCAACCCCACAGAAGGGCGGCTACTACAAGGACGACGGCCCGGGCGACAAGCCGCCCGCCCACGTCGCGGACGCCGTGCCGCGCGTCGAGCCGCTGCACAAGTACGCCAACCGGCCTTACAAGGCGCTGGGCAAGGAATACGTGCCGCTCACCTCGCTGCAGCCCTTCAAGCAGCGCGGCATGGCGAGCTGGTACGGCAAGCGCTACCACGGGCAGAAGACCTCGAGCGGCGAGACCTACGACATGTACGCGATGACCGCGGCGCACCCGACGCTGCCGATTCCGAGCTACGCCCGCGTCACCAGCATGAAGAACGGCAGGAGCGTCGTGGTGCGCATCAACGACCGCGGACCGTTCCACGCCGAGCGCGTGATCGACCTGTCGTACGCGGCGGCCCACCGGCTCGACTTCATCCAGGCGGGCCAGGCGCAGGTCGAGGTCGAAGCCATCATCCCGGGCAGGCGCGCGGGCTTATAATTCGCCGCTTTTCCGCCCGCATTTGATGGAACGAGCTCTCGTTTTCCTGGCTCTCGCAGTCCTCGTGAACTTCGCGTGGGCCGCGCCGCCTGCGCCGCCCTCGGTCATCGGCAAATCGTGGATCGTCGGCGACCTGTCGAGCGGCCAGGTGCTCGCGACGCAGAAGGTCGACGAGCGCTTCGAGCCGGCCTCGCTCACCAAGCTGATGACCGCCTATGTGGTGTTCGCCGCGCTGCGCGACAAGAAGATCGCGCCCGACCAGCAGGTGCCGGTCTCGACGCGAGCCTGGAAGGCGGCGGGCTCGCGCATGTTCATCGAGCCGCGCCGCCCGGTGACGGTCGACGAGCTGATCCGCGGCATGGTGGTGCAGTCGGGCAACGACGCCTGCATCGCCCTCGCCGAAGCGGTGGCGGGCAACGAGGAGGTGTTCGTCCAGGTCATGAACCGCGAGGCGGCGCGCCTCGGCATGAAGAACACGAAGTTCATGAACGCCTCCGGCCTGCCCGACGCGCAGCACTACAGCACCGCGCAGGACCTGTACGCGCTCGCCGCGGCCCTGATCCGCGATTTCCCCACCGAGTACGCGCAGTACTACGCGCAGAAGGAATACCGCTACAACAGCATCACCCAGCCCAACCGCAACCGCCTGCTCTGGATCGATCCGAGCGTCGACGGCGTGAAGACCGGGCACACCGAGGCCGCGGGCTACTGCCTGATCGCCTCGTCGCGCCGCGGCGGCAGGCGGCTGCTCTCGGTGCTGCTCGGCTCGACCTCGGAAGCGACGCGCGCGCAGGAATCGCTCAAGCTCCTCAACTGGGGTTTCCAGTTCTTCGACAGCGTCAAGCTCTACCCCGCGGGCAGCGCGGTGCGCTCGCTGCAGGTGTGGAAGGGCGCCAAGCGCGGCGTCAACGTCGGCGTGAGAACCGATCTCTTCGTCACCGTGCCCAAGGGCGAGGCCGACAAGCTCAAGGCCGAGCTGGTGTCGCAGCAGCCGCTGGTCGCGCCGCTCGCCAAGGGGCAGCGCGTCGGCGTGCTGCGCGTGACGCACGACGGCAAGCCGTTCGGCGAGTACCCGCTGATCGCGCTCGAGCCGGTGGCCCAGGCGGGCATCTTCGGCCGCGCCTGGGATACACTGCGGCTATGGCTGAAGTAAACACGGTTTTCCTGAACGGGAAGTTTCTCCCGCTCGAGCAGGCGAGCGTTTCGGTGCTCGACCGCGGCTTCATCTTCGGCGACGGCGTGTACGAGCTGGTGCCGGTGTACTCGCGCGTGCCGTTCCGGCTGGACGAGCACCTCGCGCGCCTCGAGCGCAGCCTGCGCGAGGCGAAGATCCGCAACCCGTATGCCGCCGCGCAATGGCGCGCCCACATCTACCAGCTGATCGACGCCCAGCCGTTCGAGGACCAGGGCGTCTACTTCCAGGTGACGCGCGGCGTGGCGAAGCGCGACCACGCATTCCCGAAGAGCGTCGAGCCGACGGTGTTCATCATGTCGAACCCGCTCACCAACCCGCCGCCGGAGCAGGTGGAGCAGGGCTCCGCGGCGGTGAGCGCGCAGGACAACCGCTGGCTGCGCTGCGACATCAAGTCGATCTCGCTCATCGGCAACGTGCTGCTGCGCCAGCTCTCGGCCGAGGCGGGCGCGGCGGAGACGATCCTGTTCCGCGACGGAATGCTGAGCGAGGCGTCGGCGTCGAACGTGTTCATCGTGAAGCGCGGCGTGATCCAGTCGCCGCCGAAAAGCAATCTGATCCTTCCCGGCATCACTTACGACGTCGTCGCGGAACTCGCTGCCGCAAACCGCATGGCGCTGGAGTTTCGCGAGATTTCCGAACCTGAGACTCGTGCCGCGGACGAAATCTGGATCACCTCGTCGTCGAAGGAAGTGCTGGCCATCGTCGAGCTCGACGGCAGGCGCGTCGGCGACGGGCGCCCGGGCCCGGTGTTCCGCCGCATGTACCAGCTCTACCAGGAGTTCAAGCAGAAGGTCATGCGCGCCGGCAAGCGCGAGGCCCTGTCGGTCTGAAAGGAACCTAGCGGTGCCGGTGGTAGCCGACGACTCGCCGCTCGCGTTTCCCTGCGAGTTTCCGATCAAGGTGATGGGCCGCAAGGAGCCGCGCTTCGTCCAGGCGGTCACCGGCATCGTGCGCAAGCACGCCCCCGACTTCGACGCCGCGACCGTGGAGATGCGGCCGAGCCGGCAGGGCAAATACCTGAGCGTCACCTGCGTGGTGCGCGCCACCTCGCGCGAGCAGCTCGACGCGCTCTACCAGGAGCTGTGCGACCATCCCGGGGTCGTGATGGTGCTATGACCCTGGTCGAAGACATCGTCGTCAAGCAGCTCGGGCGCGCCGAGTACCTGCCGACCTGGCAGGCGATGCGCGCTTTCACCCTGCAGCGCACCGAATCGACGCCCGACGAGCTCTGGCTCCTCGAGCATCCCGCGGTCTATACGGTCGGGCAGGGGTCTTCGCTGCCGCGGCTATCTGGCGCCATCCCGGTTCTCAAAACCGACCGCGGCGGCGACATCACCTACCACGCTCCGGGCCAGGTGGTGCTCTACACCCTGGTGGACCTCGCGCGGCGCTCGCTGAAAGTAAAGCGCTTCGTCTGGCTGCTCGAGCAAAGCGTGATCGACTTCCTCGGCGGGCGAGGTGAGCGCAAACCCGGCGCCCCGGGCGTGTACGTCGACGGCGCCAAGATCGCCGCGCTCGGCATCCGCGTGGTGCGCGGCCGCGCGTATCACGGCCTTGCGCTCAACGTCGACATGGATCTCTTGCCCTTCGCCGCGATCGATCCTTGCGGGTATCCGGGGCTGCGCGTGACGCAGACCAAGGACCTGGGCATCGCCGTAACGGCCGATGACCTGATCCGATCGGTGATGAGGAACCTGGATGCGTGAAGCCGGCGTAAAGGAAAGGGGCGCGCGCAAGACGATCCGTATCGTGCCGCGCACGCCGCTGCCCAAGCCGGCGTGGATTCGCGTGCGCGCGGCGAGCCCGAACTCGCGCTTCTACGACATCAAGCGCATCCTGCGCGAACAGAAGCTGCACACCGTGTGCGAAGAGGCCTCGTGCCCGAACATCGCCGAGTGCTTCGGCAAGGGCACCGCGACCTTCATGATCCTCGGCGACATCTGCACCCGGCGCTGCCCGTTCTGCGACGTGGCGCACGGCCGCCCGCTCGCCGCGGATGCCGACGAGCCGCGGCACCTGGCAGAAACGATAGGCCTGCTTGGTTTGTCGTATGTGGTCATCACCAGCGTCGACCGCGACGATCTCAAGGACGGCGGCGCGCAGCACTTCGTGGATTGCATCGCCGCGGTGCGAGCGCATTCACCGCGGACCACGATCGAAGTCCTGGTTCCGGATTTCCGCGGCCGGCTGGAGACCGCGCTCGAGATCCTGGATGCGGCGCCGCCGGACGTGATGAACCACAACCTGGAGACCGTGCCGCGGCTCTACCGCCGGGCGCGCCCGGGCGGCGACTACCCGCATTCGCTGCGGCTGCTGCAGGAATTCAAGCGGCGGCACCCTGCGGTGCCGACCAAGTCGGGGCTGATGGTCGGGCTGGGGGAGAGCGACGAGGAGATCCTGGCGGTGATGCGCGACCTGCGCGCGCACGACGTCGACATGCTGACGATCGGCCAGTACCTGCAGCCCTCGCCGCATCATTTACCGGTGGAACGTTTCGTGCACCCGGATGTTTTCTCGAAGTTCGAGCACGAAGCTTCGACGATGGGTTTCAAGCACGCCGCAGTCGGCGCGCTGGTGCGCTCGTCCTACCACGCCGACCAGCAGGCGCACGAAGCTGGCATTGCTTAAGCAAGTCCGGCGCTGACGAGATGTTGCGAAGAGAGTTTGCTCAAAAAAGCGTCTGCTGTGGCACTTCCTCTACGCGCTCACCGGGGAGGAGTTCGGCGAGCCTGTCGAGAATTGTGATGGTCAAGATTCGTCGCGGCTTGGCGGACAATAGCAGACCATCCACAAAGTAATGTTCGAGTGGTCCACCTAAACTAAGCCAGTACCGACCGCGAAACTTCTCTGCCGACGAGAAAGTCTTGTGCGCGGGCTGATCTGCCGTCACAACGGAGGGCTCACCTTCCGCTCTGGCCCTTGCACCGATACCTTCGTGCCAGATGGATAGGAAAGTCCCTGTAGAAACATCTTGCTCCCAAAAATGTACCAGCAGTTTGAATCGACCAACTTCACCCAGCCGACGAGCCGTACTTCGTAGAGAGCTCCGAAACTTCTGCGTTGCGTGCAATAGTGTATTGGCGCTGTATCCTTGTCGCCTAATCAGAGAACTAACGCGCGCGGCAGGCATCAAAATCTCAGTCGCCGCGAAATCACACAAGCGTTCTTCTTCAGGATCGCGGGACGGCAATGCTCCGTCCCCCATATAGCGTTGGAGCCCGAACTGCCGGGCTTCAAAAAAGAAAGTATGTGCGATCTCATGGGCCAACGTGAAGCGCCGACGTGGCTCGGGCTGAGCGCTATGCAGATAGACAACGTAGTCCCCGCTTGGAGACCGACTTATCTGGCCGTCAGATTGCAACTCTGTATAGATAATCTCTCGAATCCCGCGCCTTTTAGCTAGCCCGGCCACGTCAATTGGCAAAGGTAACGTAGCGAGATCGGGGAAAGCTGAACTTAGCGCATTACGTACGGCAAGCTTGGGTGTACGTCCCTTCCAATAGCTACAAAAGGAACTAAGAGGGGTTGGCTGCATGCCGATCGGCGCCATTAACGCTGATTGAAATGAGAGAACAACCTGCGGAGCTCTTCCACCGAGTAGACATGGGTACGAGATCGCCCTGTCTCAAACTGTTTCTCAACGAATTCAACAAACTCACGATTCTTTTCCATTGAACCAAGGTCATCTGCTTGGAGAAAGCGACGCAGCACATCGAATCGGTCCTTCCAGGTCTTCGTGCTGCGATTCAGGCCTGACACTGCCGCAAACACCTGGTCGTCGGGCGTAACTTGATCACTCGAAGTTTTGACGCGCTGATTGGCAGGTTGCCCCTCGGGTTCGGCTTGTCGCTGTTCCGGCGAGGTCGTCCTCGCTGCCAGCGGTATCGACTCATTTGAGGCCGTAAGCTCAAGTCCGTGCTGTACCGCTGCGTCGTCCCTTGTTCTGGGCAAGGGTACGACGTTGTCGAACGTACTGGCGGCACTTAGGTCGGCAAGCTCTCCACCCAAGGCTTGAAGTGCTTGACGCGTAATGTTAGTCGTACCGGGATTTCTTCGTGCACTCCAGTCGACAAAGATGGCTTCAAGTTGGCGCGCTAACCCCTTTGCATTTATGACTTGGTCCACGGCATGCGCGAGGGGAAAACCTGCTATGGATTGGTTGCAGTAAGCCAATCCTGCATGCACCATGCTGTCGCAGCTATATTCGCGTTCTTGAAAACTCGCCGAAACTTCCTCGAACGCTTGCCATGCGGTTGGCTCTACCTCAGATAGCTCAGAGAAGACTTGGGCGGCTACGCGCTGACCTGCCGGCACATACTTGAGGCGTGAACACGAAGTGATGGTTTCCTCCCACTCTGGGCGGAAATCAACCGTTTCTGTTCGGCGTTCGGCGATCGTAATTATTCGCCGAACTAGGATGTCGAGGGCCTTCGACAAGCCGACTGCGTCTCCCAGGTACGCAGGATCTGGATTAATGAGCAGAATCAATCGCCACAACTTCTTATAGTCTTCATTGAGGTCCACGACTTTTTTTTGGACCGCGGGATGCTTTTCCAGCGTTACCACGGTGTTAGCTTGCAGCGCATAAGTCTCGATCCCTTTGGCCTGACTCTTCCGGTTTGGAACATAGAGAATGAGAGCATCATCGGGCCATCCTGCCGCCGCCACCAACTCTGCTTCCAGCTTAGTACGCGGATCATTCGCGTCTCCTTTTCCTTCGTTCCGCAGCTCGGTCAGGATCCGCTTGATGCGTCTTTCGACAATATCTGACGCCGCCCCGCCCATGAGATTCGTTATGGCTTCCTCGTTTACGACGAAGCACGTCTTGTAGAGGCGCCGCCGGGCAATAGACTGAAGAAGGGCTAATCCTCGTAGGCACCGTTCAGCGCCGATCCGATCGCGGTCCCGCGAGGCTTGTTCAAGGTTTTCCCACCCACGCTGCTGCATCAGCAAGTTAAGGCTTTCGTCTCCGATCTCCGGATCGAGCAAGTCCCGTGGGTACATGCGGGTTTTGAGAGCAGCGACCTCCGAAGGATCCTTCAATACTTGCTCACGCAAGTGCTGAACTTCCGAAATACTGATTGTTTCCTTTTTTGGGCCGACTTCAGTCGGTTTCCCAATCAGCTTTATCGCTTTGGCGAACATTGCGGACGCGGAGACCTTCGTCTTGTGGTAGTAAATGATTTCTGCAAACCGAAAGCGCTGGCGTACTAGATCAATCACTCCAGTGCAAGTGTCGAGTCGTTCGCGGCCGTTTCGATCAACCAAGGACAGCGCCATTCGATAGAGTCCGGATTCCTCGGATTCTTCCTTGCCGATATAGAAGCGGCTTATTACACGATCATCCTTAAGGACGTCTAGGCCGACATTCGTCGGGTCTCGGCGCAGATAGTCCAAGTAGTCAGCGCATATGGTGTCGCCGACGACGTCGGCGAAGTAGGGCGAAAAAGCCCGTTCAGGCGCCGCATCAACCCACGCTTTCTTCAGCAAACGGTGAATCACTGACTCGTCATCAAGCGATTTAATCACCTGCGAAAATGATCGTTTCGGCCCTTCTGCGGCACTCTCTTCCTTATGCAAGCAGCTGAGTAGGACCGCACCATAAACCTGGTCGGGAGTGACACTAAGGCGCCTAAAAGAATCAGGGTACAGACTCGGTGTTGACAGAAGCGCTCTGATTTCGGAAGCAAGGCCGGGGGTCGTTTCTGCCCAAAGGTACGCCAAGCGAACAGAGCGAAAATCATCGTGTTTCGGATAGAGCTTTTCGAACTCGTCCTCTAGCGTATGACTTAAAGGAATGTGTCCCACGTCATGCAGCAGAGCGGCCCAACCGCAGATATGACGAACGAAATCCCATCGATCGTCAAGTTCCTTACCAGGAAACGGTAGAAAGTCATCTGGTGCTATTGCGCCAAGCGGCCAAAATTCCGACTTGTGCGAATAGTTTTGCCGCAAGCTATCAACAAGCTTATTGGATGCATGCTTAGCACCCATTACGTGGCTAAGCCGCGTATGCGTACCACCGCGATACACCAAGTGCGAATACCCAAGCTGATAGACCCGACCGAGTCTTTGCATCACATCGGTGTTGAGGAGAGCTACAGCCATGGGATCGAACTTCACGTCACCGTGAATTTGGTCCCGATGCGTCATCGGCTTGGCTTTGGTTACCGAACTTTCGGGGGTTGGTTCCATTGCAAGTATCCCTGAGAGGCCGCGCGCGGCGCTGCCTGGAACCGTTCAGAATAGTTGGAACTCCCTTTTGCCGCAACCGAAAATAAGGACCGCCGGTGAGTCACTTGAGGGCGCAGTCAGCGCCAATTGCTAGATTGAATTTTCGAGTGCTTTTTCGACCAGCCGGTGGAGCTCTGCCCAGTCAGGTTCGCCGACGTAGCGCCGCAGCACGCGCCCCTGCTTGTCGATGAGGAAGGTCGTCGGCGTGAGGCGCACGTTGCCGAACTGCTTCGCCGCCGTGCCGTCGTCGATCACCACCGGGAAGGGAAGGACATGGGCGCGCGCGAACGAGGCGACGCGCGCGGGGTCGTCCTTGCTCACCGCGACCGCGATCGTCTCGTAGCCGCGCGGCGCGAACTTGGCGTGGGTGTCGGCGATCCGCAGCATCTCGCGCACGCAACTGCCGCAGTAGCTGGCCCAGAAGTTGACGAGCACCACCTTGCCGCGCAGGCCCGATGTGGAGAAAGTCTCGCCGGAGAGCGCGGTAAAGCGCACTTCCGGCGCCGGCCTGAGGAGCGTGAGCGTGGAGATGGCGGCGATCGCGGCGCAGGCGATCGTGGCAATCGCAAGGGCGCCCAGGCCGACGATAATCCTGGCTTTCATGAGAGCGGTCATTCTCGTCGCGGCGCTCGTGACCTTCGTGGGGCCGGCCCTAGCCCAACTGGAGGGCATCACGCAGCGCGAGGCGGTCGCCGGCCTCAAGGCGGCGCTCGAGAAGGGCTCCCAGGCCGCGGTGGCCGCGCTCGGCAGGACCGACGGCTTTTTCGGCAACCCGCAGGTCAGGATCCCGCTGCCCGAGTCGCTCCAGCGCACCGAGCGGCTGATGCGCCGGGTCGGGCTCGGGAGCCACGCCGACGAGCTCGTCCTCACGCTCAACCGCGCCGCCGAGGCGGCGGTGCCGGAGGCGCGGAAGCTCTTCGTCGACGCCGTGAAGAAGATGACGTTCGACGACGCGAAAGGCATCCTGCGCGGGGGCGAGACTTCGGCCACGGACTACTTCAGGCGCACCACCAGCGGCGAGCTGCGCAAGCGCTTCCTGCCGATCGTCGAACGGACCACCGCCAGGGTGAACCTGGCGCAGAAATACGACGAGTACGCCTCGCACGGGGTCGCGCTCGGCCTGGTGAAGAAGGAGCACGCCGACCTCGACGAATACGTGACGCAGAAGGCGCTCGACGGGCTGTTCTTCATGGTCGCCGAGGAGGAGAAGAAGATCCGCCGCGACCCGGTGCGCTCGGCTTCCAGCATCATCCGCAAGGTGTTCGGCGCGGTGCGCTAGCTCATCAAGCTCCTCCTCGCCATCGCGATCATCGCCGTCGGCCTTGCCGGCCGCTCGGCGGTGGACAAGGTGCTCGCGTTGCGCGGCGGCGGCGAGCTGGTCGCGCTCTGGGCGCAGCTATCCTCGGTGATCGAGATGGTCACCGGGGTCGCGCTCGCCGGGGTCGGCGCGGGGCTGTCGGTGCTGGTGGCGCAGACCGGCCCGGCCGAGCGGCAGGCGTTGCTCCTGTGGCGCGCGCTCGTCCTCGGGGTCGTGGTGTGCCTGCCGGTCGCGCTCGGCGCCGCGGCCGCCGGCTGGCTCGTGCCGGGCGGGCTTGCGCCGTGGACGCTGGCGCTCGCCGCGTTCTGCGGGTGGATCGCCGTGGCCCACGGCATGGTGAACAGCTACTGGCTCGGCCAGCAGCGCCGCGACCTGATGCTCGCGCTCGCCGGCGGCTCGACCGCGGTGGCGCTCGCCGCGGCGGTGGCGGCGCCGCCCGCCCGCATCCTCGAGTTCCTTGCGCTCGCGCACGCGCTGCCGGCGGCGGCGATGCTCTTCGTGCCGCGCCCGGGCGGCGTGCCGCGCCGCTCGCAGGACCGCGCGCTCGAGCGCTATATCCTGCCGGGCCTGGTGATCGGGATCCTGAGCCCGGCCTCGATGCTGGCGGCGCGCGGCTTCGTCGCCGAGGCGATGTCCTGGCACGAAGCCGGCGTGCTGCAGGCGCTGTGGCGCATCGCCGACTGGATCTGCGGCATCGCCGCCGGCGTGCTGTCGGTGCTCTACCTGCCGCGCCTCGCGGCGGCCGCGCCGGGGGAGCCGTTCCGCGCCGTGGTGCGCAGCGCCGTGAAAACGGTCCTGGTCCCGTCGGCGGCTTTGTTCGTCGTCCTGTTCCTCGCGCACCGCCCGTTGCTGGCACTGCTCTACGACGCGAGCTTCGAGGTTTCCGCGACCGCGGTCGCGCTCGTCTTCGCCGGCAGCCTCGCGCGCATCGCGGCGTGGGTCCCGCTGTTCGCGCTCTACGCGCTGCTGCGCACCCGGGCGATCGCGGCGGGAGAGCTCCTCTCGCTGCCGCTGTTCGCGGCGCTCGCCGGCGCCGCGGGTCAGAGCCTGACCCTCGAGCTCGCCGGCGCCTTCTGGCTCGCGGTGTACCTCGCCTACGGCGCCTTCAACGCCTGGGCGATGCTCAGGCGCTAGTGCGCCTGGTCCCAGTTCTCGCCGACGCCGACCTCGACGACCAGGGGGACATCGAGCTTCGCCACCGACTGCATCAGCTCGGGCAGCTTCGCCTTGACGGTTTCGAGCTCGGCCACCGGCACTTCGAGCACCAGCTCGTCGTGGACTTGCATGATCAGCAGCGTCCTGAGCTTCTCTTTCTCCAGGAATCCTTGCACTGAAATCATCGCCAGCTTGATGAGGTCGGCCGCGGTGCCCTGCATCGGCGCGTTGATCGCCGCGCGCTCGGCGGCCTGGCGGCGCACCGGCGCGCCGCTCTTCAGCTCAGGCAGCCACAGCCGCCGGCCAAAGACCGTTTCCACATAGCCGACGTCCTTGGCTCGTTTCCGCGTTTCATCCATGTATCGCTTGGCGCCCGGAAAGCGGGCGAAGTAGCGCTCGACGTAGGTCTGCGCGGTGCCGCGGTCGATGCCGAGGTTCTGCGCCACGCCGAAGCTCGACATGCCGTAGATCAGGCCGAAGTTGATCACTTTGGCGACGCGGCGCTGATCAGAATCTACCTGAGATAGAGGCAAACCAAAGACCTCGGCGGCGGTCGCGCGGTGCACGTCCTCGCCTTCGCGGAAGGCGCGCCGCAGGTTCTCGTCGCCCGAGAGGTGCGCCATGATGCGCAGCTCGATCTGCGAGTAGTCGGCCGACACCAGCTTCGCGCCCGGCGGCGCGATGAAGCACTCGCGGATGCGCCGCCCGGCGGGCGTGCGGATCGGGATGTTCTGCAGGTTGGGCTCGTTGGACGAAAGCCGCCCCGTCACCGCGGTGGTCTGGGAGTAGGTCGTGTGCACGCGCCCGGTGGCGGGGTGGATGCTCTTCGGCAGCTTGTCGGTGTAGGTGGACTTGAGCTTGGCGAGCGCGCGGTGCTCGAGGATCAGCCGCGGCAACGGATGGTCGAGCGCGAGCTCGGCGAGCGAGTCCTCGTCGGTGGAGGGCTGGCCCGAGGGCGTCTTCTTCTTGACCGGCAGCTTCTGGCGCTCGAACAGGATCTCCTGGATCTGCTTGGGCGAGCCGAGGTTAAACGGTTGCCCGGCGGCCGAGTACGCTTCTTGTTCTTTTCTCAGAAGCTCTTTTCCCAGCTCGTGGCTCTGCGCCTCGAGCTTTTCCCTGTCCAGCAGCACGCCGTTGCGCTCAATGCGCCATAGCACCGGCAGCACGGGCATCTCGATCTTGCCGTAGACAAAATCGAGCTTCCGGTCGTTTTGGATTTTTTCGAACAGCAAACCATGGAGGGCGAGCGCGCAGTCGGTCTTTCCAGCGGCATATTCGGTGGCGCGGGCGATCTCCACCGCCGAGAACGCAATGCGCGCCGCGCCCTTGCCGGTGACCTCGTCGTAGCCGAGCATGGCCCAGGCGCAATAGCGCTGCGCGAGCGTGCCGAGATCGTGGCGCTCGTGCACTTCGAGCACGTAGGACTCGAGCAGCGTGTCGTGCACGCAGCCGGCGAGGCGCACGCCGTAATTCGCCAGCGCGTGGGTATCGAACTTCACGTCCTCTCCGACTTTCCTGCAGTCCTCGCGCTCCAGCCACGGTTTGAGCAACGCCAAGGCGATGGGAAGTTTCACTTGTTCAGGAACACCCGGGTAGTCATGCGCAAGCGGCAGGTAGACCGCCTCGTCGCCGAAAGCGAACGACAAGCCGACGAGCCGCGCGCTCATCGGCTCTTCGCCTTCGCACACGGTATCGAAGCCGGCGAGCTGCGCGCCTTCGATCTTGAGGAGGAGATCCTTGAGCTCGTCCTCGGTGAGGACGGTGCGGTAGCGGCGCTTCTGCAGCGCTGTCGTCGGGGCGGGCGCCGGTGCGTCCGGGACTCGACTGCCTTCCATTTCCTTCAGCCACGACTTGAAGCCGAAGCGTTCGTATTGCGCGCGTTGCTTCCCCGGATCGGGCTTAGCTTTGAGATCGTCGATTTTCACAGACAGGGGAACGTCGCGCTTCACGGTCAGCAATTGCCGCGCTTTCGGCAGCCAGTCGAGCACCTTCCTCAAGCTCTCGCCGCGCGTGCCGGTTATCTGTCGCGCGTTGCTCATGAGATTGTCCAGAGACCCGTATTGCTTGATCCATTTGGACGCGAAGCCGGGACCAACCCCGTCCACCCCTGGAATGTTGTCTATGGCGTCGCCAACCAGGGCTAGGTAGTCGACGATCTTGTCGGGGGGCACGCCGAACTTCGCCTGCACGCCCGCCGGATCGAGCTTCTCGTTCGACATGGTATTGATCCACAGCACATGCTCATCGACAAGCTGCGTCAGATCCTTGTCACCGGTGGAGATGACAACGCGCCAGCCGTCGCGCTTCGCGCTTTCCGCCAGGGTGGCGATGACGTCGTCGGCCTCGACGCCGTCGACCACGAGAACCGGCCAGCCGAGCGCCGCGACCGCCTCGTGCAGCGGCGCCACCTGCGCGCCCAGGTCGTCGGGCATCGGCATGCGGTTCGCCTTGTAGTCGGCGTACTCGGCGTCGCGGAAGGTCTTGCCCCTGGCGTCGAACACGCAGGCGAGGGCGGCGGGCTTATAATCGGTCGCGAGCTTGCGCAGCATGTTGAGCACGCCGTAGATCGCTCCCGTCGGCTCTCCCGTCTTCGGGCTTCTCAGCTCCGGCAGCGCGTGGAACGCGCGGTACAGGTAGGACGAGCCGTCAACCAGCAATAACGTCTTCTCAGGATTATTTCCCGACATGAATCAGGACAGGCAACCGAAGCTGGCCGAATTGGCGAAAGAAGTCCCCGCGCGCGAGGCGTGGCGGGTGTTCGGCATTATGGCAGAGTTGGTCGAGGCGACCGAGCGCCTCGTCGGCATCCATCCCGCGGTCTCGGTGTTCGGCAGCGCGCGCGTCAAGCCGGGCACGCCGTACTACGAGCTCGCCGAGAAGACCGCGCGGCTGCTCTCCGACGCGGGCTTCGCGGTGGTGTGCGGCGGCGGGCCGGGCCTGATGGAGGCGACCAACAAGGGCGCGTTCCGCGGCAGCGGCCTCGCGGTCGGGCTCAACATCGAGCTGCCGAGCGAGCAGCCGTCCGGCCGCTACCAGCACATCAGCCTGCGCTTCAAGCATTTCTTCACGCGCAAGGCGATGTTCGCCAAGGTGGCGACCGCGTTCATCGTGCTGCCGGGAGGCTTCGGCACGCTCGACGAGCTGTTCGAGGCGCTGACGCTGGTGCAGACCGGCAAGACGCGCCAGATGCCGATCATCCTGGTGCACGAGCCGTACTGGCGCGGGCTGGTGGCCTGGATCCGCGACAAGCTCGCCGCCGAGGGCATGATCGACGCGACCGACGTCGACCTGCTCCAGGTCTACGACGAGCCGCAGCAGGTGGTCGACGCGATCTTCGCCTTCTACGAGAAGCGCGGCTTCGCGCCCTCGCCCCAGGAGCGCGAGGTGCTGCTGAACCTCTAGCAGTTTGTTGAACTTCGATTGTTTTTAATGGGTTCAGCGATGCCGATGGGCCGCGATGGCATGATCGAACACCGGGAACCGCTCCATTTGACTCCGAATCGGGGTCGTTTGCGTTCGTT
>Ga0187893_10004307_pt1 | contig 27292 bp, 30 predicted proteins | sample MA1701074metaG_FD_139574 | JGI IMG/M metagenome (GOLD analysis project Ga0187893, IMG submission 139574) | White microbial mat communities from a basaltic lava cave in the Kipuka Kanohina Cave System on the Island of Hawaii, USA - MA170107-4 metaG ... | reverse complement strand
GATTGTACTTCTGCGCGTCCATGATGAAAGGCTGGACGCCAGCGGCGAAGTAGCCCTCCTCGCCCTGCGCCGGGTATACGCAGACCCGGATCTGCAGGGCGGCGGCGGCCTTCGCGCGAGCCTTGGCCTCTGCGTATTGACGCTCCCTCTCGAGCGCGGCCGCGTACTCAGGGGTGCCTGGCTCCAGAGTCGTGCAGCTCGCGAGCGAGGAAATCATGCACGCCAGCAGAATCCATGTCAGTCGCCGGTTATGTTGTTTCTGACTCATGGCTGCCTCCATGACACGCTCATTCTTTACGGGCACGTCATCGGCGGATTCGGGGGCGTGTCCGACGGATGGAACCCGATCCCACAGAGGGCCACGCCCGCCGCCGATTTCTGGGCCGTGATGTTGCCCATCGTGTCCGTCTGCACCTCGAAGAAGGTCACGCCGTCGCGGAACATCTTTTCCTGGGGCGGGTTGGGGAACGCTGGTGGCGTAAATCGCAGTTGCACGGCGACTTTTCCGCCTTTCGGCACGTTGAAAGGCGGTTGCGGGCCGACGTAGGTGAATCCCTGGTTATTCTGATACAGCTGGACCTTGGTGATCCTGATGTTCTGTGTGGGGAAGACGATATTTTGCACGTCGAACGTGATGATCGGAGACTGCTGCCCGACCCGGACGCGCCCGAAATTCACCGGCTTTGGCGGTTGCACAACGATTGCCGGTCCGCCGACGGTCAGATCGCCCACGGCATAGTGCACGATCCCTTCCCCGCGGAGAGTCATCGCGGTAACCGTGGCGTTCGCCTCCTGCACGGCGGGGGTGGCTGTGGCCGTGAACTGTCCGACGTCGGTGGGTGCAAAGGCAAACACCGCCGGAGGTGCCAGTGTCCGGCCTGGGGCGACGGTGGCGGGAACGGCTCCCGTCAGGGCGCCGCCGAACAGGTTCGCGTTGGCGCCGGCCATCGCCAGCGGAGGGGTGGGGAGCGTCGCGTTGGCGGTCCCGGAGTTCCGCCACGTTCCGGTTTTCGAGACCATGGTGCCAGCGTAGACCTGCCCGAAGTCGATCGGCTGCGGCGGAGCCGGGTCCAGTTGTGGTCCGCAGGCGGCAAGGGCGAACACGATCGCGAGGGGAGCGAAGGTTTTTCGAAGGAGTCGGCAAGGTTTCATCTGGCCCTCCTTGACGTCACGGATTATTGGGAACAGTCCCTAGACTCCATGACATTTCTTGTATTTCTTTCCTGACCCGCAGGGGCAGGGATCGTTGCGGCCGACCTTGTCGGCGGTGCGGAGGACAGGGACCTGGGGTTTCGCTTCCTCTTCCCCACGGTTGAAGCTCAGGCGCGGCAGGGCGGCGGGCTGGCGGACGACCGGCGGCGGCTCCTCGCCGCGCACGGCCTGGATGTGGAAGAGCCGGTCGAGCACGTCGCCCTTGATGCGGCTCATCATGGCGGCGAACATGTCGTAGCCCTCGCGCTTGTATTCGATCAGCGGGTCCTTCTGTCCGTAGCCGCGCAGGCCGATGCCGTCGCGCAGGTGGTCCATGGACAATAAGTGATCCTTCCAGTGATAATCAATCACCTGCAACATGACCATCTTTTCCAGCTGCCGCAGCAGCTCCGGGCCCATCTCCTGTTCCTTTTGGGTGTAGAGCTTCCGGACCCGCTCGTGCAGTTCCTGTTTGAGCGCCTCGCCCCCGAGCTCTTTCAGCTCCTCGACCGAGCCGGGCCCGCTCCCGTTGTGGGTGACCGTGAGGCCGAACTGCGCGTGCAGCGATTCGATCAGGCCCGTGAAGTCCCATTCCTCCGGGTACTCTTCCTTCGGGCAGTGGATGTCGATGAGCGAATCGAGGACCTGCTCCGTCATGTGCGCGACCTGCCCGGAGAGATCCTCGCCGGCGAGGATGGCGCGGCGGTGCTTGTAGATGACCTCGCGCTGCTTGTTCATCACGTCGTCGTATTCGAGGAGCTGTTTGCGGATGTCGAAGTTGTGCGCCTCGACCTTCTTCTGCGCGTTGGCGATCGCGCGCGTGACCATGCCGTGCTCGATGGGGATGCCTTCCTCCATGCCGAGCTTGAGCATCATCTGCGAGACGCGCTCGGAGGCGAAGATGCGCATCAGGTCGTCTTCGAGCGAGAGATAAAACCGCGACGAACCGGGATCGCCCTGCCGGCCGGCGCGGCCGCGGAGCTGGTTGTCAATGCGGCGGCTCTCGTGCCGCTCCGTGCCGAGGATGTGCAGGCCGCCTGCTGCGATCACTTCCTTGCGGTCCTCCTCGCATTCCCCGGTGATTTTCTCGAGTGTCGCGTTCTTCTGTTCCTCCTGCAGAGCCTCATTGCCCTCCTGGTAGAGGAACCGCTTGTAGAGGAAGTCCGGGTTGCCGCCGAGCAGAATGTCCGTGCCGCGGCCGGCCATGTTGGTGGCGATGGTCACCGCGGCTTTCACGCCCGCCTGCGCGATGATCTCCGCCTCCTTCTCGTGGAATTTGGCGTTCAGGACGTTGTGCTTGATGCCCTGCCGCTTGAGGAAGCCGGCCAGGCGCTCGGATTTCTCGATGGAGATGGTGCCGACGAGGACCGGCTGGCCGCGCTCGTGGCAGTCCTTGATCTCCTCGACGATCGCGGTGAACTTTTCCTTCTCGGTCCGGTAGACGATGTCGGCGTAGTCCTTCCGGATCATCTGGCGGTTGGTCGGGATCACGTTCACGTCGAGGTTGTAGATCTTGGCGAACTCCGGCGCTTCCGTATCGGCGGTGCCGGTCATGCCGGCCAGTTTCCGGTACATGCGGAAGTAATTCTGGAAGGTGACGGAGGCCAGGGTCTGGTTCTCGTTGGCGATCTTGACGCCTTCCTTCGCCTCCACGGCCTGGTGCAGCCCGTCGCTCCAGCGGCGGCCCGGCATGAGGCGGCCGGTGAACTCGTCCACGATGAGGACCTCGCCGTCCTTCACCACGTAGTCCACGTCGCGCTTGTAGATCGCGTGCGCCTGTAGCGCCTTGATGACGTGGTGGACCTGGTCCATGTTGGCCGGGTCGTAGAGGTTGTCCATGCCGAGCAGTTTTTCGACGCGCGTGTTGCCGTCTTCCGTCAGCGCGGCGGTCTTCGTTTTCTCCTCGATCGTGTAATCGCGCTCGGGCTTGAGCTGCGGGATGATGCTGTTGATCTTGTAGTAGAGGTCGGTGGTCTCCTCCGTGGGGCCCGAGATGATCAACGGCGTCCGGGCCTCGTCGATGAGGATGCTGTCCACCTCGTCCACGATGGCGAAGTTCAGCTCGCGCTGCACGCACTGGTCCATGCTGTGGACGATCAGGTTGTCGCGAAGATAGTCAAACCCAAACTCATTGTTGGTCCCGTAGGTGATGTCGGCATGGTAGGCCTCCTGCCGCGTGCAGGGCTTGAGATGCTGGAGGCGCTTGTCTGCCGCGTCGTAGGCCGGATCGAAGAGGAACGAGGCGTCGTGCTGGATCACGCCGACCGAGAGGCCGAGGGCGTGGTAGAGCTGTCCCATCCACTGCGCGTCGCGCTTGGCCAGGTAGTCGTTGACGGTGATGAGGTGCGCGCCCCGGCCTTCCAGCGCGTTCAGATAGATCGGCAGGGTGGCGACGAGCGTCTTGCCTTCGCCGGTTTTCATTTCCGCGATGCGGCCCTTGTGCAGGATCATGCCACCGATGAGCTGCACGTCGAAGTGCCGCATGTTGAGGCGGCGCTTGCCCGCCTCGCGGCAGACCGCGAAGGCTTCGGGCAGGATGGCGTCGAGGGCCTCCCCGTCGGCCAGCCGCTTTTTGAAGGCCTGGGTCTTGTCTGCCAGCGCCTGATCCGAGAGGGATTTCAAGGCCGGTTCGAGCGAGTTGATGTGCTCGACGATGGGGCGGAGCGCCTTGATTTCCCTGTCGTTTTTGCTGCCGAAGAGGATATTGAGCAGTCGCGTAAGCATCAGAAGTTCCCAAGTTCGTGGCAGTATACCCGATTTAAAGTTCCAAATCCCACCAGGACGGCATCGCTTGACAGGGACCGCGCGTCCCATTAGTATTCCCCGCGATGTTCTCTCGCCGCATACTCAGATCCGTCGCCGTCGGCGTGGCCGTCTGCCTGCTGCTATTGGGCGGGCTGGCCTATCCGCAGACGGTGGCCCATGCCGGGCACCATGCCCACCACACGGCCAAGACCCATGCGTCGGCTTTGTGTTCGTGGATGTGCGCGGCCGGTCAGGTCTTTGAAGGGGCCACGGTCATTCTTCACTCGGACCGCAGCCCGGTCGCCATTGTCAGTCCCGTCGCAGTTCAAGAACCGGCGGGCATCGTTCATTCGACGACTCCGTCCCGCGGTCCTCCGTCTCCCTCCGTCTAAACTATTCAATAGGCAGCCGCAGCTCGAGGCATGTCACGCGCGTCGCGCGGCATGCGTGCATGGACCGAACGCTGCGGCTGGAAACGACATGAACCATTTTTTGTCGAGACGGGGAGGATATGAGACGACAGACGGGTGTGTCCGCATTCATTTTGTGTGCAATTGTGCTGGGGATCATTGCCGTTCCATCCGCGCAGGCGTCCTGCGGGGCGGTCAGTTGTTTTGTGGTGATCGGGTCGCAACAGCAGGTGCCGCAGAAGGGCCTGTTGACGGTCAATGGCATGTACAACTACACGCCGATGCGGTTGCTGGAAGGCACCTCCGGCGTGATTCCCGCCGTCGACCAGTCGGGGAGGCGGTTGATTCTGGACCATCACCAGGAAACGCGCACGGTTACCCAGACCTATACGCTGAATCTGAATTACGGCGTGACCGATCGGTTCGGGCTGGAAGTGAACATTCCATACCTGAAGCGGAAGCATCGGCACATTGACGGGCTCGGTGAAGACGGAGCGGCCGGCGAAGGGGAGCCGCAGCATTTTTCAGACAACGGCATCGGGGATATCCGGGTGACGGCGAAGTACAACGTGCTGCCGACGCTGCGGAGCATGGTGGTGATGGGGTTTGGGATGGATCTTCCGACGGGCGATACCAGCGCGCGAGACAGCGCCGGCGAAATCATCGAATCGTCGACGCAGCTCGGCAGGGGAAACGTCGGCTTGATCGGCTCGGTCTACCAGACCTACGAATTGATTCCGCACCGGCTGAATCAGTTTGCCTATGCCAGCTACCGCCATACCTTTCGGAACAACGACGGCTATCAATTTGGCGACGAGTATCTGATGAACGTGGGGTTGAATCTCGTCACAGCGCCCTGGCTCGTGCTGACGAGCCAGTTCAACTATCGCTACCTGACGCACGACAACATCAGTGCGTCGCTGGAGCAGTCGGCCGACCCGGCGCTCGGCGGCGGGATTGCGCCGACTCAGATCGATGACCGGATCATGAATCGGCGGGTGCCGAACACCGGCTCGACCTATGTCGCCTTCACACCGGGGTTCCAAGTCAATCTGGGCGAACTCGTGGATTCCCAATGGACCAGGATGACGTCGCTCTATTTCTATTCGCAGATTCCGATTGCGCGGGATGCCAACAACAATCTGGCGCAGGGCACCAGCTTCGTGTTCGGGGTGACCAAGTCGTTTCAGCTGACGCAGTGAATGGGGGCATGGGCATGGCGGGGAGAGGATCTCCGCCATGCCCGGCAAGCATGAGAGGACGTTTATGAAATCCAAGAGCAGTCGGGTCGTGGTGGGTATCGTGGCGGCGGTTCTGATCATCTTCGGATCGACAGCCGAGATGGTCTGGAGCATGGGCGAGCGGCCGCCGGTCGCGGGCATGCCGGCGGCGGAGTTTACGCTGACCGACCTCAACGGACAGGTCAAGAGCCTGAGCGACTACCGCGGCAAGATCGTCCTGCTCAATTTTTGGGCGACCTGGTGCAAGCCCTGCACGACGGAGATGCCGGCGATGCAGACGACCTACGACCGGCTGCGGGACAAGGACTTCGTCGTGCTGGCGGTGAACGAACTCGAGGACGATGCGAAAGTGCGCGAGCATATCCAGGCCTACAAGCACACCTTCCCGGTGCTGATGGACCGGGAAAACCGTGTCGCCAATCTCTACGGGGTCTACGGCCTGCCGGTGAGTGTGTTCATCGACGAAGCCGGCGTGGTGCAGGCCTATGTCAAAGGCGGCCTGCTGACCGAACAGAAGATTCTGGACGAAGTCGCGCGCATCCGCGGAGACAAAACCCTGCAGGCAGCCGCGCGTTGATTTCAATCACCCTCCCGCGTATAGTCCACGCACGTTTTCAGGAGGACGACGTATGACGATGCGTGGCATCACCCGATTCCTGATAGTCAGTCTTGTGCTGGCGTGCGTGCAGTCCGGTCCGGCGTTCGCCACCGACAGCAAGGCGCATGAGCAGTACCTGCAGGCGGCCAAATTGTTCGAGCAGGACCGGTCCGACGAGGCGATCGCAGCCGCGAAGAAATCCATCCAGCTCCAGCCGAAGTTCGCCGAGGCGCATCTGCTGCTCGGGAAGATCTACTTCGAGGGCAAGCGGCGGGCGGCGGACGCGACCACGTCGATCAAGCAGGCGATCCAGCTCAAGCCGGACTTTGCCGAAGCCCATTATCATCTTGGCCTCGTCTACCAGACGCAGGGAAAATTCCGGGATGCCGAGCAATCGTTGCGCCAGGCCATCAAAATCGTCCCGAAATACGAAGAGGCTTACTGGGCGCTGGGCCGGCAGTTCCAACGCAACCGCCGCAACGACCAGGCGGTCGAGATTTATCAATCCTTGCTGGCCATCAACCCCAGTCACGCCGGCGCCTTGTTCAGCATGGCCATGGTGTATGACGGACAGGGCGACAGCAAAAAAGCGCGCGAATCTCTGGAGCATTTGACCAAGGTGGACCCGACCCACCCCGATGCTTGGTATTTGTTGGGCCGGATCGAGGAAAAGGAAAGCCACGTCCCGCAGGCGATCGAGGCCTACCGCATGGCCGTGTCGGCCAAGCCGGATCTCGTGGACGCCCATTTCAACCTGGCGTTCCTGTACCGGAGCGAAGGGAAGATGGCGGAGGCGGTCAAGCGCTTCGAGGAAGTCATCAAGCTCCGGCCTGAATATGCCGAGGCCCACCTGAACCTCGGCGGGCTCTACGCCAATATGGGGAAACTCGATCAGGCGGAAGACGAATACGAAGCGGCGGTGCAGTTGAAGCCGAACCTGGCCGAAGCGCATCACAGCCTGGGACTGTTCTATGAGTCTCAACGACGTGACATGGGCAAGGCGCTGGCGTCCTACCGGAAATACATCGATCTGGGCGGACGGGACGAGCGCATCGAGCGCATTGTCGGGCAGGCCGGACGATAGTTCCTACCGTCTGATCCGTCCGAAGTTGTAATAGTATGGCCGCCAGTAGTAGGAGGGCGGGTAGTAGTAGTTGGGCAAGCCAGACAGCGTGTCCCTGTGCGGCCAGACCTTCAGCGTTTTGATATCCACGAGCGGGTAGGTATAGTCCATTTCATCGAGCTTGTCGGTCACGGCCCCGGTCACCTCGCCGACGAGCGTCAGGCGCGTGCCGGGCGGGATCGCCGCCGGGTCCAAAAACTCCTTCTGGATGGCGATGAAGCGCCCCCGTGACAGCGTGCGATCCGTTTCAGGCTGGAGCGATCGGTCCAGCGGAATCTCCAGCACCTCGATCCTGGTTCCATCCTTCAATCGCTTGGCCGACAGGACTTCGCCCCCCAGCACGATGAAATGTCCGCGGTAGGCATCCGGCGATTCCCGAAGCTGCGGGAACGTCAGGGTTTTGTCGATCTGGGCCTGGAGCGAGGCGGGGACGATACTGCCGGAGACGCAGCCTGCCAGGATCGCCGCAAGAAACAGGCTTCCGAGTCCCATCGGTGCTACCCGGTGCATGACCCATTATAACAGAGGCATCAGGAGAGAAGATTGGCTATAATGTGCGCGTTTTTGAGGGAATGACCGAGAAAGGAAGGAGCGTATGCGTCGTGACTCTGTGACGGGATGGCTGATGATCGCGCTGGTCTGTGGACTGGTAAGCGGCGCCGCCTGGGCGGGACCGGCTGCGGCTCCGAAGCTGGACGGTAAGTATGAACTGCTGAAAGAACCGTCCACGCACCAGCCTGGAAAAGTCAAATTGACGGAGTTCGCCGATTTTTACTGCCCCCATTGCCATGCCTTCGAGCAGGCGCTGGTGCCGTTCATCGAAAAGGAGTTTAGCGGCAAGGTCGAGATCAACATGATCGGCTTTCCGGTGATCGGCGGCAAGCTGCCCACGGCCTTCGAGATGTACGAGCAGGCCCGGGCCATGGGCAAGGGCGTGGAGATGAAGAAAGTGCTGTTCCGCACGATTCATAAGGATCAACTGCACGTGCTCGACAAGGTGATCCGCGAGACCCTGGTCAAGGAGGTGGGGCTCGACCCCGTGGCCTTCGAGGCGGGGCTGGCCAGCGGGAAGCCCATCGAGGCCTTCGATGCCGGCCGCAAGCTGGGCTTGAAGGTGAAGGTTGAATACACGCCGACGGTGGTGCTGGATGGGAACATCAAGGTGGCGGGGGAGAATCTGAATCCGGCGAATTTGAAAACCGTCATTGCGAGCATCTTGGCGTCCGACAAGAAGCGGTAACGGCATGGGCAGTGCGGTGCGACATCTGATCGTCATCCTGACCGGCCTGACCGTGTTGTGTGGCGGCGCCCCCCCGATTTCCGCCGAAAAGTCTGCCGCGCACTCGGCCCTGTCGGACCTCCAGGGACAGATCAAGAGCACCGCTGCGAAAGTCACTCCGGCGGTGGTGAACATCGCGTCCACGGTGATCGTCCGGGATCAGTTGTTCAGCGACGAAGGCCTGCCGTTTGGCCTGTTCTCGCAGCCGGCGCCGCGCCGCCAGTACGGGCAGGGCTCCGGCGTCATCGTCTCGGCGGACGGCTACATCATCACCAACAATCACGTCGTGGCTGAGGCAGTGGATGTCGAAGTTCTCTTGGCGGACCGGCGGCAGTTCAAGGGTCGTGTCGTGGCGACCGATCCCAAGACCGACGTGGCCGTCGTCAAAATTGACGCGACCAGTCTTCCAACGGTCCCGTGGGGGGATTCCAGCCAGCTCACGGTCGGCGACTTCGTGCTGGCGATCGGCAATCCGCTGGGCCTCAACCAGACGGTGACGTTCGGCATCGTCAGCGCGGTGGGGCGGGCGGACGTCGGGGTCGCCGATTACGAAGACTTCATCCAGACCGATGCGCCGATCAATCCTGGCAATTCGGGCGGGGCATTGGTGAACGTCAAGGGCGAGTTGATCGGCATCAACACGGCCATCGCCAGCACGACCGGCGGCAGCGTCGGCGTCGGCTTCGCGGTTCCCAGCAACATGGCGCGCGCGGCGATGCAGAGCCTGCTCAAGACCGGCCGGGTCGTGCGCGGCTTTCTGGGCGCCAACACCCAGGATGTCACGCCGCTGCTGAGCAAGCTGTTCAGGCTGTCAGACGTCAAGGGCGTGATCGTCACGGATATTTTTGCCAGGGGTTCGGCGGAAAAAGCCGGACTCAAGCGCGGCGACGTGCTGCTGCGGTTCGACGGCAAGGATGTCGTGGATTCCGGCAAACTGCGGAATGCGATTGCGCTGGCGCCGATCGGCAGCAGGCACAAGTTCGACGTGATCCGGGACAACAAGCCCATTCAGGTCGATCTCGTCGTGCAGGAAGCCCCGCGCGAGCGCACGAAGCGGGCCGCTGCCATCGCGCACGGCGTCACCATGGGCCATCCGCTTGGCGGCCTGCTCGTCGAGGAGGTCACGCCGCCGGTGGCGCGCCAACTCGGGCTCACTTCGACCAACGGCGTGGTCGTGACGGCGGTCGAGGAGGGCAGTCTTGCAGAGTCGGCCGGCATTTCCATGGGAGACCAGATTCTGGAAGTGAACCGCAAGCCGGTGCCCGATCTTGAAGCCTACCAGCGGCTCGTCGAGCCGATTAAACCCAAAGACCTCACGCTGCTCCTCATCAACCGGCAGGGCACCATCCTTTTTGTCCCCATCGAGGGGGAGTAGCGCTTCATTCCGGTTTTTCCCGTTGACTTTATTTGTCCTTAAGTGCTACGAAATTAATAAACGTAGCACCAGAGGACACCATGAAAAAACTTGTCCGGTTCGGCATCTCGCTGGATCATCATCTGCTCGATGATTTCGACGCGTTGATCGCCCAAAAGGGCTACATCAACCGATCCGAAGCCATCCGCGATCTGATTCGTGACAATCTGGTCGGGCAGGAATGGCAGGCGAACAAGGAAACGGTCGGGACCGTCACGATCGTCTACGACCACCATGTCCGCGCCCTCACCGACAAGCTCACCAGCATCCAGCACGATTACCAGCATTTGATCGTGTCCGGCATGCACGTCCATCTGGACCACGACCATTGCCTCGAGGTTCTCGTCGTGCGCGGCAGAGGCGCGGAAGTCAGGAAGGTGGCCGATATCCTCATCGGCATCAAGGGCGTCAAGCACGGAAAGCTGGCCATGACGACCACAGGAAAAGCCTTTCACTGAGTCGTCGCATGCGCCTGATCGGGGTTTCCCTCTCAATCTGGCTTCTGGGTGTGTTGTTCGGCGTGCCCGCGCTGTTTGCGCATGACCCGGATGTTCCGGAGATCACCGTGCCGGAAGTCGGAGTGCGGGCCGACCGGCCGGTGGCCGCCTCCTCGCAACAGTTCATCCCTGACAAGGAATACCTCTTGCAGCCACAGGGGCGTCCCGCCCAGGTCCTGCGGCTGATTCCGGGCATGATCGCGGTGGAACATTCCGGCGGCGCCGGCAAAGCCGATCAATATTTTTTGCGCGGCTTCGACGCGGATCACGGCACGGATGTAGCGTTTGTTACTGACGGCATGCCGGTCAATCTTCGCACCCATGCCCATGGCCAGGGCTACGCCGACTTAAATTTCATCATTCCCGAAACGATCGAAGGGCTGGATGTGCTGAAGGGCGCCTACCACGCCGAGGTCGGCGATTTCGGGACGGCCGGCGCAGTGAGTTTCAAAACGCGGCAGGTCGTGAAAGAGGGCGTGGTGCAACTGGCCGGGGGGCAGTTCGACACGCAGCGGCATCTCCTGATGTTCTCGCCGACCACGGGGAAAGTCCGCACCCTGTTCGCCGCCGAGGGCTATTACACGAATGGCCCGTTCCAGAACGACAATCGCTACTTCCGGAGCAATGTGATGGGCAAGGCGACGTTCAATCCGAATCCGCGGTCGGAATTGAGCCTCACCGGCACTTACCACAAGGCACAGTGGAACGCCTCCGGCGAGATTCCCCTGCGTGCGGTGAATGCCGGCACGCTGGATCGTTTCGGCGCGATCGATCCTTCGGAAGGCGGCAAGACCACGCGCGCCACCAGTCGGCTCAACTACCATTACGACACGACGGCCGGCGGCCGGTTCTTTGCCGATGCCTACGCGCAGTATTACCGGATGGACCTCTATTCCAATTTCACATTCTTCCTCAATAATCAGGTGAACGGCGACGGGTTTCTGCAGTCCGACCGGCGGATCGTCTACGGCGGCAATACGGGCTGGCGGCAGGCCGGCAGGCTGCTGGACATGGAGAGCGCCATGACCGCCGGCCTGCAGGTGCGGGTGGACGATCTCCATGCGCGGCTAGACCCCCAGATGAAACGGACTCCGACCGGAACCACGACCGACAACGACGTGCTCGAAGCCTCCTATTCGCCCTACGTGAAGGCGGAGGTGCAGCCGGTGTCGTGGATGCGTCTGACCGGGGGGCTCCGGAGCGAGTTCTTCACCTTCGATGTCCGCAATCGCTGCGCATCCTGCGCCGCCCCATCGACCGGCCGGACGACCTCGTCCATCGTCCTGCCGAAGGCCAACCTGATTCTCGGGCCCTGGCAGGCGACGGAATTCTTCGCGAATTATGGCGAGGGCTTTCACAGCAACGACGCCCGTGCAGCAATCGCGAGCGGCTCCGCGCCGCTGGCACGCGCCAGGACTTATGAAGTCGGAGTCCGGTCGAAGCCGTGGGGGGCGGACGGCATGGAGCTGACTGGGACCCTCTGGGCTGTGGATCTCAATTCTGAGTTGGTATTTTCAGGCGATCAGGGCACCACCCAGATTCGCGGCGCCAGTCGCCGGCGTGGCCTGGAGGTTGCCGTGCGCGGGCCGATCCGCGGGCCGCTGTCCTTCAACGGTAGCGTGACCTGGACCAAGGCGGAATTCACGAATGGCAATGCGATTCCATTGGCGCCGGAACTGACGGCCTATGGCGCGGCGATTCTTAAGTGGCCCGAGGGGTTGACGACGCAATTGCAGGCGACCTATCTGGGCGTGAGGCCCTTGACCGAGAACAAAAGTTTCAAGTCGCCCTCCTGGCTGACGTTCGATCTCTCGACACGCTATCAATTGCCGGTCAAACTGGAGCGCGGCCGGCTCGAGGCGTTTCTGTTTGTGCAGAATCTCTTCGACACGCAGTGGGAGCAGGCGACCTTTGCGTTTCAATCGCGCCTGCAAGGTGAACCGGCAGGAGTGACGGACATTCATGCTGTGCCGGGGACGCCGCGCATGTTTATGGGCGGCATGGCCTGGTATTTTTAACCGCATGGCTGCCAAGATTCTCAAGAGACCCTATTTCCTCCGGCAGACCTTGCGAGTCGCCCGCTCGCTGCTGGGGAAATATCTGGTTCGAAAGAAAGGACGTAAGGTTATTGTCGCACGCATCGTCGAAGTAGAGGCCTACATCGGCATGGAGGATCGCGCCTGCCATGCCTCGAAGGGACGCACGGCCCGCACCGAGGTCATGTTTGGGCCGGCCGGTGTCTCGTATGTCTATCTGATCTATGGCATGCATCACTGTTTCAATATCGTGACGGAACGGGCCGGGTTTCCGTCAGCCGTGCTGGTGCGGGCCGTGGAGGATGTTGCGACGCAGAGGCTGATCGATGGCCCGGGGCGCACATGCCGATTCCTGGAGATCGATCGGGATTTGAATCACTTTGATCTCACGACGGGACAGGCTCTGTGGCTTGAGGACCGCGGCGGGCAGGTGACGTCTTCCGAAATCACAATTGGTCGTCGGATCGGGGTCGGGTACGCCGGGAAATGGGCAAAAAAGCCGTGGCGGTTTCGCTTAAAAGGGCACTGAGCCGGGTCATGGACAAATAAAAAGGGGAGGCTTCCGATGAAGCCTCCCCTTTTTGTTGTCCGGAGACGGAACTATTCGATCTTGCGGTCGCCGGTGATCTTGGTCGCGGAGGTCACCGGAGGATTGATATGAATCTGCGGACCCTGGACGGTCGGGAGCCGGCCGGCGCCGTGGCTTTCCTTGATGCGATGGTTGTTCGGATCCACCAGCTTCTGCTCGACATGGTTGTCGGTGCTGGTGATGGACTTCATGATTGCTTTGTCCCCACCCCCATCAGTCTGGCCCGGGTCATTGGCCAGCGGCTGGCCCGTCACGGGGCTGGTCGCCGCCTTGGCCGGGTAACCTTCATGCTTGGGGAGGAGGGCCGGATTCGCCAGCGCGACCGAGACGGAAAATCCCACGATCGCGAGTGCTGCCACGGTGCCGATGAACGTCTTCATATGATGCACTCCTTTTGATGAGAAAGTGAAAAAGTACGTCTCGAATCAACGCCAATACGCCGTAAAACGGGAGGTATCTTAGCGACCTGCGGGGGCCATGTCAAGACGAGGGGTAGAGGTGTAAAGGGGTAATAGGAAAGAGGTCTCGCTACCCCTCTAACCCTCTACCCCCATACCCCGAATCCTACCGGCGGTGGCGGCGGCCACGGCCGCCCCGGCCCCTGAATCGTCCGCCGCGATGGGCAGCCGCGGGGAGCAGAATCGTGACCGACGTGCCCTTTTCCTGGCTGCTCGATATCGAGATCTCGCCCTGGTGCTCGTCCACGATCTTTTTCACTGTTGCCAGGCCCAGCCCGGTGCCGGACCGCTTGGTCGTGAAATAGGGCTCGAAGAGCTTGCTGACGTGCTCGGCCGGGATCGGCGCGCCGTCGTTGCCGATCACGATCTGCACCATGCGCCCGCCTTTTTGGGCCGATACGGCGATGTCCAGCTTTCCACCCGGCGTCATGGCCTCCAGCGCGTTCTTGATGATGCTGAGGAACACCTGCTGCATCTTCGCGTCGTCGCACCGGATGGGAACCGGATGGCCCTCGAATTCTTTCGTGACGGTGATCCGGTTCATCTCCAGATCAGTGGCGACCAGGCTGAGGGTGCTGTCGATCACTTCGGAAATGCGGCAGGGCTTCCGGTCCAGTTCGAGCGGCTTGGCGAAGTCCAAAATTTCATTGAGGGTTGCCTCGACGCGGATCAGGTCGCGCATCGCGCTTTCGACCCGCGTTTGCGGATCGAAGTCCAGGATGCTCTCCCGGGTGATGTCTTCCAGTTGCGCCCGGACGGAGGCCAGCGGCTCGCGGACTTCCGTCGCGAGGAACGCGCTGAATTCGCCGAGGGCCGCCTGCCGTTCCTGCTTGCGGATCATCGGTTCGGACGGGCCTTGCGGCGCCGACATCGGCATGGGCGCGGGACGTCCGGTTTCCGCGGCGGGACCGGGACGCGGCGCCGGCGCGGCCGGGGCTGGAGTGCTTTGGAGCAGATCGACCAGGCTGCCGACCAGACCTTCCAGTTGCTTCGTGTCCTGCAGCGAATATTGCCCCGAAGTCTTGGAGGCGACGGTGACGGTCCCGCCGACCTGTCCGCGAACGAAGAAGGGCACGACGAGCGCGCAGGCGAACTGCTCCTTGTAGAGCGGCTTGTGGTCGAGGAATCGGCCCTGCGTGGAGGCCAGGTCCAGATCCACGCGTGCCTTGCGGTGCCGGATGGCCCAGCCGGCGGCCGAGGAGTCGAACGCGAGACGCAGGCCCGGCCGGAGGTCCCGCTTCGGATCGGGCTTGGCGTCGGTCTTCATCTCGCCGGCCATGCCGATGATTTCGATGACGCCGGTGACGGGATCGTAGAGCGTGACCAGGGCGCGGTCGAAGGGCAGCGTCGCGGCGGTGTCGTTGAGCCGAGCCGCCACCTTCTCCTGCAGTTCGGGCGTCGAATAGGACGCCGGCGGCGCCAGCGGTTCCGCCGAGACCGGCGCCAGGGATGGCGCTGCCGCCGCCGGCTCGTAGCCGACCACCGGACGGCGCACCAGCAGCGTGCCGTCGAACAGTTCGGCGCGGTGCAACGTAGCCGTGATCTGGTCGCCGGCATGCTCGAGGAGCGACTTTTCCTTCTTGGTGAAGCTGGCGCTTTCCTTCCGCCCGATCACCAGGACGCCATAGGTCCGCTGGTGATGCTGCAGCGGCACGGCCAGCAGCATTTTGGCGACCGGCGTGATCATGCGCAGCCGCATGGCGCGGAACGACTCGCCCTCGGCCGACACGACCGGCACGTGCAACGCATCGATTTCCTGCGTTGAGAGCGCGCGGATGATCGCCAGAGCCTCGCGTGGGGCGAAGCCGCGGCAACCCTGCAGGGAGAGCAGGCCGCCCTCCACTTCGAACACGCCGACGAGCGCCATGTCCGCGCCCAATTCGTTGAGCGCAGTCGTCAGGGCGCGCTGCAGCGACGTCTGTTTTTCCTGTTTCGGGGAGCGGTCGCGCTGCGCCTGTGCCGGATGGGCCATGGGATACTCCTACGATGAACTAGGAACGATGAATGATGAACGCAGACGGGGCATTGTAACAGCGGGGGGAAGCCCGTTCAATTCAATTGAGCACGCGGGGCGGCTTGGGGCGGTGGACGAGGACCTCGACCTTGCCCTCTTCGGAAATCAGCAGGGTCAGAATCGTGCTCACCACGCTGATGATGAGCGCGGCCCAGACCGACGGCCAGAATCCGTCCACCGTGAAGCCGGTTACCAGCCAGGCGGTCAGGTGCAGCAGGATGGCGTTGATAATGACCATGAACAGGCCGAGCGAAAACATGATCATCGGAAAGGAAAAGAGATAGAGGACCGGCCGGACGACCGCATTCAACAGCGCCAGCACGATCACGGTGGCGGCGCCCGCAGGCACACCGTCGATGTGGATGCCCGGCACGATCTCGGCGGCGGCCAGCACGGCCACGCCGGTGATGACGAATCGGATGAAGAGGCCTTTCACAACGGGGCTCCTGGTTTGGCAAGCGGGCGTGGCATTGTCGTTTTTTTCACGGCCGGCGTCAATGGTGATGGTCTGCCGCGGGCTGTTCGGTTTTCGGATTATACCGTTTCATCTCTTCTAATTCCTCCGGCGTGAGCTTGGGGAGGTGGCGGATGAAATGGACGAGTTTCCAACTGTCCTTGTCCGCCGTCGGATCGCCCTTGCCCCAGGCCGGCATGGCGGTAAAGCGGATGCCGTTGTGGATGATGAAAAACAGTTCGCCGTCGGACAGGGATTGCGTGTCGGCAAGGCGCAGGTCCGGCGCCTTGGGATAGACGTTCTCACCGATCGGGGTCTTGCCGTTGCCGTTGTTGGCATGGCAGGTGGCGCAGTGGTCGGCGAAGTGATGCCTTGCCTCAACCAGCAGATCGGGACTTGCCGCGATCGGGTTGGCAGCGTTCCGCTGTGAAAACGGAATGGCCAGGTGCCGGGCCTGACGGGCCAGCATGATTTCGAGGGCGGAGGGTTCCGCTCTGGCGCTGAATCCGGTCTGGAAGAACGCGTAGGCAAACCAGCCTGAAATCATGACCACGACGAGGGCGGCGGCTGCGACTGTTCCGATCAGGACCCTGGTGCGGTTCGACATCATGCGCAGTATACCAATCTTCCGGTTCGGAACCCAAGACGGGCGGCTTATCTGTCCGGGGTGTGGTTCGAAATCGGAAACCTGTCAAGCAGACGGAGCAGAAACAGCGCCGTGAGCGGAATATACATCAGCGCGCCGGTCATGCCCATCAGCCGTTCGCCGATCCAGAAGGTCACGCCCAGGTTGAACAGCAGCACACCATAATAGAGGCCGCAGCCCAGCAGCACGGCGCCAGTGACCGTTTGGTTCTGTTCGTGCGCCACCAGCGGGAGGTGGCGGTCCAACGGAAAATACATGGCCAGCGAGATGGCTCCCACCACAGCCCAGCCGACGTAGTTGGCGATCGGGACACCAAAGTGAATGCCGGGCTCCGGATAAAAATAGATCTGGCCCAGAAACCAGCGATGGCCCTGCAGCGCCACCGGATCGATCACCATATCGATAAGGGCGAAGAACAGCACGGTCAGGCCAAACACGGGCCAGGAGGTGCGGGTCTCGAGTGGAAAGCTCAGAGCGGGCCAACAGCACCGTGTACCGTTCGGTGTCTGCTTCGGAAGCAGAAAAAACAGCGCGAGACAGTAGCTCGCATAGAGCAGAAAACTGAACGAAAGCGAGTCCATGAAGGGGACGTTCGACAGGTGGAGTTCCTGCCCTTCCGTCGCGCCCGTGTAGTGGTACCAGCCGAAGGGAATGCCGTTGCGGGTCGAGGACCATTCGCAGACGAAGGCGACGAACCAGGTAATGCCCAGGAACAGGCCGGTCCGTTTCCAGCCGATCAGCCTGTGCGCGCAAAACACCGCCGCCGCCAGAAAGGCGAAGACGTAGGGGCGAAGCAGCAGTGTTTTATATAGGAGGATCGGAATGTCCATCATGCGTAATGATGATCCCGGAACCACCTGACGGCTTTTTCAAGCGCAATCTCAATCGGTGGTTGGGGTAGTCCCAATTCGCGGACGGCCTTGCTGCAGTCGTAGTGCATTTTGTACTTGGCCATCTTCACGCCTTCCAGCGGGATGCGCGGCGGCTGATGGGTCACGTAATCCGCGAACCATTTGTTGACGTAGGCCAGGGGCAAAATCGCCAGCCGGGGCAACTTGATCGTCGGAGCGGGAACGTCGGTCAACCGGCTGAGCATTGCGAAAATTTCCTGCAACATTAAATTCCGGTTTCCCAGGATATAGCGTTCGCCGATCCGGCCGCGCTCCATGGCGCGGACGTGGCCGACGGCCACGTCGTCCACATCAATGAGGTTCATGCCGGTTTCGATATAGGCCGGCATGCGGCCCTTCATGAAGTCCACGATCATCCGGCCGGTGGGGGTGGGCTTGATGTCGCGCTCACCGACCGGCGCGCTGGGGTTTACAATCACGACGGGCAGTCCGGCCCTGGCAAGTGTCATGACTTCCTGCTCTGCCAGATATTTGGACCGCTTGTAGTCGCCGGCCATCTGCGCCAGCGATACCGGCGTCTGTTCCGTGCCGGGGCCGCCGCCTTCCGGCAGGCCGATCGCGCCGATGGTGCTGGTGTAGACGATGCGCTGAATGCCGCTGTCGCGGGCGGCTTCGAGGAGCAGGCGGGTGCCGGTGACGTTGATGTCGTAGAAGATCGAGGGGTCCCTGGCCCAGAGCGCGTAATGCGCGGCGACGTGGTAGAGCTGCCGGCAGCCGGCAAGCGCGCGGTGGAGCGAGTCGGGGTTGCGCAGGTCGCCGTGGACATGTTCGACGGTCAAACCGTCGAGGTTGCCGAGCTCGCTGTCCTGCCGGACGAGCACGCGCACGTCCGCGCCGGTTGCGGCGACCGCGCGGGCCACGGCGGCCCCCACGAATCCCGTCGCGCCTGTTATTAAGACTTTCATACAGGAAGGCGATGGGCGATGGGCGATGGGCGATGGGTAGGAGGCCAAAAACCTTGTTTCTTACCCATAGCCTATAGCCTCGAGCCTATAGCCTGCGCGGCGCTAGTTGCGCCGCGAGATAATGTACCGGGCGAGTTCGCGGAGCGGATCGGCCTTGGTGTCGAATGAGGAGAGACGTCCGATTGCCCGATGGGTGCATTCGTCGGCCATCTTTTTCGCGCCGTCCACGCCGTAGAACGTCGGGTAGGTTTTCTTGCCGCGTTTGGCGTCGGTATTGGCGTCCTTGCCGAGTTGTTCCCTTGTGCCGGTGACGTTCAGCACGTCGTCGGCGATCTGAAACGCGAGTCCGATGTCTTCCGCATATTTCGTCAGACTGTCCATCTGCGCCGTGGATGCGCCGGTTGTGATGGCGCCCATGCGCACCGCCGCGCGGATCAGCATGCCCGTCTTGTGCTTGTGAATGTTCTGGAGCGTGGCGAGGTCGATGTCTTTATTCTCGGCCTGGATGTCCAGAACCTGCCCACCGACCATGCCGAGGTTGCCGGAGCCATAGGCCAGTTCGCGGACGATCTGCACCTGGCGTGCCGGGTCCAATCCATCCATCAGGTCGGGCCGGCTGCAGAGTTCGAAGGCCAGAGTCAGCAGGGCATCGCCGGCTAAAATGGCCATCGCGTCGCCGTAGACTTTGTGATTGGTCAGCTTGCCGCGGCGGTAGTCGTCGTTATCCATGGCCGGCAGGTCGTCGTGGACCAGCGAATAGGTATGGATCAGCTCGAGCGAGGATGCGACCGGCAGAATGGCCTTTGACGTGGCGCCGACTGCCTCGGCCGCGGCGATGGCCAGGATGGGCCGGACGCGCTTGCCGCCGGCAAAGAGGCTGTAGCGCATGGATTCATGAAGGGTCGTCGGTGGTGTGGTCGCGCCGGGAACGACCGATTCCAGAAACCGGTCCACGTCGTCGCGTTTGTGCTCGAGATAGCGCTTGATATCCATCGGCGAAACGCAGACTAACAAAGGAGAACTGCGCGAGGCAAGGCGCTTGTCATTCCGTGCAGGCCTTCGGTATACTCCCGCCATGAGCATTCGCGCCTTCGGTGGACAGTGGGAGCCGATGTTGCTGGGGATCGAGCCCCGGACGTGCTCTGTCTGCCACAAGGGGCTCTACCGGAACTTCACGTTTTTTCGTGGCGGCTGGGCGCGTTGCACCGTCTGCGATCAGTTCGTCCACTATGGCTGTCTCGCCGGCGGCAAGGCGAAATTCCTCAAGCAGCGCCCGCGCCTGTGCAAGAGCTGCCAGGCCGGCCAATCCTCTTCTCCGGCCTCTCCTTCAGGCGCCGTTCGGAAACCCGCGGTCGGGGCGTGACGTCGGCCGACACCAGGGATGCCGACTTCGGTCCGCGCGGGCAGAAGTGGCTGGCCAGCACCGTCCGGTTTTTCGTCGCGCCCCTGATTCTCTTCATCAGCGGATTCTTCACCACCGATTTCCTGCTCAGCGGCATCTATACCTGGCCCCGGACCAGCAAGGTACTGGTGCTGACCATTACCGTGCTCGTGCTGTCCTATGAGTTCGTGTACAAGGAACAGCGGGCGCTGAGGCCGGATTCGTCCGGATCATGTGCAGTCAGGGCGCTGCTGTATTCCTGCGTGATTCCATATGTCGTAGGAGTGATCGCGTTGATCGTGTTGGCGCGAATGTAAATGGCGCAAGTCTATAAGAGCGGGGCCTTCATCCAACAGTGTTTTGCCGTCCATCCTCTGTGCCTGAATCTGAAATCGCTGCATCTGCCGGATACCGTCGTGCTCAGGTGCACCTCCTGCAATATGCTCCATCGCCTGACGCTGCGCGCGGTGGTGTTGCGCGTGTCGGCGGTGCATGCGGTCGAGGATGCGCCAGAGACGCCTGAAGCGCGGCCGGCTGCCGCGCACTTGGAGAAATGCGCCGCTGCGCACTCGGCAGCGATTGCCGTCCGCGCGATGGATGTCGTTCGGGAAACAGCCGGGTTGCGTTGCGGCGAGTGCCGGAAGTTATACGAACTCGACGTGACGACATTTGAGACGCATCAACGCTGACACGCCCGTGACGAATCCTGTCCCTCTGACTCCCGAAGAAATCGCGCTCATTGCCGATGACAGGTTGTTCCGCGCCAAGGCTGCCATCACGCCAAAAATCCGCGCCATGCTCGAGGCGGTGCACGATGCACTCAAGCAGGAATTGGCCGGAGTCCCGCTGATCGCGCCGTCCGGGTTCGAGCCAGACAAGCGCCAGTATGTAAAAGGCGAGCATCTTGAGGACCATCCCTACCAGTACCTGGACTTTCCGAAACATTTCGAGGGCGACAACAAATTCACGTTCCGCACGCTCTTCTGGTGGGGGCATCACGTGGTCTTCGCGCTGATCCTGGAAGGCGAGGGACTGCGGCAGTATAAGCAAAACCTGATCAATCGCTATGGGCAGATTGCCGGCCGCGACCTGCACTTAGGCCTCTCGCCGACGCCCTGGGAGTGGAAGCAGGGGCAGGGTTACACGCTGCCCCTGACCCGTGGCCGCAAGTCCGAAGTCGCGGCGGTGCTCTCCAACCGTCCGTTTTTCAAGCTGGCGCGGTTCATAGCGATGGACGATCCGGTCGTTCGCGAGGGGCGGTTGGCGCAGGCTGGACAGGATGCGCTCAGGGCCATGCTGCCGGTGATCGCCAGGGACGACCAGCCGTGCTAGACGATCTCCAGCCCATGCGGGTACACTGTCACTCGATTCATGAGTGGCTCTATAAGGAGAAACGAAACATGCGGATCAGCGCGCCTGCACTCGGGCTCATGCTGGCATTCGCCGGTTGCGCCGGCACCGGGCAAACCATCCCGCTGAGCATCCAGTCGCTGCCGTCAGTCAGAACCCTCAACCAGAATTTTCAGGACATCAAAGTGGTCGTCGAGTCGTTCGAAGAGGGGCCGGAGGCAGGCCGGCTCGGTGTCCGGACCCATCTGGGGGGCGGCGAAACAGTGTTTACGGTTCAGGGAGGCACAATCGGCGAGGTGGTGGCGCAGGTGGTGGCCGACAATCTGAAATCCATGGGGTTTCAGGTGTGGGTCAAAAAATCGAACGCGTCCGAGACGCCGGCCAGGCCGGATATCACGATCACCGGGCAGGTGCAGCAGTTGTCGGCGCAGGCGCGCAGCCGGTTTTTTTCGACCAAGATGACGGCGAAGACCAGGATCGTCATCCAGGCGGCGAACGCGTCGGACCGCAGCACCGTCCGGCTGAACCTGGAAGGGGCGCGCGAGGATGCCGTGTTCTGGTTCGAGCCGCGCGAAGTCCAGGAACTGGTCAATCGCCTGCTCAAGGAGAATCTGGACCGGCTGCTGGCGGACATCCGCGTACAGGACCGGGCGCTGCTGACGAAGTGACGATGTCTCGCGGGTAACCGGCCATGCGCGAACGGCGGTGGGAAACCAGGGCCAAGCTGGGCTTCGACGAGATGCTGGCCGCTGCCGAGCGCCTGTCCGCGCGGGGGCTGGCGCCGGCCGCGCCGGCCAAGGACGTCATCTGCTATGTCGAGGAATGGGAAGTCCGCGCGCCGGAGGATTTCGACCATCTCGATGCCTGGGCGACGGAGGACGTCACGCTCGTCCACCTGCGCGACGGCTGGCACGGCGACTTCTTCCTGCTGGCCGGCGGCTACCACACGGTCTACCAACGGCATCAATCCGTCGGCACCTACTGCTCGGTGAGCCATCCCTGGCGCCTGCCGGGTTCGATGGCGGCGCACCACTCCCGTTGCATGCTCTGGCTGGGATTCCGCCACACGCACGGCTTCATCCGGGTCCGCCTCCAGACGGCCGAGGTGGTGACGCCTGGCGAGACGCGCGCCGACGACAGGCGCGCGCTGTGGCTGGACGAACGCCAGCGGGCGTTTCTTGCCGCGATTTCGACGCTGGACGTGCCGATCGAGACCGCGATCGAACATGGCAGCGTCGTGCTGCGGACGACCGACACCCGCGCGCCGCTGTTTTGTTCGTGGCCGGACGCCTTCGGGCCCTGCCAGTTCGAATACAATTCGCCGGATGCGTTCGAGTTTCTCGTGCCGGCCAGCCGCCTGGCGGCAACCTACGGCGGGGAGCCGGCCCGCGTCCGCGCGTACCTGACCGGATTTTCCGAAGAGGCGCTGGATGAGTTCGAAGCGGTGGCGCCGGGCGCCCGCCTGGCCTATCGCTGTTCGGTCCATTGCCCGCTGGACGATCTGCCGGAAGTGCTGCGCGCCATCGCGCCGGCCGGCCGCCTCTATGCGACCCTGTGCGAATTCCAAACCCAGCAACTGAAACCCGATGGAGCGGACGCCTCGGCCATCGTGGGCATTGTCGGGGCGGAAGATGGATTCCAGTTGGAAGTCCGTCTCAATCGCGCGCCGCTTCCGGAAGACGAAATGGCCGGATGGCTTGAGCAGGTGATTGGAATGTCCGTGACCTATGCGCCACTGCCTCCCTTCCCGTGACGGTCTTCATGTTGCCGACCACCCAGCTTCGAGCCGCCCTTGCCAGGCCGTTTTTGCCGGTGGTGTTCTTTTTCGCCGGCGTGACCTACGACACGGTCACGCTGACGCGCATCGACCGTCTCACGGACAATCTCATTCTGCTCCTCTACCTCAGTCTGCTGGGCTTTCTGATCATTCTCACCGGCCGGGCCGATCTGGCCAGGGCCGGGCTGCCGGAAACGGCGGACGCGGCAACGGAACCTCCGGTGTCAGCGTCCCTGTTCGAACGGGCCCGTCCCTACTATCCACATGCCATTCAATTTCTGCTCGGCGGGCTGTTCAGCGCCTATGCGATTTTTTATTCCCAGAGCGCGTCGCTCACCAGCACGGCCGTCTTCTTCGCCCTGCTCGTGGCGCTGCTGGTCGTCAACGAACTGCTCAAGGACCGGCTGTCCAATCTCCGGCTCCTGGTCGGCCTCTATACCCTGGTCTGTTTCAGTTTTCTGACCTTTTTCCTGCCGGTGGTGACCGGCATCCTGAACACGCCGATGTTTTTGCTCGGCGCGCTCTGCAGCCTGGGGGCGGTCTTCTGGGTGATCCGGCAGGTCTACAGGGGGATGACGGATCAGCCGACAAGAGAGATGGTGCTGACCGGCGCGCCGGCGGCGGGACTGGTCGTGCTCCTTGTGGGATTCTATTTCCTGCACTGGATTCCTCCGGTCCCGCTCTCCCTGAAATTCGGCGGTGTGTACCATCAGATCGCGAAGCAGGACGGCGTCTACCGGCTGGGCTTCGAGCCGGGTTCCTGGTACGAATTCTGGAAACGGTCGGACGATCCGTTTCATGGAACGGGGCCGGCCTCCTGCTTCACGGCGGTCTTTGCGCCCGTCGCGCTGCAGACGACGATCCTGCATCACTGGCAGTACCGTCCGGCTGGGCGGGCGGGCGCGGCCTTCCAGACCACGGATCGCATTCCGATGACGATCGCCGGAGGGCGGGAGGCGGGCTATCGGGGCTACACGACCAAGGCGAGGCTGGACCCGGGGGAATGGCGCGTGGACGTCGAAACGAACGACGGGCGCGTAATCGGGCGGATCGGGTTCCACGTGGTGGAGGGGGGCGGCGAAACGGCTGTCCTCGAGACGATTGAACGATAGAATGGTTCCGCTGGACTCGGGGCAGTGACCTCATGTAGCCTTGCCACTCCATCCTTGGTAGAATTTTCACGATGAGCAGACGGCACTCATTCAGTATTTCCGCGGGACTGGCTGCGCTGGCGCTTTGGGCCTGGCTGGCTCCCAACCCGGCCGGGGCGGAGGTGCGCACGCTGACGGCCACCGGCGAATACCGCATGGGCGACAACGACACCAAGACCGACGCCAAGCGGCTGGCCCTGCTCGATGCGAAGCGCCTGGCGCTGGAGCAGGTCGGCACCTATCTGGAAGGAGTCACGGAAGTCAAAGACCTCAGGGTCACCAAGGACGAGATCCGGTCCTATACGGCGGGGATCGTCGAAGTGCTCGAACAGGCGACGCGCACGGCGTTGGAGGGCGAAACTTCGGTCGTGCGCGTGGATGTGACGGTCAGGGTGGACGCGGCGGTCGTCGCGAAGCAGCTCGGAGAGCTGCGCAAGAACGAGCTGGCGAAGGAAGAACTGGTCCGCGCGAGAGCGGAGGCGGATCGCCTGCGGAAGGAATTGGATGAGAGGAACAAGCAACTGGCGGCGATGAAGGGCGGCGCCACTGAAGCCGCCCTGCAGCAGCGGCAACAGGTCATGGCGCGGGCGGATGCCAATGAACTGCTGACCAAGACATGGCAGGTGCCGGCGGGGGCGAAGGACGACATCGTCACGACAGCGAAACAGCCGACGGCGGAGGAAGCGGCGAAATACCGCGCGATCCTGGAGGCGGCGCTGAAACTGGACCCCAACAATCCATGGGTCCATTTCAAGCTGGGGCATCTCTATCATAGCGAAGGCAATCTCGGTGCGGCCATTCGCGAATACCGGACGACGATCCATCTCAAGCCCGACGCCGCCCGTCCGCACCTGGCCCTGGGCCGCGCGCTGAAGGCGCAGGGGAAAAAGCAGGAGGGCGCGGAAGAGATGATGGCGTATCTGATGCTGGCCGAGAAGAATCCGGCGAACAAGCCCCTGATCGGACGGACGGAGCGCAGGCTCGACCAGTTTCAACGGCAGGGCATCAGGCCCCGCGATCCCGATACGCAATCCTTTTCGCTGACGGACGACAACCGGCAGCCGGGGCATCCGGCTGACTTCGAGTTGCCGTCATCGGAGTTCGAATCCCGCCCGGAACCGCCGTCGGACTTTGCCCGGCCGCGCCGCTGACCCAACCTCATGAACGGCCGGATGATGCAGATGATCGTGCGTGTGGGATTGATGGGCATGATGCTCATCGCCCCGGCGCCGTCCGCCGTGCTGGCCAAGGGCGACGCGCCCCCGGCCAATCCCGGCGCGACGCGCCATCAGGGCGGAGGCGACGCGCTCGCGCATTACAATCATGGCGTCAGCCTGCAGGCGGACGGCAAGCCGCAGGAGGCGATTGCCGAGTATCGGGAGGCCGTGCGCCTTCAGCCTGATCTGGCCGATGCCCATTACAATCTGGGCGTGGTCCTGGCTGCCGTCGGCGATCAGACCGGCGCCATCGCGTCCTATCGTACGGCCGTCCAACTCAAACCAGGTTTTGCCGCAGCGCACCATGCGTTGGGTGTCGCCCTGGCGAAGCGGGGCGACCTGACCGGCGCAATCGAGGAATACAGGGCCGCGGTGCAGTACCAGCCCGATCTGGTCGTCGCCCATCAGGGGTTGGGCGCGGCCCTGCATGCCAAGGGCGATCTGACGGGCGCCATCGCCGAATATCGGGCCGCGCTGCGCCAGAATCCCAATCTCGTCGAAGCCCACTACAATCTGGGATTGGCCTTGACTGCGACGGGCGACCAGACGGCGGCAATCGAGGAATACCGGACAACCGCGCGCCTCCAGCCGGACAATGCGCAGGCCTATTTCAACCTCGGACTGGCGTTGCAGGCGAAGCGGGATCTGGACGGCGCGATCGAAGAATACCGGCATGCGCTCCGGATCCATCCCGACCATGCCGGCGCGCATCACAATCTGGGTCTCGCGTTGAAGGCCAAGGGCAACCTGCTCGGCGCCATCGCCGAGTATCAGGGGGCGCTGCGCTTCGAAGGGAAGGACGCCTATACCCATCACGATCTGGCGCTGGCGCTTCAGGAGAAGCAGGATTTCGATGGCGCGATCGCGCAGTACCGCGAAGCGCTGAGGCTCAAGCCGGACTATGCCACGGCCCATTACAATCTTGGGGTCGCGTTGATGGCGCGGTCACGCCCCAAGGAGGCGTCGCAGGAATTTCGCGAGTACTTGCGGCTGGCTCCGGATACGCCGGGAAACCGGACGGGGATCGAGCGGGCGAAGACGATCCTGAAAGTGCTGGGGCAGTTCGAAGACAAGGGCAAGCCCGCCGACAAGGGCGGGCCCTCGGAAGCGAGCACGCCGCCGGCCCCTCCCAAACGCGGCCCGTCGTAAAAGCCAGGTTCGAGGTTCGCGGTTCGAGGTGCGGGCCAAGCTCGCGCTTGATTCCAAGCCCACCACGGGCTATGCTGTAGTCACACTTAAGACTACGGAGGAAACCGTGAAATTCACCAACGTTCGCGATCTGAAAGCCAGAACATCCGCCGTTCTGCGCACTGTCGAGAAGGGCAACACTGTGCTGGTGACCACGCATGGGCGTCCCACCGCCATGCTGGTACCCGTCTCCGAGGACGATATCGAAGATGCCTTGCTGGCCTATAGCCCCATCTTGCGCAAGAAGATCGAAGAAGGGCTGAAAGATATCCAGGCGGGGCGCGCGATGTCTCTGGCCGACTATGCCAGCCGCCGCGCAAAGCAGAAAGCCAAATCCTTGTGACCTTTCAGGTCTTTCTCTCCGAGAAAGCCCAGCAAGACCTGGAGACGTTTCCTTCGAAGCAGGCCGATCAGATTCTGGCGGATTGCCGCAGGCTGGCGGATGATCCGATTCCGGACGGCAAACGCATCAAGAAACTCCAAGGATATAAGGACAATCTCTACAGGCTGAGGGCTGGTGATTATCGGGTGGTGTTCCGACGAGCAGGCGCACGCATTGACATCGTGCGTGTCCTGAGCAAGGGGGACTTCCAGCGTGCCTACTGACCAGCGCTTGCGAAGAAACCTCAAGACTATTGGGCCGGCAAGCTTCGCACTCATCAGTCTGATTGCCGCTGACCCTTCCGCCGCCGAAATCAAAATCATTACCGCGACCGG
>Ga0187893_10004306_pt1 | contig 27293 bp, 27 predicted proteins | sample MA1701074metaG_FD_139574 | JGI IMG/M metagenome (GOLD analysis project Ga0187893, IMG submission 139574) | White microbial mat communities from a basaltic lava cave in the Kipuka Kanohina Cave System on the Island of Hawaii, USA - MA170107-4 metaG ... | reverse complement strand
CTCACAGCCGAGCCTCGCCTCGCACCGTCGGGCTGCTCGGCTCGTCTGTGACTAACGTCGGAAGTGGTATCAGGGGGCGGGGGGATGGTCTGGAAACCCGGCGGCGGTGGGGGGTTTCCACGGCGAAAATCCGGCCAGCCGCTTGGAAGCGGGGCCGGTTCCACAACGAGACCCTACGAGCGAGCACCGTGAGGCCGGGTTCCTGACGGGGCGAGCGAAAGCGTCTTTCCCGACAGTTAAGCGGAGCGAAGCTCCTTGGGCACTGTTCCCGATGGGTGCCGCTATCGGGAAAGCCTGGCGGTGCCATACGTTGACACTTCGTGTGTGTTGAAACGTGATTTGGTTCTTCAATCCGTGCTATCTTGAGCGTGCGAAACACTGTTTCGCGGTCGTCTTGATACGCTAAACGCGAATCTTTGGACGGTCATCACTTCAGGCTTTGACACCCGGCAAACTCGGTCACCAACCGAGCTAAGGGGACGGTCTTATCAACCATCACGTCAAAGGCCCGTAGAGCCGGATTCGCCATGAGAGTGGCTCCTCCGGTTCGAGGGAGGCTCCGAAGAGTAATCCCTTCGTGGAGTAATCCTTCGGTTCTATCCCATAGTTCATATTGAAACCGGGCGACCGGGAAAGACTCGCTGCGAGGCGAGCCGTGGCAATCAAACGGGTGAAAATCCCACCGCGGGGTTCGGGCCAAAGTCCGCAAGGACCATTCGGGTGAAAGACTCGTGAGGCTCGTACAACGTTGGCTGGCGTGGGGAGTTTGTCCACCGCGAGGCGGACAACCGGACGCGACACGTTCGGCGATTCTCGTGAAAAGCGGGAACGATGAAAAGCTCAACCATGAACGGGGCGTTAAGCCCTTGCCAGTAAGTTTGACCTGAGACGGTGCCATACCGCGTTAGAAAGATGTTCGCCGCAGGGTAGGGGGGAGCTTCTAGTTTCTACCCCTTGAAATCGTGCCGACTCATGGCACGGAAACTATGCCGGGACGGGAGTCTTGGACATACGGCGATTCGTCAAGCGACGTGACAGGTTGAATGAAGATTGTTGCTAACCGGGGAAGGAGTGAGGCTGCCGGAGTGATAGCCGGTGCCATGCTTTGTCAGCGTGGTGGTTGAAAAGCCTTTCTCTGGGAGAGTGGCCTAAGTAGGAGTCCGCGGGAGCGGAGCGGAAGCGTTGCAGGGCAGTGACGATTCCGTTCGAGCATCAACGGGTGGTGCCGGGTGCGTTCATGACGACGAAAGGGCTGACGGGCGTTAAACCCGAAGTGATGACGTGCTGGCGGTACGGGGGACCCTAAAAAGTCCCCTGTACCCGCCGGTTTCTCGTGAAGGGAACGATTCAGCGGGCGAAAGAGGCCTCCCTTGGCAGGGAGCCGTCTTTTGTCGGCTAGGTGACGACGGACACTCGGCGTGTGCCTTGAGTCCGTCAGCGGTTTTGAGTTCGCAACGGCTATGAATTGGGCTGTTGCTATGAAGGAAACTAGCGAGCACGCAGTTGCTCGGCTGGTGAACGTGGGCATGTAACGTGAGCGATAAGGAATCCGCTTGCCATTCGTGCCGGTCATTTCGCATGGTCCGCAGCGTGCGACGGAGGTTCGTGACGTGTGCGATGTGGAGGTTCAGGTATGGGTTGGTGGCAAACGGTCGCTGGTCGGATGATTGGCGACGGTCCGGCGGACTACATCGAAGAGCTTGCCCGCATGGGTCAACTCTTCGTCGAGCCGGATGAGTTCCCTCGGCACGTGCGAGAGCGTCTTAACGCTCTGTACGTGGAGGGACTCGGACGCGAGCCGACGGAGACGGAGCTTTCGGAGCTTCTGTCGTTTAGCCGGTGAGGTGGATGCTGAAGGTTGGTCGTGCACCAACAAGGTCGTTGGGCTTTGGAGATTGTGCCCAGGCAAAACAATCTCATTTTGATTTTCGGTAGGGGGGTCTTTATGTATCGTTGTGAGGCGTCGTCGGTCGAGGGGTTCGTCCAGCAACTTGCCGTGGGCTACGTGCAGCACGGACATTTTTTCTACGTGACGGGGAACGTTCCCGATGGGAAGGACGTTCACGCCGTGGATGCGAAGCTCATGGGGCGTTACGGCCTGGATGTCTCCAAGTGGACGCGGGCAAGAGAGAAGGGGAAGGGCAGGGCGAGCGTGCAGTACATCCGCTGCGGTCGGTTCTTCGTGCTCATCGCCACGGCGGGGCGGCACGAATTCTTTGAGAGCGAGAAGGGGGTCCGCGACCTTCGCGAGCATCCGATTCGGTTCGCGGGTTACAGCATTTCGTACCGGCGGGGGGTGGACCGACGCTTTCACGTCTCGGTACGCATCGCTCCGGATGAATACTTGCGGCTCAAGGCGTTCTTCGTGGACCTTGCATGTCACCGCTCGGTGGATGGCCTGGCCGCGGAGTTCTCGCGGCTACCCTTCGAGCCGTACGCTCCTGTGCGACGACAGCTTTTGAACATCGTGCGAGCGGTGAACCGCGAGCGACAAGCGGCGGGCTTTGAGCCGGTGCCGGTGGGAGTGTTACGCCTTCGGCGGCGAATTGTGAAACCATTTGTCGAGTCGGCAACGGAGCGGAAGGCGGCTTAGGCGGTGGCGTGTTCCTTGGGAACGAAGCGGATGTCGAGAGCAAGGTCCAGGGCTTCGGCGATGCGTTGCAGCATGGTGAGCGAATGACCTTCGTAATCGGCGTCTTCGAGTCGAGCGATGACGGGTTGCTTAGAGCCGATACGTTCGGCAAGTTCTTCCTGGGTCAGTCCGGCTTGCGTGCGAGCGTCGTAGATGAGGCGGGCGACGTGGACGTTGACCGTCTCCTGTTGAATCAACTCACGAAGCTCGGGGTCGTCGCCGGCGATACGGTCGAGAATTTTCAAGGCGTCGGTTGTCTTAGCCATTTTGGTCGTCCTCCGGGTACGTGTGCTTTGCCGGGTCTTTGGCGAATGCTTCTTTCCGTTGAATCGCCCGTTCGATGTCGGCATTGGGCACCTCGTCTTCCTTGGTGAGGCCGTGAGCGAGAATCGCGACGGCCTGGCCGTGGAAGAAATACAAAATCCGGAAGTTCACGTGACCCTGCCGGATGCGTAGCTCGTGAATCCCGTCCCGAAGGTAATCGGCCATCGGTCGTCGAAGCTCGTGGCCAAGCTGGGCAAGAACTTGAATCCGAGCGTTGCATTTCGCGTACGCCTTTTTGTCCTTGCGTCGAAGCTCGCGGAGCCATTCGACGACCGGAGCCTGACCGCGTTCGTCGCGGTAAAAGATGACCTCGGTCTTCGGCACGTTCCCTACGCTCCAATTATACCAATATTGTTATGGCCGGTCAAGCGGCTTTTCAAGCTGATTACCGCATGTCGCGGTAGGGGGGAAGAGGCTCACGCTTGTCTCGCAGCCCGTTCAATTGCCATCCAGCAAACGAGTTGAATTTGGTCAACCGTGATGGGCGGAAGGGGGAGGGGGGCTTGAAACGGTTCGAGTCCGATTTTTTCGACTGCATCGATTATGGCCGCCGACTTTGCGTCGTGGCTGCCGTAACTTGCCTCGAAGACCTGGCGGAGCAAGTTCTCCTCGCGTTTTGAGACGGGAGCCTCAACGGCGTCAATGCATTGGTTGAAGCGAGCTTGCTCGACGTTCTGTGGAGGATAGTCGCGAAGAAACTCAGCAACCTCGCGGCAGAATTTTGATACGCGAGGCTGCAAGTTGGCCGGGTCAGTCTCGTAGGTCCACGCATTAAGGATGTGGTCGCGAGCACGTTGCCAGGCGGAGAAAGCCATCTGCTTCAAGTCGAGTGGCAAGGTCGTCGGCGTGTTTTCGCGACACTCGATGAGGCGAAGGCATGTGCCCACTTCGGCGACGATGGTGTGGTCTGTTTCGCTCCGCATGGGAACAAATCGTAAGTAGATACGTTCTCCGACCATTGCACAGAAAAAGTGGCCTCGTTTGCTCCCTTTTGCGAGGCCGGAACCAGCCTTCCACGGAAGTTCGCGGATACAGTCGCCCATCATCAAGAGGGCCTTGCGAAGTTCCTGACGGTATTCCTCGCCGCTTTGGGCGGCCGATGCACTTCCTCCTTCCTCGTAAATGCTGGCGTCTCCGTCGTGGAGTCGTTCAATTTCTTCACGAGATTCCGCAAACGACTGGTCGCCTTCGGCTCCGTCCTTAATGGGCGTTACTTCGACGCCGATAGAGGCGGCTGCTTGGGCAAGCTTGCGGCGAACTCGAAGCTCAAGGTTGAGCAACGTGTCAAGCTGTTTGTCGGGGAAGAACGTGCGGAGAAACACGCGGTCGTGTCGGCTTCCTATGCGGTCGATGCGTCCGTGGCGTTGCACCAGCCGCATGGGGTTCCAGGGCAAATCAAAGTTGATGATGTTTCGTGACTGTTGAAGATTCATGCCTTCGGCGAGCACGTCGGTACTGAGAAGCAAGTCAAAAAGGTCTGTGCGTCTGGCGGGTGGGGCGGCTGACGACTCCGGGGCGAATCCGAAGACGGCGGCTTCGCGAGTGATGCCTCGGCGTGATTCATTTCCAGCGACGCTGGCCATGCGACCAAAGTAGGGGCGAAGTTCTTTCCGCTTCTCAAGGAGGCGGTCAACGTATTCCTCAATCCAGTTGATGGTATCTTCGTACGCCGAGAAGACCATGACTTTTCGCTTCTGGCAGCGGTCGTCATCGTCAATGCCCTCTTTTTCGGCGGCGTCAATGATGCGTTCTAATTCCGCGACCAAGGCCGCAAGTTTTGGGTCGGCAGCGGGCTTCACGCTGCTTGCTCGTTCGTAGAAGCGATTAAGCAACGCTCGGTCCGTTTCCACGTCGGCTCGAAGGGCGGCAAGGTCAAATTGCTCGGTCGATTCCTGGTGTGGGCTGGTTGCGAGCAACTCCTCGAAGTGCTCTTCGTCGTCGGCTGCGGATAGTTCGCGGAGGAGTTCCTTCTTGAGCACGAGTCTCCGGTCTAGCCCTTGCAAAAACAAGTCGTGTTCATCGACCATCTTCTTAACGGTCGTGGCAAAGGCGTGAACCGATGATTCGAATCGCTTGAGTAGCCCGGACCGCAAGAGGCCCACAATCGCCGGGTCGCCACGGTCGGGTGGCTGACCGGCCGGATAGTTGTCCGGCTTGTAGCGGGCGAGCGTAAGTTGCGGGTGACCATTCGGAGGCATCAATGCATCTTCAATCTCGCGAAGAAATCCAGGGAGCACGTCGTCCAGGTCGTAGTTGATAGATGACGCAAGGGGCTTTGGAAATCGAATTGGGACCGTTTCGCCTGTTGGAAGCTTGATGAGGTCGTTCTCGTAATGCCGTTTCACGAAGCGACGGGTTCGCTTGACAGTCGTAGCGTCGATGATGGGGTAGAGCATGTCTGGATTGAGGTTGAATGGGTCAACTCGCATGGCGTCCTCGAATCGCTCGCAAATCGAAAGCACGCCCTGGTCAGCAAGGATGGCGTCTTGCTTGATGAAGTAGCGAATGACGTGGTACAGGTCCCAAAGCGAGTTGTTGACTGGCGTCGCCGTGAGAAGCATCAAGTCGCGACGCTGCCCCATCATCAATTGCCTAAGCACGGCCGCTCGGGCCGGTGCGTCAGGATTTCGATAATTGTGAGCCTCATCAACGAGCACGAGAGCGTACTCATCGACGTTCGATTGTAGGTGATTCTGCTGGCCGCCAAGCTGCCGGTCGCGGGCGAGTTCCTCGTACGATACGCACTCGACGTAAAGTTGAAACCGGTGGATGAACTCCTTCCACGTGCTGTCGCGAAGAGCGGCGGGGCACACCAAGAGCACCCGCTGCCGTCGTTCGCGATACTGACGGATGATTTCTCCGGCGAGAAACGTTTTGCCTAAGCCGACGCCGTCGGCCACGAGCACGCCCCCATACTTGCGTAGGATTCGTTGTGCTCGCCAGATTCCGTGCCTCTGAAACGTCGTGACCGGAATCTCTGAGCCTTGCTGCTTTTGCGTTTCTTGGGCCTCTTCCTCAAGCTCCTGGCCGTACAGGTGCCAGAGCACTTTCAAGTAGATGAGATAGGGCGGGTATTCCGCCATGAGCCGGTCGTAAATCGCCGCGAGGTCGTAAGGTTGGGCGGCCTCCCAAAGCTCCTCGAACCATTGCTCGACCTTGGCGACAACCGGGTCCTCGTAGTGACCGAGATTCAGTTCCAGATTAGACCTGAGTCCTGCGTAAGTAAGATTCGACGAACCGACGATGAGGCCGCCGCCGTGAACGCGGAAGATGTACGTTTTCGCGTGAAGAAACTGCCGCTCGTAGCGGCGGACTTCGACCTTGCCTGAGTGGAGGTGCCCAAGCAACTTACGAATGGCGGCGTCGGTGTCTTCGTCAAAGGGCAGCAAGTCGCGAGCGTGGGCCAGGCCAGAATCAAGTTGGTTGATGGCCGACTGCACCTGCCTTCGCGTGAACTCAGGTTCGGTCGGGTCGCCGGGCCTGCGGTCGGGGCGAGTGGCCTCCGGCGTCGGCTCGACGCCGAGAAGTAATCGCAGGCGGGGAAGGTGCGTGACCTGCGGCTCGATGAGGTTGAAACCGGGTACGTTGAAGAAAGCGGTGGCGATGCACAGTTCGCCCGGAAGGGCTTGCTCGTGCCGCAACGCCTGAAGGTGTCGAGCGACGGCACGGTCCAGCGTGTTGCCCTCGCGATTGTCGATGAAGAGGGGGCGGTCGGCTGACAAGGCGGGGTCGTTGCGGTCGATATTGCTAGGTTTCATATCACTTCGCCTTATCACGCCATGCCTTGTAGTAGTCAACTGTTGTTTTGAGCCTTCGGTTGTAGTCTCCGAGCGTCGGATGGTCGGCGGATGTACCTGGTCCCCATCCCTCGTGGAAGGTCTCGAAGATGTGGCCTAAGTGTGCTTCGGTCAGGCCGTAGGCGTGTGCGACGACAGCGTCTAGCTCGCACATCATGTCGTATTTTGCGTTCGGTTCGAGTGAGCCACACTCGTCGCCGACGTTTTTGGACCACGGGGCGAACCTCTTGTCGATACTCGCAAGCCGTCCTGCAAGTTGGATGATGCGGCGTTGAAGCGGGTTGGCCTCGGGCAATCGCGGAATTGGGAATGGATTGAAGACATAAAAGTTGACGTGCGTCTCGACGAAACGACGTGCGTACCAATCAAGCGGCAGCGAGGAAAGGACGCCCAGCAAAAAAGCCGTGTCACTTTCGTCACCTCGTGGCCAGAGAAGGTAGGGAGCTTGATTCCCGATGAAAACGTGTGGTGGGACGAACGCGACAATAACCGTTCGCTGATTGGTTCTATTTGTCACGTCGCGGAACGCAATTCTCGGGGTGAAGCAGGGCAGCGATTGCGGTTTGCTGAAGGCACGTGGTTCAAACTCGCTGAACGCGGACTTGCTGAGCTTGGCCCCGTGCACGGCCTTCTTGTGAAGATGAGGCACGACAGTTTGGGGGTCCGCCCAAGCGTAGTACCGACCCGTGTCTGGCTCCCAGATATCGAAGGATTCGCCCTTGAACACCGGCCAAAAACCCATCGGGCATTCGTGCGATTTCACGTCCATGAGGTGCTTGTCGTTGGTTGCGTCTAACTCGCGGTGCGGTCGCACCCGCCAAGTTTTTATGTTGTTCAAGTCAAGTCTTGGGGAGCGACGCAATTGAACGAATACTCCAAGAGACTCTTCGGTCGGAAGCAGTGGAAGCGATGCCGTGTCGTTCCAAGCCATGACCTCGCTGCCGGAGAATTCGGCGGCGGGGTTTGTGACGCCAGCGGCGTAACGGTCGAAACTTGGGAACGGACCCCTGAGCGACAAGTTTAGCCCACCGGGCGTGCATCGTTGCCACGCCGTCAGGCCGATGGTGTATCGAGGTTCGGCTTCGTCAAACACCCAGCCGCCAGTATTCAAGAGCATTGTCAGGTCGATAGGCTGAGCCTTGTGAAGTACTTCGATTCGGAACTCAGTGGAACCCTTTGCACTCCACGCGGAACGCGGGAGCACCACTCCGACTCGTCCGCCCTGGGCCGATATAAGGTTCCAGAACCGCCAACAAAATGCCTTGTAAAGGTCTGGGTCGCCCGTGCCCATTCCGGGAAAAGGTCCGGTCGTAAGTGCGACGCGAATCGCCTCGGCTTCGGCAAGCTCACGTCGATATAGTTCGAGCAAATCACGGTTTGCATTTCGCAATCGCTCCTTCTCTCGCTCTTGTTCCCTCTGGTTCATTCCTCGCAAGCCGGGAACATGTCGTGCCCAAAAAGCGTGCTCTTCGAGTGTGGCCTCTTGCCAAGGGGGGTTGCCTAGAATTACGTCAAATCCGCGTCGGTCGCGGAGAAACACCTCCGGGAAAGCAACGGGAAAATGCAACGGCGAAAGTTCGGCCAGGGCTTTGCGGGCTTCCTTGTGGTGCTTGGAATCGACAATCTGCGTTTTCAGCTTTTCCCAATGCTCAAGGTCGAGAGCGAGGGGGGTGTTGGTCATGCGACACGCGGCGACGATGTCGCACAATGCCTCAGCGGGCTTGGTCTTTTCGCGGGCCTCGTGCATGGCCTTGCGGGCCTTGCCGACTTCGACCGCGGTGGCGTCGGCGATGTGGGCCATGCGACGGAGCGGTTCAGTCGCATCGCCTACAAGTGATTTCGCGTCAAATGAAAACATTGTCTGTTGATGTGGGTTCTCAGGGTCAAGGGTGTCCTCGCGTGCTTTGTCTTCAATTTCCGAAACCTGGCCGATGCCGACAAGCGAGTTGCCGACGATGAGGTTGTGGTCCAGGAGCGAAAGCGGCAGACCGGGAACAAACGTGTGGACCCAAATTGAGAGTCGGGCGAGGTCCACGGCCACGGGATTGATGTCCACGCCGTAGATGCAGCGGCGGGCAATCAAACGGCGGAGAAGTTGCGTATCTTCGATTTCCACCTGCTCGGCCAACGTGCCGAGTGCCTCGGTTGCCGATGCCCTGAGTTTTGCAAGTTCGTGACGCACACCGGAAAGAGGGCGGGTAGAGAGATACTGTGTGAAGGCTCGCTCGATGCGGTCCACGGCGGCAACGAGAAAGTGCCCGGACCCCATCGCGATGTCAGCGACGCGGACGTCGAAGAACTTTTCGGCTGCTTCGTCGTTGTCGGCAATTGCGGACACTCTTTGAAGATGGTCGTTCAACGCGGGTTCGAGGGCACGGTCGAGCAAGTGCTCCACGGCGAATGATTTCGTGAAGTAACTGCCGGTGCTCTTGCGGGCACCCGAACGATTGTGCAGGTAAATCCGCTGCTTCTTGACGATGGGTTCTTCGTCTGCGAGGCACGGGCGGTAGAAGCCGTTCTTATCGACGGTGAGGTCGGTCTCGGCGACCGCAAGTTCGCTTTCGAGCAATCCTTCGTAGACTGTGCCGAATTCGCGTACGCCGAGACTGCGGAAATCGACCGGCCCCCAGCCCTCGGGGGTGTGGATGATAAGAAGTCCCTGAAGCACCGGACCCATCACACGGTTGGGCAACGCGACTTTGTCGAGCAATGCTCCGACCGGAGACACGTCGGCGTCCGTAGCAAAGAGTCCACCGTCGTACTCAGGCACCCCCCATTCGCGGTTGCCCTTCTCCACGGCACGGAACAATCGCTTGACCTCTTCCCATTGCGAATCGCCGTCATCAAAGGGTGTTCCGGCGTTCAAAGTTTCGAGTAACTCGGCGGCCTTTGTTTTCAGTGAGCGACTGCGATAGAGGCCGTTCCAGCGGTAGGGGAGCAAATCCTTGTCTTCGGCGTAGGCGATGAACAAGAGCCGAAAGAGCACGGTCATCGCCATTTCGTATGTCTGTGCTAGGTCGCCTGCGGTGGGTTTCTTCAGGCCGCGGGCCTTGGCGAGGCCTTCGGCAAGTTGCGGGACCACCTCGCCGTAGATGCGTTCGCGGAGTCGCTCGGCCAAGTCGCCCGCGAAACGGCGGGACTCATCGATAAGTTGGTCAAGCGTGCCACCTTCGCTCAACGCTTCGCCGGAAAAAAGAAGCCAGAGGTAGGCCGCGTCTGTATCGCGGAGTAATCCGGTATGAACTTCTAAGTAAGTTTCCGTGCGGCCTCTGCGTCCAACGCCAACGCCGACTTTGACGGGATAGAGGCGAAGTTTTGAGCCGTGCGAAACGATGACGTAAGGCACGTTCTCGCGGTCGGCGACGGCTAGTGCGTATGAGGTTGGGGATAAGCCGCTGAATCGGTCGCCTTGAAGTTCCGGCGATTCTGATTGATGAAGCAAAACCGCGACGGCGACTTTCTTGCCGTTCGGTCCCGCTCGGAGTACGGCCGTCACCTGGTCGCACGGTTCAATTTGAAAGCCGAGTGAACGCAGAAGGCCATCGCCTCTGTGAGTGAGTAGGGGACGGGCTTTTTTCTCGGCGGACGACCATGCCTCTTCCCAGCGGTCCGTCCTTTTGACGCCGGTTGCGAGTTCATGCGTAGCAAGAAAGCCCTCGTTGCGAATTCCGGGGAGCGGGGATTCAACGGAGGGCAGTGCGTCGCGAAGCGAACGAAGGGCGGCATGCCGGTCGGGCTGCTCAAGAGCCTCGCGGCATATTCGTTCAACCTGGCCGATATCCGCGTTGGGAGAGGCTGGCGGGTCATCTCCCGCGGGGCCGCAGACGGTGGCTTTTCCATCATGCAAGACGACGAGAATGAGCGGTGCTGCACGCCCGGCGTTGCGGGCCTTCCAAGTCGAGCGAACGTTCGGCAATCTTGGCGGCGACGAACTTTTGGCGACAAGAACTTCCACGCCTTGCGAACCTCTGCCGACCGCAAGGCCAACCGCCTCGAACGGCGAGCCGTCCGGCATCTTGACCGGTCGAAGTTCGAGGTCGCTGAAGGGTGTGTCACTCATCTTTCGTGGTGTCTTCCTCCTGTTGAAACATCACCATGCCGCGGTTACCGGTGTCGGAAGACCGACTCGCATGAAGAATCTGGCGAACGCTTGCGAAAGATGCTCACGATAAGGGGGCAGGAGTCGCAATCGAGGTAGGTCTCGTTGTTGGACGAGTGATTCCAAAAACGTGCGTGGGATGGTGAAGACTTCCTTGAAATCGACAATGCGGTGTTCGGTGGTCACGTCGCCGATAGTCGCTGCGTTGAGAAGCGATAGGTTCCAAACAAAACCGTCGCGAATATCGTTGCAAAGGGTCTTCCAGGCCTTGTTTGTAGGGTTTTGACCCTCGGCTTTCTGGGCGGCTTCCCACTGCTGCTTATATTCCGCGAGTGAAACGTGAGGACAAAGGATGATATTGGCCACCTTGTGGTGCTCAAGGTCGCATGCCTGAGTCATAATGACCACATCGGCCTGAACGGCTGCTGTCGCCCCTTTGAGCGTCTCGGTCTCGTCACCGGCTTGGACGGAAATCGCTTCTGATGTCCAGCCGATGAGGGGACATGCGTTGATAAGGTCGCCTTGTGTGAGTGGCTCTGTGGGGTCGGCCGTTTCGTACCAAAGTTCACTCATCTCTCTTCTGACCTCGGCGTCGGGAGAGAATGATTTGGGGCTTCCACCACGGAAGCGAAGCCGTATGAAGGACCACACGTTCCTCAAAAAGCTTTGGACGCTGATGGGTAAGAAAGAGTACACCGGGACGGCCTCCGTAAGGGGCGTGGGGCTGGGTCCACAGAATTGGCCACGGCGATTCGCTTGCAATGGCGTCGCCCGGTAGACCAAGTTGCTCGAAAGCAACCTCGACGCTGAGCACGTAGCCTAGAGAGACAAGTACTTGCTGAGAGACTCCCCAATAGGGCTTACCCCAGGAACGGGGGTCGTCTGACTGAGTACGAATAACAAGAGTGTGCGAATGTTCTTTGGTTGGCCGCTGCTGCGTCGGGACGCCAAGTGTTCGTTGCGGACGAAATTCCAGACCGGTGCTAGTGGTAGCGAAGCTGGATGTATCATCGTCGAAAAGTGGGTTTCTCGACGTACGTGGACGTTCTGTCGCCGTCGTGCTCATTGGGTTCGTCTCCAAACGTTCGAGTGCATCGTCTCGCCTGTGAGGTCGGCGAAGCCCCGGACTATCCATTCGTGTGCAACGTCGAACCAACCCCACATTGCTTCGCGGGATGAATCCTTTGGCATCCCGCGACCCGTCATTTCGAGCAGGAGCATTGGATGATTGTCCTGGCGTCTCAAAGCGGTGCGAATAGTCGCATGAAGGCGTCCGAAACGGTCGGGCAGTAGGAAGCTCATGCGTAGGTTGAGGGCTTCGGGACTTGGCAGAAAGCGTCCATCTTTGGTTCGCCATGCAACATCCGGAAACACCTTTCCGAGTTCACGAATCGCTTGCCAGCCTTCGTTTTGCGGGATGTGGTTGACATAGGTCATCTCGTACTGCCGCGGCTGAACTTGTCCTAATTCCATGTCCTGGATGAAAGTCTCGAATGAACCGAGTCTGTCGCGGAACATGGTGATGACTTTGTCGTAATGAGGATACTCATCTTCGGGACGGACTTTTTTCCAATTATGGAGGAAACGGTCTCGTTGAATCTGAACGATGCCGTTCTCGTCGTCACGCAAGAACCAGATGCGTGGCAGGGGAGGGGTATCGGTAAATTCAAGCTGGACCTGTGGAGCTTCATCAAGCGGTTCGAGGACTGGGGCGAGCGGTGCGACTTCCTGGCATTTGGCATAGCCGGATTGTTTGAATTTTTCCCAGAGGACTCCAAAGTGTGGGGCGAGAAGGCCGTCAAAGCCTTTGAACATGATTCCACAAACGACCTCAATGACGGGTGGTCGTTCGAATTTCGGCAGTTGTTTCGACATAGACACGGTCTGTCCCTCTGAAAAATTCAGACAATCAGATTGTGATTCTCTCCACTACGTTCCTCGTCACCGCTCTTGTCCGCCGGTCGTACAGCCGCGTCGTTCGCGGGTCGGAGTGACCGGCGAGGTACTGCACGTCGTCGAGCGGTACACCCTGCTCAAGCAGGTTTGTGATTGTTGTAGCACGAAACGAGTGGCATGTAAGCCGCGTGGCCTCAAGGCCCGCGGCGGCGAAGCGTCGTTTGACCATGCGAAGGATGTCGTTGGCAGTCATCCCGGCGTCGGCGAGTCGTTTGGTTTTGCGGACGGCCGAGCGGAATAGGGGGGATGAAACTTCGGCGGTGCCCGCGGCGGCGATGTACTCGTCGATGAAGCCTTCAAGGTCGTGCCGCACGGGGATTTCACGGACCACCCCGCCTTTTTCGTCGAGTTGCAAGCAGTGCTGCCGTCCGTCGCGGTAGTAGTCGCGGTGGCTGAGCTTCGCGACGGCCCCGACGCGGGCTGCGGTGTAGATGAGGGTTGCGATGATGGCTCGGTCGCGTAGACCCACAACGTCGGTCACGTCGATGCTGGCAAGCAGTTTGCGGGCGTCCTCGGTGCTCATGGCGGGCGTCTTGCCTTCACGAACCTTGTGTTTTGGGCCTCGGACCGAAAGAGCCGGGTTGAGCGCGACGGCGTGGCGAACCACGAGATTGTCGAAGAACTTGCGGATGCCCGCCAAGTGAAGTTTCTTCGTCGGTTTGGACGCTTCTTTGCCGTTGACTTCGTTCCTGAGTCCCTTGATGTAATCTTTCAGGAGGTCGGCCTGTATCTGGGGCAACGGAACGCCGAGTGACTCGCAATGTGCAAGGAAGCGGTGAACGGCGTGCCGGTAGGCTCGGTTGGTGTGGTCGTTGTCCTCGTGGCTAAAAAACTCGTTATAGGCGAAGCGAGCGTTTCCGCCCGCGGCAAGAATGTTGGCCGGGGCCTCGGACGGCTCGGTCCGGGCCAACGGACGGGCTTCGACGCGGATGATTTCCTTACCCATGACCTGCGGCCTCCCTACCGCCGACTTAACGCATGATAACATCCTTTATCATGCATTATCCGGCGGGGCGGTCAAGACGGAAAAAAAGATGCCCGCAGGCCGGTGACGAACCGGCCTGGGGCAATCGGTTCACGGGTCAGTGCTTCTTGTCCCGTGGCGGATTCGGGTCGCTGCCGAAACTATCCGAATCGCGAATCTGTCCGTTGGGACGATGAATCACGACCTCAGATTCGTTTGCCTTTGCGAGCTTTCGCCCTTCGACCTCGGCTTTCGCCTGGGTCGGATGGAGCGACGCCGCCCGCTCGGCACCTTCGCGGATTACGGCCCACTCGTTGCCACGCGGCACAACGTGGTAGTCTTTCTTTGCCATTGTTTTGTTCTCCAATTTCGAGAGGCGTTGCCGGTGCCGGTCACGCGACCTGCACCGGTCCGCCGTGCTACTTATCAAAGTCGCTGATGAAGCTTCCACCAGCACGCCTTATTTGCCGACCGAATCGGCGGGAAGTTTTCATCGACGCTCAACTCAATCTCGTGTTCCTCGGGCGTCGGCGTCGGGGTCCAGGTTCCATCGAGATAACCGTCGAAGCGATACTTTGCGTTCCACGGGCTTTCTTCTCCGGTCTTGAACCGTGTCTTCGTCGTTGTTGTAGTGCTGTTCATTTCAATGTCTCCAGAAATTCCAAACCTCGGGCCGCCCCCTGCGGGCAAGCCTCGAACCGGCGTAACACGAATGTGGTGGCGAGCGGCTTCCGCGGTTTCGTCGCGGCATTCGATACTTGATGTTGACACTCAACTCAATAGCCTCCGCAAAAAAATCAGAACAGGCCCATTTGCCCATTGGCCTGGTCTCGCGACTCGAAGAGTTTCTTGTCCTTGCCGATGTACAGAAGGTCGAGTTGCTGCAAACGGACACACATCGCGGAAATCGTCACGTCGAACGTCTCCGCAAGGCGGTAAAGGTTGGGCCACCTGGTGCGGTCAAGTTTCATGGCTTCTTCGCGAAGCAGTCCCTTGGGCATCGAAAGAGCCGCAGCGTATCGGTTGACTGCACGTGCCTCGTCCGGCTCGTCGCCGCGGGCTTCCATCTCGCGAAGGAGTTTCTGTCCTTCAGCGGATGCCTGAAGAATCTTGAGGACCGCCGCTTCACCGTGCGGACAACTTCGCAGTGCAAACGGTCCGTCATCGTCGTCATCGAAGAGAACGGGGTGGTCGAGTGTGGCTTTGTCGACGAACAAGTCCCAATGTCCCATCTCGTGGCCTTTGGTGGAGCGTTCCAGACCGGGCTTCTCCTCGAATAGCGTTTTGCGTCGTTCGTTCAATACGATGAGCCGGTCCTTGGGGACGATGGCCCCGAAGATGATTTCACCTGGAAGCTCGTCGACGTTCTCCCATAGGATTTGAAGGCCAAGGACACGCTCCGCCACCAAGTCGATGGGTATCGGGGGTGCAAGCGGCTTGCCGGTGATTCGTTCCAATTCAATAAGACGGTCCTGGGCTAGCCGCTCGATATGCTCGTTACGATAGATTTTCACTTGTTGTCTCGCTTGAGCTTTTCGATGAGCTTCTTCCAGTCTTCTTCCGAAAGATTCAGATTCGTCGCGGAGCGATAAAACGCCCTCGCCCCCGCACTCTTTTTCAGCGTCTCCCCCATGTCGGGCGGGGCCTTTCCCGCAAGAGCGAGGAGTTCGTCGCTATTCGCATCGAGGGCGGCGGCGAGTTGAAGAATCGCTGCGGTAGACGGCGGCGGAAGTCGGTCGTTCTCAATCTTGCTTAGATACGTGAAATCGAACCCGCGACGGTCGTCCTCTTTGAGACGAATGGCCACCTGCTCAGCGAGTTCTCGCTGGGAAAGGTGTTTTGCGAGCCTTAGCTCGCGGATACGGGTTCCGAATGTCTGCTTCTTGGACATCGTCGGCGAAAGTGTAGCGGCGTTGAGTTGACAGTCAACACCAATTACCGGGTGGTGCCTTCATAGCCTGCAAGGCGGACGGTACTGTCTCCGAACCTTCCCGTGAATGAATAATTCGCTGTCCCAGTCGGCTTGTCGGTGTGAGTAAAGGGCGGCGGCGGCGAGAGTGCCTCGGCTGTGTTCTTGCCAACGAGGTCGTCGGTCGTTCTTTTCGACGGCGGTACGCACATCGTCAGCGATTCCTAGGTCGATGACTTTCCATGATTCATCGGGCAGCACGTCGAGGATGACGTAGATGCCACGCATCGAGTGAAGGTGCTTGCTCATGAGGAACGGACCGGAGAACTCGTACCCGGCGATAATGACGACCGAAGAAATGGCACGCGAAGCGTCCATGCGAGAGTCCTTTCGTTGATGATTCTACCTGCTTGGGCGGCGGAGCCGGAGCGTCCGTGATTCGAGTCGAGGCGTATGCCGGACGCGGTGAATCCGAAAGTTGGTTTCCAGTTTGTCCGCGATTGCATTTCCGAAACGACAGCGGACGAGTTCGAGGTAGACGTTTGCAAAGTACGAACCGTGCCAGGGGAGTGGTGCCTCGGTCAGCGTGTGAGCAACCTCATGGAGCACGACCCATTCAAAGCGTGCGTGCCGGGGCATCTTGATGACGTTGCCGATGGCACAGGCCCGGCGTCGGCCTCGTCCATCCTTCACAACAACGTGGCGACCCCCCCACCGCTTCTTGAACCAACGCTCGTTGCAAAGTTCATCCACGTAGGCTTGGATTTCGGGAACCGTCTCGATGCGGCGTCGACGTACCGAGTCCCAGAATTTTTCCGCGGCGTAGAGTCGCTTTCGTTGCTGGTCGCGTTCCCGCGGCGGCTTATCCCTGCGAGTAAGCGGAGCCGATGGGTTGTCCCTCCACCGGCGAATCAACAACACGTCTGCAACGCGGCTCATTCTTGAAATAGATATCCGGCTTTAGGTCTGCCGTATACGGCCTTCGCCTTCGGGTCCTCGCCCCGCGAGGCCGCAAGGCCCTTGGGACCCGAAGCGAAGGACGTGGCAGGCCGCACGACGCCGGAACCCCCCTGCTCCGCCGGTTCCGGCACCTCCGATGCCCCCTTCTTCCCCTCCTGCCGGTTCGGTTCGGAGCCTGAGGGTTCCCCTTTGTAGATAAGAGGGCACCCAGGACGGGAGGAATCCTGAGTGCCCTTGGCAACGGGTCGGGCGAGACCTGATTGCTACCTGGCCGCGGCGACGGCAACCTCGACAGCACCCCAAACGGAGATGAGGAGCCAAGCGAGGACGTAGAAAAGGAACGTCGCCAAGGCACTGGTCGCAATCAAGTAGGCCCATCGTGCGAGCTTGACTCCGCGGCCAGGACCGGGAGGAACCGCTGGCGTCGCGACAGCGGTGGTCGGTGGTTCGCGATAGTTGCCGCCGGTTGTCCGGGTTTGGACAGACTGGGGCTTAGCCATGACCTGCGGCATTGCGACGCGGGGCGGGTGATGCGTGACTGGTGGTCGTTCGAGTTTCGGTTCAGTCAGCACGGACGTAGCTCCTTCCTGAGCCGTTTCAGGCTCGTATCCGTGCCGTTCGCAATTGCCGTCGCATTCCGTGATGGGTCGTGAACCGCACGGCGGGCAACGCAAACCGGCACTACGGAAATGGGTGCCCGCCACGTTGGTGGGCTTTCAGCTACTTAATCGCGTTGGGTGGGTGCGTGTCCGGTTTTGCGAGAGTCGGATGGATGATGCGGGTTGCAGGGCAGAAAGAAAAACCGCCGACCGAAGTCGGCGGCCCGCGGACTATCCGCGTTGGTTGGCTATCCATTCTTTGACCCGCTGAACGACAACTTCGAGGTTGTCGAGTTCGGAGTGGGGAAAGCTGCTCGTCCGCTTGAACTCCTCGCCGCTTTTGTAGACGCGGTCGATGGTCAGCGAGTACCAAGTGCCCTTCTCCGAGTCGTTGGCGAACACCGATGCGTTCACGCGACCGACCTTGAGCTTTAAGGCGGGTTTCTTCTTTTCGTTCGTTTTTTCGTTTGTCATGGTTTGTTCCTCCTAAAGTAAAATGAGTTGTTCACTCACCCTGCTGACGTGGACAACGAGCTTTACGTGCGGGAGAACAAAGCAACGGATGACGTGGGGAACGCCGTCCGCTCCCGAACGGCACGGCGAGTGACACGCTGCAAGCGTGGCCGCGAGCCTTGCAGGGAGCAGGTGGGACCGCGAAAGACGTTGCGTACCTGATAGACAAAACGAACGTGAAGAGCATGAACCCGAGTGTCGCGGCAGGGTTGGACGTTTGGCGGCGACGACGGGGAAGGTTGGTACAAGCTTCGACGTGCGGCTTTTCGGCGAGTGTGGCGGGCAGACCATACGCGAACGTGTTAGCGGGTCGTGGATAGCGAAGCACAGTTTGCGGGCCGCTGAGTGAAGTTGGTCGGAAAAATCGCAATGGGGCTTGGCCTTGGGCGGCAACCGAAACCGTGGCGGGGAACGGAGAAAAGGCCAGGGGTGTGCCTTCGACGGTCAACTCTTCATGGACAGTTCGTAACGAAGCAACGACGCTTCATCACGATTCGGTTTCCTTGCCCTGTTCGTGTATCCACGAGTGGGCCATGTCCAGAACCTTGGCGGCGGTGAGCAAGTCGTCACGACCCAAAGAGTCGGATGACTTCCAATCGCCGTTGGGGTCGTCTTTGTAGAGGCGGCGAATCTGCACGTTGTGTCGTGTCGGTCCGTCGCCCGAGCGGTTCGCCCAAATGACCGCCTTGATGAATCCAAGGCGAATCTCGTGAGCGGGCCGCGTCTTCGTCGATTTCGTTGTGCTTTCAGCAGTAGGCATGGGTATGCCTCCTTTCCAACCGTAAGGTCGAAAAGCACACGTTCCCTGGCTTACCCGTTGTTATGGAGGGTTTCGCAAGGAACGTGCTCAAGCATCGGCGGCGGGTTCTGCTTATCCACAAGTAGGCCGCACGGAAGGCGAACCGTTGGCTGTACGATAGAATGGTGACCATGCCGGAAGTGGTGTGGACATGGGCTTTGTGGACGGACCGGCTGAAGCCGGATGCTGCGGATGCGTTGTTTTTCGCACGGGGTTGATGCGTGGAAGCAAGCGGCGTTGCGAAAAGTCGTGACCCGGGTGAAGTCAAGACGGGATTGCAGTGGCGTGTCGGGCGAGAACCTCGCGGATTTGTGCACAACTCTTGGGTCCGATTCCAGGTATCTTTCCTAGAGCGTGTTCTGGAGTGGCACGTAATGCAACTACGGTTGTTATCCCTGCGTCAACTAGGGCTTTCTTAGTGCGTTTGGACAACGGAAGATTTGCAATGGGGGAATCAGAGGAAGCATCCGATGGTGAGGTGGTTGGGTTGGGTTGGTTCGGAACCGGGTCGGCGGAAAGCTGTTTGACCTCAGTCTGGGCGATGGTTTTCGCTTGTTCCAAGAGGGCCTTAGGCACGACAGCGATAGCCTCGACTCCTGATGATAGTGTTATTTTCTGGACAACAATGCCCTTTGCTTCGAGCCGACGAACTACCTGGCGAGCATTTTCAAGCTCGGGAGTCTCTTTTGGCGGCGAGAGGGATTTTGCCTCTTCAGATTTCTGGTCTTCGCGACTGTCGACGATGGCGTGTGCTCTTCCAATTCGCCGAGCCACGGCGTCGGGTAGTTTTCCCAGTGCTCCTATCCCGCGAACGAGGCTACGTACTGACCTAACAGTGTCTTCGACAACTCCGACGGCGTGTAAGACTATGCCGCGGAATTTATCACCAACCGCTCGCCGAAGTTCTCGCCATGTTTTTGGCGTCGGCTCATCGGCAGGAGTTGGCTCAGGCCGGAGTTTGAGTCCGTACAGGTCGGCCTGCAAAGGCAGGTGGCTGGCATCGTCTGGCCGCTCATTAGGACCTTGTTCTTTGCTCATACAAGTGAGCCTTGTGGAACAGGCACCCCATAGCTTTGGGAGCCGATTCGTTCGATGCCCAAGCCTCCTTCGGCTCGAACTAGGTCGCCTAAGGCGGAGACCAACGCCGCGTATTCTGCTTCGGTAACGGCCTCGGGGTCCCAAACTATCACAAACGCAGGTGGGCTGGTCGATAGTTGAGTCGTTTCTTGTGGTTGAAGTCTAGTTTGCTTGTGAGCAGGCTTCATTTCTTGCTTTTTTGTCTCGGGAGGATGAGCCATAGTATTCCGAACTAATTGCAATGCCCGGGATGTCTGTGTCTTGACCGCGTTTTCGGAAAGCTTGAGCACAGAGGCTATTTCCTTTATCGAGAGACCGTCGATAAAACGCATTTGAATTGCTTTGCGATAGTTTTCGGGAAGTTCTGCAATTATTCGACTAAGAGCTAATGCGTCTTCCTTGGCAATTAAGGTCTCGGATGGTGAATCGCTTTCTTGTGAAAGGTGGTCAAGCTCGCTAGAGCCGCCGTGAGAATGCCTACGACGCTGACGCATGTGGTCAATGGCTACGTTTTTTAAGACGCGTACCGCATACGCTCGGAAGTGTTCAGGAGAAACACGCCCTTCTTTGATAGCACGAAAAATGGACACCATTGCGACGTTGACGATGTCCTCTGCATCGTGCTCGGAAAGAGTCATCCTCTTTGCATAAGCGTGGAGTTGCGGGGCAAGTTCGTTGAAAAGTTCATCAAAGGCTTTTCCGGACACAGCTTTGCTCCTCTCGTTCTTGGGGAAAAGTCACGGTGCCAGCATCCCAAGTTCGACCATCACGTCGCCTAGCTCGATGAGGTGGTTTTGAATCGCCTTGAGTTCTTCCTTTTGGCCGGGATTGAGCTTGCTCCAATTGCCGGGGTAACCGAAGCGGGGACGTTCCTTGTCGCCCTTGTCGAGGCCGATGTCGAGGAGCTTGTTAAGGCCCTGCGTTGAGGGGTCGAGGGCACCTATGGCCTGCAACGCTTTAAGCGAAAAAGGTTGCTTGTCCATCGTGTCCCCGGCTCGCCAGCGATGGTAGCCGGGCGTGGTGAAGGGTTTAACAAGCTCGCGAACAGTAGTGGTCTGAGCGAGAGTCTTCTTGCGTTCGTGCTCGGCGGTATCCATTTGGCGGGTGGCTTTTCCGGTGGACTCGACATTTTTGGTGTGCCGCTCGGCGTCGGCCTGCTCCTTCAAACGTCTTATCTCGTCCTCGGTTTCGAGGCGTCGCGTCTCCTCGTCGGCCTTGATTTTCTTGATACGAAGCTCGTAGTCGAGCCGCATGGTTTCCGCCTGAGCGATGCCCTCGGCTTTCAGTCGGTCGGCACGTGCGTCGGCTTTCTGAAGCTCGGCGAACTGGGAGGCATCGACCATGATGGTCTTGACGGGTTCCTTGGCCAGGTCCTTTCCTTGCAAGATGGCCTCACTGATGAACTTCATGTACTTGGCCTGCGCTTCGTCCATGACGGAAGAAAGAGTGGGAAGCCCGGATACGTCGATGCTCTTCGGTGCTTTGTCGATGAGTCCGGCAAGCTTACTAAGGTCGGTGAGAACGATTTTTCGCTGGTACTTGGCAAGATGAAATAATCCCCACAGTTCTTCATTCGCGGCGTTGGTGGGTGTCAAACCCACGTCTGCCTTGGCGAGTACTTCGGACGCAACGCCAAGAATCATGTCCGCGTTTTTCTTGGCGGCTCGAACCTCGTCAACAGAAACCGGTAGCTCTTCTTCAATGAGAATGATGGCGTGAACTGCGGTCGGGTCGGTGGCGAGCCTTTTCCCGTCGTCGTTGGTGCGAATGGCGGCGAGCTTCGAGGTCAGGTCAGACACGGCTTGTTGCACTTGGGAAAGAAGCTCGACGGTCTCCTTGGCCTTGGCGTGGAAGGTTTGCATTGCCCCGCGGGAAACTCCCGCGGAGAACTCTTCTTTGCTTTGCTCGAAGGACCGTTCGCGGAATTGCTTACGCTCCTCTTCCGGGCTGGTCGGCTGCTGCGACCTGGCGGCGGGAGCAAAAAGGCAAATCGTGGTGAGAATGAAAAGGCTTCGTTTGACGTGGTAATTGCATCGCGTCATTACGGGTTCTCCTTCGTTCGGTACGCTTGGAGTTTTTTACGAATCGAGTCAAGGTTCTCGGTTTGGCCGACGATGGCGGAAAGCCTTTCGGTAGCCCATTTGAGAACGTCTTCCATGTCGTGCCGGTCAGTGAGCGAAGCGGTGAGGTCTCGCGTTTTGATTTCGACGGCTCGGAGCATCGCCCGTTTGTCGTTGAATTGAGTTTCCGTAACGCAGCCATTTCGCAGTTTGGTCCAGGCTTCAAGGGGAGCATCCTTGGCGGCCATGTAATCGTTGAAGTCGCGGGGCAAGGTACTCTTGTCGGCGGACATTTCGAGGGTCACGCCGAAAGCGTCCTGGAACGCGGCGTTGAGCTTATTGTGGGCAGTTTCGAGTTCGGCGAATTTGGCGGATGCCTCGGCGTATTTGGTGCGGACGGAAGCGACTTGGATTTCGTCCGGTGGTGGTGGCGGGTCGGGCTTTCCTGAAAGCTTAGGAAGGGCGTAGACCAACGTGAGCACGAGAGCAACCGGAACGGCGATGACCACGGCGGCGACGATGACGCCGCGGATGACGCCGCGGATGAGGCCGCTCCTCGGTGGCGGCCCTTCAATGTCTACTCGTGGTCCGTACGTCATTGTTCACGTTCAGCCTAGTTTACGCGGGCTGAGAACCTCCAGCCCGCGAACACGATACCGAAATCGGCGGGCGATGGAAGCTAGTCGAAATCTGGGGCGGGTGGCGGCGGTTCACCAAGCGTCATCTTCGGCAAGTCATCCAGGGAACGACGGGGCTTCTTGGCCACCTCGCCGTGAGGATTGGGCGGCGGGATTTCGGGTGCGGACGGCTTGTCTTCTAGGTTGCGAATGTACTGATTCTCGCGGTCGGCGGGGACATAGTCCTCCCTTGCACTGGTGCCGCCAAGGAGCGGACCAAAGTGAACACGACCTCGATACACTCCCAAAGCGGGCGTAACGTAGTAGCCGTCGAACACGGTGCGTTGTTTGTCGGGTACAGGGAGTCTTAGAACTTCTGAGGCCAAGGCGGCCTCACGTTTGGTGACCTGGTCACTGTAGCGTGGCTCGCCCGGTCTTTCCTTACTGAAGCTTTCGGTGTACTCGCGTTGTTCGGCGTCGCCGATGTTCTCCGCGGCCCATTGAGCGGTAGCCGGGCTGTCGAGACGCAGAATGGCTTTGTTCGCACAGATGCCCGCGAGTTCGGTCGCCGCGTAGTCGCCGTACACGTCGCGAAGTCCGTCGATGTCCTGGAAGCCGAGTACGACGCGGACACCCTTGGAGCGACCGGCGACGGCCAAGTTGTTGAGAAGTTCAAGCTTTCCCGCCCATCGAAGCTCATCAAGAAAAAACCATGTCGTGGCGTGGTCCGTGCCGGGCCTTTCAAGAGCCAAGTGAACAAGGCGTTCAAAAAGAACTCGGTTAATGGCGTCGAGTGATGCCCGAAGCCGTTCGTCCTTGCCAAGAAGCAGGACGAGATTTCCGTCGGCCCATTCTTGGAGACTCATCTTGTCCTTGCCGCGACTCTTCCAGAGAGCGGCGATGGTGGCGAAGGGTGCCATGCGGGTACGAACGGTCGAGTGGATGTTGGCCATTGTCGTATCGACGGTGAAATAAATGTCCGCGATGTCCGCGGTCTCGGGGGTGCTCTTGAGAAGCGTCTTTAGTCGCTCCGGATTCTGCATGGCGTGGATGGCGTCGGCGAAGCTCCACTCCTTCGGCTTGGTGAGCATGAATGCCTTGAACACGCCACCCAAGAGGTCGCGGGCGGCGTCGGTGAAGAAGCGATTCTGGCTGTCCTCTTCGGGAATGAGGATGGCGGCGATTTGGTCCGCGGTAGCCGGGTCAACGATGTCGGCGGCCATGTCCCATGCGAAGGCACGTTTGTCGAAGGGATTGAGAATCCGAATGCGGTCATAGGGTACGCCCATGCCCTCAAGTTGTGAGAGAGCTTCCTTCTTGGCGTCATAGACGACGGCACGCACGCCGCCCTGGGCGATTCGCGGAAGCACGGATTGCATGAGAAGCCGGAGCGTGAGCGTCTTGCCGCTGCCGGTGGCACCAACGACAAGGAAGTGTCCCTCGGAAATTTCCTCGGGCAGAGTGAGGCCGCCCCAGAAGATGGTGCGGTGGCCGTTGTTGGCGAGAAGTTGTCTGGAACGCTCGTGGGCTTGGTCGGGGGTGAGGATGTAAGTGCCGCGAATGAACTGCGTCGTGGGCGGGTCAGTTTTTTTCCCGAAGATGGCTTCGAGAACCAAACGCAGCGTCGAAAAAAGGATGTACCCGGTCAACGGTGCACCGACGGAAACCATCCAACCTAACGGTGCGGAAAAGCCGATGTGCGATGCAAAACGACCGGCGATGAAGATCCCGGTGGGAATGGGGAGCGATGAGAGCACGTCGTTGGCGGCTTGGTGGGCGGCACGTCCAAGGCCGGGAGAACTTCCCTGGTCAGGGCGTGGCTTGAGAACCGAGTGCAAAAGGAATGCAGCGGTCACCAAGAGAAAGACGCCCGCAGATAGGCGGTCAAAGGGCTGGGTGAGGTCGAGGGTAAGGGTTAGAGCGACGGCTGCAAGAAGGAGAGCGAGTGTCGCGAAGTAAACGCGAAAGCCTATCACCGTGAAACGTTGGAACGCGGCCATGCAAGTTACCGTGAATAGCGAAGCTCAAGGCTCGGCCCGCTCCGTTGTCGTGATTCCTCCAGCACGGCGTGAGCGAGGCCCTTGGCACGAGACTGACTCATTTTCCGGGCCAAGTCGGCAAGGTCGGTCCCGGCTTCAAACTTGTCAACGTACACTTTGGTCTCCTGCCGGGACCGCGAAAGCTGCACGTAGGATATTTCGCGGTCCTGCATCGCCCCGCCCATAAGCACGTAGGCTCGGTCCACGGTGGTGCCTTGTCCCTTGTGCGAGGTCACGGCGTAGCCGAGTCTTACGGCGACTTCGCCGCGGTGCTCCCCTTCTTGAATCTTGTATTTGCTAAGCGGTATCACGACACGACCGCCCTCGTCGCTCTTCACGGTGACGGTCTTGCGTAGTGCGTTGACGCCGATGACGGTGGCGATGTCGCCGTTTCGTACATCGAGCTTCGTGGAATTCTTGAGAAGTTGAACGCGGTCGCCGACGTGGATGTGCTCTTCCCCGATTTGGATTTGGTGACGCTGTTCGATGAGTCCGGCTCGGATGCGTTCCTTCTGACAACGACGATTGAGGTCGATGGCCTCCTCGTTTCGTCCGCAAAAAATGAGTCCGTTCTTGGGGTCCTTGGCTTCGCGTGCGGCCCAATTCGCAACGAGTTTCTCCATCGCGTTGGAACGGTTGTCCGCGACGTGAAGCAAGCCTCGCTCGCCGAGGCTCTTCAACGCACTCTCTGCCTTCCCGTCCGCTGCGTCGTAAACGACTTGGCGGTCTTTCCAATCTTGTTGGCGGCTAATCTTCTTGAGTTCGGCCTGGCCGAGAGTCTTGGCCACGGTGGCAAACGGTCCGCCCGCTTCGATAGGTTGGAGTTGGCGGGCGTCGCCCACGAGCACGAGTTTGCCACCGCCTTTCGTTACGGCTTCGACGAGTCGGGCCATTAGGCGTGTGCCGACCATTCCGGCCTCGTCGACAACAAGCACCGTCTTGGCGTCGATGCGAAACGGAGTTGGCTTCCACGAGGGCAGCCCGACAACGGTCCGCAGGGCGTGTTTGCCGTGTTGTTTGAGCTTGTAGAGGTCGAGTTGCGGGTCCATGAGAAGTTCCAGCGTGGCGATGGTGGTGCTCTTGATGCCGGAACCCTTCTGAAGTTCTCTTGCGGCCTTACCGGCGAGAGAGACGCCAAGGACGCGATAGTCAGCGTTCTCCCACACTTCTCGACAGGCCCGGAGCGTCGTGGTCTTGCCCGTTCCGGCCATGCCCGACAGAACTTGAACACCGCCCGTGTTTTGGGTCAGGTGGCGGACGGCATTCTTCTGCTCTTCGGATAGCGTGTGCCTGGTGTCGCCGATGACGTGGCTTCGCTCGATGTGTTTTGTTCTCTTGCCGGTGGCCGCACGGACCACTTGTGAGGCGTGATACTTGGCTTCTTCGACGATTGCCGAACGCCGACCGGCGTATTTTGTCAGCACGCGGTCAACGTGCTTTGGGTCAATCATATGCGAGTGGTTCGATTTCGATAGGCCAACGTCGTGAAGAAGCTGGGCCTCAACGTCAAGCATCTCGCGGGTGGTGTAGCGTTGTTCGCCTCGTGAAGTGCCCAGGGCGACGAACGTGGAGGAGGTGGCAAGGACCCTGTCGGTCAATTCCTGAACGGTCGCGGCGTTCATTCCCGCTCCCTGCATGGCCTGGGCGGTGAAGCGAAGGAGTTCCCTCGCGGCAAAGTGACTTTGCGTCTCGATGAGCTTTTCGATGCTCTCGTTCAACGCTTGAGCGAAGGTCTCGGTCTGGTCTCGCGATAGGCGGGGGCGGTTGATGACTCGGTTCACCGCGTCGGGACCAAAGCCGTGTTCGTTCACCTCTTCTTGCCAGTCGTGAAAAAGCTCGCTTCGAGGCGGTACGATGTCCTTGACCTTGCGGGTTGAGAGAGAGGCAAAGGCCGCGGCGGATGAACTCTCCATGTTGTGGGCTTCGAGGACTCGCTCAATTTCGGCTCGTCGTTTGGAGAAATGTTCGAGGACGGGCTTGGGGACGCCGCTCAATGAGAAACAATCACCATCGCGGACGCATTCCACCCCAAGCCTTCGTTCAAGCTCGTAGGCAAGTTGAACACGGTACATGACACCGGCGGTCATCTTGTGCCGGTAGAACGGGCGACTAAGAATCGTCCCCGTATCCAGTTTGTTCTTCGGGTCGTTTCGTGTGCCGACATTGAGCACAAGGCAATGGGTGTGAAGCTGCGGGTCGAGTGCCCTACTTGTCCCATGCTCAAACGTCGCCACAACAAGCCCGGCACGGACATGCTCCATTCCACCCTTGCCGATGCGGGAGAACGATGCCTCGCTTTGAAGGTACGACAACGCAGCTTGGACGGCGGAGTGCTGAGCCTCTTGGATGATGCGGCGGGTTTCCTGGTCGGCCTGGCTCCAAAGAACGCTCACGGATTTGGGGGCGGAGAAGGTAAGGTCCCAGCCGCACTGTCGGTTGTCCTTCCCGGCGTTTTGGACCAGCGGTTTGCCGCCGGGACCGAAACCCTGGAAAAGACGAGAGAGGTCTTCGCGTTCGACAACGGTTTTGAGTCCGAGGAGTCCGGCTCCCCTCCCCCACCATCGTCCCGGCGGCTCGCCGCCTTCGAGGTAGTAATCCTCGCGGGCAAGGTCGAGATAGTATCGTTCTTGCCCTTTTCCCATTGTCCCGATGGAAAGCACGCACTTCTCTCCTTCGCACTTAGGGGCGATTGTCGAGGAGGGTTTTCTTTATCCAGTTCTGGGCTTCTTCGGGAGTATAGACTTCGTCCGAGTGTCGTGTCAGGAGCACAAGGGCTAGATTGGCCAGGGCCTCGCGGAGTGAGTCCATTTGCCCCCCCACTTCTGCGGACGCTGCCTGAACACGTTGATGAACGGAGCGAATCTCGGCGGCAATTCGCCGCTCGAAAGTTTCACGGCTCAGGGCTTCGACGAGGAGAGTCCGCATGATTTCACTCCGGTCGACGCCGG
>Ga0187893_10004305_pt1 | contig 27303 bp, 24 predicted proteins | sample MA1701074metaG_FD_139574 | JGI IMG/M metagenome (GOLD analysis project Ga0187893, IMG submission 139574) | White microbial mat communities from a basaltic lava cave in the Kipuka Kanohina Cave System on the Island of Hawaii, USA - MA170107-4 metaG ... | reverse complement strand
TCGGCGCCGCCGCCTCCGTGGCCCTTTAGCTTGTGAAGGGCCGCTCCGGCGGCTCTGTGTTTCGTCGACCAGGTGAGAGAAGGAGCTTGACACCACCCACCCTCATAGAAGGCGGCGTCAAGGGCGGCAGAGCCGCCGAAGGGGACCCTTGATGCCGCCGAGCACCGTGCTCTCATGAATGAGCGACGGCGATCGTGTGACCTGCCGAAGCCGTCGGCCCAACCTCGCGCGCAGCACTCCGCGCCGCTTTCGATGGGCTACTGTCCCGGTCGAGTGCCGCGCTGTGCGACACGTCGCGGTCGAGCACGCGCCGCAGCTTTCCTTTATCGTCGGTGTAGAGTTGCGCATCATACCGCCCGCGCGACACGGCCACGTAGGCCAGTCTCCGATTTACCAGCTTCTCGCTGGCGCGATCGGTCTCCACATGCACGAGCACGCGGTCGGTCGTTTGCCCTTGGCTGCTATGGCTCGTGACGGCGTAGCCGTAGTCGAGATGCCGGCGTTCCTGGGGCTCGAATGTGACCGACCGTCCTGAGTCGAGTCGAGCCTGCATACGGCCATTCGCTTCGATGTTCTCGACCGTTCCGAGATCACGATTGGCCACATCGCGAGTACGGTCGGGCGCGGTGAACTGCACGCGGTCGCCCTGTGCGAATGCTCGTTCGGCATCGCGATACACGGTCACGCCCTGGAGACGACGCGGATCGTAGGTCACGCCGCGTCCATCGTCTGTACTAACCGTGATGCGATTCTCTTTCGCGTCTACCTCCTCGACACGAGCGTAGTCGCCCGCGTTGAGTCCCAACGCCTTGCTCCCTTTGCTGTACCGCACCGTATCGCCTGGCTCGTAACGCTCCGCCCACTGCCGATCCGTCCCGGTGATCTCCTGGCGCGGCACCAGGACGCGCACGCGGTAGTCCTCACGGTCGACGTGGCCTTCGCGCTGCATCGTTCGGTGGATCACGTCGTTGATGTCTTGCCTCGACCGGTTGTCGGGCGAGACGACGAGCGTGTGATCCGGGTCGCGGACGTACTCCCGTGCGATCGCGCGCAATCGGTCCTCGCGGTTCGGGATTTCATGGACGCGGGTCTGGCGATCGAGCTCGTCGACCGCGCTCTGGACCTCGCCGCGAGCCAAGTGCTCGACGACGGCCTTCAAGCCTGGATCCCTCTGTCGGACGATGTCGTCCAGCCGCACCGTTGCGATGCCGGCCTCCTGCAACTGCTGGTAGGGCCGACCGGCATCCACGGCTTCATGCTGGCGGGTGTCGCCGACCAGCAGGACGCGGTCCTCCGGTCCGAGGCGGTGGAGAAACGTGTGCATCTGCTTCGTGCTCGCCAAACTGGATTCATCGAGCACGTACAGCCGTCTGGATTCGGAGCGCGGTTCCTCGTCCGATCGCGCCAGGTGACGTTGCAACGTGCTTGCGTCAATACCGGCGTCGTGGAGCTTGTGTGCGGCTCGTGATGTGGGAGTGAACCCCTCCACCTCGTATCCTTCGCGCTCTGCCGCATCGCGGATGGCGGCAAGCGTCGTCGTTTTGCCCGTGCCCGCTGTGCCTTCGAGCGCTGTTACTCGGTCGCGGCTGCCGAGAATTTGCTCAACGGCGGTGCGCTGGCTGTCGTTCAGGTGCTGGTAGTCCTCCGCGATTGCACGGCGGGTCTCTTCCGTGACGAGCTCACGATATTGCTCCTGGCCGGAGCGCATCATCCGGATCGTCTCTCGCTCCAGCTCGATCATCGCGGGTGTGGTGAAGGAACGACCCGGCGTGGCCGACGTCTCCCGTGTAGCGATGAATTCCTCGGCCTGGACGCGACGCTCGACCTCCGCTTTGACGTCCTCGATTCGTGCCTCGCCGAGCGAACGCTGAAGAGCATCACGAAGGACCGCGCGCTCCTCGATCACGGCCTCGCGTTCGAGGTTTCGATCCCGGGCGAACGTCACCGCCGTGCGCACCGCCATGTCAGATTGCTCGTGCTCAGCCCGGTGCCCGTGTGACTGCGCCGCCTCGATGACGTGAGCCGGCTGATTGCCGAAGCGCTCGGCCAGATCCTGGTGGCGGCGCCGCATCTCCCCATGTGACACATCGAGCTTGGCCTCGCGCGTCTGGTGCGCCGCGATTTGGGCGGCTCCAGCTCCTTGGCGGTCCTCCCGGGCCAGGTACTCTTCGATCTGTTGGCGTCGCGGACTGGACGCCTCAAGGTACTCACGCGTGAAGCCGCGGATCTCCGGCTGGCCGCTCCTGCCGCGCTCGATCTCGTAGCCAAGCGCTCGCAGGCGCGCCGCCAGCTCGGAGCGATACACCGCGGTCGCGTACTGCTGCGAGCGATACAGTTCACGCGGTTGCAGAGGGCGGACGCTGCCGTCTGCCGTTTCGGTGAGGTTGAAGATGACCGCGTGGGTATGGAGTTGTGGCGCCGCATAACCATTGACGGGCCTCGCGCTGTCATGCTCGAACAGCGCGGCCACGGCCTTCCCGGTCGTTTCGGGCGCGCGGTTGCCGCCCAACCGGGCCTGAACATAGGCCTCCAGCTCGTTGAGTGCCACGCGCACGCTCTCCCGGTGCGCCCCTCGCACACGCAGGTCGCGGCCGACGAGCGCGGTGATGGACACGCTCTTTGGGGCCGAAAAGGTCGCGTCCCATCCGGCGCGATGCTCCATCGTGGTGACCACGTGCCCCTGAGTGTCCTTCGTCTGTCGCGCGGTCTGATGACGGACAAGCCGCTCGCCCGTGCGTGGATCCTGACCGTCAGCCAGGCGCTGAAAGTGTTCTTCGCTCGCCTCACCAGCGAGTCCCCAGCGGGCGGCCAGCTGCCCATGCCATGTGCCTCGAATTTGGTTGCCATCCGTGTAGTAGTTGTCGCGCGCGTTCTGGAATTCTTCGGCGTGGTATCGCCGCGCTTGTCCGGCACTCAACGGCTTGGAGATTGTCAGCATGGCTCTACCTCACCGGAAGAACGGCTCGTGCGCGATGGCCGGAGCAGTCGGATGCTCCTCGGCGATAAGGGCGCCTGGAACCGCGTCGACAACCGCTTGCGGCTGGGCGACGGACATCGGCGGCACCGTCTTCTGGCTGGCATCGTCGATGGTGCGTTCGACGAACGCCGGACACCGAGCCGGCAGGTCGATATACGGGAAGTGCAGCCGGACGACCAGGTTCTCCAGCTTCAAGTACCCCCGCAGTGACGGCAGGCCGCTGATCTCGCTCGGCATTACGAGCGGCTCGACCTGTCGCTCCAGCCCGTAGCTCTGTTGGCCCCACTTCCCGTGGGAGCGACTCTCGCGCAGCCGCTCGATCTCGACCTCGCCAATCGTGTCGGAGATCCATTTCGCCGCGTGTGGCTCGCTGGTGCGGAGAAAGATCTTGGTGGCCGGCTGCGAGAGCATCGCTTCGGCGTCGTGGCCGTAGCGGGTCTCGAGCTGACTGCGGCCCTGGAAGCCGAGCACGACGGGATTGTTGGATTTGCGGTTTTCGGTGACCGCCGTGTGGAGCTGCGGCAGCCGTTGCAGGCTCGCCAGTTCGTCCAGCACGAACCAGACCGGCCGATGACCCGGCTGTCCACGGTTCATGAGGCGCAACACGAGCATGTCGAGCCACAGGCTGGTCAGCGGGACGAGACGTGTGCGGGTTTCCGGCGTGCTGGTGAGAAACAGCCAGCCCTGACGCTCACGCGCCCATGCCAGCGCACTCCAGTGGCTGGCGGCCTGCGATGGTGCCGGCAACAGCTTCAGGACGTCGGCCACCATGTTGAGCGAGGCCAACACTCCGCTCCGCTGTGGCGGCGCCTGCCGGTCGATGATGGACGCGTACGGCGTGCCGGCGACGCGTTGATCGAGTTCCTCCTCGTGGCACAACCAGGAGGCCAGCTGCAGAGCAGTCGGCCGAAAGGTCAATAGGTGCGCGAAGATCCGTCGCGGGCCTTCGACGAAGAAGGGATTCTCGTTGGCGCGATCCGGGAAGAGCGATGTCGCGAGCGTAAGCGCCTCGGCGTCGTGCCGCAGCTCGTCGCCTGGACTCCACGAGGGCGACCGGGCGTCCAGCGGGTTAAGGATCGCGTTCCCGCGTTCCGGTGTGTAGAACTGCGGTGTGTATTCGAGCGCCGGATCGTAGACGATGGCCGTGTCCCCACGCGCCTCGAGTTGGCAGAGGAGCTGACGGATCAGCGCGGACTTGCCCGTCCCGGAGTCGCCCATGATCAGTACATGGCTCGATTCGATAGCGCGCGGAATCGCCACCGCTGGGCGATATCCCATCAGCCTGCCCGCGACGCCCGGCTCCTGGACGAATCCGACGCCGTCGGCACGCGTGCGCTGGTTGAAGCGCCGCACCGACACCAGCTCCGGTCCTTTCAGCCGCCTGCCGTGCCGGCGCTCCCGGGCCCGGGCGAGGTCTTTCGGAATCGCGAGGAGCAGCCCGGCGACCAAGACGGCGAAGACGCCAATCAGCGACGGCCGCGCCAAGTCCGTGAGGGTCTGGCCCGCGTAGATCCATTCCCGCAGCTGTTCATGAAGTCCCGCGTGGTGATAGGACACATCCCGCCAGACGAGCTGTCCTGTCTTGACCGCGAGGGCCAGATCCGAGAGCGCAAACGCGGTCTCGCCCGTCGGTGTCACGACCGGCACAACCTCCTCGTCCATGGCGAGCCGGACGCCGCGCCGATTGACGATGCTGAGGACTCGGTAGCGGCCGGTCCGTATCCCCAGGGAGCTCGCCAAGGCACTGCGCGCGTAGGCGGACAGGTAGTACTGCTGCAGCGGTGTCCACACGGCGTGCTGGCGATAGAACCAGACGGCGACACCTGCGGCGATCGCCACCACAATGACGCTCATGAGCCAGACCGGCTTTGGTCGCTGCCACGTGCCGGCGCCAGGCACCCGGCCCCACTGATGACTCATGGCTCCCTCCCGGCGGCGCCGCCGCCGAGCCGCGCCTCCGCCAGCCGGGCCTTCTCCTGGTCGGCGCGTTCGATGAGCCGCTGCATGGCGTCCGTGGTCACGGCTCCGCCGCTGCACACCGTGAAGTGGAGGTTGAGCAAGATAGTCCTGAGCGCCAGCAGCTCCGCCAGCACGACTGAGTCCGTGACCTGCGCTTCGGCCGCTCTGAGCAGCGCCGCCCGGACCCACTCGCTGACCGGCTGCTCGCCCGCGAGTGTCTGGATGCGGGCGTACTCCTCGGCCGTGACCTTGGTGCCGATTGATTTCGTCCGCCGCGATGCCATGGTTGCCTCCTGCGAACCCCGGTTAACCGCCGGTTCCCATACGGGAACCACACCAAGACGCGCGGCGAATTCCGAGCATTTCGGTGGTTCCTAAATGGGAACCACCGGTTCCCCTGCAGCACCCGGAACGGGGTGACGTGTCACCGATAACTGCCGCTGCGAAGCAGCGCGTGACGGCTGGGCGGGTCATCACAGCCTCCGGTCGTCAGTCGCACCGACACCACGAGCGGCCGGCACCTCGGGCAGCACTTCGCCGGTCAGGGCCTTATGGCCGTCCACGGCGAGCCGCCAGAGCCCTGACCAGTGCGGTCGAAGGGCACGGTGAATCGCTGGAGCGCCGGGCAGCGGGTCCTCGGCGAGGAGCACCCGCAGGTTGCGGCCCGCCAGCCAGGGGAAGCACCCAGGAACCCGCTCGCGAAGCCGGCGGCGGGTTTCCGCCACTGCCGTTCGTACCGCCGCGGACGTCGGCGCCTCATCGATGGCAGGTCGACACTCGGCAGGCAGGTTGCCGAGGTAGTACGGGTCATGCCTGGTGTCGGGCACCGTCCGCACGTCGTAAACAGCGGAGAACGCATCTAGGACCGCAATGAGCAAGTCCGGCGAGAGGCGGTTCGGATACGTCATGGCAGCGGTCTCCAGCCAGTGCTGGGCAACGTCCGCGATCGCCGTCCATTCCGCTCGCGACAGCGTGCGCCCGGTGCCAGCTTTCCGCCGAATCCGAGACAGCGCCTCGGTCGGAACGGCGAGCAAGTCGACGACCTCACGGCGGTGCGAAAGACCGCCACGTCCGAGGAACCTCAAGTCTCTGAATCGTTGTGTCAGGTGCATCTCGTCCTCCTCCATTGCATTGCCGGATGGGAGTGGCATTACGTCACCTTGGTCGGTACGCCCCGTTTGATCCAGTCCAGGACGTCGTTGGGATGGAACCGCCGTCCGCGGACACCGAATCGTTGCGAGACGAGCAGCCCACGCAGGTACGCACGACGTACGGTTTCTTCATGGCAGCCGATGAACGCAGCGACCTCGAGCGCCGTCAGGAGCCTGTTGGGTAGCCGGCCGTACGCCGGCGCGCCCTCGGCCCTCACGTCGGCGTCCGGCTCCGACGAATTGAACGCGGGATTCGGTTTCATACACGTCTCCCTTGCGAATCCAAACTGGTGTGGTGAAACAGGGTGGCGGACGGCTCGATGGGGACATGCCGATCGAGTCGAGTTTCGCCGGTCAGGCGCGGTGAGCCCGGCGCTGAGCCGAGACCACCGCGAACTGGAGCAAGGGAGGGACGCGGGCGCTGGTGATGTGACCAGCGCCGCGACCTCTGACACGGAACGTGCGCCGTCTGGTCACCAGGCCGACGCAGGCGTTGCCGTTACTGTGGGTGGCTGTCCGCCCCTCGGTGGCTGTCGATCGAACGGAAGGGCGATATGGCGCTCCGTTCGTCGAGCCTCGGTTCGTGGGGTCCCTGTATACCCCGAACGCCGAGCAAACACCGGCCGGACTACGGGTGCTTGCGACCGTGGCCTCTGGGCGATCAGTGCAAGCGCCTCCACGTAGGCACGTGGAGGAGGCGGCGACCCAACGCCGCAACGAGATGCTTCGAGGCTGCACCGCGTTTCGATTTTTGTCAAGCTCAGCGACGTCGCTTGCAAGAGCTAGGGTGAATTCGTGATCGCTCTTCGTATCGTCGCGGTGTGGGTGGCGAAGGGAGCGAAGAAGGCAGGGTGCCAGTCCGATTCAGAGCTGCCCTTCGTGAGGTGTGTTGGGTCAGAGTGTCAGCGCTTCTTCTTTCCGTCTGGTTGCAGCCGCTTCATCGCGCGAACGACTCTCGCCGTTGCGCCTTCGAGGTCGGTCGCTTGCTGCGCTGACTCGCCGAGATCCTGTCGAAGGCGTGTCGACAGGAGATTGATCACTTGCAGCGAGTGGCGATTTCGTCGATCGCCGCCTTCACATCGTCGTTCATGGCAGCCCCCTTCTTCCATGGCGGGCCGTGACATGATCGCGACAGCCACGCCGGTTGCTCACACCAATCGGATGGTCAGGGCCGTTCGCGTGCTAACTCCACGCGGGCGGTCCGCTCTTCTCGTCGAGTGTTGTTCCTCCTTCCTCCAAACCGTAGTTCTATCCGATCACAACACGGGATCTGCATCAAGCTGATCTGCCTGCGTCATGGGTTCGGGTGGCGACACTGTCGATCTTCTCGGGTAGAATCTCGCCACCAAGGTACGCATGTCCGGAAAGAGAACCGGGAGCAAAGGCGGTGGCCCTCACCGGCCGCCGAAGCCACCGAAAAAGGGCTAGCTCGAGTCCAGCGCACCAATAAAGCCAGTCGAGGACGCTTTCGCGTCGGACATCTTTCGACGCGTAGCCTCGAAGATCGGAAAGTTGAACGAGTATCTGAAGAGCCTGGACTGAATTGCCTGTCGTACGCCCTGCGGGATTCAGCTGCCGAGGTGATTGGTCCACCGAGGCGCACGGCACTGCCCCGCCGCACTTCACCCAGAACCTGTCGCTGGGTTGGAATGCCGTTTCGAGTGGCGATCAGCCGCGGCTCTCGCTGCGGTTCAACATCGAGAACCTCGTCTCGTTTCCGGCTCCCTCAAGATCCGATTCTGAGCCGGGATGAGTGGCCGTCTCTGGCTGGGACCGAACGGGCCAGAGACGCCCAGATCATTTCGTCGCGGTTACCGCCTGAGCATCGCGGGCGGCCATGAGCGGACGCGCTGGCTGATAGCCGTAGACGAAGCGCTTGAATTCCGGATGGAGAAAGTCCCAGCCGAACTCATACTGCTTCATCTCCCTGAACGCCCGATCGGCGCCCTAGCCGTCCTGCTCCATCCGGTAGACGGCCGTCATGACGCCCGTCCGGTGCTTCCCGCCCTTGCAGTGCACGTAGACAGGCTGTTGCGCGGGGTCGTTGACGATCTGGAGAAACTGCGAGAGCTGCTCGGCCGTCGGCTCGACGTGAGTCGTCATCGGAATCCGAACAAAGGTCATTCGTGCCGCCTCGACGAGCGCCTGTTCATCGTAATTGTCGCCGTCGGCCTGGAGGTCGATCACGGTTTTGATGCCGAGCACGGCCAGGTCCGCGTAATCGCGGCCTTCCGGCTGCTCGCCGCGGTAGTACGTCGCATTGAGCCGTCCGAAGTTGCCGATTCGAATCCGCGAGATGTCGGCGACGGCCGCTGAAGCGGCTGATATCTCACCGGCTTGTGCTGCAGTTGACAAGACCGGCGACACCGCCGTCATCGTCGCGAACGCACACGCAGACCAGAGTTTTCCCATTACACGCACTGTGCACCTTCCACGAGTTCAGATTGTGAGATGTCGGGCGAGCCGCTGTTAGAAGCGGCACTCCTGGCGAGGCAAGCCCAGTGCCACTACGAACCTGCGTGCTACGTTCACTTTTCGCAGGCACAGCGCAGAGAGTCAAGGCCGTTCGCTCTTGGTGGAGGACATACGGCGAACGGATGAGCTGTCCCTCCTACGGATGCCGCTCGGACACGCTGTAGTGCGGCGGGTGCCGGATGACACCTGTTCCAATCAGCACTCCGACGATGAACAAGGCGGCCAGCAGCCACCACATCTCGCGCGTCCAGTTGTCGCGCCAACAAATGCGCTGGAGGCGACGCTGCGCGTGCCGGTGGCGCGCGGGGATCGTTGCGCCCTTGTGGAACGAACGATAGACGCCCCGTGTACTCATGCAGGCGTGGGCTGCCGCCGGGGATTCCCACGGCGGCAGCACGGGGACAGTTTAGAAACGGACGTTGTAGAGCAGCTTGAAATTGCGGCCCATTTCGGGCACCAAGTGCTTAATCAATGAGAGGTGATTGCGATACAGCTCGTCGGTGGCGTTGTCCAGCCGCGCCGTGATGGTGTTGACGGCGCCGCCGGCGGTGAACGAATAGGACGTGAACAGCTTCAGCAGCCCGTACCCGTCGGTGGGCTCCTCGAGGCCGGAGACGCGGTCCTGCTTGGCCGCGCCGGCGATCTCACCGCCCACCTGAAATCCGCTGTACTGATACCGAAGACCGCCGCGGAACCGGAACGGCGGGATACGCGGCAGCGGACTGTCGTCGTCTTTCGTGTTGCCGCGTACGTAGTCGGCACCGACCTCCGCGAAGATCCGTGACGTGATCGAAAAGTCCGCGTGCGCCTCGATGCCCTGCAGCACCGCATCTCGGCCGACGAACTCGACGATCGCGAGCTCTTCTTCCTCTTCTTCGCCGCCCTCTTCCGCGTGTTCGTGTCCGGCGGGCTCGCGGCCGCCAAATCGATCGACGAACTCCTCCTCGCGTTCCTCGAACTCCTCATGGTCCAGGAGGTTGCGGAAGATGAAATTCCTGATGTCGTTTCGGAACCACGTGATCTCGCCAGACGCGCGGCTGCCGCGCCAGCGTGCCGACAGATCGAGTCCGAGGGCGCGCTCGGATTCGAGATTCGGATTGCCGACTTCAAGCGCGAAATTGCCGTGATGCACACCGAAGAAGTACAGCTCCTCCAGCGCGGGTGCGCGGGCCGCGTGGGCGAGGCTCGCCGCGATGACGAATCGATCGTCCGCGGCGGCGGGACGCAGCAGCAGCCCGACCGACCCGGACCCGTTCGTGAAGTCGCGTTCGTTGAAATCGGCCGGCGCATACTTCGTGTGATCCACCCGCCCGCCGAACTGGAACGTCACATGCGGCCATGTCACTTCCTCGAAGAGAAACGCCGCGACACCGTTCTGATCGACAGGCGGCGACAACGCTTCCGCACCCACCGCCGAGAAGGCGCGGTCCAGCACCCAGGCGCCGATGCTGCCCTTCAGCCGTCCGGCGGCGCGGTGGGAGCCCATCACCTCGATCTCGGCGGTGTTGTTCTCGAACGCCGTGCCGAGCTCTTCACCCTCCAGCTCGTCGTGTTTGTAGCGACGAACGGCAAGGGTGGCGCGGAAGGCATCGAACGCGCCGCTCAGATTCTGTCCGCCCCCACGCAGCGAGAACGAATGCCGGCGCGGTGTCAGTTGGAGGATGCCGCCTTCGACGACCGGAATTCCATACTTGGTGTCGTCGTAGCCATAGCTGCCGCCGAAGTAGCCGCGCTCGCCCGTCCAGCCCAAGCCGAGCGTGCCGAATCCGCTGCGCGATTGAGAGTTCTCGACTTCGCCTTCGGGCGTGTCGACCTCGCCCGAGCGCCGGCCGCCGCCGCCCGCGTGGAAGGCGAATGTTCCATTGCCTACCCGTACGTCCGCGGCTCCGCCGCCTTCCTTCGCGGCCGATCCCAGGTCGAAGGTCACATTTCCAGAGGCGCCGTCCACCGGTCGGGTCGGAATGTCCTCCGTGATTACGTTGACCAGGCCGCCGATCGCGTTGGCACCATAGAGCAGGGTGGCCGGTCCGCGGACGACCTCGATTCGCTGCGCGGAAGCGGGGTTGACGGTGACGCCGTGATCGCCTGACTGGCTCGACACGTCGCCCATCCGTTGGCCGTCCTGCAGGATCAGGACGCGATCGCCGTCGAGCCCGCGGACGACCGGACGTGATGGGGCCGGACCAAAGCTTCGCGACGCCACACCGGGCTGATTCTCGAGGGTGGCGCCCAGCGACATCTCGAGCTGTTTGTCGAGCTCCTGGCCGACCAGCACCGACGTGGGCTGGAAGGCTTCGAACTGGCTCCGCGGAGCATCCGCCGCCACCGACACGACTTCCTCGAAATGCAATTCAGGGTCGATCCTGAGATCTCCCGCGGCGACCGCCTGGGTTGCAACCGTGACCTCCGTCCGCCGCGACGAATACCCCGACGAGCGAACGGACACGTGATACGTGCCAGGCGGAACGCCCTCGAACGAGAACGTGCCGTCGGCCGCGGACGTCGTCTGGCGCCGCAGCTCGTCGATCTGGACCGTCACACCTCCAATCGGATCACCCGAAAGGGAGTTGACCAGTCGACCGGTCACCGCCACGCCGCCCTGCCCAGCGGCGCTGATGGGAAGGCACATGAAAACGGCCAGAACAACGCACCCAATCCACAAAGAACCAAGTCTTGTTGCCATAAGGAAGAAAGCTACCGCCGCGGTCGTTTCGCTGGCTGGAAGAAACCAATGAATGGTCGTTTGCCGCCGATGAACGGCTGGTCCGACCGCGTGACCGGAGGCGTGGCAGCGGGACGTATCGTCCACACCCATTCGAAGCCACGCGACCACTCGACGCCTTCGATCGACGGTCCGTTGGCGAATACCAGCCACCCATCGGGGAGCCTTTTAAGGGTGAGCGGAACGGCCGCATACAATGAACACCCCATGCTGACCGCCGGCTCATTCGAGCTCCTGCACCTTGTCGGGTTCCTGACCGGCGCGCTGCTGTACGGGATGCTCCTCGTCATGGTGGCGAGGCTTCCGGCGCGCCCGGATGCGTTCGCGCTGTCGACGGGGGTCCTCGGCCTGGTCTGGAATGTCGGTGAGCTGGCTGCCTATGGCGCTCGGCTCGTGGGTTTGGGCGCTATCAGCTCCTGGGTCCACGCCTTTTCATTCACCGCCCTTGGCCTGCTGGCGTCGGTGGTCGTGCATTCAGTGGCGCGCGCGCCAGTCAAGCGGACCACTCACCGTGCAGTCGTCGGGAGCACGGTCGCCGCCGTCGTCTACGCGTGCGCGGCGATTGCCGGCGTGATGCACTTCGCCGCGGTCGCGACTGGTCAGCCCCTCCCCTCTCCCTCAGGGCTCACGTGGTTGACGGTTGGACTCCTCGCGGTGATCCCAGCGCTGATTACCGCGGCCAGACGTCAGCTCGACCCGGGGTCCCCGCCGCGCACGCCTGCGCGGTGGGGTAGGAGCAGTGCCCGCGCCTTGTGGATGGCCGCCCTTGCTGTCGTGGCGGTGTCGGCGCTCCACTTGGGCCGGTTTCACAGCGGCCAGCAGTCCTGGCCGGTGGAACTCGTCGGCCATCACGCGTCAATCGTGCTGGCGTTCGCGATCCTGTACCAGGACTACCGATTCGCCCTCGCCGACCTGTTCCTGAAAAACGCGCTGACCCTTCTCGCGTTGGTCGTGCTCGTGTTCGCCTGCTTTTCGCTCGTCGAGCCCCTATTGATCTCAGTCGATGGCCGCATCCACCCGTCGGGAATCGCGCTTCTCTTGACGGTATGGGCAGGTACGGCGCTGGTCCTCCCTGTCTGCCGGCGAACGGTCGCCAGGTTTGTGGATCGCGTCGTCCTCAGGCGAGCCGACTACGGCTCCCTTCTTTCGCGACTCTCGGACGATGTCCAGCGGTGCGATTCGGCGGAGGCGGTGCTCGGCCGCGGCTGTGATGTGGTGGCCGAGTCCTTGACCGCGACGTCGGTGACGTGGGAATCGCGCGCGCTGCATCGAGCCGCCCTGGCATCGCGGGAGGTGGCGATCTGGACCGCAGAGCCGCCGCACTACGTGCTGACCATCGGCCAGCTCGCCGGCGGCCGACGGCTCCTGTCGGACGACATGGCGATGCTGGAGCGCGTCGCCGTCGTGCTGGCGAGGCGTATCGACGGGCTGCGGCTGACGAGCGAGCGGTACGAACGGATGTTACAGGAGCGCGAAATGCGCACGCTCGCCACCGAAGCGGAGCTGCGTGCGCTTCGCGCGCAGATCAATCCGCATTTCCTGTTCAACGCGCTCACGACAATCGGATACCTCATTCAGCAGACCCCGGCCCGCGCCGTGAAGACGCTCCTGGATCTCACGACGCTGCTACGAAGCGTGCTGCGGTCGGAAGGAGAGTTCACCACGCTCGGCCGCGAGTGTGAGCTCATCGACTGCTACCTGCGCATCGAGCGCGAGCGATTCGAGGAGCGCCTCGACTTCACGCTGGACATTCCGGAGCACCTGCATCAGATCGCGGTGCCGGCGCTGATCGTCCAGCCGCTCGTCGAGAACGCCGTCAAGCACGGCATCGCCGGATCGCGCGACGGCGGAAGCGTGACCGTCACCGCGACGCTCGCCGACGATCTGCGCATCGTCGTGCGAAACACCGGCGCCCCGTTTCGGGCTGGCCGAGCGTCCGGTCCTGGCGTCGGTATCGAGAACGTGACGCGTCGGCTCCAGCACTACTACGGAGATGACGCCAGTCTGTCGGTGGCGTCGGCGGGCGATGGGGCCACGGTCGCCGAACTGCGGTTGCCTGTGGTCGATGCCGACGATCACCACGTGCGGGTCGCGACACGCTCCACCGTGCCATGAGCATCGGCGTGCTCCGCGTGATGGTCGCCGATGACGAGCGTCCCGCGCGGCGATTCCTCGTCAATCTGCTGAAGTCGTGTCAGGGCGTCGAGCTGGTTGGCGAGGCCGCATCCGGCGAGGAGGCGATTGCGGTCATCGAGTCGTCACGGCCCGACCTGGCGTTGCTCGACCTGCAGATGCCGGAGCTGGGTGGACTCGACGTCGTACGGCGACTGTCCGCCGACATACTGCCGCTCGTCGCGTTCGTCACGGCGTTCGAGGATTTCGCGATCGAAGCGTTCGAGTTGAATGCGATCGACTACCTCCTGAAACCGGTGGAGGCGGATCGGCTCCACGCTACCCTCGATCGTGCTCGCGCCCGCTTGCAGCGTCCGGAACCGGCAGAGCGGCGCGCAGCGGCCTTCGCCAACGCCGCCGCGACGTACGGGCTGGCGACCCGCCGGACCTATCTCGAGCGTATTCCCGTGCGGCGGCGCACCGAAGTGATCATCCTGCCGGTCAGGCAGATCGCGTCGATCGTGTCGGAAGGCGAGCTGCTGCACATCACGACGCTGACCAAGGACAGATACACGATTACCTATCGGCTGCACCTGCTCGAAGCACGGCTCGACCCACGACGCTTCGTGCGCCTGGCGCGAGGGACGCTCGCCAACATTGACGCGATCATCAAGATCAGTCCAATGCCCGGCGGCACGTACGTGGCCACGCTCTCGAACGGCCAGGAGCTGCAGGTCAGCCGGATTCAGTCGCGTGTGCTTCGGGAGACACTGCTGAAGTTGTAGGACATCCTCAGATGAAACGGACCCACGCCGCCTGGGTGCGTCGTTTCAGATCGCCAATCCAGCGGCAGGGCAGGGCAGGTACAGGATCGCAACGGCAGCCGCCGCAACTGCGTAGACCCCGGTCAATGAGAAGTCGAGCGGTCTCGGCAGTCCGGCGAAGCGTGGCGAAGTCGAAGTCACGCCAGGACGCACCCGCCCAGATCGCCGCACCGAGGGCCATGACATGCAGCAGATACCAATGCGCGACGTAGAAGAACAACGGACCGCTTGCGTTGTTGTTTACCAGTTTCTCCTTTCGAACAACTGCCCTCCATCGGATCACCAATGCTTCGTTACTATCAAGCTGATCGCTAACCCGCTTCACCGGAAGAAAAGGCCGCACCTCAGGTAGGGCCTGCCTGTTTACACATCTTTAACGCGCGCGTTTGACATACGCGTGACATTTCAGCTGCCTATCGTAAGGCATGCTTCACGCCCGGGAGCAGCCGGCGCCGCCCCATTTCCACGAGGGCCTCGAACAACTAAAAGGGCGGCTGCTTGAGATGGGAGGCCTCGCCGAGGAACGCGTCCGTCAGGCTCTGCAAGCGCTTGTCGAGCGCAACACCAGCCTTATTGCGCAAGTCATCAAGGGCGATGATCCAATCAATCGTCTGCATGTGGAGGTTGACACTCGGTGCTTCCAGCTGCTGGCCCTCCACCAGCCAATGGCCACTGACCTGCGCGCGATCGTGGCGGCCGTCAAGATAAACACGGACTTGGAGCGCGTTGGCGACCTGGCGGTGAACATCGCGCAGGCGGCGCAGCGGTACCTCGACAACCCGCCTGTCAAGAAACTCACCGACATCGCGCTGATGGGTAATATCGCCCAAAGCATGCTGCGAGATGCGCTCGACGCGTATGTGAAGGGCGACATCGCGACCGCGAGGCGCGTGCTGAATGAGGATGATCGTGTGGACACGCTCAAGCGGCAGGCCTTTCGCGAGCTGCTGACCCACATGCGCCGAGACTCGTTTGTGTTGGAACCGTCGCTCGAACTGATTCTGATCTCGCGTCACCTCGAACGCATCGGCGACCATGCCACGAATATCGCCGAGGACGTTATCTTCATGGTGTCAGCGCTCGACGTCCGGCACCACAGCGCCGGTTCTGTTTGATTGAGGAAGATGGCAGTCGCGGCGGGTCTGGAACAACTTCGACAATCGTGCGCCAGAGCGTACGATTCGTGCTGGGCACGCTCCAGATGTGCGGCGCGGCTACCGCTCTCGCGCTACTTATCCTCACTGGTTTGAGTCGCGCCACGATTACGGTCGCAGTACTGACGACCACTCTGACGTTGATCAGCCGCGCGGTCTTTCGTCGCCCGTAACCTTCGCCTTCAGACGCGCTACCTACCGCAAATCAGACGTGGTCGCGCCAGCCGGCGCCGGCTCCACCAGCTTGTAGCCAAACTGCTTCACCGTAACCAATGCGTCAGAGAGCAGCGGCAGCTTCTCCCGCAGGCGCCTGATATGCACGTCAACGGTGCGTGTGCCGCCGGTGTACTGATAGCCCCACACATCATTGAGGAGCACGTCTCGCGACAGCACTCGGCCGCGGTGCTCGAGGAAGTACTGCAGCAGAAGGAACTCCTTGGCCGTGAGCATTACCTCCCGTCCATGCTCCAACACCGTGTGCCGAGCGAGGTCCATGGTCAACGGTCCAAATACGAGCACAGAGTCCGCAGACGTCCTGGGTTCCGATCGCCGCAAAACCGCTCGTATGCGTGCAACGAGCTCGTTCGGACTGAACGGCTTCGTCACGTAGTCGTCCGCTCCGATCTCCAGCCCGGCGATCCGGTCGGGTTCCTCACCCTTTGCGGTGACCATGATGATCGGCAGCTTGGCGGTCGGTTCGTAGCCGCGAAGGGCACGGCACACGCCCATGCCATCGAGCCCCGGCAGCATGATGTCGAGAATCGCGATTTCGACTGGCTGCGTTCGCGCATAGAGGAGCGCCGCGCTCCCGCTCGCCTCAACGTGCGCCCGCCATCCCTCTTTCTGCACGTAGTGAGCGATGAGCGACGCAATATCCGTATCGTCCTCTGCGATCAGGACTCGGATGGCCTTCGACATCGATCCCATTATCCGCGACTGGCTGGCACATCGAATTTACTGGACGGAAGCTGGCTCGAAATGTCGGTCACGTATGGTGGAGCGTGTGCAAAAAGGACTGAGGCGATGAATTGTGATTCGGCAATGCCGATGGAGAGCACGTTTGTTGAAGCCGTTCGGAGGGTGAAGTCAGAGTACCTCGAAATGCCTGGCCTGAAATTGACCAGCAGCCAAGCCGCAAGGCTCTGGGGTCTCGACGTCGGCGTCTGCGACGCGGTGCTGACAGCTCTCGTCGCGGATCGCTTCCTGACGTGTACGAGGAACGCCGCGTTTGTTCGCCAGGGTTAATGCTCCACCCTGGGGTCGCCGCGCCCGGTCAATTTCGCGTTACAGAGAATTTACAGCACGCTATCGTCCGGGCGATCCAAGATCGCCACTCCCATCATCGGACGACATCACATGTTTTCTATTCGGCTTCAACGAGCAGACCACGTGCGGCATTACTCGATCCGTTCGGCGCGCGGGGAGGGTTGGGACATCAGCCTGGAAGAGGATCGCGCCGTCACTCGGCAGGTCCGGTACGACGACTGGCATCGAGTTGAGCGTGCACTGGCCACGTTTCGCCGCGAGGTGGCGGATCTGACCAAACAGGGGTGGAAAGTTCTGCATTCCTCCTCCATCGTGTAACGCCGCTTCACTCAAAAAACTGCTTCGCGAAAAGCGAAGAACCGTCGAGAACCAGCGCAGCTTGCTTGGCGCGCATTCTTAACTCTCCTGTAACGTGTTCGTCACGCCCCGGAAAAGCACATGTAGATAACTTGAGGCAGCCGCCTTTCTATGACTATCCGCGCTCGCCTCGTTGTCACCGGATGCACTGCGGCGGCTATAACCGCCGCGATCATGGGGATATCGTTCGCGTCGGTGGGGGGTGTGTCTGTCGACGCCTTGCTGGGCCCCTCGGCGATCGGCCTTCTTGTTGCCGCCTCTGCCGCTTCTGCGCTTGCGTGGCGGATCGGTCAGCCGATCGGTAGTCAAGCGCAGCTGCTTGTCCGGCTCGCACAGCGATCCGGGGTCAACAGGGTGCCTTCGGTGAGCGGTAAGGACGAATTGTCCACCGTCGCTCAGGCGTTTGCAGCGGAGTCGGAGAATCTATACCAGCAGAACGAGGAACTCCGCCGGGACCGCGCGCATATGGAGGCGATTCTGGTCGGTATGATCGAGGGGGTCATCGTCACCGACGAGCGGGGCCGCGTCGAGTTGGCCAATGAGGCCGCGCGGGCAATGTTGAAGATTGATGACCCTCCCATCGGACGTCCGTACGTGCAGGTCATTCGGCATCCTGCGATCTCCGAGCTCGTGACCTCGGCGCTTCGGGGAACTCGAACTGAGGCGGTCGAACTGTCACCTCCTCGCGACCCGGCGCGCACGATCATGGCGCGCGCGGCGCCGGCCGGATCGCGCGAGACCGGCGCGGTCCTGGTCCTCCACGACATTACGGATCTGCGGCGCGCCGATCAGATTCGCCGCGATTTCGTGGCGAACGTGTCACATGAGTTGCGCACTCCGTTGACCGCCATTCGCGGATACGTCGAGGCGCTGATTGAGGACTCGACGCCCGAGGATACGCGCCGGACGTTCATCGACATCGTGGCGCGTCATGCCGCACGGATGGAGCGTCTCGTCAGCGACCTTCTCCGCCTGGCTCGGCTCGATGCGGGACAGGAGCTACTCGATCTGACGCCGTGCGACATGGCTCGCGTGATCAACGAAGTCGTCGAAGAACTCGACATCGGGCTGGCTGAACGGTCCCTACGTATCACGCTTGAGATCGAACCAGGGGCGGAGCGCCTGTGTGCCGATCGAGGCAAACTGCACGACGTGCTTCGAAACCTCATCGCCAATGCGATCACGTACGCACCGCCAGAGAGTGGCATCATTGTCGCCGCGGCAGCGACGAATGGTATGGCGAAGCTGTCAGTGTCGGATTCTGGACCTGGTATCCCGGAGAAGGACCTGGCCCGGATTTTCGAGCGGTTCTATCGCGTGGACAAATCCCGCGCGAGGGATCCCGGCGGGACGGGACTCGGGCTATCGATCGTTAGACATCTCGTCGAGCTGCACGGCGGCTCAGTGCGCGCCGAGAACAGACCCGAAGGAGGCGCCCGCTTCATCGTGTCGCTACCGCATCGCCCCAACGGTCACGAGTCCACGAACCGGTAGCCGAGTCCAATGACTGTTTCGATCCGGTTGCCTGCCTCGCCGAGCTTCTTGCGCAGCCGACCGACATGGACATCGACAGACCTCGTCTCGATGACGGAATCGTACCCCCAGACGCGTTCGAGCAGTTGATTCCGCGACAAGAGCCGGTTTCTGTTTTGAATGAGATACCGGAGCAACTCGAATTCGCGACGCGTCAGTCGTACGCGTTCGCCCGAGACGGTTGTCGAGACCGCCTCGAAATCGACCACCAGTTGTGAGCCTCGATAGATGTGACCGGCGGATTCACGCGTGCTACCTGCGGTCTGTCTTCGGAGAACGGCGCGAACGCGCGCCGATAGCTCGCGCAGACTGAACGGCTTGGTGATGTAATCGTCGGCGCCGAGGTCGAGGCCGCGGACGCGATCGTCTTCGCCGGTTCGTGCGGTGAGCATCACGATCGGGATGTGTTTCGTGGCAGCACCGGAGCGCAGGATTCGGCATACCTCCGTGCCATCGAGGACGGGGAGGTTCAGATCGAGCAGGACCAGATCGGGCTTCCACTCCGACACTGTCTTGAGCGCTACGTCACCGCTGCTGGCAATGGCCGCATCGGCGTCTCCCGAGCGTTGGAGCGTATGTCGAATCAGTTCTGCTACGTCCCGCTCGTCCTCGACGATCAGGATTCGATGTTTTCGCATGTGTATCACATGCGACTTAACCCGATGTAAATGTCGGCCGCGTGGCGCTTCTGTTAAATGTGCGTTAATCCAACGTACGTGCACTCGCGTGCGACAGAGCTGGTCATCCGGGTGTTACGCACGACGCCACATGCTGCGGTTGAGCTCGTCGCGTTCGGGCAGCATCTCCCAGAGCCAGAGTCGCACGCCGACGTCGTGCCGGCGCACGCCGCAGAAGGGTCCGCGGAACTCGATGATCCGGCTATGCGCGACGCCGGTCTTCGGGTGACAGGCGACGTACACCGTGCACCCGCAGGAAAGCGTGAGTGTGTAGGACATGGCCGATGGGATACACCCACCCGGCGACAGTGCGGCCACGGCGATGTCACCGTCTCGTAAATTCTCAGAAGGCGGCGAGATCTGGCGGTCTTGGACGAAAGGTTGATCGGGCTCGTCGCGGAAGCGGGTTCGGCCTCGTGATACGCCAGGCGACAAGACTTCGACACACGCCGTTTATATCGCCACGATTCCCGCACTCCGCCTCGACGAATTAACACGGTCGTAACCGATCCGTCGCTCGTCGATCACTTCCGGTCGATACAGTCGGCCTTGTTGCGATCACTCACAGCACATCAACAGAGGAGCGACATGAGTTTTGGAAGGAAGGCCAGAGGAGTCTTGCTTGCCTGCGCGTACGCGCTGACCGTAGCGCCGGCGCTCGCTCAGCAGGCGCCGCCTGCATCGACCCGGCAGCAGGGTCAGACCGTTCGAGTTACCGGCATCGTCCGCGACGAGAGCAATGGTATCTCGCTGCCTGGAGTTCCGGTGGAAGCCGTAAACGGTCAAGTGGTCTACACGGACGTGGATGGCCGATACATCTTGCAGCTTTCACCTGGCAGGCACGAGCTCCGGGTGGCGCTGGATGGCTATGACGAGAAGACCATCGCGCTCGAGGCGACGCCGGGCCGCACGATGACGGCGGACGTTAGCCTCCGCATGAAGAGCTTCGCGGAGACGGTAACGGTTACCGCGCAAGCAGTCGATGTCGCGACGTCGTCTGCCGAGGCGCAACTGATCGAACGCAAGCAGGCACCCGTCATCACCGACAACCTCGGCGCGCAGGAGATGAAGCAGAACGGCGATGGCGACGCCGCCGCGGCGATGCAGCGCGTCACGGGCCTGTCGCTCGTCGACAACCAGTACGTGTTCGTGCGCGGCTTGGGAGAGCGCTACAGCAACACGACGCTCTCCGGATCCGTCATTCCCACGACCGAGCCGGACAAGAAGGTCGTGCCGCTGGATCTGTTCCCGACAGGACTCATCGACAGCGTGCAGGTGAACAAATCGTATTCGCCTGACCGATCGGCGGAATTCGCTGGCGGGCTCGTGCAAATCGTGCCGCTGCGTCTGCCGTTCCAGCCAGTCGTGGACCTCTCCTACGGCGTCAGCTACTTCGAAACCGCCACCGGCAAGAGCATCCCGCTCAGTCCGCTTGGGAGCCGAGACTGGCTCGGGTTCGACAACGGCGCGCGCGCGCTGCCCGCAGGCATCCCCGCAGGCAAGATCGTGCGCCGCGGCATCTTCACGCCAGACGTCGGCTACTCGCCCGAGGAGATCGCGTCGTTCGGGCGTCTGTTCGAGAACCAGTGGCGGCCGGTGAATACGTCCGCAAAGCCAGGACAGAACTGGAGCGTGACGGGCGGCAATCGTTTCGGGTCGTTCGGCGTAACCGCGAGCGTCACCCACTCGTACAAGGAGCAATTCGTCGAAGAGGACCGGCGGTTCTATCGAATCGGCGGCGTCGGTGAGCTGGATGCGACCAACGATTACCACATGCTGACCGGCAGCCAGAAAGCCCAGCTCGGGGTCGTGGCGAACGTGTCGTATCAGTTCTCGCCCAGCCAGCGCGTCACGCTTGAGAACTTCTACACGCACAGCGGACGCGACGAGGGACGCTTCTTTCAGGGCGTCAACCTCGACAACGCGCGCGAGTATCAGAACAACCGGCTGCAGTTCATCGAGGAAGGACTGATCTTGAACGCGGTCGCCGGCGAGCACTTCTTCCAGAACATGGCCAATAGCCGGATCGACTGGCGTGTCAGCGTGGCACGCGCGGACCGGGACGAACCGGATCTGCGCGAGATGCTCTACGAGCGCACGCTGCTGGCAGACGGCACTCCGAACACGACGCTTCCGTTCCTTTACGCCGACGAGTCGCAGAGCGGCTTCCGGATGTTCAACGCGCTCGATGATGACACCACGGACGCGGCCTTCAACTGGGCGACCCTCAGCACCCCGGGCGGAAAGCCGACGCAGGTGAAGTTCGGTTTCAACTATGTTGAGCGGACCCGTAACTTCAGGTCCCGCCGCTTCCACTATATTCCCATCACGACTCAGAAAGCGGATACCGGCAACCTGCTGTTCGATCAACGGCTGACGCCTGAGGAGATCTTCGTGTCGAGCAATATCGGCACGGCCTTCCGCTTGAACGAAGAGACGCGCCCGACCGATGCCTACGCGGGGGAGCAGAAGACGGCGGCCGGGTACGGGATGGTAGATGTCGCGCTGAGCGCCCGGACACGGCTCGTCGCCGGGGCCCGCGTCGAGAGCTTCGACCAGACTGTTGTGACGCAGGACCCGTTTGGCCTGTTCGCCCGCCAAATCGAAGCGCGGAACGAGAACACCGACATCTTCCCGGCGGTGAACCTGGTCCAGGCGGTGAGCTCGAACAGCAACCTGCGCGTGAGCTACAGCACCACCGTCAACCGACCGGAGTTCCGCGAACTGGCGGAGTTTGAGTTCACCGACGTCGTCGGCAACCGCGCGGTAAAGGGGAATCCCAATCTGGTGCGTGCGCTGATCCAGAACGTCGATACGCGCTGGGAGCTGTTCACCGGCGGCCGTGGCGTCATCGCCGCGAGCACCTTCTACAAGCACTTCGACAAGCCGATCGAGCGCGTGGTCATCGCGGCGGCAAACCCGATCGCCACGTTCCAGAACTCGGATCACGCACGCAATTTCGGCATCGAGCTCGAAGCGGGCCATGCGATCGGGGAGAACGTCTTCTTCAACGCGAACTACACCTTCGTGGACTCGAAGATTACGCTCCTGCCCGAGCAGCTCGGAGTGCAGACCTCGCAGGAACGCGCGCTCGCGGGGCAGTCGAAGAACCTGTTCAACCTGACAGCCGAGTACGCGTGGAAGGGATTCTCGACACGCCTGCTCTTCAACTACTTCGGCGACCGCATCTCTGATGTCGGCGCCAACGAGGCGCCGGACATCATCGAGGAAGGCCGCGGATCGCTCGACCTGGTATTCGGGCAGAAGGTCGGCTCCCTGGGAATCCGGCTCACCCTCGAGAACCTCACTGACAGCGACTACCAGTGGACCCAGACACTCAGCACCACGGAAACACAGCGCCTCTATCGGCTGGGCCGCACCGTGGCGCTGTCCTTCAGTTACAACCTGTTCTGACGTGTCATGAGACAGACTCATGGAGATCACGCGAACGATCATGAAGCATTTACAGAGAGCACTCATCGGAGCCGCACTGGCGGCCATGCTGGCGTTCATTCCGGTGACGAGCGTGTCGTCGCATCAGGCGCCGCCGGTGAATGTCCCGGGCATCGACAAGCCGGTCATCGTCGTGACCGGCGACGTTACCGCCAACGAGACGTGGACCAGCGCGAACTACTACGTGCTGCGCGGCGCCGTGTTCGTCCGCAATGGGGCGACGCTGAACATCACCGCCGGCACGAGGGTAATCGGCGAGTCGGGCAGCGTCGGGACGCTCATCGTCGAGCGCGGCGGTCGGTTGAACGCGATCGGCACCGCCACGGCGCCTGTCGTGTTCACGAGTGACCAGCCGCCAGGGCAGCGCGGGCGCGGCGACTGGGGCGGCATCATCATCAACGGGCGCGCACCGATCAACTTCGGCAGCGGGGAGGCCGCTGGCGAGGGCGACACGGGCGTCTACGGCGGCAACGACCCGAACGACAACAGCGGGATTCTCCGCTACGTGCGCGTCGAGTTCTCGGGTGTCGAGTTCAGCCCCGACAACGAGCTGAACGGAATCGCCTTCCAGGCGGTCGGCCGCGGCACCCAGGTGGATCACGTCCAGGCGCACATGAGTCGCGATGACGCGATGGAGTGGTTCGGCGGCACCGTGGACGGCAAATACCTCGTGATGTCAAACGCGGCCGACGACAGCCTCGACTGGACGTTTGGATGGACCGGCCGCCTGCAGTTCGTCGCCATCACTCAGCGTGGCGACGACGCCGACAACGGCATTGAGGCGGACAACAACGAGTTCAACAACGAGGTCCTGCCGCGCTCGAACCCGCAGATCTACAACATCACCATCTGCGGTGATCCCGACCGGAATGAGGGGGGTGAGAGCCCGCGCGCTGCGAACCTGCGCCGGGGCACCGCCTTCACGATCCGCAACTTCCTGGTGACGGGATTCAAGAGCACGGGCTTCCAGATCAGCGACAACTCGACGCTCGCGCAGGTCAACAACGGGACGTCGCAGATGGGCGCCGGCGTCGCCTGGAACATGGGCGTGTCAGGCGCCGCGGCGGTCGCACCGATGCACTCCAGCGTTCAAACCTTCATCGCCAGTGGACGCTTCCCGAACGTCCGTACGAATGTGGATCCCGGCCTGTCGACCGCCGCGTGCTCGAACCACGAGGCGCCGAACTTCCAGCCAACATTCGCGTCGCTCGCCGGTGGGCAGATGGCTCCCATCCAGCCGCCGATCGACGGCTTTTTCGAAGCCGTGACGTTCATTGGCGCAGTGCCGCCGGCTCCCGCGGCAAACTGGATGGAGGGGTGGACGGCGTTCCCGCAGAACTGATTCAGGTTTGAAGCGAATCCTCCTGGCGGCGCTGGTCTGCCTCCCGTGCGGATCGGCGCCGCCCCTCCAGAACACCGCCGCCTCGTCGGAAGTACTCGCACACGCGGTCCTCGATGCCCTGGCCCTTAACGATCGGGCCGCGCTCGAGCGCCTGGTTCTCAGTGAACAGGAGTTCCGCGACCACGTCTGGCCGCAGCTCCCGGCCTCGCGCCCGGAGCGAAACCTTCCGTTCTCCTACGTCTGGGGTGACCTGCGACAGAAGAGCAGCGCCAGCCTCGTGAAGGTCCTCGCAGAGCACGGTGGCCGGCGCTATGAGTTCGCAGGCGTCGAGTTTGACGATACGAGCGATTACTCGACCTTCCGTGTCCATCGGGAAGCCACGTTCCGCGTGCGGGATGCGCAAGGAGAGGAAAAAACCGTAAGGGTCTGTGGATCGATGATCGAGAAGGACGGCGCCTGGAAGGTCTTCAGCTACGTCGTTGATTAACCCCAGCCACTCAGCTACCGAGCCACCAAGCCATCCACGAACCTGTTACATCGCCGTGATAAGGTATTCGCCCTGGTTTTTGCCGCCATGGCGAAATGCCTGCCGGGCCGGACGGCGGTCGCCGCGGTCGCGCTGATCGCGGGCTTTGCCGGTGTCGCTCACGCATCGAGCGACGCACCGCTGGTTGTCCGTGTGTACGACAGTTCGGCGGCCAACGCGAAGCTACGAGCGGCGGCAATCCTCACCGCCGCAGCGATCACGGCCGAGGCCGGATTCATCATCGAATGGACCGACTGCGGGCCAGCGTCCCTGGCAAGCGCGTGCGTTGACCTGCGCGGTCCACACGATCTGATCGTTCGAATCATGCCGGTCAGCGCCTCGGCGCCTCCCGGGCTGCTTCTCCGAAATCAGTCACGAGCGCCGCTCGGGTTCGCGGTCGTCGATCCGGTCGTCGGCGCCGGTGCGATCGCGATGGTGTACCTCGATCGCATCCTGCTGATGGCGCAGCGTACGAGTGTCGATCCTGGCCGGCTACTCGGTCGTGCGATTGCTCACGAGATCGGACACCTGCTGATCGGGACGACGAAGCACAGCGCGGCGGGCCTGATGCGCGAGGTCTGGACCGATCAGGAGCTGATGCGCAACAGGCCCGAAGACTGGACCCTTCGCTGATTTAACGCCGACGTTCCACTCCCGTCTCGCGGCCGTCATACCTGCACGTTATCGTGTGGCCATGCGCGTGGGTATACCACGGCAGCGTGCAGTACCCCTGAAGGAGCGCAATGAGGGCGCTCCTGCAGATCGGGTGCAGGCGTGGCGCTGAGGATCAGCGTCATCGTCTGCGCCCATAACGAAGCCGATTTCATCGGCACCTGCCTGTATTCACTTCTGGCTCAAACCCGGCCCCCTGACGAAATCCTGGTCATCAACAATGCGAGTGACGATGAGACGCGCGCCGTGGCGACGACGGTGCCGCGGGTGTGCGTGGGGGATGAACCGCGTAAGGGCATCGTGGTCGCGCGTGAGACGGGCCGCCGTCACGCATCCGGCGACGTTCTGGTGTATGTCGACGCGGACTGCCGCGCGCCGCTGACGTGGCTCGAGCGCGTCGAGCGTCGATTCCTCCACGATCCGTCGCTGCTGGCGTTGTCAGGCCCGTACCGCTATTACGACTGGGACTGGCGGGGACGGGCGCTGATTCGCGCCTACGACTTCACGCTCGCGCCTACCACGCAGCTGCTCGTGAAGTACCTGTTGCGCATCGGGACGATCTTCTACGGCGGCAACTTCGCCGTGCGCCGGGAGGCGCTCGATCGGATCGGCGGCTTCGACACCTCCATCGAGTTTCACGGCGAGGACACGAACCTGGGACGCCGCCTGTTCGCAATCGGCAAGGTTGCCCTGTGTTACGACTGCTTTCTGTACACGTCGGCGCGGCGCTATGTGGCGATGGGCAACGGCGCGGTGTTTCGACTGTACGTGCGGAACTTCACGTCCGAGCTGCTGCACCACCGCCCGAAGGACACCAGTCACGTCGACATCAGGGTCTGATGCCGGGATACGAACCGTTTCTGCTCTGCGACTTCCACGTGCACACGCGATGGAGCGATGGCGATCTGACGGTTGCCGAAGTGGTCGACCTGTACGGGCAGACGGGAAAGTTCGACGTGATTGCGATCACCGATCACATCCTGATGAAGCGTGACCTCCTGGCGGCCGCGGCGCGCGTCGCCTCGCTGGGGCGCCGGGTATATGGCGTGCGCGAGCGCGACTTCGGTGAATATCTTGACGACATTCGGGCCGAAGGCCGGCGCGCGTGGAAGCAGTACGGCATGCTGGTGGTTCCCGGCGCAGAAATCACGCAGAATCGTATCCGCGGGAAGAAGAACTCGCACATCATCGCGCTCGATATCAAGCAGTACATCAGCGCCGACCAGAAGGCCGAGGAGATCCTGCGCGAGATCCGGCGACAGGGTGCGGTCAGCATCGCGTGCCATCCGCATCACCGCACGACGCGACGGATCGAGGTGAGCACGTGCTACCTGTGGGATCATCGCGACGAGCTCGCCGACCTGGTCGACGTCTGGGAAGCGGCGAACCGCGACGATTTATTCTCAGTCACGAGCCTGAAGCACTTTCCGTACGTGGCCAACAGCGACTTTCACAAGCCGAAGCATCTCTACTCATGGAAGACGTTGGTGCGAAGTGAGAAGACCTGGCCGGCCGTGCGCCAGGCGCTTCGCGCGAACGTGGACGTCGCGTTGACCTTGTTTCGCCAAGCCTCATGAGCATGTCAAGGCCGTTCAACGTGCTCTTTCTCTGTACCGGCAATTCGGCCCGCTCGATTCTGGCCGAGGCGCTGATCAACCAGCTTCCGGTCAGCGCCCGCAAATTCCGAGGGTTCAGCGCCGGCAGCCATCCGCGTGGTTCCGTCCATCCGTTCGCCCTCGAGCTCCTGATGGCGCAGCACATGTCGATCGACGGCCTGCGCAGCAAGAGCTGGGACGAGTTTGCGGCGCCGGATGCGCCGCGAATGGATTTCGTCTTTACGGTGTGCGACGACGCGGCCCGCGAACAGTGTCCGGTCTGGCCGGGACAGCCGATGACGGTGCATTGGGGCGTACGGGATCCTGCGGCGGTCGTCGGTTCCGATGATGAGAGGCGCAGGGTGTTTCTTGATGCGCACCTGACGCTAACTAGCCAAGGGCGCTGCCCTTGATATCCGTGTGAAAAGCGCGAGACCAGTGAAGGGCAGCGCCCTTGGCTAGTTCGCGCTGTCTGCTGTGCCGCGCGCCGCGCGGCGGACCGTTATCC
>Ga0187893_10004304_pt1 | contig 27308 bp, 39 predicted proteins | sample MA1701074metaG_FD_139574 | JGI IMG/M metagenome (GOLD analysis project Ga0187893, IMG submission 139574) | White microbial mat communities from a basaltic lava cave in the Kipuka Kanohina Cave System on the Island of Hawaii, USA - MA170107-4 metaG ... | reverse complement strand
GACGCGCCGGTTGTGGTGCTGGGCGATTGACAGGCGCGGCAAGACTATGCTAGAGCAGTGCAAGGACTGCAAGACACCCAAACAGATGGCTGCACTCGTCGGCTACGAGGAGAATCCCATGATCCGTGGCATCACCGCCATAGCCTTTCCGCACGCGCTCGAAGTCAAGCTGGACTACTCGCCGGCCCTGACTACGATGACGATGGAGGTCGGCATCCTCGCCGAGAACCGTGCGCAACTGCGTGAGCGCAGGTTGGCCCTCGCCGCCCGGCTCCGCGTGCTCGCCGACATGATCGAGATGGCCGCATGATCGCCTGCCCGCCCCGCTGGTTCAACCTCTACCTCGGCGTCTTCTACTTCGTGATGGTGTTCACCGCATGAGCAGCTACGATTCACGCGCGACCGTCTTCCGGTCCTGGCGCCGCTGGGACGAGGACTCCGCGCTGCGCTTCCTCACCTGGGAACGGGATCAAGCCGGATGCTGGGCGCTCCGCATGGACTCCGACCGCAAGCTGGTCGGCGCCGCGCTCCAGTCGCGCGACCCGAAGCTGGGTCCGTGGTGCGCCATGACGGCGATCCGTGGCAAGCGCATCGCGCAGCACCGGTTCCTCACCTCTGGCGACGCGAAGCGCTGGGTGCAGGCGCAGATCAAGACCGGCGTCAAGAACGTGCGGTTCAATACTTGGAAGCGAGCGGCCGCGCCGCCTCCCTCTGCGGTCGAGGCGATTCGCGACAACCTCCCGATATTCGTGTCGGGACTATTCACGGGCATGGCCGAGGAACTAGCAGAGCGCATGGGCCGGTGGAACTGGGCGCAGTGGACCGGATTCATCATGGCCCTCAGCACCGTCGCGATCCTTACCCTCCACCTCCTTGGCCCGGCTTGACGGCAGTGGTAAACCAGGATATGACCGCCGCGAAGCGCATCGTCGTCGTCATTGCGGCTACGGTGCTCGCCCTGCTGTTGGCCCGGGTCATCGCATGAACTTAGAGGCGCTACGGCAGGCCATGCGCGTCGTGGCGGCCGCGCCGGCTGACCGCTTCGAGCACGAGCGCTGGGTGTCGGCGTGCCAGCGCAAGTTGTGCGCCGCCGCGTGGTGCGGTTACGACCCCTGGTTCCAGGAGCGCGGTTTCATCACGTTCGACGGCGGCGACCGGGGCGGCACGCGCGGGTCCTTTGGGATCATCTACATGACGCAGGGCGGCGAGAATTACTACAGCTACGAGGCTATCCAGAAGTTCTTCGACCTCCCCAAGTACGGACCGGCGAACCCGCACGCGCTATTCGGGCCGGATGCCTACGAGGACGAGACCGGGAAGAAGTTTCCCGGCGCTAAGCAACAAGAAATATTCCTAGCGATGACTCGCGAGGTCGTCAACGATTACGAGGCAGCGGCCCAGAAGGGCCTGGAGGATATCCTGTGAAGGTTCAGTGGCAGAAGGATGGGACCGGTTGGAACCTGGTCCACGTGACGAAGGACTCGCAGCGCCAGATCGCCAAGGTCGAGAGGGTCAACCGCAGCAGCGCGCCCTTCAAGGCCAAGATCAACTTCCCCCGTGGCGGCAGCGTAGACGCGGCCAACTTGATGACCGCGAACGACGGCCGCCTCTGGGTGCGCCGCATGATTCGCGAGTCGTACCCGTCCGCCGAGTTCAGCACGAGGCGCGAAATCGTAGCGGCTTGACACTACGCGGCAAGCAGGAGTAGTCCGTGCAATACATCATCGCCTTCCTCGCCCTCGCGTGGTTCCTCGGCAAGTACGTGGCATGATCTGCGCCAGCGTTCACCCACCGGATACGATGCCTGTGCGGCGCCCCCACGTCGTGCCTCGCCCCTGGGACGCCGCGTGGGTCGCGTTCCAGAAGTGGATGCGCGCGGGCGTGTGCGAGTGGCGGCGCCTCCGCGTTAACCACGGGAGAGAAGCATGAACATAGGAGTAGAACTGATCTTGAAGCCGTTCCTCCTCACCGTGGGCATCGGCGCCGTCGTGATTGGACTATATCTGGGCCTAGAATGGCTCCGACGCCGCTTGACGAGTCGTTAAGAAAGTGTTAACGATAGCGGATGCAGTTCGAATACCTTCAGTTCGTCGAAGCCGCCGACTACGCGGCCGACGCGATGAACAAGCACGCGCGCGCAGGTGGATGGCGTACCATCGCCGTCGTGCCCCGCGACAACTTGAAAATCCTCGTCGTCATGGAGCGCCTGTATCAAGCACCGGAGTCCGAGGAACCCCGCGCGATGGGCATGCGGGGCTGACGGGGTGTCTCTCAATGCGCTCCTGGTCAACGCCCTGGTCCCTCGCCCCATCCGCGACGCCTTCACGCGCGCACCACAGTCCGAGATTGGCGAGGAAGACCTCTGGCGCTCCGTCGTGGCGCGCGCCGTCCTTGACGCCATCGGACAGGTCTCGCCGACCGGCCTCTCCGTCCGTCGGCCAGGCTCAGCGCAACAGCGCTGCGTCGAGGTCGCCCGTCAGTGGTTCGAGGGACATAACCGGTGGTTCGTCACCGCGTGCCATCTCGGCAGCCTCGACGGCAAGTTGATCCGGGCGCTGGTCATGGCCGAGGTGAAGCGACTCGACAACGAAGATCGCGCGCTGTATTCGATGTTCATTGTGATGCCCTTCATGGGAGAGACGAGATGAACGAGTTAACTCACGACTTCCCCGCGCCCACTGAGCACCCCGCGGCGTCGAACGACTCCGCGCCGCAGAAGATGCGGAACGTGAAGTTGGAGGGCGAAGACAAGGCCCAGGCGCTCTCCATGCATAGCGAGATGGCCGAGGTCAAGCGGCAGATGGACGAGGCCCGCTCCCGCTTCGAGGCCGAGATGAAAATCATCCAGGATAACTGGGGAGCCCAGGTTTTAGACTTTTGGGAGCGAATGGGCAAGAAGTTCAACTTCGACGGTAACGCCGTCGCCATGACCGGCACTTGGATTCTGGACACCAGTTTGCACGCAGACCTCGACATCGTCCTGATCCGCGAGATGCAGCGCACGCCGAAGCAGGTTAAGACCGCCCAGGTAGGCCGGCGCGTCAACTGAGTTACAGGGCGGAGTTCTTATGCCTCAAGCGACCTGCAATCCGCGCGCAATCGCGAAGAAGGGACCCATGGACCTCGCGTGGCACGGTAAGCCGATCGAGCACTGCAACAAGTACGAGTTGCAGGCGATGATACAGCACCAAGCCGGCATCATCGAGAAGCTGTCGAGCGAGCGGCCGCCGGCCCCGATCTACGTCGCGGCGCCGGAGATGAAGTTGCCGAATGGTTGGATTTGGCGCGCCGTCCCGGCGAATATCAGTTGGTGGGCGCTCGGCGTGTGGGCCATGTGCGGTGCGCTCGCCGTCATGTGGGCGCTCCTCTACTCGGGAGTCATCCCGTGAACAAGAACTGCAAGCCGGATCAACTCTACAACTCCGGCAAGGACCGGATCGAGCGTGACGCCTACTACACGGAGGCTTGGCTCACGGGCCGGTCCACGCAGTTCTTCGAGGCGCGCTAGTGCATACCGCACTCACCATTCTCGCCGCTTACCTCGTCATCGGCTTGCTTTTCGGCGAGTTGTATGACAGAGGATGCAAACTAGATGGCAAGAAGCCGAGCGCGCTGGGGTGGTTCGTGGCCTTCCTGGCTTGGCCCATCGGAATCTACTGCTTGGCAAAGGGGAGATAGTCCGTGTTTCGTCAGTTCGAGCCTGGCACCGTGGTCCTCGGCGCTACGCCCGTGCTCACCAACAACATCGCGGGTGTGCCGGTGCGGGCCTACGACAAGAAAGGTCGGCCGATATGGAACATGCCGAAGCCGAGCGGGCACGTGATCCACTTCAAGTCCGCCTTCGCGCGGCAGCAGTACGACGCCGAGGTCGCGGCCCTCACCGCCAGCACGAGCCCGAAGGACCCGGAGTTCCGCAAGAAGATGATCGAGGTCGAGCGCAAGGCGAAGGTCTCTGTGCCTCTGTACCGAGGTTTCTCGTGCACGACGGCGCGCTGCATCCGCGCAACGGCGATCTACCGTCAGAAGATTCACAACCGCCGCAACCTCGGGCAGGCGGCGCCGATCCGCAGCTTCATGGAAGGCATCAAGGCCATCAGCGGCAAGCTGGTCAATAAGGAGAAGGCATGAGCATCCAGGGTGACGACCCGCGTCATAAGATCAAACACTTCACCCAGGCGGAACTCGACGCGCTCTCCGAGCGCAACAAGCGTTCAGCGCTGGGCACCGTGTGGCTGCGCAAGCGGGAGAAGGAGACGGTTGTCGTCGCCGTCTTCCAGCGGCCGCCGGACGCGAACAAGATCATCGGCGATTACTTCATCCGCGTGAAGCTGCGCTCCGGCGCCTACGCGACGGTCGGCGAGATTTGCTCCCTGGGCGACATCGAGACCAAGGGGAAGTCGAACTCCGAGATCGAGCGACTCGTGTGGGCCATGGGTGGCGCGCTCGCCGAGCGGCAGAACGAGGACAAGAAGATCAAGTCCCGCTGGGACCCGGCGGTTATCGCGAAGCTGACGCTGGAGTGCTACCGTGATCTGCGCAAGGATATGGACCAGGGCGGACTCGTCATCGAGACCAAGCCGGGTCTCCTCGACCCGAACACCTAGGAGACGACATGCGCTTGCGGGGCGCGATTCGTTCTGTTAAATTCATGCCCGTCAAGCGAGGTCAATGATGTCCTTCTACCCGCTGAATAAGTTCGCTGCGGTGCTCGACATGCACCCGCGTACTATCCTCCGCCGCACTGAGAATAAGCCGAACGCCTATTGGGCGGAAGGCTACAACCCCGAACTGAACACCCGCAAGGTCGCGACTGCCTTCGATGCTCCCGGCGCCGTGCTGGAGAAGATCATGGAGGGCCGCGACAAGTGCCTCGACGCCGAGAAGGCCGCTGATCTGATCAAGGCGCCGAAGCGCACGTTCCGAGATCGGGTGAAGAAGGGCAAGTACACGCCCTTCATAAAGGTCGGGAACCTGATCCGCTTCTCCAAGGAAGCGCTCGCGACGCAGCACGTTGAACGGTTCATGTAGGCGTAGCGCATCCGCTACCACCGTGTCCGAGGTTCGCTCTGGTCTCCAGTGGGCGCTGGAACTTGCCGCTCGCGGACTCCTGGTCTTCCCCCTCCGAAAGGGAACCAAGGAGCCATATGGACGCGACCAGTTCGCGACGCTTGAGCACCCCGGCGGCCGCGGCTGGGCCGACATCGCCACGAGCGACGCCGCGCAGATCGTAGACTGGTCGATCGAGTTCAGCGGCTGCAACTGGGGCGTGTGCCCCGGCGATCGCTACGCCGTCGTTGACCTCGACGTGAAGCCGCCGCCCCGCCGCGAGGGCGAGGCCGACGCGGACTACGCGAAGCGCAAGCAGGAGCGCAACGGCGTCCTCAACTGGGAGGCGCTCGAACTCGTATACGGCGAGGTATCGACCTTCCGCGTGCGGACGCCCTCCGGCGGCGTTCATCTCTACTTCGTGATCGTGGAGCCGACCGGCAACGCGCACAGTTTCCCGCGCGGCATCGACGTGCGCGGCGCGCGCGGCTACGTCGTCGGTCCCGGCTGCGCGCTCGATGAGGGTGGCGAGTACGTCGTCGAGCACAGCGCTGCGCCGGCAGCGGCGCCGGACTGGGTCCGCACGCACATGCGGCCGCGGCAGGACAAACAGGCGGACCACGACAAGCCGCTCTTCGAACTCGACCTCGACATCAATGTTGATCGCGGCCGCGAGTTCTTGAATACGCGCAAGCCGGCCGTCTCGGGCCAGGGCGGCAACAACCACACTTACGCGACGTTCTGCCACCTGAAGGACTTTGGGCTCAGCGACGAGAAGGCGCTCGAACTCGTGATGGAGGAGGGCGGGTGGAACGAGCGCTGTGAGCCGCCCTGGGACCTCGGCGAGATCGCGCCGATCTGCGAGCACGCCTACAGCTACGGCAACCTTCGTCCCGGCTCGAAGGGCGGCGGCATGATGGACGCCTTCGTCCCCGAGACGGCGGTGGACATCGCGACATTGAAGCTGGACGAGCCCAGCGCGAACGCGGACGAGGCGAAGGGCCTCCCCGGCATGACGTTCCGCGGCTCATCCATCACGAAGCGCTCCATGAAGCGCGAGATGATCGTGGCGGACTGGTTGCTGGCACACGGGCTCCACGCGCTCCTCGCCTCGCGCGGCAAGGGCAAGACCACGACGATGCTCGACATGGCCCTCCGCATCGTTTGCGACATGGACTGGCACGAGGTGCCCGTCTCGAAGGAGTGGTGCGTCGTATACCTGTGCGGCGAAGACGACCTGGGCGCCGCGCTTCAGATCGAGGCGTGGCAGGAGGAGCACGGCGTCAATGAGATCGACCCCGACCGCTTCATCTTCATGAACGGCGTTCCTGACCTCCTCGACCCGGGCTCGACGAAGGCGTGGACTGAGCACTTGTTGTCTCTCCTCGCCGGCCGCCGCACCGTCGTATTTCTCGACACGTGGCAGCGCGCCACGTCGTCGGGCTCGCAGAACGAGAACGAGGAGATGAACCTCGCGGTCCACCACGCCGAGGCGATGGCAAAGAGTCTCGGCGGCCCGGTGGTCGCGGCGTTCCACCCGCCGAAGAACTCGACCAAGACGACGATCATGGGCTCGTCGGTGATCGAGAACGCGACGAGCGCGATCTGGGCGCTCGACGAGCACGGCCTCGGCCGCAAGCTGGAGGTGATCCGCATCAAGGGGCGCGGCGTCGGCAACTACCAGCTTTTCCGCTTCGAGGTCGTGAAGTTGCTGGACGACGAAGGCATCGTCCGGCGCGACGAGTTCAACCGCGACATCACGAGTGTCATCCCGCACAGGCTGGGCAGCGGCAACGGCGTTGTCGGCACGCAGGAGGAGAAGCAGCAGGAGGTCATAACCAACGAGCGGGCGCGCAGCGCCTATGCCCAGGTCATCAAGGTGCTCGACGCCCACCGCCAGGACCCGTACTTCGTGAAGAAGGGCTCGAACACGCCGCTCACCATCAATGCCGTCTCCGAGCAGTTGGCCGGCCTCCGCGGTCTAACCGAGGAGAAAGACGTGACCGGGCACATTACCGAGCGCGCGGCCGAGGCCAAGCGCCTCCTCGACATCCTAGCTACTGGCGGCGTCGAGGTGAAGGCATCGAAGACGATGCGCGACCACCTCACCGACCTGTTCCGCCGCGACAAGCGCGGGCACAGCTACGGAGACGGGCACGCTCTGCGCCTCAACGGAGAAGGTAAACAGCGCTACTTCAACATCCAGCACGAACTGCTTTGACAAGCGCGGCACACTATTGTAGGAATCTGACATGCGCTCATACCGTTTCGAGATCGAGTTGGCCCAGGACGGGCTCGGCAGTCTCCACTTCGAGGTCGAGGTCGAGCGCGTGGAAGGCGAGCCCGAGGTGACCGGCGTGTCGCTCATCACCGAGAACGTCCGGGTGTCCATAGAAATTCCGCTGAAGGACGTCCGCGTGCTCCTGGGGCCGGCGCTGTTCGACCAGATCACCCAGCAGGCCATGATGAATTTCCAGGACGACGAGTTCTACGACGGGCGCGTGGCGGCATGAGCGCTTGCAGCGATCCCGAGCCGCCCGGCTCAATGTTCACAATTGGAGGCAGTACAATGCAGCCCGTAGCAGTGGCAGTCCCGATCCCGGGGACTAACGAGCACACGGCTTACGTCATGGTGAAGGACCGCGTGCTATCCGCCCTGTGCGAGGCGATCACCGAGGCGGACCCGCTCGTGCAGACGAACGACGGCAAGATGCTCGCGAGCATCTCGGCGTCGGCCGCCATCTCGTCGATCATGGTCATCCTCATCGCGGCCTACCAGGGCGGCAGCGGGATGAACGAGGTTGACGCGCAGAAGGCGTCCATAGACTTCATCCAGAACTTCGCCGAGGCTCTCCGCAGCGTCGAGCCGAAGAAGATCACCCTGAACTAATGCTCCGCTTCAACTCCCACACGGGCGACTACTTCCTGGTCACGCAGGACGTGCAGGCGGCAGAGGACGCCGGTCTGACGCTGTCCACGTCCGTCCGCGGGCCGAAGGGCGAGCCGATCTACTTCACCAAGGAGCCCTATGCGGTCTTGAAGTTCGTGGACCAGGGCGACGACGAGGTGAAGGGCCAACTGAAGCACCTGATCGCCGATTACAAGGAGTCTTGGTCGCAGGACGCCGCGATCGTCATCCCGCGCGGCATTATCGCCCAGCAGAAGGACTGGGATTTCTTGCCGTTTCAGCGCGGCGGAATTGCCTACGCAATGAAACGGCAACACACGCTGATCGCCGACGAGATGGGCCTGGGAAAACAGAGTTCCGTGGACACGCCAGTCCTGACGCCGGCAGGTTGGCGGAAGATCGGTGGCCTCGTTGTCGGCGATGAGGTATACGGGCGCGATGGCAGACCGCACCGCGTCCTCGGTATCTTCCCGCAGGGAGTCAAGCCGAGCTACCGCGTGACGTTCCGTGACGGCACGTCCACGAATTGTGGGATCGAGCATCTCTGGGCCGTCAAGGACGGCAACATGCAGACCCGCGGCAAGCCCTGGGCCGTGAAGACGCTAGGCGAGATCATCGAGAGGGGAGTGAAGTTGAAGTCCGGCGCGAACAAATGGTTCATCCCAGTCATGGAGCCGGCGCAGTTCCTGGAGAAGTCTTACGCGATTGATCCCTACGTGCTCGGCGTTTTGATCGGAGACGACTCTTTGACCGGAAGCACAGTCTCATTCTCTAATCCCGACTTCGATAGCGACATCCGGGGAAGAGTTGCTCGTCGTTTGCCGGTTGGACTCCGTCTCTCCGGGGACCGTAGTTCTAGCTGCCCGCGGTTCTATGTCGCCAGCGACACGTACAAGTTCAACCCGCTCACCCGTGAGTTGGTGCGCCTCGGCCTTAACGTGCTCAGCGGCCACAAGTTCATCCCCGAGGAATACAAGTGGGGCTCGGTCAAACAGCGCCTCGACTTGCTTCGCGGTTTGATGGACACGGACGGCTCCGCGAAGAACAATCGGATCACGTTTCACACCACGTCTGAGCGCCTCGCTCGCGATGTTGCGGACCTGACGCGGTCGCTCGGGGGCGTGGCGATAGAGCGCTGGTACGACAGGTCTAGTGAAGGGAAACCACGTGAATGCCAAGTGAACGTGCGCCTTGCTACTTGCCCTTTCTACACGTCGCGCAAGTCCCAGCATTGGTCGAAGTCCGAGAGGTTCGCGCTGTCGCGCTACATCGAGAGCGTCGAATACGACGGTGAGGCCGAGCAGGTCTGCATCGCCGTTGATGCGTCCGACAGTCTCTACGTCGTCGAGAATTTCATCGTCACGCACAACACGATTCAGGCGATAGGCTACGCGAACACGATCGGCGCCGAGCGCATCCTCGTGATCTGCCCGGCCTCGATCCGCATCGGCTGGAAGCGCCAGATCGAGACGTGGTCCACGATCCCGCGCCTCCGCTCGCGCGCGATGCTCAATTCCCGCAGCGGCGCCGGACTCAACCCGGACCTCAATTACCTCATCACGTCCTACGAACTCGCGGCGAACGAGGTGATCCACGACGCACTCTGTGCCGGCCGCTGGGACCTCATCATATTAGACGAAGCGCACTACCTCAAGACCGGTGGCGCGCGCCGCACGCAGGCCGTTTTCGGCGGCGGCCGCAAGTTCAAGGGCGCTGCGCTCGCGGAGCGTGCCGAGCACCTCATGCCGCTTACCGGCACGCCGCTCCCGAACAGGCCGCGCGAATGCTGGACCATCGCGAAGGCACTCCTCCACGAGTCGATAGACTTCCGTAACTTCGAGCAGTTCTGCTACCGCTTCAATCCGTCCGCGCGCGGCATCACCGACACGGGCAGGGTCTTCAACCGCGAGGAGAAGGGCCGCCTCAACGAGTTGCAGGCGCGGCTGCGCTGCAACTTCATGGTCCGCCGGCTGAAGAAAGACGTGCTCAAGGACCTCCCCGACGTGCGCTACGAGATCGCGTACATGGAGGAGGACGGCCGCATCAAGGACATCATCCGCCGCGAGCGCATGCTCGACTTCAAAGTGGACGACCTGAAGAATCCGTTCGCGGAAATCTGGGGCCAGATCAGCACCATTCGACGCGAGTTGGGCGAGGCGCTCCTGCCGCAGTTCGTGCGGCACACGAAGATGATCCTCGACATCATGGAGGTGCCTAAGCTGCCGGTGTTCTTCCACCACCGCGGCGTGATGGACGCTTTCCGCGACGAGATGAAGGATTATGGTGTCGTCGAGGTGCGCGGCGGGGTCAGCCCCGAGAACAAGCAGAAGGCGGTGGACGAGTTCGTCGCGAACCCCAAGGTCCGCGTCTTCAGCGGCCAGCTTCAGGCGTCGGGCTTCGGCATCGACGGGCTCCAGCAGGTCGCGAGCATGCTTTGCATCTTCGAACCCGACTGGGTGCCAGGCAACAACGAGCAGATCGTGGCGCGACTGCACCGCCACGGGCAGCATGACAACGTGCTCGCACAGATGATGGCCGTGGAGGGATCGCTTCTCGACCGCATCCTCGGCACCGCTATCGACAAGATGCACGGAATCCACCAGAGCCTCGATGAGCGCGAGGCGATCGAGGCTGCCGCGATCCAGAACGCCGCCGACGTAGCAAAAATGCTGGAAATCATGCAATGAAACGAATTCGACCATTCATTCGCTACTACGGTGGTAAATGGAGGACGGCTCCCAGCTATCCGTCTCCAAAGCACAATACCATCGTCGAGCCTTTTGCCGGCGCTGCTGGATACTCCCTTTTGTATTCAGACAGGGATGTAATTCTTATAGAGAAGTACGCCGTGTTGGCTGAGATGTGGCGTTATTTGATCTCTGTGGATTCTTACGAGATAATGGCTATACCAACAGTTGAGCACGTGAATGACCTGCCATCTTGGGTCCCACAGGGAGGAAGAACACTAGTTGGGTTCGCGATGAACGCTGCCTGTGTTTCACCTTGCAAATCGTTGTCTGCGGGACGAAAGAGGTCCATTGAGAGAGGACGCAAATACGAGGGCTGGTCTAGTCAACTGCGTATTGAGGTGGCAGATAATGTCAATCGTATCAGGCACTGGAAAGTGATCGAAGGCGACTACACCCTTGCGCCGGATATAGAAGCTACTTGGTTCGTTGATCCGCCTTATAACAACAGGGCCGGATCGTACTATATTCACAGTGATTTAGATTACGTATCCCTAGGTTCGTGGTGTAGAGGCTTACCGGGACAAGTCATAGTCTGTGAAAATGAAGGAGCGGATTGGCTTCCATTCAAGCCTTTTAAGAAGATAAAAGCCATGTCAAGACCGAATGGGAAGAGTTTTAGCGCGGAAGTTATATGGACTAATGACGCAGTAAAACTCTTGGATGTCATGTAATGCCCAGAGACAAGGGAATGGCTTTCGACCTCGTGCGCGCGAGCGTGCGAGACGTGCTCCTGAATCATCGCGCCCACGAGTGGTCTCTCCAGGGCCTCGGGATGCTGCGGACCTACCTTGATCCGGGCCGCGTATCGCGCCTCCATGTTTGGAGCAATGAGCACGCCTACGAGAACGTGTCGCTCCTCCACGACCACCCGTGGGGCTTCCGCTCGCTCATCGTCTCCGGTCGGCTCATCAACGTGCGATTCATGGAGAGCCGCGCCGGCTGGGGCCTCGACTATGTGTTCCAGACGATCCAGTGCGGCCCCGGTGGCTGCGCTAAGAGCGAACCGCAGGAGACTAGCCTCTGCCCCCTGGTCCCGGAGGAGTTTCGGCCCGGCGACCAGTACGAGCAACAGGCCGAGGAAATCCACGCCTCGCACCCTGACGACGGCACCGTCTCCATCATCACTCGGAAATTCGGGAAGGACACCGAGCACGCTCGCGTCTTCTGGCGCAAGGGCGAGACTTGGGTCTCTGCCGAGCCCCGCCCGGCGACCGAGGAGGAGGTCCGAGCGATCTGCGCCAAGGCGCTCGCCGTGCTTGACAAGGACGGCAATTAGAGATATGACACGCTCATACAGCCCACCTTCCCCATTAACCAATATAACAGGGACATCTCCGATGCAGGTCACTGGAATCTCCGTCAAGTTCTTCCGCAAGATCAAGCCCGCCGACTTTGAGGGCATGGATACCGAGGTCGCGTTCAACGGCATCCTGGCCGAGGGCGAGGACCATGTCGCAGCGGCCGAGCGCTTGCTGGACGAGGCGGCCGTCGCCGCGCTGCGCCCGATGGGCCGCGACGCCGCGTATCTCGCCGCCCGGAATAAGGGCGCGAACGTGCAGCAGGCCGCGGACAGCGCCGTCAAGGGTGCGACCGTCCAGATCGAGACGAAGAACGAGGATAAGACGAAGGGCAAGGTCTCGAAGGCCCGCACCGCCCCGCCAGAGGGCCAGCCGGTGCAGCCGGTGCAGCCGGCCGCGCAGGGCGGCGTCGCAGCGAGCGACGTCCCCGGCGGCAAACCCGCTCCACAGATTCGCACGAACGGTGAGAACCGCGTGAACCCGGACGACGCCGAGGCCGGCAATAGCGACATCCCCGGCGGCGCTCCTGCGACCACGGCGGCGAAGCCCGCGGCTGGCAACAGCGACATCCCGGCGGCTACCGCCCCGGCGACCCCGGCGGCAAAGCCTGCCGGCGATGCGGGCGGCCTGAAGGACCTCCAACAGTACGCGGCGCGCGCGGTGCAGAAGGGCCTCTCGCCGGACGAAATCAAGAAGGTCCTCTCCGGCTTTGGCGTTCAGCGCATGAGCGACCTCAAGCCGACCGACTATCCGGCGGTGCGCGCGAAGATAGAGGCGATCGCACCGAAGTAACAGAGCGCGACGGCCTCACGGTCGTCAGCAGGAGGGGGGCCTTCATGGTCCCTGGGGTCCCCCTCCACCTTTCTTGAGAGGAGATGGGCTTGGAAGAAATCAAACTCAGCGAAGGCAAGCACTCCCGACTCGGCGCGTCGAGTTCCGAGCGCTGGATGGGGTGCGCTGGCTCGAACAACCTCGTCGCAGCGCTGATCGCGCAGAAGGGCGTCGAGAAGGTCCTGATCTCGAACGAGGAGGCCGCGCGCGGCACCGCCGCCCACCACGTCGCCTCCGAGTGCCTCACCGCGAAGTGCGACGCCTGGGAACTCGCGAACAAGAAGATCGTGGTCACGGACGAGTATTCGTTCGAGGTGGACCAGGAGATGGTGGACGGCGTCCAGATGTACCTGGACTACGTCAGCAAGCGCGTTAAGGACGAGACCGCAGCCGGCGGCGGCGCGGAGATCGGTGTCGAACTCGGCATGTCGTCGGTGCTCGACGACGAGGCGTTCGGCACGTGCGACGTTGCCATGGACTTCGAGGCCGACGTGATCCGCGGCCGCTTCATCGAAGTCGCCGACTACAAGAACGGCAAGGGTATCGTCGTCGAGCCCGAGAAGCCACAGACGCGCATCTACGCCTACTACTACATCGAGAAGGTCAACGCGCCCGACGACACGAAGGTCCGTCTGACCATCGTGCAGCCGAACATCCCGCATCCGCACGGTCCGATCCGCAGCTGCGACACGACGGCCGGCGAGATCAAAAAGTGGTTCCTGGAGGTCGTGCTGCCCGCGATGGCGCGCACGCGCGACCCGAGCGCGCTCCTCACGATGGGCGAGTGGTGCGGCTTCTGCCCAGCGCGCGACGCCTGTCCCGCCGTGCGCGAGGCCACGACCAAGATTCAACTAGCTGTCTCCCCTGACGCCATGAGTGACGAGGAGATCGGCAAGCTGATCGCGCAGAAGAAGACCATCGAGAAGTTCTTCCAGGCCGTCGAGCGCGAGGGTCTGGAGCGGTTGAAGAACGGCAAGACCGTCCCCGGCTACAAGCTGGTCAACACGAAGGCCAACCGCACTTACCAGGAGCACGTGACCGTGCTCGACGATCAGGGCAAGCCGAAGCTGAACGATAAGAACGAGCCGGTGACCGCGAAGGTCACGGACCTCGCCGACCTCCTCCTCGGCGAGGGCGCCTTCAGCAAGCCCGAGTTGCTCTCACCCGCCCAGTTGGAGAAGACCGGGATCACCGGGGCGAAGGAGTTCGTGCAGCGCTACGCATTCACGCCCGTCACGGGCTACTCGATAGCGCCACTGTCCGACAAGCGCACACCGGTCCGCCCGCCGATGGACCAGTACCTGGAGCAGGTCGCGGCCAAGAACAAGGCCGCAGCGGACGTTATGGGCTAGTTGACAAAACGCCTCCAGCGGGCGTATAAAAGCCAGACTTGTCCATTCGGACAGCCTGTTACCGTGTGACCTAAGCAACCGAGTGAAACGGAGAGAATCATGGCTACCACCGTCAAGTCTACGATGCTCACCCCCGAGTTTCGGATGTCGTTCCCGAACCTCGTCACTGCCAAGGCATTCAAGGGCAGTAACGGCAAGGAGAAGGGGGAGCCGTCCTTCAACACTGAGATGATCTTCGACGCTGAGAACCTGGACAAGTTCCAGAAACCGGACGCCTCCGGCAATCTCGCGGCCGTGGACGTGAAGCAGGAAGGCGTCGCTCTAGCCCGGCAGAAGTGGGGCGACATCAACATGCAGGAGGCATTCGCGAAGACGTGGTTCGTCAAGGACGGCGCCGCGCTCATCGCCAAGCAGGAGGCCAAGGGCAAGACGCAGATCGAGCACTACCGCGGCAAGAAGGTGCTCTACGCGAAGGCGAACCAGGACTATCCGCCCAACCTCTACGTCATCGAGAACGGCAAGAAGCGCGCTCTCGCCCGCGGCCTCGAAGCCGACATGGCGAAGGCGAAGCAGCTTTTCGTCGGTGGCAACTACGCCGTCGCGGAAATAAACCTCGTGCCGGTCGAGGTGGACGAGAAGAAGTACATTGCCTGCTACGTGAACTCGATTTGCTTCACGCGGCCGGGCGATCGCATCGGAGGTCAGTCGCTCATGGAGCGCTTTGACGGCATCAAGGGTGGTAAGGCCGCCCACGATCCGACGAGCAAGGGCAGCGACGACATCCCGTTCTAATACGACCAGCCCCAAGAGCAAGAAACGACGGAGCACTGGTCATGCTCCAGGACGATCGGCCGGGGGTTAAATGCCCCCGGCCATTCCTTTGACTTCGAGAGAGCAGCGTGACGGTCAGCCACCAAGGCGCACCACGCGGTAAGTTCGACTTCGAGACGGCGTCGGAGATCGACCTGACGGAGGTCGGCTCGTGGCGCTACGCGCAGGACCCGAGCACGTTCATCCTGTGCCTCTGCTACCGGCTCCCTGGCTGGGTCGAGCCCAAGCGCTGGCTCCCCGTCGAGCCGTTTCCGCGGGAGATCATCGACTTCGTCTTTGCCGACGGCGTCGTTTGCGCGCACAACGTCGCGTTCGAGAAGGCGATCTGGTTCTGGGTTCTCCACAAGAGGATGGGCGTCGTGATGCCCACGAAGTGGAGGTGCTCGCTCGCCGTCGCCGCGTACCGCTCGCTACCGATGGGCCTGAAGGAACTCGGTCGCGTCCTCGATGTCGAGCAGATCAAGGACGACAACGGCAAGGACCTCCTCCGCAAGCTGAGCCAGCCGCAGCGCAAGACGAAGAAGCGGCCGCAAGGTGGGTTCATCACGCCCGAGGAGGCGCCCGAACTCCACGCCAAGCTGCACGCCTACTGCGCGCAGGACGTGCGCGCTGAGGACGCCGTGGACGAGCGGATCGGCGACTTGCCGCCGCCGGAGTACCGGACCTGGGTGCTCGACCAGATCATCAATCAGCGCGGCGTGCGCCTCGACATGAAAGCCGTGCGCGGTGCGCTCGACATCGTCGCGGAGATGGAGCGTGACCTTACCGCTGATCTCCAGATCATTACGGGCGGCGCCGTCAACGAGGCGACCGAGATCGCGAAGATCAAGGAGTGGTGCGATTCGCAGGGCTGGTTCATGGAGGACATGACCGCCGCGCGCGTCGCGAAGACGATCAAGAACAAGGATTGCCCCGAGCACGTCCGCAAGGTCCTGCGCGTCCGGCAGCAACTCGGGATGGCCTCGACGAAGAAGCTGCACAAGATGCTGGAGTGCGTGTGCAGCGACGGCCGCGTCCACGACATGCTCCAGTACCACGGTGCCGGCACCGGCCGCTGGGCGGGTCGTACCGTGCAGCCGCAGAACTTCCCGCGCGGTGACGAGGAACTGTTCAAGACGTTCTCGATGGACCAACTCATCGGAATCATCCGGCACGGCAGCCGCGCCGGGCTCCAGCTTTTCTGGGACGAGACCAAGGCGCTCAAGTCGTGCCTGCGCGGGATGTTCATCCCCGAGGACGACGCGACGTTCTACAACGCGGACTTCAGCGCGATCGAGGCGCGCATGACCTCGTGGATGGCCGGTGAACAGTGGAAGCTGGACGCCTTCGCGGCCATCGACCGCGGCGAGGGGTACAAGGGCTCCGCCGACATCTACTGCGCGGCCGCCACACCGATCTTCGGCTACACCGTGCTGGACAAGAAGCAGCACCCCGTGGAGCGTCAGGTCGGCAAGGTCTGTCTCGGCGCTAACACTAAAGTTCTCACACGTCGTGGCTGGGTGCCAATAATCAACGTGCAACTTAACGACAAGCTTTGGGATGGAATCGAATGGGTAGCGCACTCGGGTCTGTTGTACCAGGGAATGAAAGAAACGATAGTTCTAAATGGCGTGACGATCACGCCGGATCACCGCGTAATGGTGGAAAACGGATGGGCCGAAGCAGGAAGGGTCGCTTCGTGCGCGAGCATGCGCTCCCAAGCGTCGGCGATCGGTTCGGAGAGCTTACTGTCTGCGGTCTTGAGCGAGGACCAGCGGGGGGTATTCGACACATCATGGTTATTTGCTCTTGCGGTCGTGCTCCGCACCGCGTGTGTCTACACAGCTTGGTTCTCGGACGAAGTATTCGCTGCAATGTATGCGCTAAAAAGCAAACTGGTAAGTGGAGAAAGAATTATTGGGCCTACGCCGACATCGTGCCTGACGATGGGCATCGGCGCCGCCTTCTCAATAGAATCTCCGCTTGTCTCAATCGATGCCACAACCCGAATGATCGAGGATATGCGAATTACGGCGGGCGTGGAATCCATGTCCATCTGCCTTGGCGCAAAGATCGTCGCGCTTTTCTCGCGTACTTGGTCACGCTTATTGGCTGGGATGACCCGAGCCTCGATATGGATCGATGCAAAGTCGATCAAGGATATGAGCCCGGCAACCTACGATTCTGCACACGATCCGACAACGCCAAAAACAAACGTCAGGTCCGAGAACTCCAACGCCGCATCGACGATCTTGAAGCATGTCTACGATCTTGCAGATGCGGGGCCACGTCGGCGTTTCACGATCGCTACTGACGATGGCGCAATGGTCGTTCACAACTGCGAACTCGCGTTTGGATTTCAAGGCAGCATCGGCGCGTGGCGCGGCTTCGACGACCGCGAACCCGGCGAACTAGGCTTCATCTCTGACGCGAAGGTGAAGGAATACTGCGATGCGTGGCGCGAAGGACACCCGCGCACGAAGGACTTGTGGTACGGGCTCGACGACGCGGCTATCGAAGCCGTGGACTCGAAGGGCCTCCGCGCGTCGTACCGCACGATCGACTTCGAGTGCCTCACCGACGCGGCCGGCGAGTGGATGACGATGATCCTGCCGAACGGCCGCCGGCTCTGGTACTACAAGCCGTTCCTTGCGAAGGAGATGATGCCCTGGGGCAAGGAGAAGTGGATCGTCAACTTCTGGGGCAAGGACAGCAAGAAGGGCGGCTCCTGGACCGTCTGCCGCGGCTACGGCGGGTTCTGGACCGAGAACGCGGTGCAGGCGGCGTCGCGCGACTGCATGGTCGAGGCGATGTTCCGCGTCGAGGACAAGGGCTACCCGATCGTGCTCACGGTCCACGACGAGGTCATGGCTGAGCGCAAGGACGACACCGGGGGTACGATTGAGGAGTTCAACAGCCTCATGTCTCGCATTCCCGAGTGGTGCGTCGGGCTCCCGATAGCGGTTGACGGCTGGGCCGAGAAGCGGTATAGGAAATAAATGGCTGCGTATTACAACGAGAACGATATGTTCGCAGCAACGTGGCTACGCGAGCTAATCAAAGCCGGGCTGATCGCGCCAGGTGACGTGGACACCCGCAGCATAGAGGATGTGCGCCCTGATGACCTCCGAGGATACGTCCAGCACCACTTCTTCGCCGGCATCGGCGTCTGGTCCTACGCGCTGCGGCTCGCCGGATGGCCCGACGATCGTCCGATCTGGACCGGAAGCTGCCCCTGCCAGCCATTCAGTGCGGCCGGAAAGCGCGGGGGCGCCGAAGACAAGCGGCATCTCTGGCCCGCGTGGTCCCGGCTCGTCCGCGAGTGTCGCCCTGACACTATCATTGGCGAGCAAGTTGAAGGCGCTGTGCGCCTCGGCTGGCTCGACCTTGTATTCGGAGACTTGGAAAGAGAAGGCTACGCCTGCGGGGCGGCGGTATTCGGCGCACACAGCGTCGGCGCCCCGCATATCCGCCAGAGATTGTACTGGCTGGCCGACGCCCAACGCGGAGGACGCGAAAGCAGGCCAGTCGCAAGTGAAGGGGCGGGAGCAGTCGTCTCTCCCGAGAACGGCGAATTGGGCCGGTTGGCCGACGCCGACCTCGCGCGATTGGAAGGGGGCGACAGACGAGAGATGGGGAACGAACGCGCGGCCACTGAACGAGGTGGTGGTGATGGCGGGGTGGGCAACGCCACGATCTGTCGAAGCTGGGCACTCGACCGGAAATCCAGATCGAGCGATGGACAACAAAAGCAGGCTGGAAGACCAGATTTATCTGGCAGGTTGGCCGACGACACGCGAGGCGGACGGCAAGAAGAACGTGCGCTCGGAGACAGGCGCGCTCAAGGAGATTGCCCGCAACGGCTGCCCGCAGGACTTGGCGCAGGCAGCGCAGATCGCTGGTCCCGCGCGACGGCTGGCTTCTGGCGAGACCCGGACTGGCTCTACTGCCGGGATGGAAAGTGGCGGCCGGTTGAATCCGGCACATTCCCGCTGGTTGATGGGGCTCCCGCCCGCATGGGACGACTGCGCGGCTACGGCAATGCGATCGTTGCCGAGCAAGCGGCGACGTTTGTAAGAGCATTCATGCTACATGAAATTATGTAGCAATGTAGGAAGTGACCGTGTGGCTCGTGTGCGCCGAACGACTCGTACAAGCTGAGATCGCGGCAGATGCAATCCGCAAGATCAGACCTGGCGACGAGGTCTTGATCGTCACGCGGCCTGAACAACTCCAGCAATACGGCAGAGATTCAGTTCTCATAGTCGCCGCTCCCGGCTCGCACACGCAGAGTATCATCGACGCCGCCGCTGGGCGCGTCGGCGTGGTGCGCGGCCTCGACACCTTCTCCGAACTCACGGACACGCTCCTCGACGGCTTGACGGCGCTGCTTTAATCTGATAGGCACTCGATATGTCCTTCGCAAAGCGCCGTCTCGTAATCGTGGGCGAGTCCCCCAGCCCCCGAGGCCGATCTGATCTCTCATTGTTCCCGCATCCCAAGAACTCCGCTGGCTACCGGCTGAGTGAGATAACTGGTCTCGGCCACGCCGGCTACACGCAGCGAACGCAGCGCATCAACCTCCATCCCGAGCACGTACCGGATCACCGCTGGAGCACGCCGTCTGCGCGCGCGGCCGCGGAGAACCTCGTTGCGAGCGACTTCCTCACCGGGCGGGAAGTAATCCTCCTCGGCAGCCGCGTCCTAGAGGCTTTTATCCCGGACGTGAAAGTGAATCGAATCCGCCCGTGCCAATGGTACGAGCATGTCGGTCGCGGCGGTGAGCACAAGTTCAAGTGGGCTCTCATCCCGCATCCGAGCGGCCGCAACCGCTGGTACAATGACGTGCAGAACAAGCGCGCCGTCTACCATTTCCTCCGCGAGGACACCGCGCTCCACGCATCGTTGTGGGGTCAGGCGGAGGACGCCGAAATATGATTGTCATCGGCTGCGACCCCGGCTTGAGCGGCGGCTTCACGCAACTCGACGACAACGAGCAGATCGCGTGGACGACGCCGATCCCGACCGTCGAAGTGAAGGCCGGCTCCTCTAAGCGGGAGTTGATCTACCCCGAGGTCTGGAAGATAATCTCCGAGCGCGTCCAGTTCTGCGAGGTCGTGCTCGGCGAGAAACCCGTCTTCATCATCGAGAAGGTCGGAGCGATGCCCAAGGACGGCGCGGTCCAGGCGTTCAAATTCGGCTCCGTTACCGGAGCCCTCCGCATGGCGATGGTGGCGACCGGCTGCCGCGTCGAGCGCTACGCGCCGGTCCAGTGGAAGCGGGCGCTGGGGCTTGACAGCAGCAAGGACGCCGCCACGGTCCGGGCCTGTGACTTCTGGCCTACGTGTGTCAACCTGTTCCGGCGCGAGTCGAAGCGGGCCAAGACCGGCTACGTGAACATCGACGGGGTGGCAGAGTCGGCGTTGATAGCCTATTATGGGCGCCGCATCCTCCTCGGCATCCCTATGAAGGAAAAGCGCGCATGACCCCCGAAGGCTTCGCGAAAGTGTTCAGCCTGCACAAGTCGGTCCGGGGCGTGCAACGCGCCACCGGTATCTCCTACGGCTCCGTCCACAGAGTCTACGTGGAGGCTGTGAACAAGGGTCTCGTCGAGCGCGAAGCCATGGGTCGCAAACCGGCTAACGGGAAGCACAGCGTCGGATGCAGCGGAAAAGGGGGCAGCGGTGAGGCCAGCAACAGGCCGAAGGACCCGAAGCCCGAGGGCCGCATCAAGGTGCTCAAGCATACCGATTTCGACCTGCCGGCGGACGGAAAGATCAAGCGCTACTTCTTCACGTCGGCGCAGAACGCGACGAAAATTCACAAGCCCTTCTGGGAGAACCTTCTTGCTCTCGCCGACCACTACACGGCCGAGGTCTTCGTCTCCCGCTTCACCTACGCCAAGTCCGGCTTCGGCGCGGACGGCGACAAAGCCTCCTACATCAAGCGCGAGACGAACCCAGACGAGGAGGGCAAGCGCAAAGACGCATGGTGGGCGAAGGAACTCAATGATCATTTCCTGGACGATCAGGTCAACGTCGCGCCGGGCCTCGTCTTCAACGGCCGCATGAACATCCTCCCGACTGCGGCGCGACCGCTAAGCGGGTTCGAGACCTTCAATGGCCGCAAGTCGGGCATCTTCCCGCACGTGAAGTTAGCGATGCAGTCTATCCCATCCGGTAAACACGAGCCGACGAAGTTCAACTACACGACCGGCACCGTGACGCAGCGCAACTACATCCAGAAGAAAGCCGGGCTCAAAGGAGAGTTCCATCACTGTTATAGCGCGCTCCTTGTCGAGGTTGACAGCCGCGGAAACTGGTGGGTGCGCCAGATCAACGCCGACAGCACCGGCACGATCTACGACAAGACGCTCTGCGCGCGCGGCGGCGAGGTCACTGACGGCCACCGCGTCGAGGCCATCACCTGGGGCGACATCCACGTCCGGCAGATGGACCCGATGGTCCGGCGCCTCGGGTTTGCCGAGGGCGGCATGCTCGACACGCTCAAGCCAAAGCATCAGTTCTTCCACGACGTGCTCGACTTCCGCGCCCGCTCGCACCACGACATGAAGGACCCGTTCCGCCTCTACGAGCGCTGGCTGCACAACGAGGAGGACGTTCACGCCGAGGTCAAGGAGACCGCGCACTTCCTCGCGTCCGAGAGCTATCGTTCCTGGTGCAAGAACGTGGTCGTGGACTCCAACCACCACAATCACCTCGGTCGCTGGCTCAAGGAGCAGGACGCGCGCTGGGACCCGATCAACGTGGATTTCTGGCTCGCGATGAACAAGGTCGTCTACGATACCTTGCGCGCGAAGCGCGTGCCGAACTTCCTGCGCCTCGCATGCAACGTGATCGGCGACTGGAACTACAAGGGCGACGGCTGGAAGAACATTCAGCGGTTCCAGTTCCTCGACGAGGACGAGGGCTACGTAATCTGCGATGATGCCGGTGGCGGCATCCAGTGCGGACAGCATGGAGACCTCGGACCGAACGGCTCGCGCGGATCGCCCTTGACTCTCGCGCGGATGGGGCGTAAAGCTAACACTGGACACACCCACAGCGCCGGCATCTTCGACGGTGTCTACGTCTCCGGTACTTCGAGCATCTTGGACCCCGACTGGGTGAAGGGTCCGTCATCGTGGTCCCATTCGCACACCGTGACCTATCCGAACGGGAAGCGTGCCATCTACACCATGTGGGCGGATTCTTGGGCCGCCGGTCACACCGTTCCCAGCAACTAACAGGAGCAAGTCATGTCGTTCGATAAGCCCGCGGCGACGCGGGAGCAGGTCTACGCGACGGTCGATTCCGAGCGTCGCTACCAGGATGCCGGCGCCGGCAACGCGCAGCGCCACCCGGACACCGACAAGGCGATGACACCCGGCGAGTTCATCCTGTGCATGGAGGAGTGCCTCGCCCACGCGCGGGCGGCTTGGTATAAGCCGAACGGCGGTCAGGCTTCGCTGCCCTTCATCCGCAAGGTGACGGCGCTCGGCGTCCACTGCATGGAACTGCACGGCGCGCCGCCACGCGAAGGCTACTGACACCCTCGGCGGGCGCGCCCGTCAGGGCCACACAAATTTCTGACGGGCCAACTCGCAACCATGCCGCCGTCGCCGAAGGTGTGAAATAAGGTTTTAACCTCATTCCCCGCGTGAAAAATTAGGCTGGAGCCTGAAAAACATGCCCTACATCGACCATGAAGCCCGCGAGCGCATCGACGCCGGGGGACTGCCCGAGACCAAGGGCGAGTTGAACTACGCCGTGACCATGATGCTCGTGCGCTACCTCCAGGGCGTCGAGGCCCGCGGCGTCAAGCTGGGCTACGGCACCATGAGCGAGGGCATAGATGCGCTTCACGACGCGGAGTGCGAGGCCCGGCGTCGCCTCCTCGGCCCCTACGAGGACACGTGCATCGTTCGCAACGGCGACTGCTACCCGGCGTCGATGCTCGCGAAGTGCGGCATCCAGCCGAAGGAGAACATGATCGAGAACGCAGCGCTCGGTGAGGCTGTGCAGCAGACGGCGAAGCAGGAGCCGCGCTGCAAGTTCGGCAACCGTGACGCATGCACCTTCAGCCGCGCTATGAACCAGAAGCGCACCGAGGACGGTCGCCGCTTCTGCGTGTGGTGCGGGGAGCCAGAGGTGCTGCTGCCGCCGATGAATCACCAGCCGAAGGAAGGCGCGTGGTTCCACCAGGGCAGCGCCCCGCCCGTCGCCGAGCACAAGAAGGAGGCATAGTCCCTTGTCGAATGTTTTTGTCTACCTCGCCGGCCCGATCGCCGGCTGCAACGGTGTCGAGGCCCACGACTGGCGCGTCTACGTCGCCGCCAAGCTGGCCGAGTATAGCATCACCGCGATCTCGCCGCTCCGCTGCGAGCCGTTGATCGGTGAGCGATACGGCCACGGCTACCCGGCCGACCGGCGCTTCGGCACGCCCAGCGCTATCGGCGCGAAGAACAAGATGGACGTGCGCCGCGCGGACCTCGTCTTCGCCTATCTGCCGCTGCGTGAGCGTAAGTCGATCGGCACGATCTGGGAACTCGGCGGCGCGGAGTTCCTCAACAAGCCCGTGGTCGTAGTGACCGACGATCCCGAACTGCGCACGCACCCGGCGATCCTCGTGTCGCCTTGGGTGCTCGACGACCTGGACGACGGGATAGACACCACGATCGGCGTCCTTGGTGGATACTGCGGAGGCAAGAATGTCTAACGTCATCGTCACGTTCAAGCCCTACGAGCCGCCGCCGATCCCGGAGTTGCCGGCGGGCGAGTTCGGCACGAATCCAAAGGACATGCTCGGCGTCAAGAAGGTGCCGATCAGCTACGTGCCACCGTCGTCTATCATCTACGAAGGACTCGCCTTCGCTGAAGGCGGGTTCAAGTACGACCCGTTCAACTGGCGCGCGAACAAGGTCATCGGCTCCATCTACACTGCGGCCACGTTCCGCCACATGCTGAAGTACATCGATGGTGAGTATTGTGACCAAAAGACTGGCGTGCCTCACCTCGGCAACGCCAAGGCGTGCATCGGCGTCCTGATCGACGGCCATGAGACGGGCAACCTCGTGGACGACCGCCCGCCGCCTGGCCGCGCCGCACAATTGCTCGAAGACTTCGAGCCCATCATCGCGCACCTCAGTCAGATGGCCGAGAAGTGGCGCGCCCAGGTCGGGGCGGCGAAGGCCGCGAAGACCGAGGCCGCGTTCGACGACATCCCGTTCTAATACGACCCCGGCGATAACTGCGAGCAGTACCGAGAGCGCAAGCGCGAATCCACCCGCAACCCCGCCGATTATGACCGTCGCGGAACCATGTGAGGATCGAATGAAGCCCATGATCGACGAGGCGAAGGAAGCCATCACGCGCTGGGAAGGCGAGTTCCAGGCGATGCCCGAGGACGTGGGCAACTGGGTCAACGGCGTGAACGTCGGCACGATGCGCGGCGTGACGCCGGTAGTGCTCGCGCGTTTCCGCGGCGTGCCGAAGGAGACGATCACCAGGCAGACGATGATGACGGTCACGCTCGAAGAAGCGGCCGCGATCTACGTCCGCCTGTACATCGAGGCGCCGCGCCTCGACCAGTTGCCCTGGGGACCGACCACGGGCGTCGTCGCCGACATCGGCTGGGGCTCCGGTCCCGTCGTCGGCATCCGCGCCGCGCAGCTTCTCTCTGGCGCCCAGGTTGACGGTCAGATCGGACCGCAGACCGCGACCACCTACGCCGACTGGCTCCGCCGCGTCGGCCACGCGCAGTCGGTCGAGGCCATGGAGTCGTGGCGCAAGTCATTCTATCGCCGCCTCGTAGAGATTCGCCCGAAGAATGCCCGCTTCCTCGGTGGCTGGATCAACCGCGCGAACTGGTACAGCGCCGTCCCGCCGACGCCATGGTGGAACTCGTGGCAGCCGCTCCCCGATCTGGTGGAGCCGCCGTTCCCCATCGCGCCCGTGCAGGTCACCTCGGCCGATCTGCCGGGACTGCCGCCGATGTACATGAACCGTTCCTTCATTGTCGAGACCGGCGAGGAGTTGGGCTGGGATTCGATCATCCAGGCCGAGAACGACGCGCTCGACATGGTCCTGCGCGCGATCCCGGTGCTCGGGCCGGCGCTCCAGGTTGGGCGCCAGATCGCCGGGCTGTTTGTCCGCGCTTGACGACCCGTGCGTGACGCGGCATTGATCGTGAGAGGAGCCGTCGTGTTCCCCCTTTGTACCTCGTGGAGCGCGCTCTACGCTCTGGCACGGATGGTCTCGCGCCAATGAATTATGGACCCCCAAACTACGGCGGTCGCTGCCGCGTCAGCAAGGTCTCGGGTCACTGCCTGTCGTGTCGAGCATCTGGCACCGAGATCATGGCCCGTGGCTGCCACTGGAACCGCTGGCACGCGATCCGACGCATCCTGGGCTGGGTGGGCCTCGCCGTCTTCGTCCTGATCGTAGCGCTCTCGCTGGGGGCCTGCCAGGGGCAGATAGACCTATTGGACCCGGTTGATGCGAACAGCGTCCTGCGCCTCAGCCGCGGCCCTGGGGGATGCATTCAACGGCGTTACAACGCCGACAAAGGGTGGCACTGGGGCGTCGGCTCCTGCCGCGTCGGGCTGAGAGACCAATGAAATCCTCCCTGAGGCGGGAGATGGAGCAAAAGACCCCCCGAGAAACAACTTCGGGGCAAGACCGCTTAGTGGAAGAACCGGCGGATCGACTCGCCGAAACCGGCCCAGACCGCCGCGAGCATGGCGGCTACGATAGTCGTGACAACGACCTTGGTGCTCCACTTCTGGACGTTCTCGGCCGTGCGGCGCAGGCGGCGCATGTACTGGAAGTCTCGCTGCACCTGGATCACGGCCTCGGGCGTGGACACGTCGATCCCCGTCGTCAGGAACGTCTCCTCGACGCCCTGCTTCACGCCGGCACGCACGATCTGTTCCAGTTCTGCCTCGCTCATGGTGAGCACGCGGAACTCGGGAGGGATCATTCCGGTTATGGGGTCCCTGTCGCTCACTTCTTCGGCTCCTCGGACTTGACCGCGGGCTCCGGCGCTGTTGGCGGCGCGGTATAATACTTGATCTGGTAGCGCGCCTCGCGTACCCAACGGCGAATCTCCGCGCGATTCGCCTCGTAGACCGCGTACTGGTCCGGCGTGAGCGCGATGTAAATCTTGTCGTTCGGCAGCTTGACGACGATGAACTTCAGCGGCCGCTCGTTGATCGCGCGAGGCGCCGGCAAGACTGCCTTCTCCGGCGGCCGCGGCAGGTCCGCCTTCGGCCGAACGTCGAGTTCAATCTTCTGAGTCCCGGCGCATGCGCTCACGGTCAACAGCGCCGCGAGCATCAAGATCACGTTCCAGGGCTTCCGGGTCGGCGAGGCCAGCATCGTCGATCTCCTTCGCGCGCTTCGAGGTGTCCGCGGCATTGCGGGCCTCGTCTTCCGCCTGCCGGCGGACTCGTTCCCATTCCTCCAGGGCCTTGCGGCTCCGGGCCTCGGCCTCCTGCCACTCCTTCACGCGCTGCTCGGCGTGCTCCTTGTTCGCCTTCTCGATCTGGAGCGCGACCGTCAGCTTCGCGTTGTTGGCCGTGAGGACGCGGTTCTCCTGGATGATCCCGTTGATGATGAAGTAGCCGACCGTGGCGGCAGCGACAACTACGAGGATGGCACCGCCGATGAGATACGCCTTGAAGGGCACGGGAGGTCTCCTTATCGACCGTAGGGACTTGACCCAGGCTGCCCAGTATAAGACGTCCCAGAGGCACCAGGGAAGTAGCTGCGATTCCGCCACTGGGCCTGATAGGAGAAGCCCATGTAGGCGCCGAGGAGCGAGCCCACGAGGCCGTTGAGCGTGATGATGAGCGAATCCAGCTTAGTCACGATCACGACCACGGTGGGGTCGATGACGCAGACCATGAGCGCGCCGATGTCCGCCGCGAGGACCGCGCTCAGCGCAGCGGCCGCCATCCAGCGCTTCCAGCGCCGAGAGGCTACGTCTTCGTCACTCTCGAAGCGCTGCTGATACTGCTGCATGGTGCTCACGTCACGATCATGACAATAGTTCGCGCGCCGCCCGTTGTGGTGGACGTAGCCACGTCGGTCAAGACCTCCAAGTGAACTCCGGTCACGCGCGCGACCGGCGTCTCGGCCACGGGCACCTCAGCGTATAGAGACGTGAGGCGCCCTTTGGTCGTGACGTCCGCGAGGACCTCGACGGGGAGAGTGGTCAGGCGACCTACGGTCATGGCACTAGCTCACGATCTCGAAGCCGGCCTTCAACGCATCGACCGAGGTGCCGGTCCACGCTACGCTGCCGTCCGGGT